>Ga0187856_1003526_pt1 | contig 10846 bp, 7 predicted proteins | sample June2016WEW_8_40_FD_132443 | JGI IMG/M metagenome (GOLD analysis project Ga0187856, IMG submission 132443) | Peatland microbial communities from SPRUCE experiment site at the Marcell Experimental Forest, Minnesota, USA - June2016WEW_8_40 | ecosystem: Environmental > Terrestrial > Soil > Wetlands...
ACCGAGCGCTCCACGAGCTGCATCCGGGGACGTACTACCTCGACCTGAAGGCGCACGTCGCCTCGCTCGAGAAGAACGATACCCCGTGGACCCCGGCCGTGCCCCTCTTCCTGGCGCTCCGGGAGGCCCTCGTGCTCCTCCGCGAGGAGACGCTCGCGGGTCGCCTCGCCCGCACCCACCGGCTCGCCGAGGCGACGCGGGCGGCCGTTCTCGCCCTGGGGTTGGAGCTGTTCCCCGATCCGAAGTACGCCAGCGACACCGTCACGGCGATCCGCAACCCGCCCGGCATGGAGGACGCCCAGGTCCGAAAGGTCCTCGAGCGGCAGTACAATATCCTCGTGCAAGGCGGGCAGGGGGAGGTGGCCGGCAAGATCTTCCGGATCGGGCACATGGGGATCGCCGATTGGCCGGATCTCCTGGTCGTGGTCGCCGCGCTCGAGCGGATCCTCGGGAAGGCCGGACGGCTTCCCCGACCCGGAGCCGCCCTGGAAGAGATCGTTCAGCGGATGCCCTGACCTCGCGCCCCGCGACCGCTTCCGCAACGACCGACCGAGGCCCCGCCGCGACGCTAGATGTCCACGATCACGCGCGCCCGGCCCCGATCAAGATCGAGCTGGAGATGGTGAAGGGTGATCGCCTTCACTTCGATCCGGAGGTGGTGGCGCGTCGGGTCGTACGTCTCTCCCGTGACGCTCGCCAGAATCCCGGTCGGCGGTCGTCCGACCGGCCGGACCTCGATCGCGTGCGCCAGGAACCCTTCCGTCTGCTGGAGCACCAAGAGCTGACTGAGGTACGCGACCGTGAGCGAGATCGGGTCGGCCCCGGAGGCGCTGACGGCCCGCGCCTCCCGAGCGGCGACCCGGCGCAGATCGGTCTGGAGCGCGAAGAGGCCGAGCCCGAGGGCCTCGAACAGCTCCGCCGGCGAGCCCCCGGTCGCCCAGATCCCCATGTCGGCGGTGGTGGGGAAGCTCCCCCATCGTCGGCGGGGGCGGCGGCCCGAGGCACCCCGCGGCACGGGACCGGCCAGGGTATGGAGGCGTTTAAGGGGTCGGCCGTCTGCGAGGGATTCCAATGCGCGCCAGCATGATCATCCCGACCCTCAACGAGGTGGAGTCCGTCGGCACGGTGCTACGCACGTTCCGGGCCACGGCGGACGAGGCGAACCGGTCGGTTTTCCGGAACGATCCGATCGATTGGGAGATGCTCGTGATCGACGGCGCTTCGACCGATGGGACGGGGGCCGCGGCCGAAGCGGCCGGCGCCCGGGTGATCGTGGAGCGCCGCAAGGGCTACGGACGGGCCTACCGAACCGGGTTCGCCGAGGCGACGGGAGAAATCATCGCCACCTCCGATGGGGACGGCACGTACCCGGTCGAGGAGATCCCGCTGCTGGTCCGGCGACTGCTCGATGGGAAGCTCGATTTCATCACCGGGGATCGGCTGGCGTTCGTCACGCGCGAGGCGATGACGACCGAGCACCGCATCGGGAATCGGGTGCTCAGCACGACGCTGGAGATCGCCTACCACCGGTACGTGACCGGGCCGGTCGGCACGAGCATTCACGACAGCCAGAGTGGTCTGTGGGTGTTCCGCCGGTCGATCCTCGACCGGGTGAGCCTGGCGCAGGACGGGATGGCGATGAGCGAGGAGATCAAGATCGAGGCGCTCGTCCGCGGGTTCCGCGTGGAGGAGGTTCCGATCCGGTACGGGGAGCGGGTCGGTCCTCCCAAGCTCTCGAGTTGGCGGGACGGACTGAGGAACCTGTTCTTCCTACTGCGCAAGCGGGTCGAGCTCGACCGAGAGCTCCGCGCCGCGGCCCGCCGCGATACGGCTCCCTGACCCCGCTACTGGGTCTTGCCGGATCGCTCGCGGGACTTGACCCGTAGGCCCTTGTAGCCGCACTTGCGGCATTGGACGGCCTTGGGAGGGTTCCGCGCCGAGCAGCTCATGCAGATCTTCTTGTTGAGCAGTCGCTCGACCGCCTCGGGGAACGGCATCGGTGCGCGGCGGGACCGTGGCCCTGTATAAAGCGTGTCCCCGGCCCGGGGCTTTGGAACAGAACCTCTGGGGCGGCACAGAACTGGAAGTCCTGGCACAGAAACCCGGTGATGGCCGGATGCCCTCTATCGGTCGGCCCCGTTTCAGGGAGGCCTACGGACTCTCTTGCCTCGTTTCGCCAGCGTCTGGGAGGCCTCCGGGGCTGTGGCTAAAATGCCCGTCTGTCGCTGAAATCCCCTGCCTGTCGCTGAATTCCGCCCCCGCCGATATTTTACCCACAAGTGCCATCGCCGCGGAGGGTTTAAATGTGCGAACCCCTCGAAACGAGGGAGAGGGTGGCTTGACCGCCTCAAGCGACGGAGATCGAGCCGATCCTCTCCGAGTGCCCTCCGCTCGAACGACCTGGTATCTGATTGCGATCGTCCTCGTTGCCTCGATTGTCGTGCTGATCATCTCCGGCACGCTCTCAACCGGCTCGGCCGTTGGGCAGCAGTGGTCGGCGGGTGGCATCCCGCTCTTCTTCTTCGTCCTTGCGTTCATCGTCGCGGCCCTGTACTCGCGGTGGTCGCACCTTCGCTACGAACGGGCCCTCCTGCTCTCGCTGCTAGGGGTGGCGGTCGGCGTCGAGGGCCTCTTCGCCGTGCTCGGACACACCGCATATGCCTGCAGCACCGCGCAAGCGATCGGTTGGCAGTGCGGGAGTCCGTTCCAGACGGAGAATGCACTCGGTGACCTCGCCATCGCCGTGCTCGCGATCCTCGCCACGCACTTTCGAGATCGTCAATTCCACCTCGCCGTGGCGATCCTCCTGGTCGTCAGCTACATCGGGGACGGACTCAATCATCTGCTCATCCTCGGGAGTCCCACCCTGTACTCCCAAGTCGCGAACGCGTGGCAGCCGGGAAACTTCGGGCTGATCTACATCGCGGACTTTGTCGTGCCGACTCTCGTACTGGTCCTGGTCGTCCGCGAGTGGAGACGGGCCCCAAGCGCTCCCGTGAGTCCGGGCTAGTGGACCAACCACGAAAGAAGATTGCAGCCCGTCGGGGTGTGCTGGGCACGGGCCGTCAAGATTCTAACGGATGGGCTGGCACGAAACCCCTTCGACATGGCACAAAACCTCGTTCTCCGTGACGGTTATGTTCCAAAGCCCCGGCCCGGCCTTGTTGAAGTAATGGAGGAATCGGGTCGCCCGCACCGATTACTCTAACGCAGGTCGTAAGGACGCTTTGAGCCGAACCATCCCGGTGCTTGGGTTGCACCCTGCACTTCCTTGAACCCAAGGCCGCGTTCTGTGGGAGTTCACGAATGCCGGGACCAGGGCCGCTAGCTTACCGTTCCGGGGCCATATCGGAGCGAGCGAACTCCCGGCAACGCAAGCAGCACGGACCCGTTCGCCGTGAGCCCTAGTGCGGCGAGGGTATAGGTGAACAGTATTCCGTGGTTCGCTGCGAGGAGTCCTCCGAGAACGAGCCCCGCGGGGATGGCCACGATCGATCCGACCGAGTCGATGCTGAGTACGCGTGCCAGGACTTCGTTGGGTACGATGGCCTGCATGGTCGAGAAGTAGACCGTGTTGATGAGACCGATGGAGAGCCCGATCAGGATCGCCCCTACGAGGGATAGCGGAGCACTTCGGACCACGACCATGAGACCGACCGCTCCTCCTTGCGCTACCACGCACGCTCCCATGAGCAGGCCGGCAAAGCGACGGGCGCGGAGGCGCGGAACCAGGAGCGCGCCGACGGCCGCGCCCCCAGCCACACCAGCGACCAGGTAGCCGTACACCGCGGCGTTACCTGCGAAGACGGTGGCCGCATACACGACAAAGAAGCTCGTCACCATGGTGAGGAGGAAATTGCCGGGTAGGAACCCGAGGGTGACCTGCAATACCGGCCGATGGGTTCGCATGTACTGAATCCCCTCGCCGAGCTCCTTCCAGATGGAGCGTGGAGCGGTAGATTCCCGAACGTTCGGTCGTCCGACGTGCGTTGCAATTTGGAAGACGAGGACCGCGGACAGGGCATACGTCGCAGCATTGATGCCCAGGCCGGCGACGGCCCCCGCGGAAATGACGATCAAGCCGCCCGCAGCGGCTCCGACGGTGTACCCGATCTGGACGAGGGCGTACAGAAGCCCGTTCGCTTCTTCTAAGCGCTCGACCGGAAGTATCCGGGGCAGGATCGCTTGGCTCGCCGGGGTGAAGACCGCCGAGAAGCTGTAGATCAGGGTCATCGCCCCCAGGATGAGAACGAGAGAGAATCCGGTCAGGTACAGCGAGATGGCGAGGGTCGCCATCACCGTCATCCGCACTAGGTCGGATGTGTACATCAGCTTCCGACGGTCGTATCGGTCCGCAACGACGCCGGCAAACAGGCCGAGCGCTATGCCCGGGACAATTCCCGTCAACCCCACGAAGGCGACGTCGATCGAGCTTCCGGTGTAGTTGTAGACGATGTAGGTGACCGCGACGCTGGATATCGCACCGCCGAGAGCGGATGCGAGCGAGGAGCCGAGAAGAGAACGGAAATCGCGCGATTGAAGGACCCGAGCTGGGTTGGACGACTCGGCCACCGACCGTCTCCCGGGGGCGGTATGGTGACCCCCGTTCATGAGAGTGTTCGCGGGTCGGCGAACCGAGGGCGTCGCGCTTGGGAAACCCGGGACGGCTCCGTCCTCGATGGTCTCGGAGACGAGCACGGTACGGTGGCACGCATGCCCCGCGCGAGCCGGGCTTCACCTTCCCGTCCAGACCGGGTTCCGCGGGCAACCGAGGCCTTCGAACTCCCGCGTCTTGGAAGCGATTGCTTGAACCCTCGACCGCCGAGGCCACCTACCCAAACAAAGCTCCCCGGCCCCGAACCGTCGGGCACGATGCGACGCCCATGCGCCCGGACGGCGGGGCGGTGCACCTCTACGCGGCCGCGGAACCGCTATCGGAGGACGGGGTCTCTCGGACCCCATGACGTCGCTCGCCACGGGTCGATGGGCCGTCCGCGAGGCGCGGGCGGCGATCGCGGCCTCGCTCGGCCATCCGGCCGGTCCGATCCCGTCTCCCCCGCCCGAGGCGGAGGAGCTTCGGGGGGTGTTCGTCACGCTGGTCCGGTACCCCTCGAGAGACCTGCGAGGATGCATCGGCTACCCCTTCCCCGTGCTGCCGCTATCGGAGGCGCTCCGTAGGGCCGCGGTCGCGAGCGCGGAGGAGGATCCCCGATTCCCGCAGCTCCGGCCCGAGGAGCTCGAGCGGATCGCGATCGAAGTGTCGATCCTCACGCCGCCGGAGCGGATCGACGCATCCGACCCCGCGACGCGCCTCGCTTCGGTCGAGGTCGGGCGGGACGGGTTGATCGTCCGCCGGGGCGGCGCGAGCGGGCTCTTGCTGCCGCAGGTCGCCGTGGAGCAGGGCTGGCAGGCCGCCGAGTTCCTGGACGCGACGTGCGAGAAGGCCGGGCTGGCCGTGGGCGCGTGGAGGCAGCCGTCGACCGTCGTCGAGCGGTTCGAGGCCGACGTCTTCGCGGAGACGAAGCCGGGCGGGTCCGTCGTCGCGGCGCATCGTTCTCCTTCCGGACGATCTTCGCGGTGAATCGCGATCCCTCGACCTCCCACGCCCGGACCTCGGGCGCGTCGAGCAGCACCGTATCGAGCAGCTCGAGTGGGTCCGCCAAGAGTTCGCGGGTGACGGTCTCCCGGTGCGCTGCGAGGGCCCGATGGAGGTCGCCGGTCGCCCCGATCGTGACCGCCACCGGCTCGGTGAACTGGAGCCGCATCTCCTTGCGGGTCTGCTGCAGCCGTCGGAGCACTTCGCGCACCAACCCCTCCTCGAGGAGCTCGGGGGTCGGCCGGCGGGAGAGCGCCGCGCGGGGCGCGCCTTCTTCCGTCCGGATCACCCAGTCCGCCTCGGGGTAGTTCGCGGGGTCCGCTTGTGGGGCGAACGTTACGCGACGGACGTTCAGTTCGGCAGCAAGGATCTCATCGCGCTCCCGGGCCCACGTCGCGGAGTCGGCGGGGCCTCTCGAGAAGAAGACGAGCTCTGGAAGCGGGATCCGCGACTTGACCTGGGCCCGCTGGCGGAGCTCCCGCCCGACCTCGACCAGGTCGCGGATGCCTTGCATGCCCCGTTCGAGGGGCTCGTCGCGGTCCCCCACCTCCTCCGGCCAGGCGGCGAGATGGACCGACGAGGACGATGGCGCATACGGCGCGTTCGAGAGCTCCTGGTGAATGTACTCGGCCGTGAACGGGACGAACGGCGCCAGGAGTAGGGCCGTCACCGAGAGCGTGTAGGAGAGCGTCGCGTGGGCCTCGCGGCGAGCCGGATCGTCGGCGTCGGCCCAGAACCGAGGCCGCGAACGACGCAGGTACCAGGTGGAGAGGTCGTCCACGAACGATCGGATCGCCTGAGCGGCCGGCCGGGGGTCGAACGACTCCAGCGCATCGGTCGAGATCTTCCGGGTCGCTTCGAGGCGGGAGAGCAGCCACCGATCGAGAGGGTTCTGGGGCCGGGGTCGTTCCCGGACGGTGGGGAGGTGGTCGGCCTCGGAGTTCTGCCGGTAGAACGCCACGACGTTGGTCAGCGTCCCGAGGGTTCGGGCCCCGGTCTGCCGGATCCCATCCTCGGTGATCCGCATCCCTTCGGTGAAATCGGCGGCGAGGACCGACCAGCGGAGCATGTCGCCGCCGAACCGGCCGAGGAGCGCCACCGGCTCCAGCACGTTCCCCTTCGATTTGGACATCTTCTTGCCGGCCACGTCGAGGCCGTGGCCCGTCACGAGGGCGACGCGGTACGCCGGGCGGTCGAACAGCGCGACCGAGAGCACGAGGAGCGTGTAGAACCAGCCGCGGGTCTGATCGATCGCCTCCGAGATGTAGTCGAGAGGGGCGGCGGGTTCGAACGGACCCGGCGCGAACGGGTAGTGGTACTGCGCGAACGGAGCGGAGCCGCTGTCGTACCAGACGTCGATCGTGTACGGCTCGCGCACGCTCTTCGCGCCGCAGGTGGGGCAGGCGAAGGAGATCCGATCGACCGTGACCCGGTGGGGATCGAACCCGGGCGGGATCGACGTCCCCGAACGCTCGGCGAGCTCGGCGAAGCTACCGATGCAGGTGGGGTGGCCCTGGGAGCACACCCAGATCGGCAGGGGAGTCCCCCAGTATCGGCTGCGGGAGAGGGCCCAATCCTTGGCCTCCGTCAGGAAGTTGCCGAAACGTCCCTCCCGTAGGTGCGCGGGGATCCACTGCACGGTCGAGTTGTGACGCACGAGGGCTTCGGAGAATCGCGACGTTCGGACGAACCAGGAGTCGATCGCGCGGTAGAGCAGCGGGGTCTCGCACCGCCAGCAGAACGGGTAAGTGTGGCGCACCGTCTCGCTCCGTTCGAGCAGACCGCGCTCGGCCAGATCCTTCGTCAGGATCGGATCGGCCGTCTTGAACCACTTCCCTTCCACGAGCGGTACGAGGGAGGTGAAGACTCCGCGGCCGTCGAGGGGGTCGAACCCCCCGACGCCCTCCCGGGCCCCGATGCGCTGGTCCTCGGGCCCGAAGTTCGGCGAGCAGTGGACCAACCCCGTCCCATCGTCGGTGGCGACCATGTCGTCCAGGACGACGCGGAAGCGGCCCGGTGCGACCGGTACGAACGGGAACGGGGGTCGGTATTCGCGGTTCGCAAGGTCGCGTCCCGTCATCCGGGCCACGATAGGCGTCCCCGGCGGGAAGTAGCGCGGGAGGGCCGTTTCGGCCAGGATCCCCTCGGTGCCGTCCGCGAGGCGGACGACCACGTACGCGAGGTCCCCTCGGGCCGTGACGAGGAGGTTGGAGACGAGGGTCCATGGGGTCGTCGTCCAGACGAGGAGCGAGCGCTCCGGTCCCACCTCTCCGACCAGCGGGAACCGTACCGTGACCGACGGATCGGTCGCCTCCTTGTATCCTTGCGCGACCTCGTGCGAAGAGAGGGTCGTCTCGCATCGAGGGCAGTACGGCAGCACGTAGTGGCCCTTCTCGAGCAGACCTCGATCGAACAGCACCTTCAGCGACCACCAGACGCTCTCGATGTACGTCGGGTCCATCGTGGTGTAGGCGTGGCGGTAGTCGAGCCAGTACCCGAGCCGCTCGCTCATCTCCTCCCAGATCGCCGCGACCGAGAGCGTGGTCGTACGACATTCCTCACAGAACCGGTCCACGCCGAACGATTCGATCTCCTTCCGGGACTTCAGGCCGTGGCGTTTCTCGACCTCGATCTCGACCGGGAGGCCGTGGCAGTCCCAACCGGCCATCGGACGGACGATCCGATATCCGCGCATCCGCCGATACCGGAGCTGGAGGTCCTTCGTCGTCCGCGGCAGGATGTGTCCGATGTGAGGGCGCCCGTTCGCCGAGGGGGGGCCCTCCGTGAAGCGGAACGTCGGGGCCCCCGGGCGGTCGGCGAGGGCCTGTTCGATGACCCCCGCCCGTCGCCAGTACTCCGCGACCCGGTCCTGGATCGCCGTGGGGGAGGGGCTCCCGCTCCCTCCTTCGTCCTCCGCGGGCATGCCTCGCGCGACGGGACAGGGAGAGATAAAAAGGGGCCGGCTCGCGCGTCAGCGCGACATGCCCGGCGGTGGCGGGGAGCGCGATTCCGGTCCGAGGTGGCTCGAGGGGTGGCAGGAGACGACCGTCCCGTCGTAGCGGACGACGTGGCACTGGCGCCCGACCACGATCCGATCCGCGCGGACGTATTGGACCGTGACCCCCTCGATCACCACCGATTTCGCCTCGATGCGGTCGATGTCCAGCGAGGCGCTCCCCCCGATCGAGCGCAGGATCGGGGGTCGGGCCGGTAGCTTCAACCGAACCTCGTCCGCCCGGATCGTGCCGACGCGGCTCGTTCCCCGCAGCGTCGCGTCGACGCGAGGCGCATCGATGTCTCCGGAGACCTCGAACCGCCCGTCCGACTGGAAGAGCCCCGCCCGGATCGAGGCGTCGACCTCCAACTGCCCATGAGACTGGAGGAGCCGATCGACCCGCAGATCACCTCCGACGTGGACGATCCCATCGAAGCCCGCGTCGCGCGCGCTCACGTCGGCGAAGGTTCGGCACTGGCCGCGGATCTCCAGGGTGCCCCGGACGACCGTCTCCCCGCCGACCTCCAGCTCCCCGCGGGCGAGCACCCGGTCGGCGGTCAGCTTGCCGCCGATCGTCACGAACCCGCGGAGATCGGCCTGCCCCACGTCCACGTCCCCGAGGACCTTCGCCGTGCCGTCCGTTGCCCAGGTCAGAGTGCGTACCGACTCGCGCCGGGTGGTTCCGCGATCGAGGATCTGCCCGGTGAGTGGAAGGGGAGATGCCGCGGCCGGGGCGGGAGCCACGGGAGGTGGAGCGGTGGCGAGAGAGGGCGATGGAGGGACCGGAGGAACCGATGCCGACACGGGACCCTCGCCAGCCTACCGCCCGCGTACCTTCGCCGGGATGCGCAGTCGCCGATGTTGCTGCATGATGCAGAGGTTCTCGTAGACGGTCGCCCCCGCCGCGCGGGCCTTCTGCGCGGCCTCACCGTGCTGGACGCCCAACTGCATCCAGATCGTCGGGGCCTTGCGAGTCAGGGCCTCCTCGACGATCGCGGGTACCTCCTCGCTCTTCCGGAAGATGTCCACGATATCCAACCGGATGTCCGCCGGTATCGCGGTCAGCGACGCGTAGGACTTTTCGCCCAGGACCTCCGTGACGGTCGGGTTCACGGGGATCACCCAGTACCCTTGCGTCTGGAGATAGTGCGCGACCTCGTGGGAGTCCCGCTCGGGCTTCTCCGAGAGCCCGACGATCGCGATCCGATGTGCTTTCGTCAGGATCTCTCGCAGGTGAGCGTCGTCGGAGGCCGCCATTCGGGCGGCGGGAGACGGCGACGGTTCAAGATGCTAACGGAGGGAGCACGGAGGGCCCCTCGGGCCCGTCCCCCTCCGTGGGAGACCGCCTGCGGTCCGTTCACACGGCCTCCGGGCGGTTCCTCCCCGGGCGCATTGGAAACCCCCGATCGGTCGGTCGAGATGGACGTCCACCAGCCGAGGGGCGGCTCGAAGGTGCGGTAGGTGGAGCTGAGGTACGTCGCCAGGGCCACGACGAGCCCGACCAGAACGAGGCCGTAATGGAGCACCAACCCGTCGGTCGTTGAGATGAGCGTCAGATACGCGGCGGCGTCCGTTGCACCGTGCAGCACGGCGATCACCGCGACGTTCCCTCCGGAGTAGCGCATCGCGGCGGCGAACCCGAAGCCGGTCAGGAACAGGGTGGGGAAGATCAGCGGCGCCGCCGCCCCGTAGGTGGTTCCGTAGTAGAGGTGGACCGCCGCGAAGAGGACACTCGTCCAGATCGCGGGGCCGATCCACCCGGGGTTGCGCCCGAGCCAGAAGCCGAAGATCCACCCGCGGAAGATCGTCTCCTCGAACGCCCCGATCACGAACGAGAAGGCCACGAAGAACCAAGGATTCCCCTGTGCCAGCTCGAGTGCGGGGTTCGGGCGGTTCAGCAAGGCGAGCGCGGAGGGATCCAGGACCGTGTAGACGACCGTGAGGATCGCGGTCACGACGAGCGCCAGCGCGGCCATCGAGCCGTACCAGCGCAACCCTTCCCAGGTCGCCGAGCGCATCCGGTCGGTGGCATGGCGGAGCGGTCCGGTTCCGACCAAGAGGAGGAACGCGACGATCGGCACCCCGTAGACGACGGCCAGGTCTCCGAGCAGATTGCCGTAGACGACCTGCGACGCGGGCAGCAGCTCCGGGACGAAGTACTGGCTGACGATCGCGAAGGCCGTGATCGCGACGGCGAGAGCGTAGCGGAGCACGGCGCCCGACGCGCTCCGCTCGGTGTGGATCGGGGGCGCGGG
>Ga0187856_1003527_pt1 | contig 10844 bp, 8 predicted proteins | sample June2016WEW_8_40_FD_132443 | JGI IMG/M metagenome (GOLD analysis project Ga0187856, IMG submission 132443) | Peatland microbial communities from SPRUCE experiment site at the Marcell Experimental Forest, Minnesota, USA - June2016WEW_8_40 | ecosystem: Environmental > Terrestrial > Soil > Wetlands...
GTCGCCCTTGATCACAACGTTCGGCATGGTGCGATGCGAGGTCTGCAGTGCGGCAGCCAGCGCCGCGCTCGTCAGGCCCGGAGTATTGGCAATGGCCTCGAAGGTGGGTGCATTGGCGTCGGTCGAGCGGCCCGTCACTTTATCCACGAGGTGGCATTGGGCGCATGTCTCACGCGCGAGCCTGAGGCCTTGCTGAACACTGCCGACCTGCGCCGCCTGCGCGCCGCTTGCCGTCGCCCATATCATCGCGGCGATCATGAAGCGAACCATAGGTGCCATACCAATCAACACGAGCCTTGGACGGCCCACGCTCTTGGCGAGACCATAGCACACGGGCGGGTTCCAGGTGTGCCGCGCGTCACAGCCTTATTTCGATTCACCCTCGTCGCGCCACGGTCGCCCATGCCGCGCCCGCGATGTGCCAGACCCGCAGCGGCTGCGTTCGACATGCCCGCCGCCCGCCGCTTCCCGCCGCCTTGGATGATCGAAGAGCAGTGGCGGTGGCATGGTTTCCAATTCGTTAACGATTTGAAAGCTAGGTTTGCAGGGAAGATGATCCGCCGTTGATTCGCCGATGCTGATCCTTTTGCCTGTCCTTCGCTACCTCCTACGACGTGGAACCGACAAGCACGCTTCCCAGGGAGCGTCCCATGAGTTGCGCGCGCTGCCGTCGGCTTGGGACGCCAAGACGCCGTGTCAGACGGATGCCGAAAGCAACAACGCTCGGCGTAATGCCATGCCGACTACTAGCGCCGCCGACGATTGTACCGTGCACGTTAATCGCGCTGCGAGGCGCCCCGAGTATATCGCCGGCCACGATGATTTCGAGCTCATCCGAGAACAAGCCCACGCCGCACTTAATGCCATCCGCTCAGGGTGCCGCGAGGATCACAAACGCATCATAAGCCGCCTGAGCGCGGCCGCTGCTACACCGCCGCCGTATGCCATCGAACCCCTTGCCGCGGCTGCGAGGCTTGCCCCCCGGCCTAGCCTCCCCGACGCTGGCTGGGATGCCGATGCCCGGATTAGAATTTCACGGGCCTTTGCGGAAGCCCTCGCCGAAGCGACGAACGAAATGGCGTGATCCCCTGATCGCGCGCGGCGGCTGGCGGCGAACTTCGCCAAGCTGCCGGAACCGATGCGGCGGTCACCGCCGATAAGCGAGGCGTGACGAGCAGGTGCTCATTCACAACCTCCGCGCAATGTCGGCTTCTGTTCCAACTGCGGACATTCGCTTTGGGCCGCCCTTCACACACAAAAAAGTTCTCCCCATTGAACCTGTGATCTACCGCCAACGATCGCTTCTTGCTGCCGCACCCTGCAGGTTGCATCCCCCATCTCGGCCTACCGCTCAGACGCGGCGGCGGAGGGTCACCGGCGGGTTGCAGCACGTGACAGACAGTCACATGACCTTAGCTAATAAACCCTTGCATAATTGGGATATCTGGCGTAGTTCTACTTTGTGGCCGAATCGGGGGTAACGTGGGGGTAGCAAAATCGGCCGCTTAGGACCTCATTTTGATGGCGGCTATCAGTGGCTTAAGACTACAACCAAGGCGCGAAGTTGGCTCGCGGCATGACCATGGAAACGGCGCTTGAAATACCGCCAGATACGGCCGCTGTGCAGCAGGCTGACACCGCTGTGCAGCAGGCTAACGGCACAGTTGCGGTGGTGTCCCTTGAAACTAGGGGAGACGCCGCCCGCACCACTCGGAAAAACAAGTCTCGCCAAGGCCGGACCCGCCAAGGCAAGCACCGGCTGCTGACGATCGGTGACCTCGATTGCCGCACTGCGGCGGCGCAAGCCGCCCGCAAGTTGGTCGAGACGTTGTCGACCAGCCTTGGCGGCGACGACCAGTTGACGGCCCAGCAGCACCAGCTGGTCATGCGCGCTGCCTTGGTTGGTGCCATCGCTGCCGACCTTGAAACCCGATGGATCGCCGGCGAGTCGGTGCCGCTGGCCGACTACTGGGCGGCCTGCAATGTGCAGCGTCGTCTGCTTGCGACGTTAGGCATCGAGCGCGAAACGAAGGACGTCACGGACGCCGCTGGGAAGAGGTTCGGCCAGCTCTTGCGTGAGGGCGCCATCCGCCAGCAAGCCGAGGACGCCGCGAAGAGCGCGGCGAAGCGTGAAGCCTTCGAGCACCAGCAGCGCGAGAAGGCTGCGACATGATGACGAGCGTTGTCCGCAGTTTCGACCAGATCGACGATGCGACGCTGGCCCGCTACCGCGGCGACCTTGCCGCCTTCATCGAAGAGTGCCTGGTCAGCCCGTACGACGGTCAGCCGTACCGGCTCAATGACAGCGAACGCGCCTTCATCAAATACGCGTTTCAGTTGGATGCCGACGGCCGGCTGCTGCACACCCTGTTGCTGTACTCAGCGATCAAGAAGAGCCGCAAAACCGAGCTGTCGGGGTTGCTGGCGTTGGCGGTTATCCTGCTGCTCGGTGGCCGCTACGCAGAGGCTTTCATTTGTGCCAATGACCGAGAGCAATCTATTAACCGCTGCTTCACGGCTTGCTGTCGCATCGTCGAGGCTAATCCGTTGCTGCGGCCGCTGGCCAGGATCACGCAGGACAAGGTAGTCTTTGAGGCCACGCAATCGCAGATAACCGCCATCGCCAGCGACTACGCCTCGATCGCCGGCGGCCATCCGACCATCAGCGTGTTTTCGGAGCTGTGGGCTTACACTTCGGAACGTACGCGCCGTCTGTTTTCTGAGCTGGTTCCGGTTCCGACGCAAAAGATCAGTTGCCGCCTCGTCGAGACGCACGCCGGTTTCTCCGGTGAAGGCGAGCTGCTGTATGAGTTGTATCAGCGCGGCCTGCAGCTGCCCGAAGTTGATACCGATCTGCATGCTGGTGACGGCATGGTCATGCATTGGTCGCATCGGCCGTTGTGCCATTGGCAAGACGAAAAGTGGCTCGGCACCATGCGCCGTGACCTGCCACCCAACCAATATTTGCGGATGATCGAGAATCGCTTCACTTCCAGCGAGGCCGCATTCATCCCGATGGCGAACTGGGACGCATGCGTCCGCCCCGAGCTGGGGCATTTGCCGCCCACCAAACATCCGCCTTGTTTCGCGGCTGTGGACGCCGGACATAAAAAAGACTCCACCGCCATTGTTCTCGTTGCCTACGATGTCAACAACGTCAATGCCGCCAACAAGCAGATGCGACTGGCGCATCATGTTGTCTTCACACCGCAGGCCGGTGCGCCGCTTGACTTTGAGAGTACCATCGAAACGGAGTTATTGGCTCTGAGCCAGCGCTATCAGCTCAGGGCAATTTATTATGACCCCTGGCAGATGGTCGCCACCGCGCAACGCCTGGTCCGGCGCGGCCTTCCGATGGTCGAGTTTCCGCAGAGTCCCGCCAACTTGACTATGGCCACCCAGTGTTTGTTCGATTTGATCCAGAGTCAAAGCATTCTGCTCTATCCCGACGGCAAGATGAGGCTCGCCGCTAGCCGCGCGGTCGCGGTCGAGAGCGGTCGAGGCTGGCGCATCGACAAGACCAAACAGTCGCACCACATCGACGTCATCGTCGCCCTGGCGATGGCCGCCCACGCCGCCAGCACGGCGCAACCCGGCATCAACTGGGATTGTGTCAACGATACCGACGTCGACGCGTCCGGCCCGCAAAATCGTCACCAGACGTACGAGGAGTACCGTAGGGCTCGCGACTCAATCAAAAGACCTGAATGGTTTTTGGAGGCGATGGGCAAGAAGAAAAAGGAGGACGTAGAGACCGAAAAGACCGAAGACGAGCTGGCAGTTGAGGCCGAAGCGGAGGCGAATCGCCAGTGGAGGCAGCGGGAGTATTTCAGGCAAGTGCTCGGCGGCAGCACTAGTGGCCGCGTGATCGATTGGTCGCGGATGCGATGAGCGGCCTGGAATTTGCATCGAGAAGAGCATGACCACGGACGATCGGACGACCCCGATGAACTGTTGCTTGCAGCGCTGGCGGTCATTGTTGTGTTGATGATCGCCGCGTGGCTGGTGACGACGTCTTATGTGAACAAACAAAGGAGGCTACCATGGCCAACACCTACCGACGACGCGACCTCGATAACGACGACGACATCCTGAGAGATGGCGAAGTTCTTCATGTGCCGCTTTATCTGATGGACGGCCAACCAAAGCCGGACCTCAGCCCCCTGCAGCGCGACGTCGGCGAACATGCTGTTTGCAACGGCGCTCGGCGTGCGCAGGTGACCGACGGTGCCGGCAATGCCGGGTTGGCTCTGCGCGCCGGCCTGGCTACCGAATCGCTGATGGCTTCCAACGCAACATGAGCGTCTATGCCGCTTTCGACGCCGAGATCGCTACGGCCTACAAGAATGTTGGCGCGACCGAACGGGAATTCGCCGGCGGAAGGGTTGATGATGTCGGGGGTGGACGCTCTGGCACCGAAGGCAGCGCCTGTGCGGCCGATAACAATGCTGGCGACGCCATGCCCGTCACCGATGCTCGCGAGCAGGCGTATCTCGACTATCAAAATCGCATCCAAAACGCCTGGAAGGATGGACGTTGACCGCCGCCATCGAGAGCAGAGAGTGGCACAGCGTACACTTCGTCTATTTTCTGCTCGCTATGCTAAGGTGCGCGCGATCACTGGCCCGGCCATCGCTGTGGCTGGCCCAGCGAGTCAAGCGAGGCAGACCATGAAGCGCGTTTCCAAAATGGCGATGATGGCGACTTGCGCATTCATCGGTGCGTCGACGTCGTCGGCGGATACACTGCTGACGCATCGCATTCCCGCGGCGCTCGCGGTTGAAGCGGCGAACGAGACGATCGCGGCCTGCGCCAGGCAGGGTTACCACGAAACCGCGGTCGTGCTCGATGCCGACGGCGCCGCCATCGTGGCGCTGCGCGGCGACGGTGCCGGCATCCACACGCTCGATAGCGCGCACGACAAGGCATACACGAGCGTATCCTTTAAAAACGACACACTCGCCTTGGCTGAACGCGCGAAAGGCGAGGACTCGATTGCGCCGCTCGCAAAGCTGCCGCATGTCATGTTCTTTGGTGGCGGCGTAGTGATCAAGCTGGGCGACGAGGTCATCGGTTCCATCGGCGCGGCAGGCGCACCCGGGGCAAAGCTCGACGACGGCTGCGCACACGCGGGCCTCGACAAGATCCGCGATCGGTTGAGGTGACGCTGGGGTTCACTGTGCGGAGAAGAGTGCGGAATATGAAGGACGGCGATCGGAGATGATATGTGTTCTGGTCCTTCCACTTGGCTAATAAGTTTGCTCATTTTCGATACCTTTCATGTAGCGCCGCTCCTCAATCATTTCCGTATATGGAAATGTAAGGTGGCAGCCATCCATAATCCCGCGCATGCGCGACCATCCGTCGGGCGTCGGCTTCAGGAATTATTTCTCCGTTAAGAACCGTGCTCATTCGGCCTGCTCTCAAGTCGCTGTCGAGCGAGTGATAAAGTAAACGTTCGCAGAACCCCGCGTACTGAGGCCCGAACGGTGGTGGCGGGCGGCGCACCGGCATAAGACTCGCCGCCCGCACGATGGCGGGTGCGCATAACAGCGAACCAGCACCAATGAGGATGCTTCTGCGCGTTATTAGGCCGTCGTGGTTAGAAATTGGCGCCGTCATCGAACCCTCCAGTCTCGGCGAGGGCTGGCGCCGCTCTGCTACGTTTGCCGTCGAAACGGCCACATCCCACTGTCCGTGGATACCACCTTGCCGCAGCGTGGCAGGTTGGTGAGGGCGCCAGCCCTTCTCTTGATGCGCCCCTAATGTAGCATGGGGCTCAGCGATTACAATCATGGCCAAGGTCGTGGCCCGCGCCGGAAGGATCAATTCGGCAAATAAAACAAGGCGATCCGACGGTATTCCAGCAGCGTCACTTGCCGCGGAAACCACAACCCGCATCTTTCGCGAGATTAGCTGTTTCCGCCGTTGACTCGCTCGCCGATTGTGCCTTCACTTTGCGTGAATCGATCCGCTGGTGGCAGAGGGACACGATGCGCCGCGTCATTGTTGTGGTTGCCGCGTTGATGAGCCTGGGTCTCGCGGCCTTGGGGGTCGTCTCCGCACAGAAGGTGGCCGCCCCAACTTCGGCCGTTGCTCCGGCTGTGCGCGTCGCATCGAACACAAGCGCTGTCCCGGCGCCCGCGACCGTCAACCATACCGCCCAAGCGCAGGTTTCCGCGACGCCGGCGAAAACCGCGGCGACGGCATCGCCTGCAGCTATAGAGTCCGCATTAGCCGCCGCAACGCGCGTCGCCCAAAGCACGCCAGCCCAGAGCACATCCGCACAAAACGCGCCCGCTTCGAACGCAAACGCCGCCGCCGGCTCAACCGTCGCCGCTGCGAGCCCGAGCGGAGCCGGCGTCCCGACCGGCAACATCCCGGCTTGCGATAAGCAGGGCGGCATGGGCCTGTCGCGCATCGTCGAGATTGACACCACGGGCGGCCCCGGATTCGGCTTTGAGCATTTCAAGCAATACGATTTCCTCCGCGATAAGGAGGTGGCGCTGACTTTCGACGACGGACCCTGGCCGGAAAACACTCCAATGGTGCTAAAGGCGCTCGCCGATAATTGTCTGAAAGCCACATTCTTCGAGATCGGCGAGCATGCGATGTGGCATCCCCAAATCACTAAGCAAGTGATCGAAGCAGGAATGACGGTCGGCAGCCACACCTGGTCGCACAAGGACCTAGCGCGAAACCCCTATGCGAGCGATCTCGATCTGGCCAAGCAGGAAATCGAGATGGGCGCCAGCGCCGTACACATGGCCGCCGGCGTACCGATCGCGCCCTTCTTCCGCTTCCCCAGCCTGCAACATCCGCCGGCGCTGCTCGCCTATCTCGGCGAGCGCAACATCGCAACGTTCTCGACCGACATCGATTCCTTCGACTTTAAGATTCACAAGCCGGAGCAGGTGATCAAGTCGGTGATGAGCAAGCTGGAAAAGCGCGGCAAAGGCATCATCCTAATGCACGACTTCCAGCGTGCGACGGCCGAGGCAATGCCGGAGCTGCTGCGGCAACTCAAGGCAAGCGGCTACAAGGTCGTCCACTTGGTGCCGCGCCAAATGCTGACGACGCTGCCGAAGTACGACGAAATGGTCATGCAGAAGGATAAGCTGTCGTCGAACAACACGCGGCCCGAAAACAGCGTCGTGCATACGATCGGTCAGTATGTGGGATCGCCGCCTCCCGCATCCGCGATACACGAATGACTGGCGTCAAAAATCGCACTTTCTCGAACTGTGCGCAGGCGCGCCAACAGTTCGAACGGTCATAAGTTACGAGAATTACGCCACTGATCAGAGCCATTGAAATAAACTTACGATGTGTCTTGGGTGCAACACCTTCGGCGCCTCCAATGTCTAGGTGGCCCGTATTTCGTCGGCGCACGCAAACTGACCGATTCGAAGAGCCGATCGCTGCTTTACCGGCATCGGCACGGGGCGGCATTCATCACTCGTGGGTTCACCAGCGTGATCCTCCGACGATGATCCCATAGCAAGGCAAGGGATGGTGTGCGAAATTGGTCTCGGCCGTACGGCCGGACCATACGTCGGGTCACCACAACGCCAGAATCTCGATGTGGGCGCAGTTGTTCGCTCTATTCAGGTTGACGTCGCCGCAGGGGGGAGGACCGAGACCATTCGCGCCTCGGAGCCAAGCATAGTTCGAATAAGCGGTGCCGCTCTCGGTCGCGGCGCGAACGCGCGAGCCGCCGGTCAGCAGCGGCTGGCGCGAACGCGTCGGCGTGCCCTGGTCTGGCTGCTCGCTTCGGCCATGGCCGCACTCGGCAATGCTGACGCGTTCGCCGCTCCGCGTCACAAGCACGTGCCGGCGCACCAGAGCAAGACGGCCGAGGCGGAGCACCACAAGCACGGCTCGACGCCGGACGCGAAGCGGAGCGCAGCGGCGCGCCAGAGTGAGCGGAAGCGCACGGCGCATGTGATCGTACCGAGCGTCCCCCTGCCGGTTGAACGACCAGCAGCGGCGTCGCTACCGCCCGATCTCGCCGCGGTGAAGCAAGCGATCGAACTGGTGCGCCAGCGTAAGCCGGGCGAAGCGACCGAGCTCGCGACGTCGATCGGCGATCCGTTGGCGCAGAAGCTCGTCGAATGGGTGCTGCTGCGTCACTCAGAAAGCGAAGCCGGATTCGAGCGCTACGCCGCTTTCATTCGCGCCAATCCCGACTGGCCAAGCATTCCACTGCTGCGCCGGCGCGCGGAGGCGAGGCTGTGGCAGGAGCGGCGCGACGCCGCCACGGTGCGCCGCTTCCTCGGCGGAGAACCGACCAGCACAGTGGGCCGGCTGGCGCTCGCGCGCGTGCTGATAGGCGAGGGCGACCGTGTCCGCGCCGAGCGCGAGGTCCGCGCGGTATGGCAGTCGGCCGAACTTTCGGCCGAACTGGAAGCCGCGACGATCGACGCGTTCCGCGACGAGCTGACCCCCGCCGACCACAGGGCGCGCATGGACCGGCGCATCGGCGCCAAGGACTTCAGTGCGGCGATGCGCGCTGCCAAGCGCCTCGGCGACCACGAAGTGGCGATCATCAAGGCCTGCGCCGCCGTCGAGGCGAACTCCAACAAAAGCGAGGCGCTGCTTGCCGCGGTTCCCGTCGAAGCACGCCAGGATCTAGGCTATGCGCTATGCCGCCTTCATTGGCTGCTGCGACACGACGGCGTCGCGGCGGCGGCCAAGCTGGTGCTCGCGGCTTCACGCGAGGATCTGCAGGGTCAGGATACCGACGAATGGTGGCGCGAGCGTCGCGTGCTTGCCCGCAGGCTAATCGATCTCGGCGACGCAGAGACCGCCTATCGGGTCGTGCGCGAGGCGGTGCCCCCGGCCAATCGCTATTACCGTGCCGAATTCCACTTCATGGCCGGCTGGATTGCGCTGCGCTTTCTCCACGATCCGGCCGCCGCGCTGACGCATTTCGCGCACGTCGATGAAGGCTCAGCCGATCCCATCGTCCGCGCCCGTGCCGCCTACTGGCGCGGCCGCGCCGCCGAGGCGGCCGGCCAATTCGAGGAGATGCGGGCGCAGTACGAGGACGCTGTCCGTTATCCCACCGCCTATTACGGCCAACTGGCGCGTGCCCGGCTTGGCCTCGGTGAGATCGCGTTGCGCCGCCCGCCGCAGCAACCGGTGCACGGCGCCGCGCACGAACTATTGCGCGCTGCGGACATTCTCTATGCGATCGGCGAGCGCGACCTCGTCGTGTCGTTCATGACCGACCTCGCCGAAGAGAGCAGCGACGTTGCCGCGCTTGCGGCGCTCGGCCAACTCACCGCGAACTATAACGATGCCCGGGCGATGCTGCTCATCGGCAAGACGGCGCTCGCGCGCGGCTTGGCGATGGACGAGTACGCTTTTCCCGACATCGGCGTGCCGCTTTACAGCCCGATCGGTCCCCAGCTCGATCGCTGCATCGTCTATTCGATCGTGCGCACGGAAAGCGCCTTCGACCAGCACGACATGTCGTCGGCCAAAGCGGTCGGGCTGATGCAGGTGACCCCGGAAGCGGGGCGCGATACCGCCAAGCGGTTCGGCGTTACCTACGATTGGAACCAGCTCGTATCCGACCCAGTTTACAACACTCAGATGGGTGCCGCCGAGGTTACTGCCCTGCTCAAGGAGTACCGCGGCTCCTACATCATGGCGTTCGCCGGGTACAATGCCGGCCGCGGCCGGGTCAAGGAATGGGCGGCGCAGCACGGCGATCCGCGCGATCCCACGGTCGATGCGGTCGATTGGGTCGAGCGCATCCCGTTCGCCGAGACGCGCAACTACGTCCAGCGTGTAATAGAGAACCTGCAGGTCTACCGCGCGCGGCTTGGCGCCAGTATCGCGACCGTCGAGCCCAACCTGCACCGCGCGACGACGGTCGGGTCGCGCGCGGAGTCGGTGCTGGTGGAAGCCATTCCCCAGTGACCAAGTAACCTGCCTGGAGCGCAGCGGAATGTGGGAATAAGTCGTGCCGGATCGACCCCTGACTTTACTTCGTGCGATCGGGGTTATGTTGCTTCAACATGGGCGTGCGCGAGAATCCGGTCGTCTTCGCGGTTAGAGACTTTGCGCAGGCATTGAGTGAACTATTGAGCCTCACCTTGAATCCGAAGCGGCGGGGCCGACCGGCAAAGGCGGGCGGGGTGGCGCGCCGTTGAGCTGGTCGCCGGCACGGCGCGGCCTAGCGGTCGTAACACGGGGCGTAGGCGGCGGCACGACGGACGGTGACGGATGATTCTTGGCGTCGCTCGACTTCATTGTCTCGGGCTTTTTCGTCTCGTTCTTCTTCCTATCATATGCGTCGTTCTCACCGGCTGAACCCTTGGGCGTCGTGGCATCGGGAGACGGTCCCACATCCGCAGCGCCGCTGGTGTGGGAGCGCGGCCAGGAGAAATCGTCGGCGCGACCGGGCGGCGCGACGATCGCGTCCCCGCTTTGGAGCACGCGCGTCGCCAGCGGATCGGCTTCCCGTTTCGCCGGCTGGCTTGTGCCGCCCAAGAGGTCGCCGCCCTCGCCGCCGCCGATCGCACTGAGAGGAACAACCGGGCCGATGGCCGGGCGCCCGACGGCGGCGCCATTTGCGGGTGATTGCTCCTCCGGACCCGGCAATGCGACGGGCAGGACATGGTTGGCCAACACCCGGCGCAAATCGCGCTCGACGTAATGGGCGAGCTTCTCCGCGCCGTATTTGGTGAAATGCACGCCATCATAGGTGCGCAGCCGGCGCGTTTGTCCCTCGAAATCCGGCCCCTGCTGCGCGTAGCGTCCCTGGTCGTCGATGAAGCCGTCCCAGATGTCGACGTAGATGATGCCGGCCTTCTCGGCGCGCGCGCGGTAAA
>Ga0187856_1003528_pt1 | contig 10842 bp, 10 predicted proteins | sample June2016WEW_8_40_FD_132443 | JGI IMG/M metagenome (GOLD analysis project Ga0187856, IMG submission 132443) | Peatland microbial communities from SPRUCE experiment site at the Marcell Experimental Forest, Minnesota, USA - June2016WEW_8_40 | ecosystem: Environmental > Terrestrial > Soil > Wetlands...
CCCAACGAAGAAGACTCCGGCGCCGCCGGCGATCCGGCGAGCGAAGACCACGACCCCATGTACGAAGAGGCCGTGCGCCTGGTGTTGCAGATGGGCAAGGCTTCCACTTCCACTTTGCAGCGCCACCTGCGCCTCGGTTACGGCCGCGCCGCCCGCATCCTCGATATGATGCAGCGCGACGGCATCATCGGCCCTCCCGACGGCAGCAAACCCCGCGAAGTCTTGAAGCCTCCCGATTGGCTGCATGAGGTTGAAGGCCAGTTGCGATAGGTGAGGCAGGATTCATCCTGCCAACGCCCGCTTGCGGGAGCATTTGTTTTCGCGTGGACGTGCATGTGGCCACCTATGTTGCAGCAGTCTCCGCTGCCTGGTTTTTCCAGACCTCGAAGACTTTCCATGTCGCTCCCACCCTACTTCTGTACCACCTGTGCCGCCAGTATGTCGTCGTTCGCGTTCAGTAAGACGCGGCGCGGACGCTTCGCCAGGGTGAGTTTCAGCTCGGCGCTGGTGGACGATCCCGACATCGGCACCGTGCCCAACTTAGATGGCCGGCCGTCGTAATCCACATATACCGGCACGCGCATTTTGAACAAAGGATCGACGCCTTCCTGCGTGATCTTCATCGTGAGCAGGGTCTTGCCGCCCTCCGCGTCGGCTAGCGTGTACTCCAGGCGGTAACTGGGCACCTCGGTGCCATACACCCATTCCTGGAAGAACCAATCCAGGTGGCCGTTATGTTCCAGATCCATCTCCGGCCGCATATGTTTCTCCGCCATGCGCTGAAAGTCCTGGGTGGAAGCACTCTTACCGTTGTAAGTGGTCAGATAGTCGTGCATCATCTCGATAAAAGGCAGGTCGCCGGTCTTCCGGTCCTGCATCAGGTAGCGCAGCATGTGCAGAACGAAGGCGCCCTTGGCATAGATGATGCGTCGGCTGGCGTCGCTCGCCCGGAACGAATTCAGGCGCTCGCCCATCCACAGCGGGCCGACGTCGTTGGCCCGGTTGCCGTACTGGTTCTTCTCCAACAGCATGCGGCGTTCGCTCTCCCAGAATTTCTGGGCGTCGTCGCCGTTGGGTTGCGTGAACTCGAGAAACAGTCCCGCGGAGAAATCGGCGAAGCCTTCCGACAGCCAATTGTCGTGGTAGCTAGGCCAGCCCACCATATGGCCCCACCACTGGTGGGCCACCTCATGCGCCGTGACTACGTTGACGAATTCCTTCGAGAACCGAAATGTGTTCTGCCCCAGCAACTCCCAGCGCATGGTGGGATCGAGAAACGCGCTGATGGGAAGGTAGACGAGGGTCGGCCAGGATTGTCCGAAGTCGAAGGCCGGCTGTTGCGTCACCGCTAGCCGCCCATAAGCGTCGGGGCCGTACCAGTGCGTGTACAGGCGCACTGCGTTCAGCGCATCCACCAGGACGCGGTCGGCCATCGCCGAAGGCGCCAGCACGATATTGCGAGCCGCGAAGGCCATCATGTCCGGCGGCTCGGTGGTGGCATATGCTTCCAGGGTGGTCTTGGTCACGTCGTCGATGCGTTCCTTCTTCTTGAAGTCGCCGTAGTTGAACCCGGCGACCAGCAGCGGCTCGTCCGATTTCCATTCCGTGACCGTGTCGCCGCCTTCGCGCTTCTCGCCAACGAGCTTGCCCACCCCGACTAACGTCAGCCCTCGCGGCGCATGGAAAGTGATGTCGTAAGTGGCCCGATCGCGGAATACCGATACCGCCGGATACCAGTTCTCGCGCGCGCCCACCGAGTAATTACCCTTGCCTTCGTTCTGGATAACCTTGTTGCCCGCGTACTCCATCTCCGCCGTATATTCATGCCCCTTCATGGTGGCCTGCGGCAGGATCAGCGACAGCTCCCCATCCTGCTTCGCCCCTTCCTGAATGAAGTCGGTCGGCTTGCCGTCCAGGCTCGCGCCCGATACGCGCAGGCTGGGAAGCAGGCTGAAAGCGATCACGCGGTCGCCGTCGCGCATGGCTCTGAACCGCAGCGTGGTCTTGCCGGCCAGATGGTCGTTGCGGCCCACGTGTACGTCCATGTCATAGTGTTCGGTCGCGATTGCGCGTTTGTCTTCGCTCGAGGAATACCTGTGCGCCTGGATCTCCGCCATGGTGTGCGCCATGTACCAGATGCCATCCTGCTCCCCGCCTGGGTCCACGTTGATGAGGGCAACCTCTTCGGGACCCATCGAGGGGATGGCCCCTTGCGGCCGGATCAGAAAACGCATTTGCGGATGTTTGTGCGCGTGCAGCAGCGCCATGAAAGAACCCTCGTGCGCGGGATTGTACAGCTCGGCAAGCAACTCCGCGTCCAGGTTCGGAATGTCCGCGCCGAACATTTCGTATTCCATGAAGCTGCGCGGATTCTCGATGCGCGTGCGCAACTGCGGGCGGAACTTCTCGAGCTCGGCCTCGTTTTTCGCCGACACCGGTCCGGCCTTGGCCTGCCCGCGGACCTCCTCCGCGGTGGCGTCGGTGAAATACAGCAGCGCCGCATCGAACTCCTCGTCGATCTCGGGAGCGCCGATGGTGAACCACAGCCGCGCGGTCTCGGTTGGCAGGGCGGGTTTCAGATGGAATCGCCCCTGCCCGGTGAATACCGCGACCGCCCGCCGGCCCAGAACCGGAGCCAGGAAGCTGAGCTCCCCGGACTTGAAAGTAAGCGTTCCGGCATCGCGCTGGAGAACTATGTTCTCGGTATTATAAGATTCCGCCAGTTTCCCGTCGCGCAACGCACGGTAGTTTGCATCCTGAGTCTGCCCCAGCAGGCAAACTGGCATGACTAACAACAGAGTGTTAATCCGCATTGAGATCCTGATTCTAACAGGACCGCGTAGCCGCCGGTAAGTCAATCGATGGTGCGTTTGAAATCCCTCAAGTTATTGCCAAAACAGGTGCGCGTGTGCCCCGGATTGCGAGTCGGCTGCGGATTTCGCCTGCCAACTTTCCGTGGATCAGCGCGTAATACCTTCCCCTCGGGGCCGTCCTTATGGGGAAGGGCGATAATACGGACATCATGTCTTCCGCTGCATTTTTTCGCCGTCCGGCGGTCGTGCTGATTCTTGGTTTGTGCCTCATCGGCGGTGGGGTGAGCGTTCTCAGCCGCCTGGTTTCAGGGCCGGCCACCGCGCCCAAGCGCGTGGCGCTGGCGCATGAAAGCGGAGCCGAAGCGGCGCCCGCGTTCTCGCCCGATGGCAAGCGGCTGGCGTTCAGCCTGCGCCAGGCCGGCCCGAAGACTCCCTACCACATCGTCGTCCGAACCCTGGCCACCGGCGCCGCCCAGCAGTTGACCGGCGGACCGGCGAGCGATCTCGGTCCAGCCTGGTCGCCGGATGGAGCCAGTATCGCGTTTCTGCGCGTGGATGCGGACCGCGCGCGCTACATGGTGCTTCCGGCCGGCGGCGGCGAGCCCAGGCAGATAGCCGATTTCCCGCTTCCCGATCCGGCGCCCGCTCCGCAGCCCGCCGTTTGCTGGGCGCCCGACGGCCGATCGCTCTACATCGTTCAGTGGGCGCAAGCGCAGCCGCCTTTCATCGCCGCCGTGGCGGCCGCCGGTGGCGCGGTACGCCGCATCACCCAGCCGCCCGCGGGCTCGCACGGCGATAGCTCTCCCGCAATTTCTCCCGACGGCAATACCCTGGCGTTCGTGCGCCACTCCTCCGACAGGCCTGATCACGATGGCGATGACGACAGCGGCAACGGCAGCGATGTTTTCGTCGCGGATTTATCGGGCAACAACCTGCGGCGCCTGACCTTCGACAATGCGTCGATTCGCGGCATCGCATGGTCGGCTGATGGCCGGGACTTGATCTATGCCGCCACCCGCAGCGGCGAACAGAAGCTCTGGCGCATCGCCACGTCCGGCGGCAGCCCGCGCAACGTGCTCGTTGCCGGCAGAAACATCGCCTTTCCCGCCGTCGCTTCCGCTGGGCGCAGGCTGGCATTCACCGAAACCCCGGAGCTCGATGCCATCTGGCGCGTCGACCTCACCGCCTCCGATCCAGCCGCAAGCTCCCGCCTCCTGATCCGGTCTGATGGCCGCGAATATGCGCCAAGCTGGTCTCCGGATGGGAAGAAGATCGCCAACATTTCCAGCCGGACCGGCAACGACGAGATTTGGGTGGGCGACGTCGACGGCAACAACCGCGCGCCCATCACCCATCTCAAAATTTGGCGGCTCGGCCGGCCGCGCTGGTCGCCCGACGGCCGTACGCTTCTTTTCGTGGTCCGCGGCAATGGCACCATGGAAGTGGATCGGGTGTCGAGCGACGGGCGCACCCCGCCCGTCCGCGTTCCGCTGCCCGATGACAGCCGGCAGGTCTCCTGGTCACATGACGGGCAGTGGATCTATTTCGAGGCCATGGCTCAGATCTGGAAGGCGCGCGCCGATGGCCAGCAACAGCAGAAGCTCACCAACCACTGGGGCGACGGCGAACCCGAAGAAGCGGCCGATGGCAAGTACGTGTACTTCCGCCGGGAGCGGTCCATTTGGCGAGTTCCGGTGGCGGGCGGCGCCGAAGAAGAGGTGATTGGGCCCGAGCACGATACCCGGTGGCCCGCCTTTCAGCCGGCCGCCACGGGGCTGTATTATCTCGAGCTCGACCGCGAGGAGCGCACCGTGGCCGCCAGGTTTTACGATTTCCAAAGCAAGAAGAGCAGGGAACTGGTGCGCCTGCCTGTCACCGACCCCTCCTCCGCTTCCACCTTCGCCGTTTCCCCTGACGGCCGTTACATCCTGTACCCGGCCGTCGACCACTCGGAAACGACCCTGGTGCTGACTGGGAACTTCCGCTGACTGACACCGGCCCGCGCGTGGCGACGCTCACCCAGATGTGTTCCCCGGCCCCGCCCCGGCCCCTACTCCGGCAGCCTTACCCCAATGCTCTCGAGGAAATGTTCGTCGAAGTCGACAGGCTCGTCCGGTCGCGGGCAATCGCGCCAGCAGTCTGCCAGCGTCTTGCTGGCGTACACAACTTTCTGACACTCCTCGCACCACCAATGGATCACCAGCTCCCGTTCATCGGTTACCCCGACCTCTTCGATCCGGGTCGGCGCGGCCCCGCATCCGCACGCAAGTGAAAAGTGACGATAGCTCATTGTGGCACCATCTTCAACATACTTATCGCATGTAAAGGCATTCCGATATAGTGCCAAATCCGAACTTTTGTACTACGCGCGTACCGAAACACACAGGACAAAACCCTTGAATATACAGGCGGTTGCAACTGTAAACTGCGCCCCAGCCAAACTTTTAGTGCTGATTAGGATCGCGCAGCTCCAGCGTGGTCTCGCGCTGGCAGCACACGCACGGTCCCGGTGTATAGGAGCGAATGTTGCAGACCGAGCAGTAGTAGCTGATGAGTTTGAGCTTGCCATCCTTCCGCGCCATCAGTCCGTGGGTGTAAAAGGGATCGATCAGAAAATGGTCCGGCGAAGTAAAACGGCCGCGCGCTTCCACTTCAAAGCCGTTGAGACGCTGGTCCGCGAGCACTTTGCTGGTGGACTCGTCGCCTTCCAAGACGATCTGTCTGTGGTCCTGAGTCTCCACCACAGCGGGGCCCGCCGGGTGCACAATCAACTTTCCGCTTACCGTCGCTCCGCCGGGAGCGTCAACCGCCCACAACGCGGCTCCGGCCAGGGCGGCAACCCACAGACAGGCTCGCATTACTTCTATTTTAGCGGCCCGCGCCTCAGCGCGCGTGGCGCCGGTGTGCTGTTTCATACTGGCTTTGGCGGCGCTTTCGGCCGCCTCCGCGGCGGCCGCGCTCTTCCGTGTGACATCAATTACGTCCCGCGTCAGGTTGGCTTCCTGCGGGCAGCCGGGGCAGGGGCTCCCCGGCTGCCCCGCCTATGCGCTGGCCCGGTATGCCAGCGCTGCCGCGGCATCGGCGCAGAGCTTATGCGAGGTGACACACACCGCCGCGCCGTCTTGGTTGCTGCGGATCACAAATCCGGTCATCCTCAGGTCCAGGGGGTAGCGCCCGGCGGTTTTCCCGGGCCACTCGGCCACTATCTCGATGTGCGAGCCCACCGGCAGCGCTTCGAGGCACTGAAAGCTGAGACCGGCCGGGCTGATGTCGAACGTTGTTCCTCCCCCGGCCAGCGGCGGTGCGTTTCGCGGCGTCACCCGGTAGCGGATAGGGAGGGCCAGTGGATAGCGATTGCACTTCCGTCGTTCCTGGCTTCGGGTACCGTCCATCTCAAACCTCCGCGCACCAAAGTGCGCCTTCGCGCGTCCGGGCGTCCTGCCCACAAGTACCACGCTCTGCTCGCGTTGGTTTCGCCCCGCGTGTGGGGCTGCCGTGCCGGCGGTGGGCGACCTCCGGGCGGCCGCCCGGCACAGGGGGCACGCGATCATCCAACGCCGCTGCAATCGCGGTTCCAACCCTCCCAGCGCTGAAATCAAAGGACGCCCACCCTGACACCGCGAGTATTTTCCCCGCGGCAGGCAGTTTTTGCCTGTCGTTCCTGCCCGGCATTACTGCACCGGAACCGAGCTTCGCCTTCGCCGCAATCCGCGTGACGGTATGCTAAAAAGACATCCCCCAGCATTTCTGTAGCACGATCGTGAGGATCATGGACGCTCAGCAAGTTCGCCGGCACGAAGATAGAGTTCTCTTATTGCTCACCCTGATTATCGGGGCCATCGTCGGGCTGGTCGTGGTCGCCTTCATTTATGTCAGTGAGAACCTCGGCGGAAGGATGTATCCGCCCGGAGGCTCTCCCTGGCGGCGCCTCCTGCTGCCAGTGATTGGCGCGTTGAGCACCGGCGCCTTGCTCTCCCGCTATTTTCCAAATGCGCGCGGCAGCGGCATCCCGCAAACCAAGGTTGCCCTGTTCCTCCACGATCGATTCATCAGCTCTCGCACCGTCCTCGGGAAGTTCGGCCTGTCTTCGGTCTCGCTGGCCAGCGGCATCGCGCTCGGCCGCGAAGGGCCTTCCGTCCAGGTGGGGTCCGGAATCGCGTCTGTGCTCGGACGCCGCCTCGGGCTCAGCCCCAGCCGCGTCAGGGCTCTCGTGCCCATTGGCTCCTCGGCGGCCCTGGCGGCGGCTTTCAACACGCCCATCGCGGCGGTGCTCTTCACCCTGGAGGAGGTCACCGGAGACCTTCACGCTCCGGTCCTGGGCTCGATCGTGCTGAGTTCGGCCACCTCTTGGATCGTCCTCCACCTGCTGCTGGGCGATGAGCCGCTATTTCATGTCCCCGCCTATCAACTCGTTCATCCGGTCGAGTTCGTGCTGTACGCGGTGCTGGGCGTGGTCGGCGGGCTGGTATCGGTAAGTTTTGTCAAGCTGCTGCTCTGGCTGCGCAAGCATTTTCTCGCCATGCCCAAGTCGACGGAGTGGCTCCAGCCGTCCGCGGGCGGACTCCTGGTGGGTCGTGCAGGGGCCGGCGTGTCCCCCGCATGATAGATTGAAATCATGGCAGCCGCATTGCGCGCATTGACGATTCTCACCGGCGCCGCGGCGCTGTGGGCGCAATCGCCACCCGCGCAGCCGCCCGCGGGCATGCTCACCCCCTGGGAGATCGCGCCGGTGCTGCAGGAAATTTCCGGGCATGGCGCCCGGCTGGCGGATGCGCTCGGCCGTATCAATGTGCGGTCGTGGATCGATCACGGAGCTCCCGAAGCGTACCTCGAGCAGTGGCAATCCGCCATCGTGCAGGCCAAGGCTCTGGCCGAGACCGCCGGCGCTCTGGCTCGCACTCCCGAGAAGTTGTCCGCCGGCCTTGACGTGCTGTTCCGCATTCAGGCTTTGGAAACCATGGTCGGCTCGCTCGAACAGGGGATGCGCAAATACCAGAACCCGGCCGACGCCGCGGCCCTCGCCGCCTTGGCGGCCCAGAACGGCGTCAATCGCTCGCGCCTCGAGCGGTACCTGGTCAATCTCGCCGCCGACCAGGAGCGGCAACTGCAGGTGATGGACAGCGAGGCGCAACGTTGCCGCGCCCTGTTGATCGCGCCCAGCCAGCCTTCCAGGAAGAGATAGCCATACTATGCCATTCCACTGCAGCATCTGCGATGAGCCCTCCACGCGAATCTGTGTGCGCTGCACCAAAGACGCCTGCGACAATCATATCTGCGAGAAGTGCCTGCGTTGCAGCGACTGCTGCGAATGCGAGGTGGCGCTGAACGCCACCCGTCGCGTCGCCCCCATTGTCCACACCCCGCCGGCACCAGAAGGCGACGCTGCAACCGAAGGTGAAGCTGTAGCCGAGGCTGAAGAAGCTGAGGTTAGAGACGCCGAGACCGAGCCATCCTTCTCCGAGGAGCCCGCACCAGCTCCAGTCCCGCCCGGCGAGGCACAGACGCTCGCTCCGACTCCGCCCGCCCCCGACGAAACTGCGTCGCCCGTACCTGAAGCCGAGTAAGGCCAACGCCATTGAGCGTGGGCGGCGGACGACCGCGCCCGCGCCCCGGAGCTAAGGCGTGTACAGGTCTTTCATCCGGAAACAGCGGTAGCTTTGCTGATTCGTCATCTGGAACTTTGAAACGACCGCGCCCGCCGGGTTCACTTCCACGAATTGCGCGGGGTTGAGAAGGCCGAGATCGAATTGGTAGTTGCCGTTGGTCAGCCGCTGCGCGGAGCCGAACGCGGCGGAAAAGGCTCCCAGATCTGCATTCAGCTCCAGCGTAGCGGTCCGCGCATCGGTGTCCAGCAAGTAGACCTGTCCACGGCTGTTCGATGTTGTGGCCGGCTGCTGCCGGGTGTTGCCGTTATCGAATAACGAGAGGAGTTGCTGGCCGTTCAACTCAAATTCCACCTCGTGCTGGTGGCTGAACCAGTCGGAGGCGTCGCCGTTGGTCAGAGTGAAATCTCCCTGGTATCCCAGTTTCCAGACTACGTCGCCCGTGCCGGCACCGTTCTGGTAATCGATCTCGAATACCCAGTCCTGATGGCGCGCCGAGTAGATAATGTAATTCCCATCGGAAGTGACATACAGGGAGTTGCCGTGGGTCCAGTCATTCGCTTGAGTGGCGAGATAAATGGGCGGGCAACCGTTGTTGCCGGGGAACGTGCAAACGTCGCCGCTCGTCGAAGGCCCGGCTCACATCCAGATGGTCGAATCCGTTCCAACTCCATACGAGGTTCAAATTCGGGTCCAGCACAACGATCACGTCGCCGATCACGTCCACCGTTCCGTCGCCCTGATTCGCGAACCGCTCGGTATTGGTCAGCAAGACCAGGTCCCCGTTCGGAAGACGCCTGGCTTCGTGGTGGATCATGTTCACCGGAAATCCAAGCATCTCGCTGATCCGGGCGGCATTGGTCTCCATGATCGTGTTGCCCGCGATATCGATTTCCCTCACTATTTGTAGTTCGGAGTTCTGTTCCTGATTGAGGCTCGGATTCTGTCCCGGTTGCAGTAGCAGCAGGATGTTTCCGCCCGCTTCGGGACGGCTGATGAAGCTGCCGTTGGCCGCGTAATACCACAGCAGGTTGCCGTTCATGTCGAGCGCGCCGTTCAGATTGTCCAGACCGGCAAAAAGAAGAACTCCCAGCGTCTGGCTGGTGGGGGGCTGGGGCTGCGCCAGGATGACGGGCGAGACGGAAACCGTGGGAGCGCCCGTAGTGAACGACAACAACGGCCCGGAGGTGATCTGCGGTCCTCTGATCAGGTCGTGCTGGATCGAATAAGTAGTGTTCGGTATCATTCCTGCGACGTAGAAATTCATGCTCGAACCTGACGCGCAGGGGCGAGTGGGGGTGGCGCTATAAAGCGTCGTTCCCCGCTTCCAAAATCGGACTCGAATCGAAGTTCCCAGCGGGCAGGGGGGCGCCGAATAAAGGGCCACCAGCGGGTTGGGCGTGGCGCTTACCAGCGGCTGGGTGGTCACGCGGGAACTGACCGTAAATAACTCGACCAGGGAGCTGACGCTTTGATCGGCCTGATTCTTGACGGTAACTTGTACCTGGTAGATGCCATCGAACTGGGTGGGCGTCCAAACGAACGAGTTGACCGACTGATAGTCGCGAAAGATCGAGAAAGAACCGCCGGGAGCACTTACGCTGAACCTGTACCATAGCGGATTGGTCCCGTCCGAGGCGGATGCGGTCCACGTGATGGCAGTACCGACGGTTTGCGGTGCCGCCAGCGACGGAGACAGGGAAGCGATCGTGGGAGTACAAAACGCCGGGTGAGCCGCCGCCGTCAGGGCCATCAAAACACTTGCCCGAACGGCGCCGGCGCCACGGTAAGCCGCACGGGGCGCTCCTGTTCGCTTCAGTCCACGGACGACCAGGCATAGCAGGCCCAGGCAGCAGAGCGCCAGCGTTGCAGGCTCGGGAACGGCCGCGGCCGCGGGAGTCACTATCTCGATGCCCGAGGCTACAATCGGATCCCCCAGTGCCGTTGTGACGGCAAAGGAGTTGAGAATATCGCCATTGGCGTCCACCTCGGAGACGACGCCGTCTCCTCCCACCCACAGCGTCTGAGTCGAGGGGTCATACCCTATTCCAAGAGTGTCAGTCAGTCCAGTGAAAATCGTCGACAGCGCAGTGCCGTCGAAAGCGTACGTGTCGATCATGCCGCTGCCAAAGCCTGTCGTCGCGTACAGTACCTTGCCGTCAGTGCCAACACCCGCATCCGTCGCGCCCGTGCTGAACGAACTGAGAATCGTCGCTGAAGCAAAGTTGATGTCGTACAGGACGCCATTGTACCCGGCGGCCCACAACGTACCAGAACCTCCATAAGTCAGGTCGTCCAGGTATCCAGAAGGTGTCCCGGCCGTAGTTGCAGGTTGGAGGCGGCGGCTGGATTCATCTTACGCTACTTTCTCCTTGGAAGGCTGATTGGTGGTCTTGGTCTGTCGGCCGAGGATGGCCGCCAGGCTC
>Ga0187856_1003531_pt1 | contig 10841 bp, 9 predicted proteins | sample June2016WEW_8_40_FD_132443 | JGI IMG/M metagenome (GOLD analysis project Ga0187856, IMG submission 132443) | Peatland microbial communities from SPRUCE experiment site at the Marcell Experimental Forest, Minnesota, USA - June2016WEW_8_40 | ecosystem: Environmental > Terrestrial > Soil > Wetlands...
AATTGTTATGCTTCTTCAAGGTCGATCTCCTTATCCACTGTGATTGCACCGTAGAGTGCGTTGATCACCGGTAGCTTAACGCCATCCGTGATCGGGGATCGACCTTCTCATCCTATCTACCGGTTTGCCGACAAGGACTAAGCCGCTGGCGCGGCGGACGCTACCGCGTGGGTGAGCCCAGAGATTTTCGGCACGGCTGACGTAGTGTGGGTCACAGAGAAAGGAGACTCCCTGTGACCCGCTTACGAAAAATGATGCTGGAGGAACTCCAGCGTCGCAACTACTCTGAGATCACCACCCGCAAGTACTTGCAGTACGTGACTGCGTTCGCTCGCCATTTTGGCAAGTCGCCCGATCAGCTCGGGCCGAATGAGCTGCGAAGCTATCAAGCCTACCTGCTCCAAGAGCGCAAGGTAACACCCGGCACTGCGGTGAACTGCGTGGCCGCTTTGCGGTTCTTCTTTATTAAGACCCTCAAGCGATATCAGTTTCGTGAGTTCTTGCCCTATCCCAAGGATCGGCGCCGGCTGCCGACCGTGCTCAGTCCAGAAGAAGTCGCGCGTCTGATCAACGCCGCGGGGACGCTGTTTCGACGGACGCTGCTGATGACGCTCTACGGAACCGGGATGCGACGCTCCGAGTTGGCCCATCTCAAGGTTGGAGACATCGATAGCCAACGGATGATCATCCGCGTGGTGGCGGGCAAGGGCAGCAAAGATCGTGATTTGCCTCTCAGCCCAACCCTCCTCGAAACCCTGCGGGAGTACTGGCGCTGGCGCAAGCCGAAGCTGTACATGTTTCCTACGCGCACTCTTGGCCGCCGACTCGATCAGCCGATTTCCGACAAGACCGTCTGGATCGCGTGCAGCGAGGCTGCACGTCGGGCGGGTATCAACAAACGCGTGACGCCACACACGCTGCGCCATAGTTGGGCAACTCACTTGTTGGAAGCGGGCACCGACCTGCGCACCATTCAGGTTCTGCTCGGGCACGGTGATCTGGAAACTACTGCCCAGTATCTGCATCTGTCGCGGCGACACTTGCAGGCGGTTAGCAATCCGCTGGATGGTCTGACACTCGCTGGCACCGAGAGCGTCAGTCGTAGCTTTAGACGAAAAAACAACGAATGACTCGGCCCACCCTCGAGGTGGCCGACATTCTACGCGCGCAGGGCGATCGCTTTCTGGAGCGGTATCGATCAAGCTTTGGCTTTCAACAGCTCAAAGCTTTTCGGGCCATTCTACGTTGCCGCACGGCAGCGTTGGGCGGCCACCGCGATGCCTGCCTACGTTGCGGTTATCAGACCATCTCTTACAACTCGTGTCGAAATCGGCACTGCCCCAAGTGTCAAGCGCAAGCGCGTGAGCGCTGGCTGACAGCGCGGCAACGCGAACTTCTGGACACCAGCTACTTCCACGTTGTGTTTACCGTCCCTCACGAACTCAACGTGCTGGCCTTGGAAAATCCACCTGTGTTTTACGATCTGTTGTTCACCGCCAGCGCACAAACCTTACTGGAAATTGCATCCGATCCGAAGCACCTGGGAGCCGAGATCGGTGTCGTCGCCATCCTCCACACCTGGGGACAGAACTTGCTCCTGCATCCCCACATTCACTGTGTCATTCCCGCAGGCGGGCTCTCGCTGGATCATCATCGATGGGTCCGCCCACGCTATCCTTTCTTCCTACCCGTCAAAGTCCTGAGTCGTGTCTTTCGCGGGAAGTTCCTCGCTGGCCTGAAACGCCTCCACCGCCGTAACCGACTTTGCTGCGTCGGCCCCGCTGCTGCTCTCGCCGACCGCCAGCAGTTCTCAAAACTCCTCCGGCGTCTGCATCGCCACGACTGGGTGGTTTATGCCAAGCCCGCCTTCGGCGGCCCTGTGCAGGTGTTGCGCTATCTCGGTCGCTATACCCATCGCGTGGCCATTTCCAATCACCGCTTGTTGGCCTTCGATCAAGAGCGCGTGACTTTCCGCTGGAAGGATTATGCCCACGGCGGCAAGCCAGGTCAGATGACGTTAGCTGCCACCGAGTTCCTGCGTCGATTCTTTCTGCACGTCCTGCCCAAAGGCTTCGTCCGCATCCGGCACTTCGGCTTTCTCGCCAATCGCTTTCGCGCTTCCCATCTGGCGCTCGGCCGGCAATTGCTGGCCTCCGGTGGCTCGACGGAGCAGGAAGTTAAAAGAAACGACGCCCACTCCGAGACCTCTTCTCTCTGGCACTGCCCGCGCTGCGGCGCATCGATGATCGTGATTCAGAGATTTACTGCTGCGGAACTATCAGCATGCATGTACTTCGATTCTTCCTAACCCGTCCCTCAGCCGCGATGCAAGGATGTGCTCCCGCACGCCGACGCATTCGTGTCCTCGCCGTACTGAAACAGCCTTCTTTGTCGGTTTCCGATTCCTTCGCTTCCAGGGGGCCGCGACCATCTCAACTCCACTTTCACTATTCTCGGCCAGTCCTCCATCTCTCGACTCGATCCCAGACTGGCATTCAAATCCCATAGCGCACCGCGTCCGCCGCAAACGCCAGCGGCTTCCTCCTAGTCTCCTTATCGAAAACGCCTCGGTTCGACATCCCGCTCCGCCCCAAAAGTCTGCCTCGAGGCGTTTCCGATCAAGGCTAGCGACCAACCGGGCCGCGAATCGGCAACCAGCCAGGTTGGCACGACGAGTCGGGCCAAGAGGATCACACTTGAGTAACAAAGGCAGCGTGGCGGTTAATATCACCGGCATTTCGATCATCGGAACCAGCGCAGGGGCGTTCGGGTATGTCGGGTTAGGTGGAAAAACCGGCGAGGAAGGAGTGGGCTTCTCCCAGTAAAGGCAGGGTCTCTCTTCGCCGTATAGCAAGCCCGTCGCGACATCCTTCGTGAAGGGCGCGAAGTACCAGTACGGAAGGGCAGCCACGGCAGCGGCAAACTGCTCATTTTGTTCTGAAACGGGCTTAGACCAGTCCCAAGGCTCAGTCATATCGTCGCAGAACGTGGCATACTCTGCGCCAGCCGACCACAACGTCGGATCACCCGAGTCGCCCGGCATCGGGAAGTAACCCTCAGCGCCGAGCCGCAACAGTGGTGCCGGATCCCCCAGCCAGAGCGAATCGGCTGCCGCAAGGATTTCGCCTCTGCTGACATAGCGGCGGTGCCGGCGAGGCCGGTGCTAATCACATAGTTAAGCAGGGCGCTCTTGTTCATTACCACATACTGAAGGTTGCCATTGGCGTCGTGTGCGTACCCCACCACAGGGCTGAGCTCAATGGTCCAGACGAGTGCGTCGAACTCGCCTTCCGAGAACGGATGGTCGGCAGAGCAGGTCGGGGAATAATTGCAATCTAGGCTGACCGCGCGCCGCGCGGCACGAATCCGGTAACGGTCGTCCACGAAAGGCGTGTACAACCTGGAAGTTGCGCCGACCGCGACGCCTACGAACGAACGCAGGTGGCTCCCGAAACGGGTGGCATAGGCGGCGATGTCTGCACCACCAGCGGAGATCCCGTAGTAGTCCACCAGGTCGTAACCGTAACCGAAGGGAGCCAGAGCGGATAGAGCGGCGCGAACCGCCTCTGTGTCCTGGGCAATATCACCAGTCCCATACCAGCTGTCGGCGCTTCCCAGCTGGGCGGCGCAGTCTGCCATCGCTTTGTCCCAGGGCGCTGTGCCATGTTGCAGCTCTTCGCAATCAATCGTCCCGGAGAGCCCACGGCCACGATCGTCAATCAAGAGCAGATCGTGCATGTCCATGTTCTGCGCGAGGAACAACAAGGCTGAGCCACGTAGGCCGCTTGTCGAATCAGGACGAGCACGGTTAGAACCAGCGCCGGAATCGGAAGATACAGTCCTCGCTTACGGCGTGGCTGTAAAACTGCAACGTCAACCTGACATCGCTGGCCGGCATCGATTTCTCCGGTTGGAGACACGGGGTCAAATGACCGTCACTTCTATCCCGGACTGTTTCAGTGCGTTCAGGTCGGCTTTAGAAATACCTCGGTCGGTGATCACGTGTCGGATAGCAGAAGGCCGGTCAATCAATGACAAGCTGCGCTTCCCGAACTTGCTGGAATCGCAGACTGCTACCACTACTTTGGCCACGTCCATCATCGTGCGGTTTACCTTTGCTTCCAGGAGATTGGGAGTGGTGAGTCCATATTCAACATCGAAACCATCCACCCCGAGGAAGAGCACGTCTGCACTCAACCGGCGCAAGGCACCTTCGGCGATCGGTCCCACGAGGGAAAATGCGTTCTTCCTGAGATTACCGCCAGTCAGAATCACGTCCAGGTTGAAACCAGAGAGTTCCACAGCGATATTTACTGCATTGGTGATGATTGTCACGTTCTGAAGGTTCCGCATCGCACGGGCAATGGCAGTAGTGGTGGTGCCCGAATCCAGGATCACTACTTGTCCTGCCTTTACCATACGCGCCGCGGCTGCAGCAATCTGTAACTTTTCTTTGCGGTGCAGCCTCTCTTTTTCCTGCCAAGCTGGGTCTCCCAGCACCCGTAATGCCCCACCGTGCGCCCGCTGAATCCGGCCTTTGGCATGGAGGACCCCTAGATCCTTACGAATCGTGACCGCGGATGTCTGGAAATGCTTGGCCAGATCCACCACTAGCACGCGGCCGTCCCGGTCCAACGTCTCGAGGATTGCTCGTTGCCGTTCTTCGCTCAGCATTCAGAGACTTTCCATGGTGAACGGTTTCACTGGATACAGTATTCGCTTTCCTCTTTTTTTGTATCAGACTCTTGGTTCTGTCCATTACATTGAGCCCTATACGCCTCGAGATGAGTGGGAAGTAATCGCAATTTGTCGTAATGAATCGTTATTCTCGTAGCGAGAGTCAATCGCGACTCACCTCGATTTGCCAGTTCTAGCAAGTATCGGAGATATAGTATCTCCGGAAACACGGCCTGGCCAAGCCACTCCCGGGGAAAGGATCACGGAATACTGACCGCCGGAGGACAGGATGCAAGGATTCGATGGGGTGCCGATCGCGATTGGCGCCCCCTCCCAAGATGGGAGACAATCCGAAAGGTAGTTGGCATGTAGGTTTCGGACCTTTTAATTGGAGGGCTGAATTGATATCCCTAATCTCGAAGCGGATGTTGCTGTCCCTGGCTACGACTGTGCTGGCCGTCTTGATACTGCTCGCCTCGGTGCTCCTCTCGGGTTCATCATACGGAACCAAACCAGCCTTGCCACCGGCGGCCGATCTTGCGAGCTTTTCCGCCCTGGCGCCTATTGACGCGCACGTTCATCTTTACAAGGATGACCCGGCTTTGGGGGCTTTCCTCAAGCGTCTGAACCTGCGCGTTCTCGACATCATTGTGATCGATGACCGTGATCCCTTCGGCAAGGAGTTGGAGCCGCAGCGGAGCGACGTGCTCAAGGTCGTCCACGCCACGGGGGGCCGGGCGCTTTTCTGTACAACCTTTAGCCCTTACGACTTCGAAGATCCGGGATTCGCCCAGCGCACGATCCGCCGGCTCGATGCCGACTTCGTAGCGGGAGCAATCGCTGTGAAGATTTATAAAGTCATGGGCATGGAGATGAAATCGAAAGCGGGAAAATACGTGATGCCCGACGACCCTGCCTTCGAACCCATCTATCAGGCTATTGCCGCCCACCATCGCACCGTAGTCGCCCACATCGCGGAGCCGGATTCTTGCTGGCAGCCCCCAAACACCGCCAGCCCCGACTATGCGTACTACCAGCAGCATCCCGAGGAATACGCTTACGCTCATCCCGAGTGGCCCTCGAAAGCCACTATCTTGGCGGCGCGGGACCACTTCCTCGCCGAAAATCCAAAGCTGCTGGTAGTTGGCGCGCATCTGGGCAGCATGGAAACGGATGTCGATGAGATCGCGAGGCGCTTCGATCGCTATCCAAACTTTGCCGTCGATACGGCGGCCCGCGTTGAATACCTGATGATCCAGCCGCGCGACAAGGTGCGGGCGTTCCTGATCAAATACCAGGACCGCGTCCTCTACGGGACCGATCTGGTGGTCATGCCAAAAGACGATACGGAAAAGGCGCTCGCGGAATGGAATGACACCTACGCCCGCGATTGGAAGTTTTTTGCCACAAACAAAACGGTCGAGGTTAAGGGCCGCAAGGTTCAGGGTCTCGAGTTGCCGGAGCCTGTCCTACGCAAGCTCTACCACGATAACGCGGTACGGTGGTTCCCAGGAGTTGTTGCAGGAGTCGATGCGCCCTGAGTACCCGAGTCATCCTATCTGGAGTGCTTCGACAGCGGGGTGTCATGCTGCGCCTGCCGATAGTCGAGGTGAACGGAATGCCGCTTCTGGTACCACTGACGCTGATCATCTTGAGGCAGGCGGATCATGGAAGACGGTCCGATCGGTCCTTACGAAATCATTTCCCCGCTCGGTGCGGGCGGGATGGGAGAAGTGTATCGGGCGAGACATGCGCGATTAGCACCGGCGCGCCGTCAGACGATGTCCCTGGGTGCCCACACATCCGAATTGCAGCCGCGTGCTCGGCGACAACAGTAACCGGACGGCGCAATAGTATTAAACTACTAATAGTTCTTGACAATGTTGATTTGTTGCGGATAGGCTTTCGAATCATTGTGAATACTTTGTTTTAGGAATCATTCGAGTTTTCCCGGAGCCGAGCGGAGGGAGTCGATAGGGGCTATTTAGGAGATTAGTTCGCCGGCTTTTACGCAAACCCTTTCCGCAGTTGCAGATGGTCACGGAGCAAAGCGTTTTACATTAGCGGAGGCAGTCCCAGTGTCAATATCAAGACTTGCAGCTAGAGCGTCTGCCATTCTTTTTTTGCTTTGCGTCGGCCTGGTGATCGGAGCCAGTCTGGGCTACGCGCAGAGCACCTACGCCAATCTGAGCGGCACCGTCACAGACGCGTCTGGCGCGGTGATCGTGGGCGCGCAATTGACGCTAACCAACACGGCCAGCAAGTCTAAGGCGACCTACCAGTCGGACGCCGGAGGGCGATACGTCTTTCGCGACCTGGAGCCCGGCATCTACAGCTTGCAGGTTGCCAAAACCGGCTTCGAGACCACCACACAGACCGGCATAGTGTTGACCATCAACGCTTCTGGTCACAGCGACGTCGTGCTGAAGGTTGGTGCGGGAACCGAAAGCATCGAAGTGCTGGCCAGCACCTCGCTGGTCAACTATGACAACGCAACTGTCCAGGGTGGCATAGAACCGCAAACCCTGGCCGATCTGCCCCTCGCGATTGCCGATGGGAACCAGCGGTCCTCCGCGCAACTGGCGGTGCTTCTGCCCGGCGTAACCACCTCGAGTGGTAGCGATGCCTACAATGCCCGCATTAACGGCGGCCAGCAGAGTGGCGACGAAGCTATCCTCGATGGCGCCACTCTGTCGGAAGGGTACCTGAACCAGAGCGGGATGGTCGCCATCCACACTGACTTTCCGGTTTCCCCTGACATGATTTCGGAGTTGAAGGTGGTGACCTCGACCTACGAGCCGCAATACGGGTTTACCACCTCGGGTCAGATCGTTGCGCAGACTAAGAGTGGCGGCACCAGTTTTCACGGCTCCGGCTACGCTTACCTGCGCAATGACGGATTGAATGCCAGACAGTGGTGGGAGCCGGCCGGCTCGCCCAGGACCTTTGACCATGAGATGGACGCCGGCGCCAATATCGGCGGCCCTATAAAGCTGCCGGGGTTCAACACAGGGAAGAACAAGGGTTTCTTCTTCTTCAACTGGGAGCCCTACAGGCTGAACGGCGGAGCGACGCGGCCCGTACTCACAATCCCCACCATGCTGGAGCGCGGGGGCGACTTCACGGACAACCTGGACTCCGACGGGAATCTGATTCCAATCTACGACCCGCGGACCGGTAACCAGTTCAGTTGCAATGGCGTGCTCAACGTGATTTGTCCGAACCTTGAGGATCCAATCGCGCAAGCGTGGCTGGCGCAGCTCCCGACGCCAACCTACTCCGGAACATCGAACAATTACCTGGCGCCTCACGCGGTTCCCAACTCCTTGTATACCGGGTCGAATGCCTATCTGTTCCGTATCGACGATAACTGGGGGGAATGGGATCGCTTCTCCCTCTCGTTCTACCGTAGATACAACAACTCCAATCTGGTAGGCGCCCTTCCCACTCCGATTTCAAGCGCACAGGGGCAGCCGGGTCATTCCGGGGTCTACCGGTTCAATTGGGAGCACGCATTTTCGGTGAAGACGACCAACCACTTTACGCTGGGTTATCTGGACCTCTACGAGGATATCGTGTCGGCCGATACTTATACGGCGGTGAAGATGCCCACCGTGCCGGGCGTGGCCAACACGACCACGTACCTTCCCGTGTTCGAATTTGGCAGCTTGCAATTGGGTGAACCCAGCGGCCCGCCGGGGCACAACATCAGCACTCGTCCGACCTATGCGATCAACGATATTTTCAGCCGGGTGGTGGGAAGCCACACGCTGGTGGCTGGCCTCGAGTGGCGCTCCCCTCAAGGAAACGCCCATGGGGGGACCAATCAAGGCGGCACGTTCTACTTTGGGGGCGTGACTGGGAATAGCAACGTGCAAACCGCAACCGGCAATGGCAATGCTGATTTCTTTATCGGCGCAGCCAACGGCGCCAGCGTGAGTTACTACAATGTCCCGGCGATCTATATACGGCAGACAGGCTGGGCGGTCCATTTTGGTGATACCTGGCGTTCCACTCCCAAGTTGACACTGGCTTATGGACTGCGCTGGGATATGGAAACTCCGACGCGGGAAAAATACAACCACGATTCATTTTTCGACCCAACTTTGGCCAATCCCGACGCGGGAAATCTTTTGGGAGCCCTGACTTTCGCCAGCTCCAGCCGGCCCTACCCAGAACAGGTGGATCATGCGGGGGTAGCGCCTCGCCTGGGTGTAGCCTACGCGGTGAGACCGAACATGGTGGTTCGTGCCGGATACGGCATCTTCTTTGGCCAGGCATTCTATCCGGGCTGGCTTGGGGGGAATAGCCTGGACGGCTATAACGTCAACTCCGCCGTCGGTAGTTCCGGCGTCAACAGCACTGGGCAAGTCATTCCCGCAATGTGTCTGACGCCTGGGAATGCGTTCTGCGTGGCGGCGGGGGTGCCGGCGAATGGCTACCCGACCCCCGCCAGCCTTGCGCCAAGCCTCACGCCTGGTTTTGACAATGGACTAGCCCCGCTCTACCGCCCGTTTAACGCCAACAAACGGGGGCGGGCGCAACAGTGGAACTTGACAATCGAGCGGCAGTTACCCTGGAAGACGGTCGTAAGCGGGGCCTACGTCGGAGCGCACGGCACCCACCTGCTCTCGGCGTTGCAGCCGCTCAATGTGCTCAATCCGAACGATCCCCGTGTGATCGCGAACGGGGCAAACCTTCCAAACCCGTGGGATCCTTCCAGCGGGGTTCCCGAGCCTTACCCAGGATGGGCTTCACAAGTGTCTTGTGCCACGGTGGGGCAAGCGCTGCTGCCCTACCCGCAGTATTGCAGCACTCTGGCTGGGCTCAACGAGAATGTCGGCAACTCTATCTACCATTCTTTCCAGGGGCGTGTGGAGCGCCGCCTCGACAAGGGCATCTTCATGCTCTTGTCGTATACCAACTCCAAGACCATTGAAGATGCCGCCTCCAATACGCAATCAACACAAGGCATTTATAACGGCTCGTATGGAATTGTCTCGCCCTACCAACGCTCTCGCTCCCGCACTCTGGCGTCCGACGACGTGCCGCAAGTCGTGTCGGCGGCCTTCGTCTATGATTTTCCCTTCGGTCACGGCAAACGGTTTCTGAATAAGGGCGGGGCACTGGACAGGGTCGTGGGGGGATTCCAGATCAGCCCAATTTACCGCTACTCTCGCGGCATCCCGTTCTTTTTCCGCGATAACGGAACCTGCAAATCGTACGTAGGAGCGTGCATGCCCGGCCTGATCCCGGGAGTGAATCCGTTCCTTCAAGACCCCAACCACTTTAATCCCTACAACCTCTCGCTGTGCCCGCCCGGTAGCACCCCGGGGACACCGTGCGCGCCTCTGCTTAACGCGAGCGCATTCGAGCCCTACAGCAACTTCTTCACACCAGGCTATTCGGGCTATGGGAGCCGGATCAGCAATTTGCGCGGGCCCAACTTCAAGGAATTGGACTTCTCGTTGACCAAGAACACGAGGATCACTGAACGGGTGACCTTCAAGTTCAGCGCGAACTTCTTCAATGCCTTGAACGCCCATTTCTTCATCAATGACGAAAGCCAGAACTTCGGAGGCGATGCGTCCTTTAACACTGATATTAGCAGCCCCACGTCGGCGCCCTTCGGCACGTGGAATGGCGTGGCCAGCCAGCCACGAACCATACAGGTGGCCGGAAGAATTGAGTTCTAAGCCGGCCCGCTCTTGCTTGAACCCGCCACTCACCGAATCGTGAGTGGCGGGTTTTCCTTGCGGCAGGTTTCCGCTCTACTCTTTAGCTCCGCGTCTAATGTGGCTGGGCACTCTGTAGAGGGGAAGGTTCCCCTCTCAACTTCTTGAACTTCTGGATCTGTTCTTGCGCTGCTTCTCGCTTCCCTTGTCGCTGATAGATTCTGCCTAGGGTATAGTGAGGCTCTGGATACGAAGGATCCAACTCGACAGCCCGTTGCAGGGGAGCGATGGCTTCCTCGAGTTTCCCTTCCTTTTCTAACACCCGCCCCAACTGGTAGTGAGCTTGAGGAAACCTGGGGTCATAGCGCAAGGCTTCGTGCAGTCGCGTTTCAGCTTCATCGAGGCGATTCAGCGATATGAGGGAGACGGCGAGATTCAAGGACGGCCACGCGGAAGGGTGCTCCTGCTTACGGTTGAGCTCGATTGCGC
>Ga0187856_1003537_pt1 | contig 10836 bp, 10 predicted proteins | sample June2016WEW_8_40_FD_132443 | JGI IMG/M metagenome (GOLD analysis project Ga0187856, IMG submission 132443) | Peatland microbial communities from SPRUCE experiment site at the Marcell Experimental Forest, Minnesota, USA - June2016WEW_8_40 | ecosystem: Environmental > Terrestrial > Soil > Wetlands...
GCTTCGGCGCAGGTGGATCGCGCATTTCGCCTGGCCTACGGCCGCGCGGCGACTGCCGACGAGCAAAAGATCGCCGATGATTTTCTTGTGAAACAGACGCCCATCATGGCCGCACGGCTGGCGAGCAATGACGCCAAGCCGCCGCTGCCAGCCAATCTGGCACAGGGAATCGATCCGGCGCGCGCCGCGGCTTTCGTCGACTTGTGCCATATGCTGATGGATTCAAACGAATTTCTGTATATCAATTGAGGACGCGGCAATGTTAGACAAGCTCCAACATCATTGGAACGTGACCAATCGGCGGCAATTCTTCACCCAGGCCGGCAGCGGTCTCGCGGCCATCGCGCTCGCCGCCATGCTGGATCAGGACGGCTATGCCGCTACCGGCGCCGTCGATCCCCTGGCTCCCAAGAAACCGCACATCCCGCCTCGTGCCAAGTCCATCATCTGGTGTTTCATGGAAGGCGCGCCCAGTCATGTCGATCTCTTCGATCCCAAGCCCGCCCTGGTGAAATATGCCGGGCAGCCCGTGCCACCGTCCTACCATCCCGAGACGCTACAGAGCGCTTTTGGCACCACGCACAACGGGCTCTATCCCACGCGCCACACATTTAAGCAGTACGGCGAAAGCGGCCTCTGGGTTTCCGATTGGCTGCCGAATATCGCCGAGCACATGGACGAGATCGCGGTGCTTCGCTCCTGCCAGGCCGACGGTGTTAATCACGTGGGCGCGGTCTGCCAGATGAACACTGGCGAAATCCTCGCAGGCCGTCCCTCAATGGGCGCTTGGGTCACCTACGGCTTAGGCAGCGCCAATCAAAACCTGCCGACATTCGTCGTCATGCAGGACGATAAGGAGATTCTGGGCGGCGTCCAGAATTACAGCTCCGGTTTCCTGCCCGCCACCTATCAGGGCACGCTGTTCCGCAAGGGCGACACACCGATTTTGAATTTGAAACCGCCCACGGGTATGACGGACGCGCAGGAGCGCAATAAGCTCGAATTTCTGCAGGCCATCAACGACCGGTTTGGTCGCGACAAACAAGACGACACCGAGCTCGATGCCCGCACGCGATCGTATGAGCTGGCTTACCGCATGCAGTCGTCCGCGCCGGAAGCCGTGGACCTCGCGTCCGAGTCGGAGGCCACTAAGAAGCTCTATGGCATCGACGATCCTGCCACTTCCGTTTACGGCACAAACCTGCTCCTTGCCCGCCGGTTAGTGGAACGTGGTGTTCGATTTGTCGAATGCTACAGCGGATCGGGCTCGCGCTGGGACGCACATAGCAGTCTGGAAGCGAATCACACCGAGAATTGCAAGTCATCCGACAAGCCGGTGGCCGGTTTGCTCACGGATCTGAAAGCTCGCGGCATGTTGAAGGACACTCTGGTGGTGTGGGGCGGGGAATTCGGCCGCACGCCGTTCGTGCAAGGCAGCCCGAATGATGAGAAGGCCGGGCGCGATCACAATCCGTGGGGCTTCACCATCTGGATGGCGGGCGGCGGCGTGAAGGGCGGGCAAGCCATCGGCACTACCGACGAGGTCGGGCTGCGCGCGGTTGACGAGCCGCATCACGTGCACGATATTCACGCGTCCATCCTTTATCTGCTGGGTCTGGATCACCTGCGAACCACCTACATGCACAACGGCCGCGCCGAGCGGCCTACCGGAACCGCCGGAGCGTTGATCCCCAAACTGTGGACCTAAAGCTTTCGCGATTCGCCCTGTGTTTCGTCGTTGCCAGCGCGTGCGCCCAAACTCTGCCGGACGGTCCGGGTAGAGAAACATTTCTAACGGTTTGCAGCATGTGCCACTCACCGAATGCGGTGATCGGCCAACAGGGTACCAAGCAATGGTGGCAAGCCAAAGTCACCGAGATGCTGCAGGAGGTGACCGATGTTCCCGACACGGACGTCGACACCATCGTTTCGTATCTGGCGAAGAATTTTCCAATCGTCAAAATCAACGTGAACAAAGCGACCGCGAAAGATCTGGAGACCGGCGTCGAGTTGACGGCCAAAGAATCAGAAGCCATCGTCAGTTATCGTCAGGCCAATGGCAACTTCAAAACGCTGGCCGATCTGAAGAAGGTTCCCGGCTTGGATGCCGTCAGGATCGAAGCGAAGAAAGATCGCCTGGAATTCTGATGGCAACGGAACGTTTCACGGTCCAGTCCAAAGACGGAGTCGAGATTTCCGTCCAGAAGGCCGGCTCGGGTCCGGCGCTGCTGCTGGTTCACGGAGCCCTTCTCAACGGTTCACTCTCGTGGGGCGCTGTGCTGCCGAAACTCGCGGAGCATTTCACGGTTTACGCGATGGATCGGCGCGGACGTGCTCCGAGCGGCGACGCAAGGGAATATTCGATTTCTAACGAGGCGGATGACATTGCGAGTGTCGTTAATGCAATCGGTGGTCTGGTAATTGTCTTGGCTCATTCCTACGGTGCGCTGGCCACGCTGGAGGCCCTGGATCGACTGAAGAAGGTTTCACATTTGATCCTCTATGAACCCCCAGTCACTTTAAAGCCAAGCGATCCAACGATCGTCGCGAACTTGGAACGCGCCCTGGAAGCCGGTGATCGCGAGCAGATCATAACTACCTTTCTGCGCGACCAGATCCGGGTGCCTCCAGATCGCATTGCGATGATGCGCGCCTCGCCCATATTCCCGATCGTGCTCCAAATTGCTCCTACCTTGCCCCGCGAGTCTCGCGCTGTGAACACTTACCGCCCCTGGGCCGAACGCCTGGCGAACTGGAAGACTCCAACCACTGTGCTGCTGGGGAGTGAAACGATCGGTCTTCTGCGGGACGCTGCATTTTTCGTGCGTGATACCATCCCCGGTTGCCGCCTAGTTACGCTTGAGGGCCAAGGCCACGGCGCAATGTTGGATGCGCCGGATTGGTTCGCTAACAAGATCCTGGAGATCGCCAAGTGAATATCCGACCGTTCTTACTCGCTCTATCGCTCACGGCAACACAAGCCGCTTTTGCTCAGTTGTCGCCGCAAGCCACCTGGGCCGTCCATTCGTCCAACGATTACGACGTGGTTCCCAACGTGACTTACGTCACCGCCGGAAATACCGAAGTGAAGCTCGACATCTACCGGCGGCGCGGCGTCACCACACCACAACCCACCATGATCCATTTTCATGGGGGCTTCTGGGCCGCCGGTTCAAAAGAGGCGTCGCAGATGTACCTCATCCCCTGGTTCGAAATGGGATGGAATGTCGTAAACGTGGAGTATCGTCTGGCGCGTGTTGCGCTGGCGCCCGCGGCGGTGGAGGATTGCCTTTGCGCGTTGCGTTTCGTTGCCGCGCAGGCCAAAACTTACAACTTCGACGTCAACCGAATCGTGTCGATGGGCGAATCCGCCGGCGGACATCTGGCGCTGACCACCGGAATGATTCCCGAGAGTGCGGGTCTGGATCGCGAGTGCGAAGGCGTACCGCTGCCCAAGGTGGCGGCGATCATCAATTGGTACGGGGTCGCCGACGTGGCCGACGTCATCGATGACGGACCGCACAAAGCCAATCTGGCGGTGCAATGGTTCGGCAGTCTTCCGAATCGCGATGAACTCGCACGTCGTCTCTCACCCCTCACTTACATCCGCGCGGATCAGCCGCCAGTGTTGACCATTCATGGCGACGCGGATACTACTGTGAACTACCAGCAGGCGGTCCGGCTGCAGGAAGCGCTCACAAAGGCAGGGGTGCAAAACCAGTTGCTGACTATCCCCGGCGGACATCACGGAAACTTCTCTCCCGACGAACGCACCAAGATTTATCTGACCATTCGCGAGTTTCTGAAGAAGAACAATCTGCCGGCAGGCGATTAATCCCAGGGGCTCTTGGTCCCGTACGGCAGGCTGGCGCCCATCGCTTCGATCTCGTGTATTTTTCCGCCGCGAATCTTGAAGATCTCGCCGGCCTGTAAATTGGAAGTGCCGCCGTTCATCTGGATGGTGTCGACGCCCGGCACGCCTTTGATCTTGATGGTGTGAACCGCGCCGCGATGCTGGAACATCGGAAACGCGTAGACCAAGCCCTTCTGCTCATCCACCAGCCCGAGGCGGCGCGGCCAGAGGCGGGTAATGAAGCTCAGAATCTGGCTGTTGATTTGCGCCGTACAAGTCAAGGTTCCGAGTACCGCCATCGCGTGATCGGCTTCGGGCGACCCCATCGGAACGGGCCAGGGTACCGGCGTCGCGTTGTGTGTAGTCTGTCCGCCGTTTTCGTGCCGCTCACAATCTTCGGCGAAGGGAGCGATCTCGCCGTCGCCATGTTCGATGGCTTCGAAGTACGAATTCGCTGCGTTGATCATGTCCTCGCGCGGGGTGCGTTCAGAAGGCGGCACATCGGCCAGGAACGCCGCGCGCGGTGTCATCAGGTTTTGCATCCGATCCGGGCGCATGTTTCGCGCCAGCACGTGCTCGATTTCAGTGATCTCGCCATCCACTACCTTGAGCCGCAGCGCGATGATCAGCGGACGGTTGTTTTCTTTCATCACGCCGTAAAAGCCCACCTGGGTGGATTCGGGATCCACGGCGTAGATCTTGAAGGTGGTGGGAGCTTCCGACGCTCCCACCCAGAGGCCGTCGCCAATACGGATTTCCGCAGTGTTTTCTGTAAAGCGAACGCCTTTCGACAACGGCAGACCGGATGGATCGTGTTTCACCAGCGCGGCGAGATATTGGTCCGTGAGCGCCATCATGCAGGCGCGATCGCAGTGTTTCGATTCCGCGAAAGAGGCTCCGGTCAGCGCGGTCAGTAGGGCTGCGGCGGCGGTCCAATGTTTGATCAAGTCGGTATCTCCGGGCATCGATTATATACTGAACCGGAGGCAGTCACGCCCTGCCCCGAAGCCGGGCGATTTCACGGCGGTCGCGCTTGGATGGCTTGCCTTCCGTCGAGGTCTCAAAGCGGGGCATCGCCTTGCGTTGTTCGGCTAGCTGAAGACGCAATTCGCGGCTTGCCTCGGTCTCCCGGTAAAGTGTCTGCGCGATGGGAGCCGGGCCTCTCATTTCACTCAGTGCCAGGATCTCGATCTGAAATTCGCCGCTGTCGTTCTTGACTTGCAGCAGGTCGCCCACTCGGACATCGCGCGAGGGCTTGACGAGCTGCCCCTTGGAGTGAACTCGGCCCAGCTCACAGGCGCGTGAGGCGAGCGAGCGCGTCTTAAAGAATCGCGCAGCCCAGAGCCACTTGTCTATTCTCACCGTTGTCATCAGTTAAACCGGCACGCCGGCGAGGCGGGCGATCGCCAAGGCGTTGGTCTCTGTCGTTACTCCCGGCTTCAACTGGTAGTCAAAGTCCATTGGATCACCCTCCGTCCTTGAACCCATGTGCACGTTCACCGCGCCGGCCATTTCAGTGAGTGCCAGATCATGCGTGGACAATGCGCCGATTGCGCCTCGCGTCACTAATGTGCGAACGACGGCTTCCGCTGCTACGCGCCGGTCGCGCGAATTGGTGCCGCTGAAGATTTCATCCAAGAGAAATAGCACGGGCTGGTTCGGGACCGCCGACTCGATGGCTTGGTGCAGCCGCTCTACTTCAGCCAGGAACTTCGACTTCCCGTTCAACAAGGAATCGACCAGCGAGAGTGACGCGAAGATCGAAAGGCCGGACAATCGAAGAGCGCGAGCCCGTACGGGAGCGCCGGCGAAGGCGAGCACAGCGTTTAGTCCGATGGCCCGGAGCAACGTGCTTTTTCCCGACATGTTCGATCCGCTGACGATGTAAAACGGAGCGTCGTGGGTCAGCTCGATATCGTTTGTGACACAGGAAGCCTGCGGAAGCAACGGATGGCCCAGGGCGCGTGCCTGAAAGCAAGCATCGCCGACGCCAAACTCGGGAAACGTATTCTCGGGATTCTCGTAACCGTAGGCACCCAACGCGTTCAACGCCTCAAACTCCGCCCAGGCTTCGAGCCACACTCTGAGCGATTCGCCGTGCTTTCCGCGCCACTGCTCGATGGCTAGGCAGAGTTGCGTGCCACTCAGCAGCACGTGGGATGGAGTATAAAACCAATCTTTATCCCGCTGTTCAAGCAAGCCGAGCAGGCGTTCCAGCTTTCGCATGGATCGCGCGCCATTCCAGACTTGCTCTGAGAGTTGCCGCAGCTTGGCCGATTGAAATTGCTCTGTCGCTAGGAGATGGAGGCCTTCTCGTAGAACCCGAGTTTCGAAGCCAAGCGGACGCAGCCGGTAAATCATCGGGTTCACCCGGCCGCGGAAGTAAAGGCCAACTACCGCGTGAAACGCGATCAGAGGAGCGATCCAGATTGCGACCTGGATCCAGGGAATCAGACCGAGCAAGCCGCCCGCGACAATACAGGCAACCAGCGCCGAGGTAACTGCGGCAATCCCGCGCAGAGGGCGGGCGTACGAAATCCTTGCGGAATTTCGCCATTCGTCGAAAGTAGCCCGGTGCAATTCGAGAAACTCAAACTCGCCCAGCGTTGCCACCTTCTCGCGAAGATCCCGCCTTCCGCGCAATTCGCGGACGGCTTCCTGACGCAGAAGCGTCTCTTCGAGCGCGGGAGTTTCCAGCAGGTATTTTGCAAGGCCGCGGCGGCCAATCGACGTCCGGGCAATGCAGAGCAGCTCGAAGAGAGAACCGTCGCCCAAGACATTCAAATCCGTAGCGTAGACGTGATGGGGATCGTTGAATTCTTCTCCGGTGACCCCAGAGCGGGCCCAATCTCCTTTCACGCGCTGGATGGCACGATCGTAGAAGCGCTTTAGGCGCCACATCCGGGATTTGGATCGGCGGGCCTGCTGGAGACGCTGCGCAGAGGCAGCCGCAACTGGAATCGGCAGTGCGGGCCAAAGGAAAGAGAGTTGCCCGCGAACGGCGTAAAGGCTAAGCACGAGAAACAGCGCCACGGCGATGGTCATAAGGGCTGCAGCGAGCGCATGGGGCCAGCGGAGCTGTGCCATGGCCGATTGCAGCTCGAATATTCGGCCCTCGTACTCCACGACTATTGGTTGAATGATCACTCCAATGTAATGAATATCATGATACGATCAGTAGCCCCAAAGACTCCCGTATCGATGCCGAAGAGTGAACCATTAACCTATGAAACGCTATGTCCGCGCCTGCCTGCTCGCGATCTGCCTGGTTTGTGCCACCACGTTGCTTGGACAAAGCATCAGCGAAGCGAGCGGCGTTACGATTGGTGTCACGAACGCAGGCACTTTCACCATTCAGGGTAGCGAGGCAGTTTGGACTTATTCGGGAAACATTTCAGGGCAGGTGACCAGCATCACCGGGCCGGAAAACGGATCTGACGATAATCTCGTATCCACGAACGGACCCTTCGACGAATTCACTGTCAATTATTCTGACCCCGAGGGAAAGCCCTGGAGGATGCAGCTGTGCGCCTATCGCGCCTTACCCTCGGCCACCATCTCCTTCAGCCCCTTGACCACCGTGCCGAATCAACGGCCCTATGCGGTGCTCAGCCGATTCCCGATCACGCCTCATCATTTTGCGAATTCTGGCTGGAACCGCAGGTTCGGATTAATGGGCTGGCTGGATCAGGATAGCGCTTGGCTTTTTTACGACGACCATTTCGGCGCCTCCATCCTCTCTGCTGCATCCAAGCCGCTCTCAGAGCGGCAAGTATGGGTTTCTGACGGGAGCGCGAATGGCGTGATCGCACTCCAAATTGACAAAAGCAATCCCACGTTGCCGGCGGGCGATGTTTATAGCCACCTGATCACATTCGACCAGGGCATCGGCCAGACGTTCAGTACCTGGGGATCGACGCTACGGAACATCGATGGCAGGCCGGTCACGGGCAATCAAGCGGACATCAGTATGTATATGCCGATGCTGTCCACCGATGCTGGAGCGGCGTATTATTACGTCTTTGACCAGGCGCTGGGCTATGAAGGCACCTTGCGAGCGGCCATTGCATCCGCGAAGACGGTGGGAATCCCATTCGGACTGATTCATTTCGATAGCTGGTGGTATCTGAAGGGCGGTAATTGTGAAGACACTGGCAACTCATCGGCCGCATCCTGGACGAACACCGGAAATGGCGCATGGAAGTACGTCGAGGATCCGTCGCTGTTCCAGCCGATCAACCCCAATAATTTGGAAGACGGATTTGTTCAGAACCTAGGTCCTGGCATGGCCCACGGGCGGTGGGTGGATACTTGCAGTCCTTATCGACTGCCGATTGTGGACAGCTCCGGGAGAATACGGGACCGCAATGCCGTTTCCGGCAATGTGGTCATCGATCGGCGCATCTGGGCTCGCGTTGCCCATACTCTGAAGCAAAGCGGTATGGTGATTTTCGAACCCGACTTCCTGGCTACGCAAGCCCACGCTGCCAACACGTTTGACGATGAGAAGTTCTTGGACAGGATGGCGGCCGCCATGGGAGAGAAGGGAATCGACTTGCAGTACTGCATGCCCGCGGCGCGGCACATCCTGCAGGCTTTCAAGTATGCGGGCGTTCACACCATCCGGGTTAGTGGGGACCGCTTTGATTGGAATCACTGGGATGAGGAAATGTATGGCTCCATCGTTCTCAACGCGGGAAGCGTCTGGCCGACGGTGGACAATTTCCGGACTACCGAAGAGCGAAACCTGCTGCTGGCTGTGCTGAGCGCCGGGCCGCTGGCATTGTCAGACCCGATCGGTACGTTCGTTCCGATCAATGAAGCCATACGCAGCGATGGCCTGATCCTGAAGCCGGATTTTTCGATGGTTCCCACCGATGCCAGCTTCGTGGATGAGGCGGCTGCCTTTGAGCAATTCTATGGCGTCAGCGGCCCAACGGCGTCCAATGCGGGGAACAAAGCTCAAATGATTCGACCGCCGCTGATCGCGCACACGTATTCCGATTTCGGATTGAGCGCTCTTGGGCCAAACAAAGTGGAGTATGTGTTTGCCTATAGCCGCGACGTAAATGCGCCCGCGCCAGTGAGTATGTCCCCGCAGGATTTCGGGTTCACGGGCGACGTTTATGTTTACGATTACTTCGGCAGAACGGGATGGCGTCAGCCGGCTGCGCAAGCGATTGTGAAAAGAGTGGACAGCCAAGGTTCATACTTTGTGATTTCTTCCGTCGGTCCATCGGGAATCGCGTTCCTGGGCGATTTATCCAAGTTCGTGCCGGTTAGCCGGCAACGTGTGCCGAGCCTGTCGGATAACGGGACCATCACCGCCACTTTGCAATTCATCCCGGGTGAGAAGGTGACGATCTCGGTTTTCGCCGCCTCCATGCCGGTGGTTCTGGCGGACGGAGCCACCGGGAGTGCGCCGGTTCTTGATTCGACCACCGGGTTGTACCAGGTGCTGGTGACGCCGGGGCAGAACAAACAGGCGACAATCCACATTTCAGCGGGAGCGGGTCATTAAAGATACAACTCCATGTAGACATCGGCGCGCGCGTAAGCAGAGGGGATGACGCGCTCGGGTGGCACATGTTGAAAGCCTACCGATTCATACAGGCGAATCGCGCCCACGAGTGTCTTATTGGTCTCAAGGTAAAGCCGCTGGGCCCCAGCAGCGCGGGCCTCAGTAATCGCTTTCCCGAGGAGCTGACGCCCGATGCCGCTGCGCCGCATCGATTCGGTAACGGCCATTTTGGCAACCTCAAACTCCCCCGGACTCATCGCCAGCAGAGCGCAGCAGCCGACCGGTTGGCCATTGCGGACCGCGAGGAAGATTCTGCCGCCGGTATCTAATATGGTCCCCCGGGGATCGGCCAACAAAGCGGGTATTTTCCGGTGTATCGCCGGCCGCGACGCAACCGGGCACGTCGGGTGAAAAGGCGGAGTAGCCCGTCCCTGTTTGTTCGATGATTACGGGATAGCGCTTCACGTGGATTTCAGACCTGCCTTTTTGAGGTCGTTAGCCGTCGAGGCTGCGCCAAAAGGATAATTACCGCTGGCAGATGAAACCGCGAACGTAGTATTACTGCCCAGGCTTAAGTGACCGACCGGGAAGTACACTGATTCCGTTGTTTCCGTAGGGATGCTAAGGGGAAGATACCGTGCGAGCCCGGTTATCCCCACCATTTTTTGTTCGAACGCCTGGCTTGTCACTACTGCTATGGCCCGCTGCCATGATTTTTCCAGTGTGGCGCAGGCATCATAAATCAGTCGCTGAAGCAGATCAGTTGTGCTGATAAGATCGTCGGGCGACAATTGTTCCGCAGCGCGCCAGGATTCTTTAACCTGTTCAAGCGGCGACGAGTACTTGTCAGGTTTCCACCTTGGGATATAGGTCTTTCCTTCGCCGATTCCTCGCGCAATCACCGGATTGTGAAGGAAGTTATCACGATAGTCGCTGATCTCTTTGAACGGCTCAAACCCCTTAGGAAATTGATCAACGGATGCATCAAATCCTTTGCACCCGCAATCCCCTCCCAGGTCATTCATCCGCTGCAAGAAACGCTTGAAGTTGTCGCCGACCGAGTCCAACAAGAAAAGAATGTCCTCCAGAAGACTGAGTAGTGGGCATGGCAGTTTTTTCGAACCTTTCCGGAACATTTTCTCGTAGGCGAATCCAGTTCTGTGGGCTGCTGGTGAACGCCGGGTCAATACGGCATGTTAGTGGGACGATCAGCCGCCGCCAGAGGATCTCGTACGAGGAGAACTCGCTGCAGAGTAGCGGCCAGAATTCCCGTTCGTGGCTGTCCCCGAAACTACTCAGATTGAATTGGTCAAGAAGGGCCAGTCGGTCCACATTCCCAGCCTAGTGGGCTGTCCGTGAGATACCTTTAGCATTGAGGCAACGTCATTACAATGATGGCGTTGCCTGAACCACTCCCCCTGAGCGCTGCACAGAGATCCGAATTGCAGACGTATCTGCGAAA
>Ga0187856_1003539_pt1 | contig 10833 bp, 10 predicted proteins | sample June2016WEW_8_40_FD_132443 | JGI IMG/M metagenome (GOLD analysis project Ga0187856, IMG submission 132443) | Peatland microbial communities from SPRUCE experiment site at the Marcell Experimental Forest, Minnesota, USA - June2016WEW_8_40 | ecosystem: Environmental > Terrestrial > Soil > Wetlands...
AGCGGCGCAGGCTCCGCAGCAAAAGTGTGGTTCCCATCTGCCTGAAGCAGATGAGAACCGCCGACGCGGCAATGAAATAAGCAGTGAACTGTCGGCTCAGATATTGAAATTTCAGTGCAAAGATCGCCGCAATCGTCACGAGGGACCAGATCAGCAACGTCTGTATCAGCCTGCGAGCAAGGAAATTGAGGCGTTCCGTACGGTGGGGTCGATAGGTCTCCGTGTATGCGGTCAGCGTCAGCCAGGACAGGATCGCGAGGATTAAAAGGGCCGAATACTGCGATTGCGCTTCGGAAGGCCTGCCGTGCGGGAATACCTGAATCTGTCCCCTGTACAGCGCGAGCACGATTTCTGACGCGACAAAGTAGCCGACGAAAATACAAATTGCATCGGCAATTCGCTCTGCCACTTCCCTGCTATTTTGCGGATTCAATGTCACCCCCCAGCGGTATCGTTCCAGCATCCCGAGCCTTCGGGCAGCAGTCCCCTAAATCTGCCCTAAAGCGTCAAATGCTCGTTCTTTTCGCCCCAAGCCATTCAGTCTTAGCTCTGTTACGGCTTTGTTGTCAAACTGTGCAAATTTGAAAAATCACCCCCTCCGGCGGGTGCTTGATTAGCGTGATTTTGCCCGCCAACGATTGGCAATTTGCGTTCGTGTTCGCCCGCTTGATAGATTGCTGTTCTTTTGGAAACCATTTTGCCGCGGAATCTGACTGGGCAAGTCCGGCGTGACTCAATAACGACTCGCCGGTTCGAGTGATTTCTGCATGCCACGCGTTTCAGCAGTTCTCGCACTGATTCGAGACGAGGGGATCCTGAATCTGCCGCGAATTGCTCTCGATTCGCTGAGGCTCCTCGACTTTCACATTTTCGTAATCAATCGCGGAGAGCAGCTGGCGCCGCTTCCGGTACCCGACGGCGTCACCATGTATGCCGACGCTTTGGATCGCCTCAAGCGCGCTCGCGAAAAGCGGACCGCCCTGTCCAATGAATTCTGGCGCGACCAGATGAGCGGCGCATCACACTGCGCGACGCTCGAGCTCAACGGGGAACTGGGAGGCGTGGTCTGGGCGTACGACTATCCGGCCGAGCGCCCGATAATCGTGTTGGAACCCGGGGAGGCGGAGTTATCGACGTCATACACCGTGGAAAAATTCCGTGGCCGCGGACTTTACCGGGCGTTGCTGTATTTCGCGACTGATTGGCAGCTGCGCGAGCGCCCCCGCCTGTTCACTATTGTCGCCAGCAACAATCCCACCCCCATGAAGGCGGTTTATCAAGTCGGATTTCACGAGGTCGGCGTCATCCGGCGTCGCGCGATACACGGGCCAAAGTTTTCGATTAATCAGATGACAGTGAAGTAGACCGCCGCGCCCAAGGGGTCCGGGGTAACTCCAGTTCGGCAGCTCGATTTTCCAGAAGTGCGATAATCGGCCAACGTCTTGCAGAGCGGTGCCGCTCATTTCAGAAGGACTAAAACAGAGTGTAGATGAATGGCGCAACCGCGGACGTCTCAGCGGCCACAACGAGCAAGCCTATGAAAACCAGCAGAACGACTACGGGAGTCAGCCACAATTTTCTGTTAGACCGAAGAAATTCCGCCAACTCGCGAAGGATTCCGAGTCGGGTCCCCAGTTTACTCATTACAGATCCTCTTTTTTAACTATCGTATTCTCTAAGACGACCATGTCCATCCCGCTGCGAGCGAAGCTGCTCAGGGCCTCGGCCGGCGTATTTACAATTGGCTCACCGCGCAGGTTGAACGAGGTGTTGAGTAGGACTGGTATTCCCGTCGCTTGCTCAAATCCAGACAGGAGTCGGGCATACAGCGGATTGGTTTCGGGAAGGACTGTCTGAAGGCGCGCCGTGCCATCGACATGGGTGACAGCGGGGATTTTTTCCCTTGCCGCGGGATGGACGTTTGCTACCATGGCCATGAAACGAGCCGGCAACTGCTCGGCGACTCGCGCTTCGAAGAAATCGGAGGCCTTGTCGACGAGGACAGACGGGGCGAAAGGACGAAACGGTTCGCGGAATTTTATCTTGGTGTTGACTATTTCCTTCATTTCCGATCGTCTCGGATCAGCCAGAATCGAACGGTTGCCGAGAGCTCGAGGGCCCCACTCGAATCGTCCCTGCATCCAACCCACCACTGAACCGGCTTCGAGCGCTGCCACAGCCCTACCGCACAGGGCATCTTCGTTGTCGAAGGTTTCGTGTCTGACGGATTGCGAATTGAGATAATCAACGACCGAACCGTTCGAGTGCTCCTCACCCCAATATGCGTGCGTCATTTCAAATTTTCGCGGCCGTCCATCGACTACATGATAAGCCCATAGTGCAGCGCCGAGCGCACCGCCTGCATCTCCGGCTGCTGGTTGCACAAAAATCTCATCAAAGCCGGCTTCCCTGAATATTCGCGAGTTCGCAACACTGTTTAGAGCAACCCCACCGGCTAGGCACAGGCGTTTGAGTCCCGTTCGTTGTTGCAAATGACGCGCCATGTGAAGAAGTACGTCCTCTGTAACTGACTGGACGCTTGCGGCTATATTAGCATAGTGCTGATTGGTTTCTGCCTGCCTTTTGAAGTCAGTTGGCTTGGCCCCGAAATACGAAGGGTAGCCGTAACTCTCCGTGAAGAACGGTGATTCCGGCGCTCGCGGCGGTCCGAAAAGCTCTACAAATTTTTCATTGTAGGTGTCGGTGGACGATCTATCAAAGCAGAAATATTTCATGTCAAGCTGGAAACTGCCGTCCCCGCCGACTCGAATAAGTTTTGAAACTTTGTCTCGATACTCCGGACGCCCGAAGGGAGCCATACCCATCACCTTGTACTCGCCTTCGTTTACTTCGAAGCCCAACAAGGCGGTGAATGCACTATAGAGAAGCCCCAAGGAATGCGGAAAACGTATTTCGCCGAGGAGCTTGAGATCTGTTCCGCGACCTTCCCCAAAGGTCGCGGTAGCCCATTCGCCGACTCCGTCGACGGTGAGTATGGCGGCATCGGTGAATGGCGAGCAGAAGAAAGAGCTAGCGGCATGGGAGAGGTGATGCTCGCAGAAGATTACTTTTTTTGGATCGAGTTTAAGATAATTGGCAAGCTTGCCTTTTATCCACAACTTGTCCTTCAACCAGGTAATCATCGCCTTCTGGAACACCACACACGACGACGGATAAGTGGCTGCGGCAGTCGTTAGAATTCGTTCCAACTTCAGGAAGGGCTTTTCAAAAAAAACGACCGAATCGAGCTCTTTACCGTCGATTCGTGCTCGACGGAGACAGAAGTCGATAGCTTTTTCCGGAAAATTATAGTCGTGCTTCTTGCGCGTGAATCTCTCTTCCTCTGCGGCTGCAACGAGTTCGCCGTCGTTCAGCAGCGCAGCGGCCGCGTCATGAAAGAAGCAGGAGACTCCAAGTGTGTACATAAACTAATTTGAAATTCCGATTGGTGATTATCGCTACGATCCGCTTAAGAACACACCTTGAAGAGCTCCGGGTCCAGGAACGGACCTTACGATAGGCCCTTGTCTACCATCTCAACTAACATAACTGATTCTCAAACTACGTTCCGAAGAATAATTAGTTTAACGGACTTCTGCCCGGGGTTCAATCGATCACTGAGCACGCTTGCGTCCGATCATGATGAAGAGGCCACCTTCCGCGCCGCCCTTTAGTAGCATCCCTGCCTGGGTCAGAAAGCGGGCCATGCGCGTCGGATGCGGCTCGGGCTGATCGAACAGCCGCTCGGTTCGAAGCAGCGGGCTTCCCGTGCATGTCGGGATGCTGGCGATGAATTCGATCCCGCACTGCTCGAACCATTCCAGCACTTCGCCAAAGGTGTGCTTGGATTCATGCGGGTGCTTGTATTGATCGTACAGCCAGGCCCGCCGCCTGCCCTCGTTAAGCGATACCTTTCGCAGGCGTGGATCGAGAACCGCAGCCTTGTCGCCGAATACCCGGATCATCGTGCGCCGGAAATCGGTGGGCAATCTCCCATAGGTGTTGTACAGGCCGACCAAGATGATGCCGCCCTTTTTGATAAGGCGCACGATCGATTTGAACCCGCCGTATGGGTCGCTGGTATGATGCAGCACGCCGTTGCTGAGGACGACATCGAAGCTTTCAGCCTTGAACGGCGGGCGAAACAGATTTATCTGGTAGAAGGTCACATTCTCGAGCGCGTTGCGCAGCTTGAATTCCTGCGCAAGCCGCAGCGAATTGAGGCAAAGGTCGGCGCCGATTACTGTCCGTGTGGTGCACTCGCCAAGGAAGTTGCTGAGTTGGCCGGTACCGCAGCCAACCTCCAGCACCTTTGCCGTCAAGGGGAGGTTGTCGTCGAGCAATTGGGCGAAGATGCCTTTGCGGGCTTTTTCGCGCAGCGTGAAGCTTGATTCGACGTCGTCGTAATTGGGGAAGGGATTCTGCTCATAAAATGCCTTCACGACGCCGGTTACGTCTCCGCTTGAGGCTTGATCGCCGGCGGGCCAAAATAGCAGCGCAATCCCGTTGTCGTATTCGAAGTTGCGCCCGCAGTGCAGGCATCGAAGCGTTTGCGCCGCATTCTCGAGGTCGCAGCCGCAAACCGGGCAGCAGACAAGCGCGAGATTTTTTGCAGACAATACCGGCGACGATGCGATGGCGGCAGCCTCGGGTGCTTGTGCGCTCATAGTTTTAGAATCTCGGCGCCTTAGCAAATCAGTAGTTCACACATAAAACGGAAATCCGGGCTAATACTGTTTGGTGGGATCGGTGCCAGGGGACACGCGAGGAGACCACGTTACTTCGGCGCGGTCCTCGCCCTCGATTGATTTTCGCCGCCCATTTCGAAGCGCCAAAGACACGACGCCAAAGACGGTGTAATAAAATACTCTCAAGATTAATCGTGCCTCGGCTTCCCCCACACGCTTATTCAAACGCTTGGCGCCGGCGACAATGCGTTTGCCGGCGCGAGCGAGTGCGCTCTTCCGCTCAGGGGGAGGTTGGGCCGTCATCGGAGTCGTGGTGATATCTGAACCCAATTGTTTACCGTACCTTAGCAAGCCCTGGGCTTTGCGCGCGAGAGTGCAATTCATCGAGAACCAGCGACGAAACCAGGTCGGCGATAACCTGATATCCCACTGGGGTCGGATGCATATCATATTTTGTATAGAAAAGAGCCGGCTGTCCGGCGCCAGCACTTCTCATTTCGGACGTCAGATCGCGAAACGGGATGTTGGATTGTGCGCAGACGCGCGAAAGCGTGTCGACCATCGCGAGGGATTCGCCTACAACGGAATTCGTTTTCGATGCTTGTCCATATACGCTCTCCCTGAATGGGACGAATACGACCAGCAATTGAGCACCTGACGAACGAACCTGTTGATCAAGCCACCGCACTTCTCCACCGAGTAAACGAAGACCAACGGTTTCAAAGGCGGCAGGACCAGCACTGGCGCGAGTATCTCTCAAATGGCGGCGTCGAATCAGCCAGACATCGTGCCGCGAAACAGATTGAGTAGTTCGGAGTGCTTCGCAAGCCAGTCGTACCCGGGTAACTCGGTAATGAACTGGCGCGCGGTCAGGGTCCGAGACTGAAATCGCTCGCGTTGTACGGCGGACTTCGGATTTACGCCTCCCGACGCGTCAATGGTAAACAAGGGACGAGCAAGGTCGTCGTCGGTGTCGTTCGGAACGACGGTGAGAATAACCAGATTAGGATGGAAACGGCGAACCCATAAATCATACCACAGTGCCTCGTCCCCTGTGCCTATGCCGGGAATTCCGGCATTGAGCACTTCTGCGGGCCCGTATTTGCTATTCAGCAATCGCTCAAGCTGGCTTGGGTACGTCTGATCATCATTGGCGCCCCAGCCAAAGGTAAAGCTGTCTCCTAATACCGCCACCCTTATGGTGCGAGAGTCCGGGAAGGGCGCGAAGAGCTTCGCCGACCGGAAGCGTTGCGCATTCGTCGTGTAACTCACACTAAACGCGTGAGGTACGACGTGAACCTCGCGAATGTCAGGTCTTAGCGCAGGAACTCCGAGAATTACCTCGTTCAGCGGCACTAATCTCTGCGTTGGTACAAAAACACGGACAAAAATTTCGCCGAACAGCAACGTCAGAACGCTTGCGATCATCACAACCGAAGCTGACAGGAGAGCCCGGGCAAGCCTCGTGCGCAGGCGTTCCCCAGGTCCAGAAGGGCCGACGCTGTCGCCCTCTGGCGCCGAAGCGTGCATCGCATGATCAACCATTTGGCATTTGGCACTTCGACGGACAGTTTTACCCGCCCTCGCGAGATTCAGGTAGCTGTATAGCTTCCGAATTTCGGTTTTGCAAGCATGACGATGCTTCACGCCCGCTCAAATCTGTTTCAGCGCAGCCGATCAGATGCGCCACTTCGTTCGGTGTCCATAGGTTGGTTTCCCAGAGCCCGCGGCTCGCGTTTGAGCACGCGCTCGATCTTGTATCTAAATTATGCAAGAGCTGATGGAACCAGCGCAACTCATTACGCATCACCGCACATGGGCGGCGAACGACGCCATTTACGCTCGATTTCCACTACTACTCGGTCGGCCGCCATCCGGTTTAAGGCACGGGACTCCTGAATGAAAATCCTGGTAACTGGCGCGGCCGAAACGATGGGACTGGCCGCTTTCGTGGACCAGCTTCAGCTAAGACCAAGGAAGAGCCTCGGTCGCTTGCGCTACAGGGCGGGGTTGGGCTACACGGATTCTGATCCCAGACGTCAAAACGGAAATTCCGGGTTAATGATTCTGGATCAGTAATTTCGTTGCGAGCCTTGGGCTCCAGCATGTATTTCGTGTCGGCTGTCTCGGCGACGGAGTCTGGCTGGTATTCCAAGTGTTCTGATCCTTTTCTATAGCAAATCTGAAACTGTCCTCTTACCGGTCTGAACCACTTGAGTGCCTCGCGGTCCAAGATGCGCGCGAGCTTCCGTTCAGGTTCGGACTGAAACTTCTGCACGGGCTACAGGCATCGCTGGAATCCGCCGAACAGGTACTTGGCCATGTTGCTCTTGTCTGCGGGTGACACTCTGAAGTCTATCGGGGGCTCGCCCGCTTCAGCAGTGTAATTGCTCGGCTTCAGTTCCGTGAAGCCCTTGTTGACCTTCACCTCAAAGCCAACGTCTTCCTCCCAATAATGCTCCTGCATTTGGGCGTGGATGAACTTGGCGTCTGCAAGTGCGAAATCGTCGCGAACCTTGCGGCTCGCGTGCTGGAACCTTTCAAGAAAGGGGAGAGCATCCGGCGCGCATGCCGCACGATAGGGCGGGGAAGTGGCGAAAGGCTCGCATGGAGCGACGAAGACGCGCGCGCGCATGTAACAAGCAAGTTTGTTGGCTGCACGGTCGAACGAAAGCGAGAATTGCAATAGCCGTCGCGAGAACATCCACCTCATTTGTCCATAGCATGTGCGTAGTATTCTTCAAAAGTTTCCGCCGGCGCGCGGTGTTTGAGAAGACGTGTTGACAATTGAAAGGCACGTGCCTGCTCGGGCATAATAGTAAAGGTCCAGTTAATCCCCTCCTTATATACCTGCGCAGGTAGTGAAGGATCAATCTCATGTGACAGCAGGATCACGACTGGCCTGCCCGTCGCCTGTTGGAGCCGCCGCCCATTGGTCAGGACATCGCCGAGGCTGAGCTCCAGTTGAGCCTTGCGTGTGAAATGGACTACATTGCCATACCGTTGCTCTCGCATGAGGTAGGTTGGGTTTGAGACATAGTAGGGCAGCGTCTCCAAAAGAAAATCGGGATCTGCGATGATAACCGCTTGCTTGAGGTCTGGGTGTCCTGCGAGAATCGATCTCACATTATTGTTGCGGTTGTCCAGCGCCGCGACTGGAGCGATCACAGTTCCGAAGACCTTTTGGGCGCTGTACCGCAACTGCAGAAGCAGAACCAACACAAACAGCGCCGTGCCCGCGGTTGACAGCCGACCGACGAACGGCTTCAGTCGGACAGGCGAAACAGGCTCCTTCTGCGCATTTCCGGGCACTGCAAGCCAGTACATACAGATTAAAAAAACAAGCCACAGGGCTTGATGACGATACGATCCAGGGATGAGGACTACGAAGAAGAGGGAGAATCCAACCAGAGTTGTCAAAGCGGCGAGGAAGGCGCCTGTCCGTCGAATCAAGCCCAGCGTGCTGCCGAATAAGATCAGAGACTTGACTATCGTCAACGGCTTGCCGAGCAGCGGCATTAGCCTTGCCAACCTGTCAGGGCCCGGAAGACCCCAGGAGTAAAACTGCAGCGAAGGCAGAAACATTCCCTTAATCAGTGTCTTGAATGTGACACTGTTGGGGTCAATCCTGATCGAATCAGCCAACGTCGGGAAGACCGTTATGAAGCAGGTCACGACGCCAATGGCCGCCAGGGCCGCGTTGTAGAGAAACATACGGATATTCCGCAGTTTGTTGGCGGCTTCGCCGCAGAGTATGTCCACAAACCAAAAGAGCAGGAGCCCGCCGACGAGCAGTACAGAATGCACGTTACAGTTAGCCAGCAAAAACAACAGCACTCCCAGCAAACAATCTCTATCGCGATGGCGCTCGTAGAAGGCGGCGAACAGGAAGAGAAGCAGCATGCTAATTCCGTAGTTGCGGGCCATCACGGAATACTCGTACATTGAAAAGCGCGCAGTCAGAATCAGAGCCAGAAGCGGCAGGCTGAAGGGGGCGCGTAGCACGAGAATCAGCACTGCAAGGGCTGCAACAACGATGGAAACAAGCTGCAGAACCTCAGGGCGTGGGACCAACGTATGCGCGGAGCGAAGAAGCAGGTACCAAAGAGCAGGATGACCCTCCCAGCGAAGCTCCTTAACCATGGCGAATACAGAGTCTCCCTGCAGGGCTATCGATAGCGCCTTCACTTCATCGCGCCAAACCAGATGCGTCCATGCAAGAAAAGAGACAACACCAAGCCAGACCACGAACATCGCCAGAGCGATCAAGCGCCTATGGGCAGCGCCTGTATCGCTGTAAATCGACGTTACATCAGTCATGCCCCTCCGCCCGATCATAACGGCAAACTGCGCGAGGCTCTGTGGGTGATGTGGCGGCGGGGATGGCGGATGATCCACGTTATTGTTTTCAGCGAGCCGACCCATTTTACCCGGAATTTCCATTTTGACTTTGCAAACGCGAGATCTTTAACCCGATAGCCGCTCCAGCGTCAACTCGGCGCCGGTCTGGCGGTTGTGGCCCGCTCGCGGTGGCGGCAGTGACCCGCTGCGCGCCGTTCCGGCCGCTTTCGCGTTGTTGCCGTACCTTATTTGGCGGCGGTCGGATCGATCGGATGGCTCGGCCGGAGCCGCGAGCAGGATAGGTGGGATTGTGATGGAAGCGGGGAGAATTGATCCTCGTCCGAAGGCCGTCCGTCGATAGCCACTACAAGCTTAGTCCGCGAATGTTAGCTCGCTCCCGGAGCGCCCGCTGGCTTATGCCGAGGTGCTATCCATGAGACTCGCCGCTCGCCGAGGCGCGATTCTGCCTCATCGCAACCACCGCCGCATCCTGATCTATAATTGAAATCTAAGGCTTATATCGGTAGTATCAAGTCATGCTGAGAGTAACTAGTCGAATGGCTGTCATAATGGTCGTCGTCTGCAGTTCGATGATCACGCTGATTGGCGCCGGGCATTGTGATGGCATCGTTACCGGAGGGCTCGATGAGCCGGAATCCGGGTTCAGTTTGGGACCGAATCTTCTAGTCAACGGAGATCTGCGGTCTGGACTCCAAGGCTGGACGCTCAACCCTTCCTGCTTCAGCCTCGAAGGGAGCGGCGATTCCGCCAGTCTGCGGCTGCACGTACCGTGCAACCCGCCGGTTGCAACGGCCAGGAATGCTTTGAAATGTCCGCCCGGTCTGTACACGATTTCGACTGAAATAAAAACTCAAACCACCATCACCGTGCCACAGGGGCGCGCGGGTGCCCGAATCAGTCTGTTGGCAACTCCTGCCAATAAATGGGCGTTCACTTGGCCGGTTGCAGGAACGACCGCTTGGACTACCGCGGTGAAAGCGCACGCTGCGGTCGCCGATGGAAGCATCGGTTCCTTCGTTGCGGGAAACGTGGGACCCGTCGCTGGAACGTCATGGTTTAGAAAATTTTCGGTGCGGCGCGAGCTTCCTGCGCCGGTGGAAACGTTTCTGCTGTACCCGAACTATCGCGGAATGATGTTCAGCGACCAGAGCCAGGTCGCGCGGGTCTCCATCGATGTTAATCCGCCTGCGGACACAACCATGGCGCAGCTTCACGTCGTGCTCGAAGTTATGGATCCGGGCGGAAAGGTGCTTTCGACCCATCGGCTGTCGCCACCGGTGGATGGCTCGATGGTCGCGAACATCGACATGGGCAGTCTTCCGCTTGGACAATATCGGCTACAGGGATATCTGGAAGGGCCCGGCGACAAGCGAATCTTTACGCAATCGTCCTACACGATCGTAAAGGTCAGCACCGAAACGCGCGCCTCGATGAAGGCGTGGATCGATTCGGACAATATCATTCACATGGGCGGCCGCCCGCGATTTGTGATTGGCCTGTACGATACGACCGGCTCTGGGCTTCGGCCAGATAACTACAGTCCGAGATTAAAGGGGATAGCCAAGGCGCCGATCAATCTGATGATAAATTATTTTCTCGGCAACGGCTGGCCGGATGTGATCTACCCTTACACCGAGGCGATGGAGCCGTTCGGCATTTTTTACCTGGCGACCGTAGGCGCGCTTTTCCCTTTGAAGAATAGCGCGCATTATCCAAAATGGGTGCATGCGGGAAAGGTTGGCCCGGACCAGGTGATTGCTCAATATAGTAAAGCATTGGCCGG
>Ga0187856_1003541_pt1 | contig 10832 bp, 11 predicted proteins | sample June2016WEW_8_40_FD_132443 | JGI IMG/M metagenome (GOLD analysis project Ga0187856, IMG submission 132443) | Peatland microbial communities from SPRUCE experiment site at the Marcell Experimental Forest, Minnesota, USA - June2016WEW_8_40 | ecosystem: Environmental > Terrestrial > Soil > Wetlands...
CAATCTGATACGAAAAGCTCCAGGCAAAGACAGCCTCAGACTCAAACGCAAAGTCGCCGCATGGGACGACGACTTCCTCGCAAGCCTCATCGCCGCATGACTTTTTCACCCGATTCCCCTGGGGAGGGGAACATGCGCCCTCACGCCGGTTCGAGATGCGGAATCTGCGGGCGCTCGCCTTGCGCCTTGCCGGTGATCGGCGGCTTCAGCAAGCGCGCCGTGCCGCGTTCCATGACGAAGGTGTGTTCGAGCGAATACCATGGCGGCGCGATGTCGGGAGCGCCGGCGCGGCCGCCGTCGTGGCGCACAAAATTGCCGATGAGGTGGCGGGTGACGCCGAACTGCACGTCGGTTTCGATATGCTTGTCGTCGGACACGTAGAGCTGCGAGATCAGCGTCTTGAAGCCCGCCTTGTAGGCGAGAAAATGCAAGTGCGCCGGCCGCATATTGTGGCGGCGCTGCGCGCGCAAAAATTCGCCCACCGGGCCGTCGATCGGGATCGGATAGCCGGCCGGCTTGACGCTGCGGAAGCTGATGTGCCCGCCGGCGTCCGTGGTGAATTTCCCGCGTAAATTCATGTCGGCCTGGACCGGATCCTGGTTCTCGTAAAATCCTTCAGGCGACGAGTGCCAGATATCCACTTCGGCACCCGCGATCGGCTTGCTGCCGACGTCGCGGAACCAGGCATCGACGAACAGCACCGGGCCCGGCGTCGGCGAGCGCACGATCGAGCCGCCGTTCGGCGTCGGCGGGGAGTGCAGGCGCCAGAACGGGCCGAGCAGGTTGGCGTCGGTCTCGGTCTGCCCGCTGTTGCCGTTGTTGAGGAGGCAGATCAGCGTCGAGAAGCCGAGCGATCCCGACATCAGCACGGCCTCGTTGTGGGTCTCGTTGCTGTGCTGGCCGAGCGCGACGATAGTGCCGATGGCGGCCTGGAACTCCTCCTCGGTCAGCTTCACCTCGCGGGCGAAGTCGTGCAGGTGGCGCACGAACGCGGACATGATCTCGCGAAAGCGCGGATTTTCCGCGCGCGCGATTTCGCTCAACACCGCCTTGGTGACGTCCTGCTCGTTGCCGATGATCATTCGCTTGCTCCGCAACGCGTGGATATGGCCTTACCCTGCCCTGAAAGGGGACCCGTTGGTATCACATGAGGCCGAGCTCGCGCAGCTCTCGCCGCAGCTTCTCCGGCATCGCAGCGGCGCCCGGCGCCGCCTTGTCGAGGTCGCGCGGGGCGTCCGCGGCTTGCAGATAGCGCCAGCCCTGGAAGGCGCGACAGGGACGCGGCGCGACCAGCACCACTTTGGGATCGAGCACAAGCGCGCAGCGCCCGATGCCGTCCTTGTCGCGGAACGGCCTGACGTCGCGGATGCGCTGGCGGCAGGCGATCTCGCCGCGGATCACCCAATAGAGCGAGCCGCCGTCGACGAGCTCGGCCGCGCGCTTGGGCACCATGCGCGTGCGGTGGATGTGCTCGGCCTTTTCGCCTTCGCCGCGTTTGCGCTTCTCCTTGAGCTTTTGCTTGATCCAGTCCTCGAGGTCGCGGACCGAGTCGCAGCCGACGCACAGCTTGATGAGATGCAGAGCCATGGTCTCACATTATCGCGTCGCGGAAGGTTCGATCAGCATGATCTCGCCGCCTTCCACAACCTGGCGGATGGTGCGCATTCCCACGCGCTTGGCAGTGCGCGCGACGCGACAGGCGACTTCGCCGCGATTGGCGATGAGCACGGAGCTGAACATGACGGGCGCATCCTAGCGCTCGCGCAGTGGCGGGCCGGAGCCGCACGGCTCAAGCCGACGCTCAACTCATTGCGCGCGCATCGTCATGCCGGCACTGGCCTCGGGCGGCGACGCGAATGGATTGAGCTGTACCGGCGCCGCCCCGGCAGGCGCAAAGTTCGCACTGGCCGGCGCCGACCTCGCGGCAGCTTGCGGGGCCGCTGGCGAAGGGGCGGGCACCCAGACCGGGTCAGTTTGCGCTGCTTCAGTCGCCGGCGAGGGGGCGGCACCCTGCGCCCCGTCTTGCGCCGGCGGTTTGGCGCCGTGCTTGGGTGACCGCCGCCCCGGCGAGGCGGCCGGCGTCGCCGGGTTCGGATTGGCGGCAGCGGCGGCCGCGCCCGGCACGACCGGTCCTTTGGGCTCGGGATTCATGATGCTGATCGGCGGGATCGATGAAGCCGTGGGGAAATCGATGTCGACCATGACCTTGCGCTGCCCCGGCGCGTTCAACCGGGCCGTAGCGGTTGGCTGGGCATCAGTCACCTCCGCGGCTGGCACCTCGGGCGACTTCGCCCACGCTTCGCGGTAGTGCTCGACATAATGATCGAGCGTCTGTGCAATCAGGTTGGTACGGACGTGGCTCGGATCACGCAGGAGCGCGAGCGCTTTGCAATTCTGCCCGGTGCAGCCGTCGCGCATCACGAGCACATGGGCAAGGAAGCCGAAAGGGTCGGCCTCGAGCGACCCGCGCAGCGGCAGCAGCGCGTTGTCGATATCCGCACCACCGCGTCTCGCATAGGCCACCATGTCCGCAAGCAGGGCAAAACGTGCCGCGACATAGGAAATTGCGGTCGCCACACTTGCCGGGGCGGCAAAGAGCGCCCTCTCGCAGGCCGCCTCGATGGTCTCGCCCGCCAAGGCGTCGAGGCAGGCGAGCGGCGAGCCTGGCGCGAGCGCTTGCGCACTCAGTTGCTCGGCGCGCATTTCAAGCGCCCGGCGCTCGACACTCTGGTCGCGTACAGCCGCGCTGTCGAGGAAAGCCCACGTCATCGATGCGCCGAGGACCGCGCCGAGAACGACAACGACGGAGCGTGCGCCCCAAGCCCCCGTTCGCGACCGAACGAATGCGAGCGCGCAGACAACGACGAGCACTGCCGCCGATCCAGCCGCGATCCACAACCGCAACGCCGAGGTTCCAATCTCGGGATCGATACCGAGCATCAACACACCTCGCTGACGCACGAGGACGCCACGTCACCGAGCGGAAGTATGGCCCAGCGGAACCGCAGACGCCAGTCCTCGGCGGATGCCCTTTCAGCCGTGCAATCTCATTCCACCTTGGCACCGGAGATTTTTACGACTTTCGCCCACTTCTCGATGTCGGCGCGCAGAAATTTGTCGAATTCCGACGGCGACATCACCATTGGTTGCGCGCCCTCTCTGGCCCAGAGCTCTTGCAGGTCGTTCTTCGCCAGCACCTTTTCGATCTCCGTATTGAGCCGTTCGACGACCGCCTTTGCGGTGCCGGCCGGCGCCATGAGGCCGATCCAGATCGTGGATTCGTAGCCGGGCACCCCCGCCTCGGCGATGGTCGGAACATCGGGAAGCACCGAGGAACGCGTTGTGCCCGTCGTTCCGAGCGCCCTCACCTGCCCGGCGCGCACATTGGGCGCCATGGTCGTGATCGCGTCGAACATCATCTGCACTTGATCGCCGATGACGCCGGTGCGCGCCCCCGAACTGGTCCGGTATGGCACGTGGACGATGTCGGTGCCGGTCATCGCTTTGAACAACTCGCCGGCCATGTGGTAGGGCGTGCCGGGGCCGGAGGAGGCATAATTGAGCTGTCCCGGCTTCGCTTTGGCGAGCGCAATGAATTCCTTGAGATTTTGCGCGGGCACCGAAGGGTGAATGACCATCACCAGATCGGAATAATTGATCGGCGCGACCGGCACGAAGTCGCGCATGAGCACATAGGGCTTGTTCGGCATCAGCGACTCGTTGGTCGTGTGCGTGTTCGACATCATCAGCAGCGTGTAGCCGTCGGGCGCGGCTTTCGCGACGGCATCAGTGCCGATGACGGAGCCAGCTCCGGGGCGGTCCTCGACGACGAACGATTGCTTGAACGCTTCCGAAAGGTATTGCGCGATCTGACGCCCATAGACGTCGGCCGGGCCGCCGGCGGCAAACGGCACAATGATCTTGACCGGATGGGTCGGGTATTCCTGAGCCGCCGCCGGCGAAACGGCTGAACCAACGACCAGGAATGCGAGCAACGGTGCCGCCGCGGCAAGCCGTACAAATTCGGCCATGACACCTCCCCTAACGACCATGTCCCCGGTGTTAAACCCCATACGGCGATCTTCAAATGGCCACACCGACGCATCGGCGCATCGACGCATCGGCAACCAATGCACTGGCTCTCCGACAGGCTTGGCCGCAAACCTGACGCTGGGAAGGGGGTTCTGCGCTGGCGATCAGGTTTCGAGTTCGAGCTGACTTTCCTTGGCCACGCGCTCGAACGCCTCGCCGGGATTCTTGATCCGGTATTGATAATCCTCGCCGTCAGACGGCAGGAGCCGGACGACCTTGTAACTTCCGCTCGCGCCCGGACGGCTGATGGGGCTCGACGTATAGTACACCGTTTGACCGACGCGGAACTTGTGCGTCCGCAAAGGCGGACTCATCGCCGCTCCCTGAGTGACGGTCAGCGCGGCAATCTTCATGGCGCTGCTGGGCTGCGGCTTTCTGGCCGCTTGTCGCGGACTAGCCTTCCGCAGTGACGCCTTGCGCATTGCGGTACTCCTACTCGGCTTCGCGGGCCGCTTTTTTATCACTGAATGTTTGTTCATGCAGGGAACTATAGCACCCAATCCGACGGCGGAGCAAAAAATATAGTGCGGCGAAAAGCCATTTGCGACGAGCTCTTAACCTTTCCGTTTAACACGGAAAAAAGTTCTTTTATTTCAAACCGATACAACACTGCCCTGCAGCGGAACCGGAGCCCCGAGCCGTCATGCTTGGCGCTGCCAGCGGCCGTTTTCGTCGGCCAGCCAATAGGTAACGTCGAAACCCGCAGCCTTGGCCTCACCCCAGCGCACGCGGGCCGTCTCGACGGCGTTAGCGTCGTCGCCGTCAAAGAGGAGGACAATGCGCTGATAAGCCGACACATTGCCCGGCATGCTAGCGCCCTCGACCAGGAAGCGCACGATGGCGCCGTTGGGATTTTCCTCGTTGACGGTGAGCAGGATGGGCTGCTCGGCAGCCTCGGTGTCGCGCCAAGTCCCGTGCGGCAGAAAGGCGTCTTCGCGCCAGGTCCATAAGTGCGCGTCGAGCGCCTCGACGCGCTCGTCCGAGCAGGCCTGCACCACGACGCGCCAGCCGCGTTCAAGCGACCTCTGCAGCAGCGCCGGCAAGACCTGTTCCAGCGTCTGCCCTTTCAGCTGGTAGAAGAAGATTTCGGTCATCCGGCGAGTCTGCCCTCACTGAGGCGGCTTGTGCACGGACTCATGGGAGCCGGACAGCCGCTAGCGTGGTGACGTTTTCGGCTCCGCTCGACACAAGATGCTGAGTACCGCCGGTACCGTTCACCGCTCGTAATAATCCTCGACGAGCCGGTCGAGCAGCCGCACGCCCCAACCGGAGCTCCAGCTATTGTTGATATCGGTCTGCGGCGAGCCAAGCGCCGTGCCGGCGATGTCGAGATGCGCCCACGGCGTCTTGTTGACGAAGCGCTGCAGCAACTGCGCCGCGGTGATCGACCCGGCCCAGCGCCCGCCGGTATTCTTCATGTCGGCGAATTTCGAATCGATCATCTTGTCGTATTCGGGCCCGAGCGGCATGCGCCACACCCGCTCGCCGGTCGCCTCCCCCGCCTTTGTCAGCCGCTCGACGAGCTTATCGTCGTTGGAGAACAATCCGGCATATTCCTGGCCGAGCGCAACGATGATCGCGCCGGTCAGCGTCGCCAAGTTGATCATGAATTTCGGCTTGAACCGCTTGTTGACGTAATGCAGCACGTCGGCCAGCACGAGGCGGCCTTCGGCGTCGGTATTGATGATTTCAATGGTCTGCCCCGACATGGTCTTGACGATATCGCCCGGCCGCTGCGCCTTGCCGCCGGGCATGTTCTCCACGAGCCCGACGGCGCCGACCGCATTGACCTTGGCCTTGCGCGCGGCCAGCGCGTGCATGAGACCGACGACGCAGGCGGCTCCCGCCTTGTCGCCCTTCATGTCCTCCATGCCTTGCGCCGGCTTGATCGAAATGCCGCCACTATCGAAGCACACGCCCTTGCCGATGAACGCAATGGGATCGGTCCCGCGCTTGCCGCCATTCCAGCGCATGATGACGAGTCTGGCGTCATGCGCCGAGCCCTGTCCGACGCCGAGCAGCGCGCCCATGCCGAGCTTGCGCATCGCCGCCACATCGAGCACCTCAACGGCGACGCCGCGCTTTCCCAAGCCCGACGCGCGGCGGGCTAATTCCCCCGGGTAGAGCACGTTCGCCGGCTCGTTGATGAGGTCGCGCGCCAGCACAACGCCGTCGGCGACGGCCGTCGCGCGCGCCCAGGCCTTCTTCGCGGCGGCAGGATTGGCACACGCCAAATTGACTTCGACCTTGTCCGGCCGCTCGTCCCCCTCCTTTCGTTTGGTCTTATAGCGGTCGAACGAGTAGGCGCGCAGCCGTACGCCGAGTGCCAGATCGGCGACCTGATCGCCCTTGAGCGCCCCCGAGGCGAATTCGGCAAAGATCGTCGCTTCCGCCGCGGCACTAGGCACCTTTCCCATGGCGAAGCCGCCGAGCTTGACGATATCCCGAGGCTTGAACTCGCTCTCCTTGCCGGTCCCGACCACGACCAGCCGCGGCAGATTGAGGCCCGACGGCGCAACGATATCGAGTGCCGATCCATTCTTGCCGGTAAAGCGATCCGCGGCCGCCGCAATACGCAAGAGATCTTCGATCGGCGAAAGCGCCTCTTGGGTTGATGGGCCGAACTTCAAATTCTCCGCACAGAACGTAACGAGAACTCCGCGCATGCGGGCGAAGGAGGTGAAACCGAGCTTCAGGACACCGGGCATTTTTGGTCCTTCTGAGCTTTCCAGGCTGGATCTCACAGAGGTTTGCCGCCCCACATATGAACCGGACTGCTTGATCGTGCAAAGCGCGTTCATTGCGGACCGAGCGCTTTCCCACTCGCGCCGTCCTCCGGCGGCCGGACTAACCCTTTACGGTTCCGTGCGATGGGATTGCCTTGGCGAGGCCATTTTGTGAAAGCATGAAATTGCCGGCATTGGTGAGATCGGCTCGCGAAGCGATGCAGCATCGGGAGCGGAAGGGGCTGGCGCGTGGGCCGTCGGCGGGGGAGGACGAGTCCGATGGGGTCGATCGGCCGTTACATGTTTCGCACCACGATGGGTGCGTTCGTGATCATCCTTGTCAGCTTGACCATCATCATCTGGTTCACGCAGGCGATGCGCGATTTCGACCTGATCACGAGTCAACGGCAAACGCTCTTCGTCTTCGTCGGCATTACCGGACTGATCATCCCGCTGCTCGTCATGATGCTCGCGCCGATTGCGCTGGCGATGTCCGCTGCGCACATCCTCAACAGGCTCAGTTCGGATTCCGAGATCATCGTAATGAATGCGGCCGGCGTCTCGCCGTGGCGATTATTGCGGCCGTTCCTCGCCGCGGCCTTCCTGGTTTCGCTGCTGGTGTCCGTCATTGCCGCCTATCTCTCGCCACGCAGCCTGCGCGAACTGCGCAATTGGGCGGCGCAGGTGCGCGCCGACATTCTCACCAATATCGTGCAGCCAGGTCGCTTCACCACCGTGAGTGGCAATCTCACCTTCCACATCGCGGATCGGCGGCCAGACGGCCTCCTCGTCGGTATATTCGTCGACGATCGACGCGATCCCAACGAACGCGCCACTTACCTCGCCGAGCAGGGCGAGATCGTAAAGAACGACACTGGCTCGTTTCTCGTGCTCGAACATGGCAGCATCCAGCGGCTCGAAACCGACCGGCGCGACCCGCGCATCGTGACTTTCGACCGCTACCCCTTCGATCTGTCAAAATTCACCGGCGCCCCGCAAAACGTAGTCTACACGGTGCGCGAGAAGTATATCTGGGAACTCATGTGGCCGCGGCCGGACGATGCGCTCTATGTCGCGCAGCCGGACCAGTATCGATCGGAACTATACGATCGTTTGGCAACCCCGCTCTATCCGCCAGCGTTCGTGATTCTCGCCTGCACGTTTCTTGGTCCGCCGCAGACCACGCGGCAGAGCCGCACGCTGGCTATGCTGGGCATGATCGGCGCGGTTACGCTGCTGCGCCTGATTGGCTTTGTCAGCACCGTTGTCGGTGTGCGCGTGCCCAGCGTTCTGGCCGTGCAATACGTCGCACTCATCGCCGCGATTGCCGCCGGTTTGTGGCAGATTTCGCGCGGCCAACCCGTGGAACCCGCTGCTGCGGTGACAAGAGTCGCGACCGCGATCAGCGAACGCATCGCGCGGGCGACGGCGGATTGAGGGGCCGCGCAATGCTGACCGGCACGCTCTCGCGCTACTTCGGAATGCGCTTTCTCACGTCCGTCGTCGGCTCATTCGTCGGCGTGGTCGCGCTTGCCGCGATGGTCGACTATGTCGAATTGATGCGCCGCAGCGCCGACTGGCCCCATGCGACAGCTTGGATGCTCGCCAAAATCTCCATGTACCGGGTTCCGCAGCTTACCGAACGCATCATGCCCTTTGCGGTACTGGTGGGCGGGATGTCGTGCTATTTAACTCTCTCGCGCCGCCTCGAATTGGTGGTTGCGCGTGCGGCGGGCATCTCTGCCTGGCAATTCGTGGCGCCGGCAATGATCGCGGCGTTGCTCTTCGGCACAGTCGCCACTGCTGCCTACAATCCGATCGCGGCGTTGCTGCATGAGCGATCGAAACACCTTGAGGCGGAAATGTTGGGCGAGGCGCCTTCGGCCCTGCAGGAGAGCACGAGCGGATTCTGGGTGCGCCAGAAGAGCGCCGATGGAGCGGCCATCATCAACGCCGAGACGAGCCGCGAGCAAGGCTCCAGCCTCGGGGGCGTCAGCGTGTACACTTTCGATGACGCCGGCCATTTCCAGCAGCGGATCGAGGCAAGAAGCGCCGCGCTGGAGCAAGGCTATTGGCGGCTCGATGACGCGCGCATCTACGCGAGCGGCCGCCCGCCCGTCATCGAGGATACCTACCGGTTCAACACCGATCTAACGCTCGAGCAGGTGCGGGAGAGCTTCGCTACGCCGGAAACGGTGCCGTTCTGGCAACTTCCCGCCTATATCGAGATGGCGGATCGGGCAGGGCTTGCTGCAGCGGGCTATCGACTGCAATACAACCAGCTGTTAGCGCGTCCCCTCCTCCTCGCCGCCATGGTTTTGCTCGCAGCCTCCGTAAGCTTGCGCTTCTTTCGCTTCGGCGGCGTGCAGAAGATGGTCTTAAGCGGCATCTCCGCCGGATTCCTGTTGTTCGTCTTGTCGAAGGTTACCGAGGACATGAGCAAATCGGAACTCATGTCCCCGGTGGCGGCGGCGTGGATTCCGGTCCTGGTCGGCGGTCTGACCGGATTCGTTGCGCTGTTGTACCAGGAGGACGGATAGGGGCGACCACAATGGACAGACGACGCCGGCAGGGATCAGCACGGTCATGCTGCAGGTGAGCTTGTGGACGCTGGGCGCCGGTGCCTTAACTTTGGCGGGCGCTTCGTCCTAAATTCCGCCGCGAGGATGCCGGATTCATCCTCGCCGGCCTGGGGGACAGGCAGCAGGCGGCAACCGGCGGCGAACCGACCGCCGAAGGAGAGCAAGGAGTGATGTCGCATATTCCCATCCCCGCCCGTCGGGCGTTGACGACGGCGATGCTCGTCGCAGCGATCATGCTCGCCGTCTCTTCCATCGCCCGCTCGCAACAGGTCGTCGTACTGGTCGACGGCCAGCCGATCACGGCGCTCGACATCGAGCAGCGCACCAAATTCGCGCAAATGAGCACGAACAAGACGCCGACGCGCCAGGAAGTGCTCGATGGCCTCATCGATGAGATCCTGGAAGTGCTGGAGGCCAAGCGCTTCAACATTAACGTTCCCGATTCGGAAGTGGACGATTCCTTTTCCCATGTCGCAAGCCGCATGGGAATCGACACGCAGAAACTAACGCAAATGCTCAAAAACGGCGGTGCGAGTGCGGAGACGCTCAAGCACCGGCTGCGGGCTGAACTTGCCTGGACCGCTCTGATCCGTGGGCGCTACAAGGCGAGCCTGGAAATCGCGGACAGCGACGTCGAAGCCGAGCTGCTGTTGCACAAATCCGACGAGAAAAACGACGTCGGATATGAATACACCATGCGCCCTGTCGTTTTCATCGTGCCGCACGGTTCGCCCGACGCCGCCTATGAGGCTCGCAAACGCGACGCCGATGCGTTGCGGGCGCGCTTTCAGAACTGCGCCGACGGCATTCCGTTTGCGCGCGCGCTCAGGGAAGTCGCGGTCCGCGACGAGATCATCAAATTCTCGGCCGACCTGCCGCAGCAATCGCGCGACATTCTCAACAACACGGAGGTCGGCCACCTGACGCCGCCAGAGACGACGAACGAGGGCGTGCAGATGTTCGCCGTCTGCTTCAAACGGGAGACCAAAACCGATACGCCGGAGAAGAAGCAAATCCGCGATGAAATGTTCCAGAAAAAATTCGGCGCCCAGGCCAAGCGCTATCTCGAGCAGATACGGCGCGAGGCGATGATCGAATACAAATAGGCGGACAGCGGCAAGATCGTGCAACCCTTGGCATTGACGCTCGGCGAGCCCGCCGGGATCGGCCCCGACCTCGCCCTTGCGATCTGGCATCGACGCGCCGAGCTCGGCATTCCGGCGTTCTATGTTGTCGGCGATCCCGATTTTCTCGGCCGGCGCGCCGACCGGCTCGGACTCGATGTCCCGATCGCCACCGTGACGCCGATGTCGGCCGCGGCAACGTTCCCTGCCGCGCTCCCCGTGGTCAGCGTCGACGTTACGGTGAGCGCCGAGCCGGGCCGGCCGGATCGATCGAGCGCGCCGGCCGCCATCGCATCAATCCGCCGCGC
>Ga0187856_1003547_pt1 | contig 10826 bp, 10 predicted proteins | sample June2016WEW_8_40_FD_132443 | JGI IMG/M metagenome (GOLD analysis project Ga0187856, IMG submission 132443) | Peatland microbial communities from SPRUCE experiment site at the Marcell Experimental Forest, Minnesota, USA - June2016WEW_8_40 | ecosystem: Environmental > Terrestrial > Soil > Wetlands...
GCGGTTCCCGCGGGCGGGGGCTCGTCACCTCCGCACTCGGGCGGCTTCGGGAAGACGCCCGGCCGGCACGATGACCGGTCTGCGACTCAGTCGCTGGACTGGGACAGGCGGGGGCGGGTAACGCCCGCTCTTTAGCCAGGTCCCCGGAAGCGCGTTCTGGAGCTGAGCTGCGGCGTTGGTTCGCTGCAGCAAGCGCCGTGGTGGAACGCCGACAGGCGAGCGCGCTCCGCTGAGCGCGAGCCGCGCCCGTATGGCGCGGAGGTTTGGATTAATGCGCCTGCCGGCGTTCCGCTTCCCTTTTGTTTGTAGTTTGTAGCCCGGGTTGAACGAAGTGAAACCCGGGAGCGGCATCCGAACCGGACCATCGTCCCCGGATTTCGCTGACGCTCAATCCGGGCTACTTGTTCGCAGAGCATGATCGAGCCGAAAGCCGGTCCCACCGCCGCCTGAGGCGTGACGCGATCCTGCTCTGAAGGAGGTTTTCCAGTGGTGTTGGCATGACTCGGGCGCGGATCGCGTCGCGAGAACGGATTTGCTTTTCACCTCTCCCCACCGAACTCGGGTGTTCCCGAGTTCGGCAATATACGTGACCGAAGTCGGAAACATCCGACTTCGGGTGCGGGGAGAGGGAGTGCGAAGCGTTACTTCGCCAGCGCGTCGGCTCCCGCCTTGGCGACTTGCGCGTCCTGGGAGGACAGGGCGCCGGAGACGCCGATGGCGCCGATGATCTTGCCGTCGACGAGCATCGGCAGGCCGCCTTCGAGCGGCGTGATGTCCTTGACTGCGAGGAGGCGCAGCCCGGCGCCGCCGGCGGCGATGGCGTCGTCGAGCGCCTTGCTTGGGCGTTTGAACCTGAGCGCGGTGTTCGCCTTGCCCTCGGAGGCGGTGATGGAAGCGAGCTGGGCGTTGTCGATCTTGTGGAACATCACCAGGTTGCCGCCGCTGTCGAGGATGGTGATCGCCACCTGCCAGGAATTCTTCGCCGCCTCGAGCTCCGCCGCCGCCATGGCGCGCTTGGCGTCATCGAGCGTGATCGGAGGTCCATAGGGCGGCGTCGCCGCCGCCGGCTGCTGGGCCAATGCCGGGGCCAAGGACGATCCGGCCGCCATGGCAAACGCGGCCAACGCGCAGGCAAGCGCGAGCATCCGGGACATCTGTACCACCTCCTGAAGCCTGCCGCGTCGCGCGGCGCGCGGCCGGCACAATAAGCGGCAAAAGCCGCCGGTGGAAGCCGGGTCCAGGTATCAAGAGGTCAGGCATCAGGAATCAGGCCATCCCCTCAGACTGATCGATCCTGATGCCTGATACTTGATGCCCGATACCTGATGCCTGAAAACGTGATCGCAATGTCCGCTGCGTTGCATCCGCGCCGACGCTATATTGCCCTTGCCACATTACTCTTGCCGCGCAGGAGACGCCGAGATGTTTTCGTTGCGAAAGAAGCTCGAAATGCCGGCCGCCGAAGACGCCTTGCCGGGGCGTCCGACGCCCCTCCCCACCGCCCGGCAGCATTTTGTCAACGGCCGCGCGCTCAAGGGTCCCTATCCCGAAGGGCTTGCCATGGCGATGTTCGGCCTCGGCTGCTTCTGGGGCGCCGAGCGCAAGTTCTGGGAGCTCGGCGACGGCGTCTACGTGACCGCGGCCGGCTATGCCGGCGGTCTTACGCCCAATCCCACCTATGAGGAGGTCTGCAGCGGGCGCACCGGCCACAACGAGGTCGTGCTCGTCGTCTACGATCCGAAGAAAATCTCCTACGAGCGCCTGCTCAAGACTTTTTGGGAAACCCACGATCCGACGCAAGGCATGCGGCAGGGCAGCGATGTCGGCACCCAATACCGTTCCGGCATCTATGTGTTTTCGCCGGCGCAACGCGCGGCCGCCGAGGCGTCGCGGGCGAGCTATGCCAAGGCGCTGGCGGCCGAAGGCAGGGGGCGTGTCATGGGGCCGATCACGACGGAAATCCGCGAGGCGCCGCCGTTTTATTTCGCCGAGGATTATCACCAGCAATATCTGGCAAAAAATCCCCACGGCTATTGCGGCCTCGGCGGTACCGGGGTGAGCTGCCAGATCGGCACCGGCGTCGCCGCGCATTGACCGGGCGCATTGACCGGGCACATCGGTTGACGGCACAGTCGAGGTCGTACGCGGCTCAGTGGGGGCTTTATGCGGCGGAGCGAACGCGGCTTTCAAGCAGCCATATTCCTTTCGCGCTGGCTGATCGCGCCGTTCCTCGTTGGTCTTCTGTGCTGCCTGCCGCTGCTGCTCTACCGCTTCTTCGCGGATTTTTACGATCTCGCGACCGAGCTCCCGCGCCTCGGCTGGCACGACCTCGTCGTCGGCGTGCTCAACCTGATCGATGTTTCGCTGACAGCGAATCTGGTCCTCATCGTGATTTTCTCCGGATACGAGAACTTCATCCACAAGATCGAGCCGGACGACGGCTGGCCCGAGGGCCTCACCGAGGTCGATTTCAGCGCGCTCAAGCAGAAGCTCTTGGGCTCGATTGTCATCATCGCCGCGGTCGACGCGCTGGCGTGGTATCTCGACCTTGAAAAATATAGCGACACCTCCAAGCTCGGCTGGGCTATCGCCTTCCCGCTCATGTTCGTCGTCTCGATGCTCATGCTCGCCATCGCCGACCGGCTCGGGCGCCGGACCGATCATAAGGTCGAGTGAGCCAGCGGGAGCCGCCGAGTGCGTGGCGGATTTTGCATCAATTTCAGCGGTCTAACCGCAAAACCGTCGATCCATTACGCTTGGCCTGAGCACAATTGCGCCGGCGCCAAGGGGACCCGGTGAGGGATTGTTAACCATACCGGGCGTTAATCGGGCCTCAACTTTGCTCGAACAGGGCCGGATTGCGCGTATGCGGGTCATCCGCTCTCTCATCCTGTTGCTGGGTGTGGCGATCGCGGCGGCGGGATGTGCGCAGCAGCCCGTAGCATACGTCGCGGTTCCGACCATGGCCGCGACATCCGGCATAGACAACGTGACTTACGGGCTCGGCCAGCCGTACGGCGGGACGCCGCATGCGGGGCTCGTCCAGCCGTATGCCGGAACGCCGTATGCGGCGGCCCCCTATGCAATGGCTCCCTATGGGTCGGGTGTCTATGGCTACGCGCCCACGGTCGCGGGCTACGCGCCCACGGTCGCGGAGGGGCCCTACACGCTCGATTCCGGCGACCGGCTGCGCATCGTGGTGTTCGGTCAGGAGGGACTGACCAACTCCTATGCGGTTGACGCCAGCGGCCACATCGCCATGCCGCTCATCGGCGCGGTGTCGGCGCGCGGCGCGACGACCGACGAGCTTTCGGTTCGGATCGGCGACAAGCTGCGTGAAGGGTTCATCCGCGAGCCGCACGTGGCGGTCGAGATCGAGGCCTACCGGCCGTTCTTCATCCTCGGCGAAGTCACCGCGCCAGGCCAATATCCCTACGTCGCCAACATGACCGTGGAGACGGCGGTGGCGATCGCCGGCGGATTTGCACCGCGGGCTTTCCGCAAAAGCGTCATACTGAACCGCAACTACAATGGCCGCCCGATGCGCATGGCGGTCCCGCTCGCTTTTCCGCTGCGTCCCGGCGACACCATCAACGTGCAAGAGCGCTGGTTTTAGCGGATGACGGAGGACGGATGACGGAGGACGGATGACAGAGGACGGATGACAGATCAGTGATCTATCCGTCCTCCGTCATCTGACCTCCGTCGTCTATTTGCCTACATGCTTCTGCAGGAACGCCATCGAGCGCTGCCAGGCGAGCTTGGCGGCCGCCTCGTTGTAGCTGCCGCGCTCGTCGCAATTAAAGCCGTGCTGCGCGTCGGGATAGACGTAGATTTCACAATCGCCACCGCGCTTTTGCTTGATCGTCTCGACGTCGCTCATCGGGATCGAGGCGTCCTTCTCGCCGAAATGCAGCAGCGTCGGCACCTTCGGCTTCTGGTCGGCGTTTTTGACGATCTGGCCGCCGTAATAGCCGATGGCGGCCGCCAGACCGTTGAGCTTGGCGGCGGCGATGAAGGCGATGGTGCCGCCCATGCAGAAGCCCATGATGGCGACCGGGCCCTCCTTCTTGAGCGCGTCGATGGCGGCCTGCACGTCGCGCAGCATCGCACCCCAGTCCGGATTGGCGACGAATTTTCGCGCATTGGCGATCTCGTCGGGCGAATAGCCGCACTCGAAATCCGGCTGCTGCCGATCGAACACAGCCGGCGCCACCGCGGCATAGCCTTCGCCGGCGAGGCGGTCGCACACGGCGCGGATGTGATGATTGACGCCAAAAATTTCCTGGATGACGACGATGCCGCCCTTTGCCGGCCCGCTCGGGTCGGCGCGGTAGGCGCCGAGCTTGAAGCTGTCCGAGGCGACAAGTGAGAAATGCTTACCCAAGATGATCCTCCTTCGACTGACAATGCTCACCCTGCACGCCGGCCTAGCATATACCGTCGCCGATGTCGGTTGAATGGCGGCTGCGGGCGAAGTCTTCTCAGTGGGTGACGACGATGAAATTCGTGCCCTCGCCGGTTTCCTCGCCGAGCCCCTGGTCGGAGACGATGAGGGAAGAGCCGGGGACGATCAATTGGGAAATCTGCTCGATCACGTCCGGGGGGATTTCGATGCGGGCGAGCGCCTCTTGCAGGGTTGGCGGCGGCGCCGGGTCGGGGAGCGGCTTGGCCGCGCGTTCGTCTCTGCGTTTGGCTTTGGCGGACGTCTTCTCGTTGTCCGGGTTCCGCGCCGTCTTCGGTTGCTCGCCCGGAAGCGAGACGACGTTCCAGCGGAAGCTCGAGCCGTCGTCCAAATATTCCATCGCCGTGAACACATGCGTTCCAAGGTGCTGTTCTGGATGCTCGATGGCGATCGGGGCGTCGAACAACGGTGAGAAGCCCTGACGCACGTAAATCCTTTTTTCTTTGCCGCTGACGAAAACTGCGATCGGCGCGGCGGTGGCGGCGCGCGCGAGTTCGGCGGGTTTGGGAAGCGGCACCGGTACGGTTTCCGGAGCGGCAGACTCGACCTGTTGGGCGGTCAGCGGCCCGGCGGGCTCATTCGCGTCAGCCGCCTTTGGCGTTTCGGGCTTTGCTGCTTCGGTCGCCGCCGGCTCGTTTACCTCGGCGGTCGTCGGCGCATGCGGACCGACCGGATCGAGGCGCGTCGCCGATACTACGACTGCATCCGTCGTTTGACTGCCATCGACGGTCTGCGCGGTCTTCACGGGATCGACCGCTGCTGGCGCCGACGCCATGGGAGCAGGCGCCGTCGGCTTCTGCTTGTGCACGAACAGATGCGGATCTGCGAACTCCTGCGGCCTCAGCTCCGGGCGTGCGATGATCACACGCGCCCCGAGACTATGAAGGACCCACAGGCGCGCCGCGAACTCCTCCGGCATGCGGATGCAGCCATGCGAGGCCCGATGACCCACCCCGACACCCTGGTGCATAGCCACGCCCGACCAGGTGATGCGCTGCATGTAGGGCATCGGCGCGCGGTTATAGATATTGGACTCGTGGTAGCGTTCCTTGTCGATGATGCTGAATACGCCCATCGGCGTCGGATGATCGGGCACTCCGGTGGCAACCAGCGCATCCGCCACCGGCGTGCCGTCGCTGTAGAGGTGAAGCTTCTGCTGATCGATGGAAATGATGATCTGCAGCGGACCTTTCGGAATCTTCCCGAACGGTTCCTTGCTTATATGCTCCGTTTCCTTGTGCTTGAGCTTGATCTCCTTGTGCTTGAGCTTGATCTTGGTGTCGGCCGCGGCCGGCGAGGACGCCATCGCCAGCGCGACGGCGAACCCGACCGCGCAGGCGGCGCCGCGCAGTGCGCGTCTGCTTTGGCGACAACGGGAAGGTGCGCAAGCATGCCGCGCACGGTCAGTGCTCAAGTCGGTCACCCAGCCGAAAAGGAAAATGCGATTCGCGGCCCAAATCCTAGCGGACACGAAGACCTCCCGCCACGGGGACGACCTGCGAATGAGCGACAATTTCGTGAATTAATGGTAATGTAAGACAGGACGATAACGCCACCGCGATCCGCGGGTTGCGTGTCCGGCCGCTTCAAGCGGACGCAGCAAGCCCGAAGGCGGCCGCCAGCAGCTCATAGGACCGTCTGCGCGCGGCATGATCATAAACCATGGTGGTGATCATCACCTCGTCGGCGCGCGTCGCGTCGATCAGCGGTAACAGCCGACTCATCACGCTATCGATGCCGCCGACGAAAAGGCGCTCGCGATGCCGCGCGATGCGCTCGCGGTCGATCGGCGTATAGGGATAGGCGGCCGCCTCGGCAGGTGAGGCAAGAGGCAGATATTCGCCCTTGTTTCGGCGGACGAAATTAAGGTCGGCGCTGGCGGCAATGCGCTCGGCTTCGGTGTCGCCATCGGCCGCGATCACCGCCGTGGCGAGAATGGCATAGGGCTCTCGCAACGTCGCCGACGGCTTGAAATGCGTGCGATAGCTCAGCATCGCGCTCTCGGCGTCGTGCTCGGCGAAATGGTGCGCGAAGGCGAAACCCATGCCGACGGCGGCGGCAAGCTCGGCGCTGTATCCGCTCGAGCCGAGCAGCCAGATCGGCGGCAGCGCCACATCCGCGGGGACGGCGTGCACGTTGCGGAACGCATGGCCTTCCGGAAAGCCGCCGCGCTCCAACAGGATCAGTTCCCGAAAGCGTTCGAGGAAGTCGTCGCCTTCCCGCGCGTCTTGCCGGCGGCGCAGCGCGTAGGCGGTTACCGGATCGGTCCCCGGCGCGCGGCCGAGGCCGAGATCGATGCGGCCGGGGAACAGTGCCTCCAGCACCTTGAAACGTTCGGCGACCATGAGCGGGGCGTGGTTCACCAGCATCACGCCGCCCGAACCGACGCGAATGCGCGTCGTTGCCGCCGCGATTTGTCCGATCATGATCTCGGGCGCGGAACTGGCGATGCTCGCGAGGTTATGGTGCTCGGCGAGCCAGTAGCGCTTGTAGCCGAGCCGGTCCGCAAGCCGCGCCAGATCGAGCGAGTTGCGCAAGGCCGCCGATCCCGGCGTGGCCGTGGTCACGGGTGACAGGTCGAGGACGGAAAGCGCAATCATACCAGCGGCACTAAATTCTGACTCGGATGTCCGCGCCTAAGGGCGGGACTCAAGTTCATGATGATGATGATATGGAGATCACAACGGTGAAACGCGAGCGCAAGTGGGGGCGCCCGTCAATCCGCATGCCAGCTCACCGGCTCGGCGGGCTGACAAACGGGCCGCCGGCCGCGGATCCAGCCTTTGCATTTGTTGTGGAAGTGAGTTTCGAGCGGTGATGCTGCTTTTGCGCCCACCGTGTTTGCGACGCTTGCGGTGCAGTTTGAAAATCCGGCTGCGAGGACATGGAATTTTGCGTGCTGGAGTTGACGACAACGCTGGCGCGCTGTCCGCGCGCGCGGTGTGTCCTGGCGGCGACGCGCGTACGCCTGGTTCTGGCTTTGCGGACGGTCTTGTGCGCGGCCTCCGGAGCCGTTTTTGTGATGCTCGCGGGCGCGAGTTCGCTCTCTGGCTTTGTCTGCTCGGCCGCGAGCGCTTGATCCGCCGGCGGCTCGATGGCAGCGACGCCAGGCACCACCGCCGCTGCCGGTTCGCCGGTCGTCTCGGGGGCCGCAGGCGGCTTTGTTTCGCGCTCCGCTTCGGCGACCGCCGCTGCCTGCGATGACGTTGGCTCCTCCGCGCTACGAGCCACGGCCGCCGGCTCGGATACGCCGCGTGCGTGATCCTCCGCAGTCGGTATGACGGCCGGCTCGGATACGCCGCTTGCGTGATCCTCCGCAGTCGGTATGACGGCTTTCATCACCGGTTGCTCGGCCGGTTGTATGGCGGAATAGGCCAACGCTGTCATACCGCCTCCGTCGTGCGGTTCGCTGATCTGAAAGCGACGATCGAAGGGCTCCCCCGCCGCAACCACCGTGGAAGGCGTCGCGGCATTGTCGGCGGCGAGTTGCAGCGGTGCTGTGGCGGGCGCCAGGTGCACGAGCGGTTCGTGGTTGACGCGGAGGGCGGCGAACACGCCGAATCCACAGACCAGTACAACGACCGAGGCAAAAATCGCCGCGATCATCAGGCGGACATTTGGAAGCATTCGACCTCGCTGAACGCCCGCGCGCGACCCTTAAGAAACACGCGTCACACTGGGCGAGAGACCATCGCGAGGGCCTATGGCCTTACTCGGCCGCGCCCTTGGGCCGACCCATTGCCGAACCGCAGACGGCTCTGACCCGCCGAAACCAGAACCTGCGACATTAGCTTGAGTCGCCGAAAAACCAATATGAAAAATTTTGTCGGCGCTGCCGCGTCGGCCGAGCGATCAACACGCGGTCACCACTATCGCGCAACCGGGCCTTGCGCCGAGGCCGAAATTGCCGGGGATCCCGACAACACCACCACGCGCGTGCCGAGGGTCACCCTGCTGTAGAGGTTCTCGATATCCGCGTTGGTCAGGCGGATGCAACCCGAGGACACGAAGGTGCCGATGGTTGACGGCTGGTTGGTGCCGTGAATTCGATAGACCGTGTTGCCGAGGTAGAGTGCGCGCGCGCCGAGCGGGTTGCCCTCGCCGCCGGCCATGAATCGCGGCAGATAAGGCTGGCGCTCGATCATCTCCTTCGGCGGATGCCAATCGGGCCATTCGCTCATGCGGCTGATGCGCTCGCTGCCCGACCAGGTGAAGCCTTCGCGCCCGACGCCGATGCCGTAGCGCAAAGCTTTCCCGCCGCCGCGCACCAGATAAAGATAGGTGTGCGGAGTATCGATAATGACCGTGCCCGCGGGCTCCGAGGTCGCGTAATCGACGAGCTGGCGGCGCAGTTGCGGCGGCAGCTCCCTGGCCGGGCCTCCTTCGGGCTGATCTTCCGGCGACAACGCAGCAATCACCGTCGCGCGGTCCGGTTCGGGGCCGGTAACGGCGCCCGCCGGGTTACGGACCGAGCCGGTAAGGTCGGCCGGCGCCGAGCCGCCGCCGATATTGGCCGGTGGCCGCGGAACCGGCTCGCCGCCAAGCGACGGCAGCGGTTGCGCGGCAGTGCGGTCCGCAGGTACGAAATAGGGCCGGCCCGCCGGCGAATAAGGCCCCGGCGAGCCTTCCCCCGCTTGCTCGTCGTAGCCCGGACCGTAGGGCGGCACCGCCACGCCGTTTGCGTCGCGATAAAGGTAGGGCGCGCGGTACGCGCCGCTGGGCTGTTGCGTGGCCGGCGCGCCGACTTCGAGCGGCGGCAGCGGCGCGCTGGTATACGGCGGCGGCGGCGGGTCATAATCCGGCGGCGGTGGAGGATAAGATTGCGCCGCCGCCTCGCCGAGCGAACCGGCAAAGGCAAACGCCATGACGACAAAAACACGAACGCGCAAGCGAGGCTCCCGATGACCCTCAAAGCATGGCGTTGCTTTGCAAAGAAGATTTGGCGGGAACAAGGCAACACAGCGAAAAGTGTGGCTGAAACGGGTGGTGCAGCCGCGCGACGGCTCTGCTGGAACAGTTCATGGCTAATGAATAATGAACGGAACCGGCGCTATGCGACACTTTTTGGCCTCCGTCGTCACACTGTGTCATGTTGATGACTCTGCAGCTCGGATGGCAGCCGGGAGATCATTGGGAGACCTGACGTGAACCGATTTGCCTACGGCGCTATCGCGCTCTTCTTGATTCCCTTTCCCCCGCTCCATGCGCAAAATCCTGCCATCGACGAGCTCAAAGGCAAGATTTTCGACGCCCGTATGGCCCAGCAGACGTTCGTGAACGGGTTTCGATTCTGCAATGAGTTGGACGGTACGAATTTCTATTACCAACCGCGCAATCGCGTCCTTAAACTCGAAGAGTATCACCGGTCGCTGGAAAACCTGGCCAGGGCGCAGGTTTATAATTCGGAGACGCGGCGGCCGTGGAGTTCGCAGGAAGCCAACGATCGCTGGGAAGAGGTGAAAAAGCAGGCGCAGGCCGACAAGGAGAAATGCGAACTCGTGCAGAGCCTGCCGGAACTCGAGAAACGGCTCCAGGAGCTGCAAAAGAACACTGCGGCGTCCGAAAAAAAGGAATGAGCGCGGGCTTGATCCGCAGGCTCACGCTGCGCAAATAGCTCATAGCGAGCCAAGCGGAACGCGGCCGGCGCCGGCCTTGCGGATTTCGCTGCCGCTCGATCCCGGCACAAGGCCGCGTCCGCAGCGAAGGAATGGTCAGATGGCGTCGTTAAGCGACTGGAAAGTGCCGTCCTCCGTGCAGCCGAAGCCGGAGGATTATGCCTACGATCTTGATCTTGCCTTGGCCTGCATGGTGGCGCTGCGCGCAACCGTGCCGGCGGACGCGTTCACGGCGGAAACGCTCGGCACCGAGCGCGCCGGCAACGGCGTCATCATTCGCGGCAACGGCCTCATCCTGACCATCGGCTACCTGATCACCGAGGCCGACACGATCTGGCTCACGCTGAGCGACGGTCGTTCGGTGCCCGGCCATGTGCTCGGCTATGACCAGGAGACCGGGTTCGGGCTGGTGCAAGCGCTCGCCAAGCTCGACATGCCGGCGCTCGAATTCGGGCAGTCGGCGGCGTCCTCGCTCGGCGAGCGCGTCGTCGTTGCCGGCGCCGGCGGGCGGCAACACTCGGTCGCCGCGCGCATCGTCGCCAAACAGGAATTCGCCGGCTATTGGGAATACGTGCTCGACGAAGCGATCTTCACGGCGCCGGCGCATCCGAACTGGGGCGGCACGGCGCTGGTCGGACCCGCCGGCGATCTCCTCGGCATCGGTTCGCTGCAGCTGCAGCAGGCGGTCGAGAAGGGCCCGGTGCAGAACATCAACATGATCGTTCCCATCGACCTGTTGAGGCCGA
>Ga0187856_1003551_pt1 | contig 10822 bp, 8 predicted proteins | sample June2016WEW_8_40_FD_132443 | JGI IMG/M metagenome (GOLD analysis project Ga0187856, IMG submission 132443) | Peatland microbial communities from SPRUCE experiment site at the Marcell Experimental Forest, Minnesota, USA - June2016WEW_8_40 | ecosystem: Environmental > Terrestrial > Soil > Wetlands...
AATCGCGACTATTTCCGGCTGTTCGTGTTTTCGTAAATGAGTTATTATGTTTGTGGATAAAGGGACCATTTGGGGTAACATAGCCAAATTCTGTAAGGATTGGCAGTGCGATGTTGGCCTCGACGTCCAGCCTGGAGTTCGGTAAGCGGCTGAGAGCTGAACGGGAGCATTTGCGCTTGTCCCTTCGACAGGTGCAGGAGTTGAGTCGCGGCATAGCCGAACACCGGAAGAATCACGAATACTGCATCGCCCACTCTTCGCTTGCGGACTTCGAGAGTGGCAAACAGTTACCTAACATTTACAAGCTTTACAGCCTGAGCGTCATCTACGGACGCCAATTCGACAAACTTGCAACCTTCTTTGATGTTCCCGTTGGTGAGGCCGAAAAAGACCATAATGCTTTGATTTTTCCGCAGACCTATCTGGTGGGAACTGCCTCGGAACTTGGCGAGTCCTCCACCTTGTCGCCGCTCGAACTCCGGGAGAGGTTGCGGTGCGAACGAACCAATCTCGTGTCGAAAATAGTCGAAAATTGGAAAGATGTTCCCCCCGCTTTGTTGCAGCAGATGGACTGGCGGGATTCCCTTTACGGGTACATCGGGATGCAAGATCACACACTCGACCCCATCATTCGTCCCGGATCTTTTGTGCAAATCGATTCCCGGCAGAGAACGGTTCCGCCAGTGAACTGGCATAGCGACCATGACCGCCCGATCTTTTTTTTCGAGCTCCGCGATCGCTACGTGTGCAGTTGGTGCGAATTGCATGGCAGTCAATTGATTCTGGTTCCGACCCCACAGTCACGAGGCCAAGCCAAGCATATCCGCTATCCAGGCGATGCCACCATAGTCGGACGAGTCACGGCAGTTACCATGCGTATTGCGGAAGCGCGCGATGGCTCGATGAAAGGGTCTCCGCTAACTTGACTACCCGATGGCACTCTTCCTCCGGGTGGGGAATCCTGCGCTAATGGTCCCCAGCGTTGTCGCGCCGCAAGTTCCTTCCGGACGCGCCACTCTTGGCGGATGGCATTTCGGCGAACCACAAGGTTGTGCTGCGGCGCTCTGGATTCAAGGCTTGCGCACGATCATCAAATGCTTCCCAAAAAGTGGACGGAACCGGACTCGGGCTAGGCGAACGAGAGGCCATCCTGGCCCATTCGACTCCCAACATAAGTACATTAGAATGTTATAGTTGCTTCGTTATTTGGTGGTTATATTGTTCTGTCACCTTGTACTACAATCTAGACTGCACTGCACAGATTTCCCCATGCGGTGCGAGGCGGTAGAATGGGCGCACACAAACCTACGTCTTGAAGGTCTCGATTTTCCTGCCGACGACAGCACGACATTTCTTTTGGAATGCTATGTTGAGGGGAGAGTCACGGAGGCCGATCTGGAGCGCGTGTGCGAAGGAGAGGTAACGCCTTCAGAGTTGTGCGCCGGTCTGGGTCGATGAAGTTGCTGGATGAATGGAGATCCTTACCTCGACTCTCACTCTGGGGTTCTGCTCAACAAATTCGGGCTTAGCGATCACGATGCCCTCGCTCGAGGAGAGCAGGCGCTGGGCCTCTTCGTCTGGCCCGACAGCAATCTCACGTAGCTGCCACAAGAGCGCCCTCAATCGCTGGCGTGGAGAACTTAGAATTGAGTCAACACTTAGGAAGGCTTTAGTGGGGTCGGGTCCTCTTCTCCCCTCAACCAGAAGCGGAACGAATCCACTTTACCGTGCTGCGATGCCTTAATTGACCGGAGCTACCGTAACTCTGGCCGCGCTCTTCGCAGTCTCCCACTTCTTCCGCATTTCCCGCCAGCGCTCGTATTGTGCGGCCCTAGCAGGATCTGGATCTTCTTCGTCTTCTAACCAGAAAAGGAACCAATCCAGATTCCGTTGATTTACCCACCACTTGTTGGCCGGACCGCGTTTCACGTGGCCTTCGTCTGGATATTCCAACCACTCTACCTGCGCACCGGCACGCCGTAATCTCGTCCACGTTTCGACAGAGAGATTTCTTTCCGAGTCAGCCGTTTGCCAAAGGAGTGGAGGCAGGGACGCCCGAGCATTTAGTCCTGCGTCCGTAGTCTTCCAGATAGCGTACGCGCCGTCATTGGGTTCGGGAAACCCGAGGTCGTCAAGAATGCGCGAACCCATCGGACCTGCGTTGAAATACATCATGGGAGTCCAACCGATATCGCTTGACGCGCTCATCGCACGAAATGTTTGTGATTTCCAATAGGTATACATGGTGATTTCCGCGCCAAAGCTCAGCCCACTCAATCCAATTCGGCCAGGATCGATGATTCCTTCCGCCGCCAACTTCGAAGCAACCCATTCCAAGGCTTCCAGAGGCTGCTCCCAGCGTTTGTGAGTTGTAGCAAAATCGCCATGCTCACCCTCAACCGGGTGTACATCCAACGAAAAAACAGCTACTCCGTGCGTAACGAGCGCTAGGATCGGAACTTCTCCTCCAGAACCGATGTCAAAACCGGCGCTGGCCACGTACGTCGTGAATACCAAGGGGTAGCGCTTATCGTGACTGTAATCCGCAGGGAGATAGAGACGCCCATAACAGTGCCTGTCGTGCGAACAATGCCCGCCGCCAGCCTCGATCCACATGAATCTCACGTTTACTCCGTTCGTCTTCTTGCGAAAAGCCTCATTCGGAGCAAACAAGACATCGACCTTTCCAGTAGCCAAATCAACCTTCACCAACTCCTCAGGAGCTAGATTCGTCGACCGCCACAATACTGCCAATCGTCTGTCCTCACTCATATACGGCTGTCGTGACTCATCGGGATTCTCAGCATTATTTGTCGGACGAAATTCCGCAGCCTCCTCAAGAATACGTCGAATCGTTCTGCCCTTTTTCACTTGCAAGACGGTCTTTGTCGGGTCTGAGTCGTCGATCACGAGCTCGGGGCTGCTGCTTTCTTGCACTTCTGTTTCATCGGTCTTCGGGAGGTTATACTTCGAGACATATAAATAGCCTTCTGTGGTGATGACATCGCCATTCGGAAGCACCTCAGCGGGACGTCCAAGATACTCAACAACGGGCCTATCGGGACCTGGTCGCACCCGTGTCATTTCCCAGGAATATTCCCAGGATTCCACGCGCGTCGGTGGCTGGCCGCGCGGATTCAATAGTGGGTTATCGAAAGAGTAGCCGTCCTTTATGAGGAGAGCTCGATCCATGGGCACATTCTGAGGTAAATCGTCTTCAGCGCGATCCAGGCTCTTGATCTTCCACATTCCTGGCTGCTTCGCCGCCGGTCCATCAATCTCGATCAGGACGTGCCCGTCCAAGATGGTGATTCCATGCTTGGCAGCAACGTTCCAGACCCTAAGCTCCATTCCCGTCTTGTGATGCGCTGTGTAGAGCAGTCTTGTACTGTCCGGCGACCACACGTATTGCGACGCTGTTGTTTTCAACGTCGGAGAATCATCCCGCACGGTTTCGTCTGATGCAAGCCAGTAGCGGGTTAGGATTTGCAAGTAACCAGGGTCCTGAATGGTTTGCAAATACAATGTCAGCTCGTACTGACCTTCGTGGGGAACCGCCTTTACGGTGAGAAACGCAACGTGATTCCCATCCGGCGACACGCTCCATGACCGCACCTCAGTTATCGTCTCGATGTCGTCGACGGTTACACCACCGGGCAGATTGCGTGCCGCAAGGTACAGGGGCACGACGAGAACCAGAAGGAGGTAGCTGACTGCGCACCGAAGAGTGCGATAACAAATGCTCGGCGGACGGTTCTGGCTAAACACCCACCGACCGACGGTTGTTAACGAAATCAAATGCGAAGCGCAAGGCCACATGTTGTTATCAATCACTTGCGATACCCCTTGATCAGCTTGGTTTTCAACAGCTCAGCGAAACGGACAGACAGAAGGATGCGCAGCACTCCATGGGAGCACTAGAAAATTAACTTCAGCGCGAATTGCATCGAGCGCGGGCCACCCTGCTGGTAGAGTGGACTCAGGACGCCTAGCGAGCTCGCGAGTGTTGCCGTGGCCTGCCCGAAGGTGGGGTCGCCGTAATTGCTGTCGATACTTCCGAAATTCGGGTGATTGAAGATGTTGAAAGCCTCCGCGCGGAATTGCAGCTTGAGTCTTTCATGGATCGGAAACTCCCGCCGGACGGCCAGATCCATCTGCGTTGCCCCGAACCCTCGCACGAAGTTTCTCGGCGCATCACCAAACTGGCCCGCAGGAGGCAAGGCAAACGCATTCGGATTGATGGCCCGCCCTCCTGGGCAGGAATTCCCATAGCCCGCAGGCGGTGCCTGCAAACACTGTGATCCGGAAAGGTAGAGGGGCTGGCCGGGTACAAGGTCAAGCCCTCCATAGAAGTACTGACCCGTTCCTTGATCCAGGAAAAAAGGTCCATTCAGTGTTACAGGAAACCCTGCCCGGGCCGTGAAACGGCCATCCACGCCCCAACGGTGCAGCACCACCCGGGCAAAGCTGTTCTGCAGCGCATTTGGCACTTCATAGGAGGCGGCCGCAGAAAAATTATGCCGAACATCGAAATCGGAATCGCCGCGTTTGTACGGGACAGCTATATCCTGAGAACCGTAATCGATGGAATGAGACCAAGTGAAAGATGCCAGCGCCTGTAAACCGTGACGCAGCCGACGTTTATACTGCAATTGCAGGGCATTGTAGTCCGAGGTGAGACCGTTCTTCACATAGTCCACCTCTGAAATGGACGGCGTCGATACACCAATGAACTGCAGCAACCTTCTTGCGTTGGCACCCACGTACGAGATCGTCAAAGCCTGCGATATCCCAAGTGCCTGCTCGATGCTTGCATTCCACTGCACGGTAAACGGCAGTTGCAGGTGAGGATCGACCCCCAAAGCGTAGCCAACCGGTGGCACTGGCGGATTCACGATCGGCGGAGAAATCTGCCCTGAGGTCAGGGGGAAACTAGCCGGGCTCGTGCAAGCCGGCGGAGGGCAATATGTGGCAATCCCTGTGAATCCTGGCCCACCGTAGCCCTGGGTGCCGAGCTGCTGCCCTGTATCGAAGAACACTCCAGCGCCTGCACGGATTACTGTTTCGGACCCAGACTGATCCCGAAGCATGTAAGCCGCACCCCAGCGAGGCGCCACGTTATGCCAAGTCGTATGCCATAGAGACGTCCCCTCTGGCGCTAGCGTCACCGTGCTCGGATCGTTGATGTCGCCCTGGACTGTATATGGAAGATTCCCCTTCGGTGCGGTCGGGGCAGGGTTTACGTCCCAGCGTAGCCCAAAGGAAAGATTAAGCCGAGGCCTCGCACGCCATTCGTCCTGTGCGAAAGCGGAAAAGTTTACAAAGTGCGGGTAAAAGTTAACCTGGGTTTGTGCCTCAGCGAATGCGGGACTGTTGGCTTGCACCGACTGAGAGTCGAAGAACTCGTAGATGACTCTCGTGTTACCGCCTCCCTGAACAGGCGAGAGTGTACGGTAGTCGATGCCGAACTTTAGCTGATGCTTCCCGAGAGACCAACTCGTCGAATCGACCAGATTCCACTGCCTCTGTAACGATAGTGCCCCGGCCTGGTCCATGGCCGCAATTTGACTGAAATTACTGAACGCTAAAAATACTTGAACGCTGCTGTATGGGGTGCTGATTCCTTGGAGTTCTGCGAGATCAACTGGCCGTGCGCCGCCAAAGTTGTCAACGCGAGTGGTTGCGGTAGTCTCATTTGAACTGTAGTTCAGTCGAAAATCATTCACGACATGAGCCGATAGTGCGGTCGTCAATCCGAACGTGTAGGTGCGAACGTCAGAGTTAAACGACTCTATAACCGACGGTGGCGGAAAACCGAGCCCTCCAATTCTGGAGTTTTGGCTCGACGCAGTATCACTGAACCGAAAAAACAGCCTGAACCGCTGATTCAAAACCTGATCCAAACGGATACTGTAGGAGTCAATCGAACTCGGATTGGACCAAGTACCGATGAACTGACCCAAGCCATCCCCCAGGTCATTGCTGCAATTGCCGGCCGCACTGGGACAGTTCGGCAACGGAAAGGCATTGAGAACTTGTTGAAGGGGGCCCGAAGAAGACTGACGCAAAGTGACAGTAGGAACATAGGTCACACTTGCAGCCTGCGGTTGTAGCAATCGTAGAGCTTCGGCGGAGAAAAAGAAGAAGGTCTTCCCCTTTCCGTCGTAGACAGCTGGTATCTCTACCGGACCACCAAGCGTTCCGCCGAAGTCATTTTGACGAAGCGCTGGCTGAGGCTGCTGGAAATAATTGTTAAACCAATCGTTTGCATCGAATACATTATTCCGCAAGTAATCGAACGCCGTCCCATACCAGTCGTTCGTCCCGGAGCGAGTGACAAAACCAAATTGTCCGCCGGGGCTACGGCCGAATTCCGCAGAATAGCTTGAGCTTTGTACCCGAAACTCCTGCAGTGCATCGATGGATACAAGTCCCTGCGTTGTTCCTAATACGGTAGAAGCAGGCAAAGCCCCACTGTTGCCGGGCGCGGCATAATTCCCCAAAGCCGTTCCGAAATTGGCGCTAACTCCGTCTACAGTGTAATAGTTTGACTCCGTCCGTTGGCCGTTGACACTGAATTCTCCGTTCACTCCGGTCGTCGCCCCCATTTGGGGACTGTTCGTGACTACACCAGGGGTCAGCAAGATTAGATCCTGGAAGCTGCGCCCGTTCATGGGCATATTTTCCACATAGGTGTGATCCACTACCGTGCTGACCGAACCGTCCGTCGTGTTGACGAGTGGTGCGCCCGCCGTCACAGTCACAGTCTCCGAGACAGACCCGATCTCGAGCGAGAAGTTTTGCTCCAACTTTTCTTGAACATGAAGCTCGAGTTCCTTGATGACAATTTCCTTAAAACCTAGCCCGCGGATGATCAGATGGTAGTGACCCGGCAGCAGGCTCGTGAAAGCATAAATGCCCGCGCCATTCGTCTTCGTCGTCACAGCGGCACTGGTTTCAATGCGCGTCGCAGTTATCTCGACGTCGGGGACGACTGCACCTTTAGGATCTTGTATGACTCCGCTAAGAGTGGCCGTTTCCATCTGCGCCGAGGCAGAAAGGCAGGCCACAAGAATCAAAACGAGCAGCGAAAACACATGCATCATACGCAGGGCAGGGGTCATGATTTCTCCTCTGCCTGTATTGCGCTCGGGGGAGGCGGTTTTGTACCGCTTCACGCTTGTGAAAAACACTCTTAACCCGGTGTTTCATAAGAATCTTCGGAATTGTTCGTGCCGGATGATTCACCCCGGGACTTAAATCTATCGCGAATCGGGTGACACATATCACAGCTCAAGAGCCAGAGCGTGCACACACCCGAACTCAGCTCGATACCGCCGAGGCAACTTGTTCACTACATCCGACCCTAATAGCGCCCCACAGCCCTCAGGGATGGTTGGGTGGTGTACCGAAGTAGGCTTCAAGTATCGGCTTCCCGGTTGGTGTCGTGAAGGAACGACCTGCAGGCTCGAGAGTCACGAAAACCGTGTCAATCTCTTCGATAAGCTTAGGATCGTCGAATTTCATCGCCCAGCGATGCTGCGTCTGATCGTCGTTGTAGAAGATTCCGAGACTGTGCGCCACTTTGCTGTTCAGGTTGTTACTGTTGCTTCCCCACGCCGCGTATACGAACTTGCCGTCTGCCGTACTTTTGGTGGGCAGATCGAACGCGTAAAAGATGAGGGATTTTCCTTGCGTGTAGAACGCCCGGCCGAATGCCTTTCTCGGTCGGCCCTTCCCATCCCGATCGACGACATCCACGATGTGCAGCTCACGCGCGCCCATGATGTCGCGAATCTCACGCCCGGCAGAGAGCATCTCGCGCTCACGCTCGACGCTTGCAGTGACCTCGGTCAACCGCGCTTCGCGGTCAGCCAACTTGTATTGCAAGGATTGGATCGTCGCCTGGCTCGCCGTGACTGAGTCCTTCACTTGCGTTAGTTGCAAGGTCGCCATGCCCAGTTCATTCCGAGCCTGAATTACTTCCTGAACCTGCTTTTGCGACTCCGTTTCAACCTCGTCCAGCTTGGCTTCAAGTTCAGCTGCGTGATGATCGGATTTAACTAACTTGTCTCGCAAAGCGCGGACTTCTTCCCGAGCACGATCGCTCTCTGTTCGCAGTTCGGCAACCACAGCGCGCAGATGGAATCCTTCAGTCTGGTCGGGAGCTGAGGGTCCCGGCACCTGGAGCGTTGTAATACGAGCTACGTCAGCGGGACTTGTAGTCGCAATTGCTTCGCGTCCCTCGTGGAAGACTATGACTCCGCTCACGCTAGCTCCGAGTACGAACGCAGCCGCAATTCCCGCTGTTGCTAGACGCTTGTAACGCTGCACGACAAGAGCTGGAACAGACACAGGAAGATGTCGAGCAATGCTGTCGCGGAAGCGACGGTGACGCTCGACCTCGGCAACAGGATCCTCGCTCTTTGACGCACCAGCCAAGAACGCGGCCGTTGCGACGGAACGGGTTTCCGCGACAACTTGGGCGCATGTGACGCAGGTTTCCCTATGACGAAGGAACTCCTCCTGTTCCTCGGAGTCGAGTTCTCCAATCGCCGCTAAAGATGCAAGCTCTTCAAATCGTTCGTGCTCTGACAACTGACACCTCCGAAGTGAGCCGCTTTGCTAACCGGTGCTGCAATCTCGCTCCAATGCTTCGATCCGGCTTCGGCGACTCTTTCGCTTGATCTTTTTCTGTGATAAATCGGCGCATTCTTTCGAGACCTCGGTACAGATAATGTCGGACGTTTCCAAAAGAATCGCCCTGATGTTGAGCGATTTCCGTGAGGGAATGGCCATGAAAGAAGTACGCCTCGATGGTCAAGCGCTGTTTTTCATCTAGTCCCTTCATGGCCTGTTCGATCAGATGCGTTCCTTCTTCCGCAGATAGGCCGAAGGCAAGCGTCGAATTCTGGATGAGCATCGACGGGTTAATGTCATCGAACTGCGCATTGGAGTAAAAACGGCGACTCTCTAGCCGCCGCCGGTGATCAATCGCGCGGGTGTATGCATAACGAAAGAGCAGGGTTCGGAACGAACCTTTCTGCTCGTCGAAGCCCAGTACACTTGTGTGGATTTCAAGAAAAAGCGCTTGCGCAAGATCTTCTGCTTCTGCTTTGTCGCGAATCACCGCGTTGGCTAAACGAAATACCTGTTGCCAATAGCGGTCGAAAAGAACAAGGAAAGCATCGTGGTCACCTGCCCTCACTTCGCTGCAGAGAGCTTCATCGGAGAGAGACTCAGCGCTGTCCAGTCGAGGTATTCGATTCCAGAAAGTCATTATCTTCTTCTCGCAAGCTCCCCCGCGATCCGGTCGGAGGTGTCCCCGATTAAACCTCAGCAAGCTTTCCAGTTAGGAATTCCCGGCGGTCAAAAGCAAGATACAGCGGATCGTCAGCGCCTGAAAGGGTTTTCTAAGAAAACCTGAAGAAAAATGCGAAAGATGCCTGGTACAGAATGTCGCCGCTCCACGCAGCAATAGTCAGTGGAATACATGGAGAAGTCACATTTCCGCTGGACTACTTTTCGGGGGGCAGGTCACTGGCGCAAACTCCGCAAGCTGCAAGATCAGAATTCGGAACGCCGGGAGTAAGTCACCTCATTCCTTGGTTCCTTTGAAGACCAGAGCGTAAACGTAGACCGTTTGTTGCCTACGTCGAAGTGATGACAGTGTCTGTGTGGGAATCCGAGCAGGCACTACATCAATTCATCAAGAGCCTGGCGCCTTGCAGGTTGAGGGTTCCAACGGCGGAAATATAACGCCATTTGCCCGAACGCCACAAGTGGGATCGCTGTATTAGAATCCGGGAATCGATGATATTCTGTTGTTGTCAGAGGATGCGATGGCAAGGGCAGTCATAACCACTGATTTCGCTTCAGCTGCCGAAACGGCGCAGGTTCTTGGCGTCTCTCGCGCCAACAGGGAGAAGCTGGTCGAGATGGCCGAACTCGCCATTTCACGAACCGGCAGCCGGAGAGGCAAGGCCAAAAACAATGGCGCACGGACCGTCTCCAGAAGGGCGCGCAAGCGCCGTTAGACAGAAATCGGTTTTTCTAAACCTTCCTTACGACGCTCGTTTCCGTAGTCTCTTTCTCGCTTATGTCGCAGGTACCAGCGCGTTCGGTCTGATTCCAAGAGCGACCCTGGAAATACCAGGCAGTGCTCGTCGCCTAGACCGGATTTTGGCGCTCATGGAATCTTGTCGGTATTCCATTCACGATATGTCCCCGGTTCAACTGGACCGGCGACCGCCGCCAACCCCACGGTTCAACATGCCTTTTGAGCTGGGTCTGGCGGTTGGACACCACACCCGTCGTGCAAACCGAGAACATACTTGGTTTGTCTTCGAGAGCAAGCCATGGCGACTGCAGAAATCGTTGAGCGACCTGAACGGAACAGACGTCTATGCGCACAGGGGCACTCCCTCCGGCGTGTTCCGCGAGCTGCTAAGCGCCTTCGTCCGGCACCACAACCAACCAACCGTGCGGCAGATGACTGTGATCTTTGAGGCGCTACGGAAGAACCTGAGACCCATCCTTCAGGAGACCGGCGCGTCTTCGCCGTTCGAGGCTAGCGTTTTCAGGCGGCTCAGCGTGTACGCTAGTGCCCTCGCGGATGAACTCGTCAAGCATTGAATTCGAAATCTGGATGAATCCCTCTAGCTCGTGCTCTCTCTCTACGCTTATTTGTCGTTATAGTGCTGATTTCGCTACTCTGAAGTGGCCCCACTTCGATCATTACATTTGGCTCCACCCTAACCGATAGATCGGCCTACCCTGTCTGCGAAGCAGACGGGGAGGACGATGGACAGGAGAAGCAAGG
>Ga0187856_1003558_pt1 | contig 10803 bp, 10 predicted proteins | sample June2016WEW_8_40_FD_132443 | JGI IMG/M metagenome (GOLD analysis project Ga0187856, IMG submission 132443) | Peatland microbial communities from SPRUCE experiment site at the Marcell Experimental Forest, Minnesota, USA - June2016WEW_8_40 | ecosystem: Environmental > Terrestrial > Soil > Wetlands...
AACGGTCCCCCGGGGCCGCCTCCGAGGCCGACCGAGCCACAAGTCCGAACCGGAGGCTCTTAAGCAGTTTCCCAGTCCCCACATGGAATGGCAGACGAGGGTCCCTCCCATGGCCTCCTCGCCATCCTGACCCTACGCGAGACGCGTCGGTTCGTTCGAGAACGACATGGTCGGATGATGGCGGTGTTCTTCGCCGTCGTGTTCGCCCTCGTTTCGATGCTGGTGGGAGACATGTTGATCCTAACCCCGCTCCACGCGGTCCCCTACGTGGGAATCCTATGGACTCCGGGAACGAACCCTCAATGGTGGAACTACCCCGGCCTCCTCGTGGTGGGTGGGTGGGGCGTTCTCACACTTCCGTTCTTGCCGACCTGGACGATGATCTTCGTCTCCGTGGGTGTGGGCATCGGTATCTCCGCGGCGGTCCTCCTCGCGGTCGAGTTGCTCCGCATGAGGCATCGCGCGGCGGCCCGCTCCACGGCCGTCGGCTCCGCCGTGGGGCTGACCCCCGCCATGATCGCCTTGGTGACGCTGGGCGCCTGTTGTTCGACCGGCGCGGCCGCCGCGGCGGGGATCGGTGCGGTCGCGCAGACGACCGGGAGCACGACGTACACGCTGGTATCGAACAGCTGGTACCTCAGCTTGTTCCAAGTGGTGGTCATGGGCATCGCGCTGATTGCCCAGGAACAGCTCCTCTTCGTTACGCGTGGGATCTTCTCGCGAACGGGTGTCGGAGTGGCGGCGGAGTCGGTCTCCGTGGCCCCCCCACCCCTCGACCGAAGGTTCGTCGCCGGTGCGGTCCTCCGGGTGGCGCTCCTGGTGGGTGGGATCACGTGGTCCCTCGCTATGTTCGCGGACTGGATCACGGTCCCGCCCCAGACTGCCTCGGCGACGGTCTGGGTCTCGTGGATAGTCCAGTACCAGCTGCCCGCGTTGTTGGCGGTCCTCGCCGCGCTGTTTCCTATCGCGATGCGACGGGGCATCACCGGGCTCGCCCGTTCGTGGTCGCTGACCCTCCGGGGGGTCCTCCTCGTGACCGGGGTGAGCCTGGCTATCTGGGTGCCTCCCCCTCTCTCGACGTGGGGCGTATACGGGCTCGGGAACGAACTCCTCGGGATGCTCGGCCTCTCGGCCGGTTGGGGCGCGGTCGTTCCGTTGACCACGGACGGCCTCACGGTCGCTCTGCGCTGGGGGTTCCAGTATCTTCTCGTGGGAGGCTTCGCCATCGCAGTAGCTCTCGCTCCCCGGCGTGCGTTCGAACCGCTCGGCTGGTCCGTCGGCCGGATCGCGCCGCTCCCGATCGCTCCCGATGCGAAGACCGGGGGGGCGGCGATCGCATCGTCCGTGACCCCGCTCCCGAGCTCGCTTCCCGCAGACCCTCGGTCCGTCTCGACCCCTCCCGCGGTGGCGAGCGGGGTTCGAGGACCGTAGCGAGGCCGGGATGATCCGAGCCCCTACGGACCCATCGACCGGGAGCGGCATCGCATGATCACGACGTACGTCATCCTCGCGGTGATCGGCGCGTTCATGGCCTACATCACCGCCGTGTTGGTCAAGTGGGCCGCGGAGGCGAAGACACCGGTCGGCGCCTCCGTCGTCGTCTTTCTGCTCGGGATGATGGTGGCGATGTTCGCCGGCGCGTTTCTCTACTTCGCAGCGCCGGGGCCGGCCTCGATCATCGAGGGCCTCTGGCTCGGTAGTGCGCTGATGTCGATCAGCGTGATCCCGGTGTTCGTCGCGTACCTGCGGGAGGTCCGGCAGCGGATCGAAGAGGGAGATCGGTTCGCCCCGCGGCCCCTTCTTCAGCCGCGCCGGTTCATCGGGGTGATCGTGGTCCTCGTCCTCGGGAACGAGCTCCTGATGGGGGCGACGTTCCAATTCGCCGCCGGACCGCCGTTGACCGGCGGGATCCTCGACGTGCTCTCCGGGGTCGTCACCTCCCCGTGGTTCCTGTTCACCATGGCCGCCGAGATGGGCCTGACCACGTACTTCCTGCGGGATCGCATATCGCCCGGCCTCTACCGCGTCCTGCTCCTCCAGTCGCTCATCATGTTCCTCTCTCCGACGGCGCTGGCGATCGCGGGGTGGGTCGCGTTCAGCATCTACGTCGCGAGCGCGGCGATGATCGTGATGTTCATCTACGTCATGGAATTCATCTATCGCCACCGCCAGCTCGACGCCGCCTTCTCGCGCTACATCGTGGCCCTGACCTGGATCTACGGGCTGATGATGGCCGGACAGTTCGTCTGGCTCTACTACGGCGGCTGGGCCGACGTCTTTGCCCTCAGCGTGGTGGCCGAGATGATCCTCTTCTTCGCTGCGATCGTCGGGATCGACCGATTCGGCCGGGAGATGGGCCTCCCGTGGCAACTCGATGCGAACTGGGCGTTCCGGCTCCTCGCGTCGATCTTCATCGCCGAGATCTTCATGGGGGCCCTGCTCGACCTGCAGATCGACCCGGCCGTCTACGCCGGCGCGTTCTTCACGTACCCCCTGAGCGGGGGCCCGGGTGCGATCGCGTACAACGCGATCTACAACGGGTTCTGGTTCCTTGCCGGAGTGACGGCCTCGACCTGGTTCCTCACGATGATGGGGATCGAGATGGGTGCGCTCGTCTACTTCAAGATCCGAGAGACGCCCGACCTGGAGAACCGGATCCGGATGGTCCTCATGATGTTCTGTTATGCCGTCTTCGCGGTGTTCTTCCCGAGCATCTACCTCCAGTACGTATTCCCGAACGCGCCTCCCACCGCAACGGTCCCGGTCCTGGGGTGGCCGATGGGGATCGGTACGGAAACGTTGGTCGCCAGCATCCTTTCCGTCGTCCTCGCGACGTACCTGATCATGGGCCTCGCGGCATCGCTGTTCGGTCGGCGTGTCGTCTGTTCGGTCTTCTGTACCGCGCCCTTGATGTTCCAGGGGACCGCCATCGATTCCATGAAGTCCTTCAATCGAACCAGTACGGTCGGGAGGAAGTACCTGGGCAGCCGTCTTTCCACCCTCTACTCGGTCACGACCGGTCTTGTTCTCGCGTCGCTCTTCGTGGCCGCGGTCGCTTCGTATCTGGACGGGATCGGTGTATGGAACGTGACCGTCCTTTCGGCGGATCCGACCGTGTTCCTGCTGTCCCTCTACTTCGGGGTCCTCTGGTACGTGATGTTCGTAACGATCCCGTACACGGGCAATTACAACTGCGTCACCATGGGGTGGTGCTACACCGGCGCCATCGCCCAAGCGTTCCACAAGATCGGCTTCTTCAAGCTCAAGGTCCGCAGCAAAGAGGTCTGCAAGGCGTGCACGACGCTCGACTGTGCCAAGTCCTGCCCCGTAGGGTTGGTCGACATGCCCGGACACTTCCGTACCAAGGGCGAGTTCCGGAGCACCAAGTGCTGCGGGGTCGGGGATTGCATCAATGCCTGCCCGTACGGGAACATGTACATCTACGACGTGCGGCACTGGGTGCGAGCCCGATTGGGCCTCCCGATCCCGCCGCCGAGCGGCACCAAGCTACCTATGGTGTCGACCGCCCGGTCTTCGTCCTTCTCCTCCGTCACTCGGACCGATCGACCGCAGATCGCCTCCACTCCCGGGCGGCCGGGTGCGGGAATCGACCCTTCCGGTCGGTAGGCCCCGGTCGTTCTGGGGCGGGGTGACGGCCTAGGCTTCGGGGCTCGGGAGCGCAGCTGGAACGGGGCTGGCCTCGCGGACATCCACCGGTTGCGATAGGAGCCGACGCGCGAGATACGTCGTCTCCCCGATCATCACACCGGCGCTGGCGCACGCGAACGGGAGGACGTGGCCGGGGCCCGAGGGAACCAGGACCGAACAGAACGCCCCCGCGGACATGACGCCGAAGGAGAGGGCAACGCCCAGCCGCATCCGCGCGGCGTGTTCCGCCGGACGCCGGTCCTGGAGGCTCGATCGGACCAGCAGGAGAAGTCCGGCCGTCATCAGGAGCGTCATCGCGATCGCGCCGGTGAGCGGCTCCTCGGCGATCCAAGGCGCGACGAATGCGGTGGCGGTCAAGGCTCCCAGAGCGGACGCGTCGAACGTCGGAAGGCGGGTCCACAGGAGGAGCGTGGCCATCGTCACTGCCATCGGCCAGCAGTACCAGAGGGTAACGAGGGGAGCGGCGAGGAACTCGATGGGGTTGCCCGTGAACCATACGGTACCGGCGAAGGCCGGAGGGGCCACGGGGAGGAAGGCGATGCTCATGAGATACTCGTTCCCGAACAGCAGCAGCCCGAGCGCGAGGGCGACGGGGAGGCTCCCGGGGACGATGGCCCGGCGCGACTGTTGGAGGATCAGCGAGACGAACCAGATCCCGATCGGGGCCATCATGAACTGTGCCGCGATGGCGAACAGGACGAACCCCCCCACGGTGGGAACGAAGAGATAGTAGCCGACGCCGGCCCACAACACCAGCTGTGCGACGAGGACGCCGCCCCCCAGGACGAACGTTGACACGGGGGGCCGCGGGCGCTCGCGGAGCAGTCGATCGAGTACGTAGAGATCGAGAGCCACCATCGCGACGGCCACGCCCGCGAGGGGCAACGTCGCCGCGGTCAGGTCGCTCAGACCCGCGACCATTCCCTCCTCCGAAGCGGTGGGCCTGCTCGTCGGTCTCCCGGGTTCACCACGACCCGCCGGACGGGGCGCGGGGTATATCCTGCGTGCGTACCGACCCGGTACCCTACCACCCGATCGGGGTGCCGCGGTTCTGCTCGTCCAACCAGCGCTGGAGCGGGGCGAAGTACTCTACGAGGCCGGCCGCTTCCATGCGGCGATCCCCACAGAGGACCTCGAGCGCCTCGCTCCATTCGCAGCTCGAGCCCAGTTCGAGCATCGCCTGGAGACGAGCCCCCGCTCGACGTTGCCCGTAGATCGAACAGCGATGGAGCGGCCCGGTCCACCCGATCTCCCGCGCGAGCGCCCGGTGGAACTGGAACTGGAGCAGGTGCGCGAGGAAGTACCGCATGTACGGGACGTTCGCCGGGACGTGGAACTTCGCGCCCGGGTCGAACGCCTCCTCTCCTCGAACGGTCGGGGGGCGGATCCCTTGGTAGCGCTCGCGAAGTTCCCACCAGGTGCGGTTGTAGGAATCCGGGCCGTACTCGCCGGAGAAGACCGCCCAGCGCCAGCGGTCGATCAGGAGCCCGAACGGGAGGAACGCGATCTTCTGCAGCGCCGTATGGAGCAACCGCCCGATATCCCCCTCGGCGGGCGGGGCTCGGTCCAACAGACCGATCTGGACCAGGTACTCCGGAGTGACGGAGAGTCCGATGGTGTCTCCGACGGCCTCATGGAAGCCGTCGTGGGCGCTCTCCCGGAACAGGAACGGCTGCCTCGCGTAGGCGCGCTGGTAGTAGTTGTGGCCGAGCTCGTGATGGATCGTCTGGAAGTCCTCCTCGGTGATCTCGATGCACATCTTGATGCGCAGGTCTTCTACCGCGTCCAGATCCCACGCGCTCGCGTGGCAGACGACCTCCCGGTCGCGGGGTCGGACGAACATCGAGCGCTCCCAGAACGTAGCGGGCAGCGGGTCCAGGCCCAGCGAGACGAAGAACCGCTCCGCGTAGCGGACCATGTCGAGCGGGGTCGTGCGGCGCGCGACGAGGATCTTCGTGAGGTCGTACGGAGGTTCGGCTCCCGCCGGAGCGACCATCGGGTACAGATTCTCCCACGACTGGGCCCACATGTTGCCGAGGAGGTGCGCCGGGATCGGTCCTTTCTCCGGGACCACGTGCGGGCCATACCGCTCGACCAGCCGTCGGCGTACGTAGGCGTGCAGGGAGAGGTAGAGCGGACGCACCTGGGCCCACAGGCGGTCCGCCTCGCGGGCGAACGCGTCGGGGTCCATGTCGTACTTGGAGCGCCACATCGCCCCGGTGTCGGCGAAGTCGAGCTCGCGCGCTCCCCGGTTCGCGAGCTCCACGTAGCGCGTGAACTCCGGGCGCATCGGCCGTGCGATCTCGTGCCAGCCGGTCCATACGTCCTCGAGCTCGACCGGGTCCCGACTTTCCCCGAGGATCCGCGAAAGTCCTTGGAGGTCGATCGGCTCCGTTCGGCCGACCGGTGTGTACCGGCCCTTGGCGTAGGTGCTCTGCATGCCGGCGACTCGCCGGACGAGCTCGTCGGCCTCGGCCGCGTTCGACGGGGCGACCAGCGGGAGGGAGAGACGGAGCAGCTTGCCCTTCCGGGCGAGATCCTTCGGCAGCGGGGTCTCCCGGAATCGGTTCCCCTCCTTCGCGCTCTCCACGGTCGCGGCGATCAGCCGGGTGCTCGCCTTCGAGGCGAGCTCCTCGGTGTCCGGAGTGATGAACGTGTTGAAGACCCAGTCGGCCCGGGAGGATTCGACCGCGAGGTCGAGGAGCCTGGACTCGACTCGGTCGAAGAACGCGCGGGCGTCGCGTGCGCTCGGCTCGTCCCACATCGCTGCGCCCCGACCCTCCGGGGCGTATCAAGCATCTCCGCCCCCCTCGGCCACGGGACCCGCCCCGTAGCCTCGCGCCGGTTCCGGTCGAACTTCGAGCTTATCAAGCCGACGGAGGTCGATGCTGCACGACCGATGCCGACCTCGATCGTTTCGGTGAACCGGCCTCCACCACGGGGGACGTTGCGGGAAGAGGAGCGACCGGTTCAGATCCGCTCCTGGCCCCCCCCGCGCGGGCATCGGCACCTGACCCCCGAGGCCGCGGCGACGGTCGCCACCTGTTTGGACGCGGCGCGCGCCCAGGCCGCCGCGGAAGGGCGGACCCTCATCTACACGGTCCGGTACCTTTGATCAGCCTCCCTCCGGCTGGGATCCGGGGGAGGAGCGCCGGCGGGGCCGTCGCGGCCCTTTCGGAGCTGACGGGCCTGGGCGGCATGGTCCGCGAGGGCTAGCTTCGACAGCTCGTCGGCGCGTGCGTTCTGCTCCCGGGGAACCCATTCGAACCGCACGTCGGAGAACCCCTTCGCGAGCGTCCGCAGCCAGCGATGATACTCCTTCAGGTGCTCCTTGCGGACCTCGTACTCCCCCGTGAACTGACGGATCACGAGCTGGCTATCGCCCAGGAGGAGGACCCGGCCCCGGAACCCGCGGGACTTCAGCCACTCGAGCGCGCGGATCGCCCCCACGTACTCGCCGACGTTGTTGGTGGCATGTTCGGAGAACGGAGGCACGGCGAGCCCGCGCTCCTCGTGGAAGATCCCCGCGCCCTCCGCAACAAACCCGTACGTGGAGACCCCCCCGCCCCGAGGGGGCTGGCAGGCGCCGTCGAAGTGGACCCGGATCTCTTGGGTGTCGGGGACGGCGACTCCGCGGGGCAAGCCGAGATCCTCCATCTGTCACCTGCGCTTCCGGGGCGCGATCGCCGTGCGCTCCGCGACGGCGGACGGGCCACATAAGGACGGAGTGGCATCCCCCCCAGGCGATGGATTAAGTAGGGAAGGTCGGCATGTACCTTCCCGAGATGACGGACCGATACGGAACCCCGGGGCTCCCCCTCGGTGTCGCCATCATCGCCGTCCTGGTCGGCATCATCGGGGCCTTCATTCTCATCGGAGGGTGTGTCGTCGTCGTGGCGGGTCTGTTCAGCACGATCTCCTCCGGCCAGTTCGGTGACTGGTTTGGCCACACCCTGCTCGCGGGCCTGATCACGATCATCCTCGGCCTGATCCTGCTCGCGGTTGCTTTCGGCCTCTGGGACCAGGCGCTATGGGCGTACGTGATCGCGCTCCTCGTGATGATCGTCGCGTTCCTGTGGGACGTCGGTCGCCCCATCTACAACAGCCGCGCGAACGTCACGGCGAGCGTGGTCGCCTCGGCCGTCTTCACGATCCCGGCGATCGTGACCTTGGTGATCCTGATCTATCTGCTCCTGGTCCACGAACACTTCTACTAGGCGGGGTCGGCCATCTTGATGTAGGAGCCGGTGCTGCGGCCTCCATCCCTCACGGGGAGGTTCGAACGATGGCGAATCCAACGGTCCTGTTTCAGACGACGCTGGGAGACATCCGCATCGAGGTCTTCCGCGACAAGGTGCCCAAGACGGCCGAGAACTTCATCGGTCTGGTCAAGAAGGGGTACTACGATGGGCTGTCGTTCCACCGGGTGATCCCCGGATTCATGATCCAGGGAGGATGTCCGAAGGGCGACGGCACCGGCGGACCCGGATACACGATCCCGGACGAGTTCCACCGGGAGCTTCGCCACGACGGTCCCGGTGTCCTGTCAATGGCCAACGCCGGACCGAACACGGGCGGCAGTCAGTTCTTCATCACGCTAGGCCCCGCTCCGTGGCTGGACAACAAGCATGCCGTCTTCGGCCGCCTCCGCTCCGGTCATCCGGTCGTGGAGAAGATCGCCGCGGTCCCCCGGGATTCGAACGACCGACCGAAAGCCCCGGTACGGATCGTCCAGGCCACGGTCAGCGGATAGGGCGACGCACCACGAAGGAGCGACGCATCCGCGAGGGAGGCCGGAGGAGGGTCCGACCCGCCCTTCGGCCCGGCTTCGGGAGGCCGGGAGCGAAGCGACCCTGGGCGAACCGTTTCTTCGCCTGTCAATCTCCGCGGACGGGGGGCCGCTCCCGTCTCGGTGGACCCGGAGCGCCTCGGGCCCCGCCGAGAAGATCATCGCGTCGTGGCCTACCCCGGCCCGGGAAACGGCACCGGGGGAGACGGCCACGGACCCGGGCCGCTGGGCGTGGGGAACGGCAGCTCGATCACTCCGCGAGGAGCCGGTCCAGCTTGGCGACGATCTCGGCCTCGTCCTTCTCGCCTTTCCGTCCGCCTTCCCAGCGGGCGTTGACGAGCTCGACCAAGAGCTTCGCTAGCTGATCCATCCACGGCCCTTCTTGGGCCTCGAACTGCTTCTTGATCTTCTCTCGCAACAGCTCGTTGTACGCCCGGTAGGCGCTCCACGCCCACGGTCCTTGGGTCGGTCCCCGGCCACATTCGTCGTTCCATTCTCCCATCGTGTTTCCTTCCGATCGCGCTCGGCGATCGGGAATGTCTAGGGCACGGTGGAGGATATTGAGCGGACGCGCGGAAACCCAGTCACGCAAGCTCGGCTCAGTTGGCGTAACCCGAGGGCGCCGGGAAGCCCGACCGGAACGTGAGAATCGATGCGCCGGTGCTTCGCGGGATCGCCCGGATCCGATCGACGGCGCGGGCCAGGAGTTCGTACGCCGCACCGTCCTCCACACCGGCCCGGCCCACCGGCATGTCGGACATGACTTGCAGCGACCCGTGATGGATTGCGAGCATGACGTGGGCACGACCGTCCTCGGTGGACCATACGAGCCATGGGTCGCCCGGGTGCTCATGGATCCCCACCCAGCGCAGGCTGCCGAACCAGCGCCCCGCCAGCCGCCCCAGGATATCGTCGGCCTGAGCACCCGCGGGGAGCTGGACGGAAGCAACGGTCCGATGGCGTGCCGTCGTCCCCTGGGGACTGCGGGGGATCGGTTCCTTCAATGCATACCCTCCCTCGGTTCGGGTGACGGTTCCCTCCCGCTCCAGCCGGCGAAGCGCGCGGGTCAACGATTCCGGGTGGACCCCCAACGCACGGCGAAGGCCGTTGAACGCGATCCGACCGGCGCGTTCGGAGAGCACCTCAAGGACCCGATCATCGACGCGGGATCCTCGATGCGGCTCCTCCTCCCATCCGGGCATCGGATGGAAAGGCCCCGGGAAGGGGATAGTCTCGCGGTTACCTGCGCGTAGTCACGTCACCCCGCCGGTCCTACGAGCGGCGGGTCGAACCCGAACGGTGCGGGTGCTGATGGCCGGTCCGTCCGCCGATGATCGACGGGCTGCTGACGGAGTAGTCCCCGAAGGCGACTCCTTTGACCCCTCGAAGGTCTTCGGCCGCCTGGATCACTTCCCGTCGCTTGCCTACCAACGCGAGGATCTCCATGCACGAGCCGCCGCGTAGATGCACATGGCCGGAGAAGCGGATGTGCTCGCCCCACCGGTGCTCCTCGGCGGTCAGGCGACGGAGCACGTTCGGTGCGTCGTGCCGGTAGAGCAGGGTGACGCACGCGACCGCATCCGCCTCGGGATCTCCGAGCTTCTCCTCGGTCAGCTCCTTGCGGATGAGCGCGCGGATCGCATCGGATCGGCTCGGCGAGTTGCGTTCCTGCACCCACCGGTCCAATAGGCTCAACAGCTCCGGCTCCAGCGAGGCACTCAACCGAACGACCGGGGAGCTTCGTGGAGAGGGCATCGGGAACGCTCGACGGCACCGCGGGGCTTTAGGTTGGCTCGGGCGAGAGATCCTCGGCTCGCTCCGCTCCCGGGTCGGCGGGGCGGGCCCGTCGGAGGGTCTTCGAGATCGCCTCGACGGTCGGGTCCTCGTGCTGTTCTACCGGCAGGGGGAGATCCGAGGATGGGTCCGGGAGGACCCGCCGACCCGGTCACCTCTCGCGGGCAGGCCCCTGGAGGGGTCTCCGCCTCCCGGCGGGGATGAGGACCGCGGTCGCGCGTCACCCCATCTCGAACTCTTGGTGCCCGGGAGGCGGGGCCGATGAAGGATCCGGTCCGACCACCATCTGGTCGAGGCGTTTGTATCGGTAGTACGCGTAGGCGATCCCCCACGTAGCCAGCAGGACGCCGATGATGAGGTAGCCGACCGTCTCAAAATCGAGACCCTTGAGGCCATCCCAGATCGGTCCGGTCAGGTTGAGCTCTTGGGAGAGGACCTGCAGGAGCTCGACCGATCCAATCACGAAGGCGATCAGGATCGAGGTGATCGTCACCGTGAGGTTGTAGTACACCTTACGCACCGGCCGGAGGAATGCCCAGCCGTAGGCAAAG
>Ga0187856_1003563_pt1 | contig 10795 bp, 13 predicted proteins | sample June2016WEW_8_40_FD_132443 | JGI IMG/M metagenome (GOLD analysis project Ga0187856, IMG submission 132443) | Peatland microbial communities from SPRUCE experiment site at the Marcell Experimental Forest, Minnesota, USA - June2016WEW_8_40 | ecosystem: Environmental > Terrestrial > Soil > Wetlands...
ACCCGCCCCCGCCAGTCCCAGTCCAGCGACTAAGTCGCAGACCGGTCATCGTGCCGGCCGGGCGTCTTCCCGAAGCCGCCCGGGAGCGGAGGTGACGAGCCCCCGCCCGCGGGAACCGCTCTCGCTCCGTCAACCGGTGTCGCCGGCTGACGTCCTTACGCGAGCGAGATTTGCGGCTTATAACTGAAATAGTGACAGACGTCAAGCGAAATGTCTCCGTTATTGCGACAACGGCGAGGGTCGTCGCCGGGATAAAGCGCATCATTTGTGTTGTCCGTGGCAGGAAAACCTAGGGGCGCCCCTCGTGGGCCGCCCGCCATGCCGCCCACGGGACGGCCACAAGGGCCGCCCCTACGAAACAAGGCGGTCGATTCTCCCCCTTAAACGGTGACAAATGTCAAGCGCTTGTCGCCTCATCAGTGACCTGTTGCCAAGCGTAAGATGGTAAGTTATCTTACCCGCATGAAGCGAACGTCAGCAAAAACGGCTTTCTCGCGCGTATCCGTAAAAAGCCAGACTGTATTGCCGCGTGCCGTGCGCAACGCGCTCAACATCAAGCCGGGCGATACATTGCGCTACCAACTCACCAACCGCGGCGTCCTGATCGACAAGGCGGCAACGGCTGAGGACGACCCTTTCGCCACATTCTCGGAGTGGTCGGGCGAAAGCGACGAGCGCGCCTATGCCGACCTCTGAGGTTCCCGAAGCTTTCGACATTGTCGTCGTTCCGTTTCCCTATTCCGACCGGCTTGCCGAGAAGCGGCGGCCGGCGCTCGTCATTTCGAGCCCGGCTCTGCGCCAGTTCGGATTGCTATGGGTTGCCATGATCACCAGCGCGGAGAACGCACCATGGTCATGCGACGTTGCGGTGGCGGATATGGAGCGTGCCGGCCTCCCGGCGCCCTCGGTCGTTCGCGTAGCGAAGATTGCATGTATCGAGCCCGCGCGGGTTCTGCGCCGCGCCGGCCGTCTCGACAAAACGACTGCACGGAAAGTGGCCGAGCAATTGCGGAAATTTCTCGGACGGGTGTAGGAGCGACCATTGCTCGCCAACGACAGCTTCCATATCGCGGTGCTTGCCGGCGACGGCATCGGGCCGGAGGTCATGGCGCCGGCGCTCGAAGTGCTGCGCCGGATCGAGGCGACGACGGCGGGGCGACGAGTAAAGTTTCGCTTCAGCGAGGCGCCGGCGGGCGCCGGCCATTATCGCGACACCGGGCAATCGCTCCCCGAGAGCACCATAAAACTCTGCCGCGACGCCGACGCCATCCTGCTCGGCGCCTGCGGGCTGCCGGGGGTCCGCTATCCCGACGGCACCGAGATCATGCCGCAGGTCGAGTTGCGCTTCATCTTCGATCTTTATGCCGGCGTGCGGCCGGCCCGCCTCGTCCCCGGCGTGCCGAGCCCGATCGTCGGCGCCGACACCCGCGGCATCGATCTCGTGCTGATCCGCGAGTCGACCGAGGGGCTGTTCGCCTCCATGGGCAAGGGCGTGGTCACGCACGAGGAGGCGCGCGAAACGCTGCTCATTACGCGGAAAACTTCGCAGCGGCTGTTCGAGTTCTCCTTCCGGCTCGCGGAGCGCCGCAAGGCGCGCGGGCGCCCCGGAAAACTCGCCTGCGTCGACAAGGCCAATGCGTTCAAGGCCTATGCCTTTTTTCGCCAAATATTTGACGAATGCGCCGCGCGCCACGCGAGCGTCGCCACCGAGCGCCTCTATGTCGATGCCTGCGCGGCGCTGATGGTGCGCCGGCCGTGGGATTTCGACGTGCTGGTGATGGAGAACATGTTCGGCGACATTCTCTCCGATCTCGCCGCCGGCCTGATCGGCGGCATGGGCATGGCGCCGTCGGCCGACATCGGCGACACGCATGCGGTGTTCCAACCCTGCCACGGCACCGCGCCCGACATTATGGGCAAGGGCCTCGCCAATCCCTCGGCCATGATCCTCTCCGCCGCCATGATGCTCGATTGGCTCGCCGACAAGCACGATCACGCCCCCGCCGCGGAAGCGGCGCGACGCATCGAAGCCGCCGTCGACCGCGCCTTTGCGCGCGGCATCAAGCCGTGCGAATTCGGCGGCAGCGACGGCACCGCCGCGGTGGCGAAGGCGGTGCTTGCGGCGCTGGAGGAATCCCAACCGTAGGGGCGGCCCTTGTGGCCGCCCTCTCGCCGAGGGCGCCCACAAGCGGCGCCCCTACAGCCATATTGGTGTGGTTTGTTTCCCACCATTCTGCCCACTTCCATAGTGGGCCATTTTGTGGTTGATTCCCGCCCTGCCCCTTGCTTCGCTCGGCTGAAAACCGCGGAAAAAAACGCGGCAAAGCGTCCGGAGGAAAGCTTCAACGAGCCGCGAGGTTGCGATGAACGCCCAGCAACTCCTGCAGGAAATCTCGGATTATTGCCGGCAGACCGGGCTTGCCGAATCGACCTTCGGCCGCCACGCGGTCAACGACGGCAAGCTGGCCGCGCGGCTGCGCAACGGCGGGCGCATCACCACCGACACGCTCGACCGCATCCACGGCTTCATGGCGGCAAACCCCGCCCGCGGGCGTCCGACGATCATCGAGCGCGCGCGCGAGGCGCGCCCGGCTGCGCCGCCGGCGCCGCCACCCACCGCGCCGGCAAAGCCCGACGACCCGCAACGCAATTTCCGTTTTTTCGACAACCGGCAAAAATATCTGCTGTTCGTCAACACCTGCAGCGAGAAATGGGAGGTGGCGAGCCGCGTCTCCGACGAGCTTGCCCATATTCATCCGCGCCCGCCGGCGGTGCGCGTGTTCGACGCCGGCGTCGGCGACGGCAGCGTGCTGGTGCGCGCGATGCGCGCCATGCACGACCGCTTCCCGACCATGCCGTTCTACGTGGTCGGCAAGGAGATCAGCCTCGAAGACATCCGCCTCACGCTGCAGAAGATGGCAGACCGTTTTTTCGAGCATCCGGCGACGGTTTTGGTGCTCACCAACCTCGCCTATGCGAACGCGCCCTGGCTTGCGGTGAAATCGCTCAGCGCCGCTTCGAGCCTGGTGTGGCACGAGCTGCCCTTGATCGGCAATTCCGCTCATCGCTTCGAGCAACAAATCATCGATATCGAGCCGTTCCTGGCGCTCAACTGGAAGGCCGGGGTCAGCGCGCGCACCGGCAATCCGATCTACGAGCGCCCGGTCGTGCTCGTCATCTATCGCGAAGACCACCGCTTCCTGCTCGACCCGATCATTCCCCGGCCGGGCGGCACGCTCGCCAATTACGACCTCGTCATCGCCTCGCAGCCGTATCGCGCGCGCGCCTCGCTCGACTTCAAGGCCAAGCGCGTGATCGGTCCGCTGGCGCGCGCGCTCGGCCCCGGCGGACGGCTCATCGCCATCCATTCGCACGGCCACGACCCCGGCATGGAAATCATCCAAAGAGTCTGGCCGGACGACAATCCGTTCATCCACGACCGCCACCAGATCCTCAAGGCGGTCAAGCACGAGCTGGGACCCGCCGGCCGCGATCTCAACTTCAACGCCTATGCCGACAACCGCTCGCTGTTCCGCTACGTCATGCACACGCTGCCGTCGGAAATTTCCGATGCGATCGGCACCTCGACGCTGTTCGCCGCCTGGAACGCGGCGATCTACGTGGCGCAGGTGGAAGATGACCGGCTCGCCGAGGTGGTGGCCGACGGCCGCTATATCGAGGCCACGCGCGCGGTGCTGCGCGAACGCGGCGGCTTGTGGTTCTTCGACGAGTCCTACGTGATCTCGCGCCGCCGCCCCTGAGCGATGAACCCCGAGTAATGAACATGGGCACGCCCGCACCCGACCCGCCCGACCCGCACGAGCCGCCTGCCGCCGCGGTCCAGCGCATCGCGTCCTTCATGGCGGATTTCTCCATCGAGGCGACCCGCCCGTCGGACGCCGACGTGGCGGCGCTGAGGGGGCTTGCCCACGGCACGCGGGTCTATGTCAGCGCGGTGCCCGGCCGGCCCGCGGAGGAATCCGTCGCCGCCGCGATCCGCCTGCGGGCGGCCGGCTTCGAGCCGGTGCCGCATGTCGCGGTGCGCAACTTCGCCAGCGTCGATGCGTTCGATGATTTCCTCGCGCGCCTCAACGGCGAGGCCGACGTGCGGCGCGTTCTCGTCATCGCCGGCGACCGCGCCGAGTGCGGGCCGTTCCGGCGCGCTGTCGACGCCATCGACGGCGGCTTCTTGCGCAGGCGCGGCATAAGCTGCGTCGGCATCGCCGGCTATCCCGACGGTCACCCGCGCATCGGCGACGAGGAGCTCAACCGCGCGCTGGCGGAAAAAATCGCCGCGGCGGAGGCGACCGGGCTTGCCGTCGAGATCGTCACCCAGTTCTGCTTCGATGCCCAGGCGATTGTTGACTACATCGCGCGGCTGCGCGCGTTCGGCTTCGAGCATCCCCTGCGCGTCGGGCTCGCCGGCCCGACGAGTCTTGCGGCGCTCTTACGCTACGCGAGCCGCTGCGGCGTGCGCGCCTCCGCGCAGGCGCTCGCCCGGCGCGCCGGGCTCTTTCGGCAGATGTTCGCGATGGCGGTCCCCGACGATCTCGTGCGGGCGCTGGCCGATGCTGCGCCAGCGAATGTCAGCGCGCATCTCTTCTCGTTCGGCGGCTTGCCGGCGACCGCGCGATGGGCGCGCGCCACCGCCGCCGGCCGCATCGCGGTCGAAGCGGATGGCGGATTCGGGGTCGCAGCGGCGCAACGGGAGGGTTAGTGTGTTCCCCTCCCCCTTGTGGGGAGGGGTTAGGGGTGGGGGTCGGGAGGCGGCCCTCAGACATCTTCGATGTTTGCCAATCGTCCTCGCTGAGAGTCACGTCCCGACCCCCCTTCCTACCCTCCCCCACAAGGGGGGAGGGAACATTCTTATGCGGAGCCGGGCATGCTGTTCGTCGTCCACGCGCTCGACAAGGCGGATATTTTACCGACGCGGGCCAAGCACTACCGCGCGCACCGCATCCACCTCGATCGCGCCGAGGAGCACGCCGTCGACGTGGTGACGGGCGGCACGCTCGTCGGCGAGGACGGCGAGACGCCGGTCGGCAGCATTTTCGTTATCGACGCCTGGGATCGCGCCGCGGTCGACGCCTTTACACGGAGCGATCCGTATCACCTCAACGGCGTCTGGGAGCGCATGGAAATCCACCGCTACAACAAGAAGCGCGGCACCCCGATCACGAGCCGGCGATGATTATTCGGCAACAGAGCGCCGGTGGAATTGCCAGGGAGCGCCATGTCGGAACAGGAGCGATGGGAGACGCGATTCCGCGCCCCCTCGTATGCCTTCGGCAAGGAGCCGAATGCATTCCTTAAGGCGCAAGCCCACCGCTTGCGGGCCGGACAGACCGCACTCTCGGTCGCCGACGGCGAAGGCCGCAACGGCGTGTGGCTCGCCGAACAGGGCCTCGATGTGCTCGCCATCGACTTCTCGCCGGCGGCGCTCGCCAAAGCGCGCGCGCTCGCCGCAGAACGCGGCGTGCGGCTGCGCACGGAAGTCGCCGACGTGACCCGCTGGCAGTGGCCGACCGACGCATTCGACGTCATCGCGGCGATCTTCATCTTCGTCGCGCCCGCCGAACGCCTTGAGTTTTTCGCCAACCTCAAGCGCGCGCTGAAGCCCGGCGGCCTCCTGCTCATGCAGGGCTATCGCCCGGAGCAACTCGCCTATCGCACCGGCGGACCGCCGCAAGCGGAGCGCATGTATACGCGTTCCCTCCTGGAAGCATCGTTCGGCGACATGGCGGAACTCGACATCCGCGAACATGACAGCGCGATCAGCGAAGGCACCGCGCATGTCGGCATGTCCGCCCTCATCGACCTCGTCGCCAGGAAATAAAGCAATGCCGGCAACAATGAATACTTTTCGTCATGCTGAGGTGCACCCCCACCCTACCCTCCCCCGCAAGCGGGGGAGGGTAGGGTGGGGGTGCCTCGAAGGATGCGCCTCGCGCCTCACTCCCGCCATTTGCCGGCCCTGCCGTCACGATACAATAATCCCGCGGGGCGACGAGCCCCGCCCACGCCGCAAGAGGATGCCATGCCCAACATGCAATCGCCCCGCCTGCGCGCGCTCTCGGTGGAGAGCTTTACGCCGGAGCAGCGCGCGCTGGCCGAATCCATCAAGTCCGGCCCGCGCGGCCAATTCAAGTTGGCCGGCCCGTTCGCGGTCTATCTGCAGGCACCCGGATTCGGCGAACTCGCGCAGCAGCTTGGCGGGCATTTGCGGTTCAAGACGAGCGTGCCGCCGCGGCTGTCGGAGTTCGCCATTCTGGTCACCGCCCGGCACTGGAAGGCGCAATACGAATGGGCGATGCACGCGGCGATCGCCGAAAAGCAGGGCGTCAAGCGCGAGACCATCCGCGATCTGCAGGCCGGACGCGCGCCGAAATCGGCGCCGCGCGACGAGATGGCGATCTACGCCTTCGTCAAGGAACTCTACGCCCAGCGGCGCGTCGGCGACGCCAATTTCAAGCGCGTGCAAAAACTCCTCGGCGATGCCGGCACCGTCGAGCTGGTCGGCATTCTCGGCTATTACGCCATGGTGTCGATGACGCTCAACGTCTTCCGCATGCCGTTGCCCGAGGGCACGCCGGCGCCGTTCCGCGAGCCGGCGGCCAAGTAGCGTTCCGTTCATTCCCGCGACAGCGGGAATCCAACCGAGCAAAATTCTGGGTCGCCGCTTTCGCGGGGACGAGCGGGTTGCAGGAGCTGCGCCTTAGGCGACGCGGCCGACGGGCTTGCTGCCTGCCGCAGCGGCGCCCTTCGCCGCGGCGGCGGCGGCGGCGGCGGCGGCGGCGCGCGGCTTGTTCATGCGCTGCTGCAATAGCTCGAGGAAACGTTCCTTGGGCATGGGCGGCGCGATGAGCACGCCCTGCCCGAAATCGCAGCCCATCACCATCAAGGCCTGCAAGTCGGCCTGGGTCTCGATGCCTTCAGCGACCGCGGCGCTGCCGAAGCGATGGGCGAGGTCGATCGCGGTCTGGCAGATTGCGGCGTTGGTGGCGTCGGTGGAGCAGCCGGTGACGAAAGAGCGGTCGACCTTGAGCTCGGCGAACGGCAGATCGCGCAGGCTCGAGAACGACGAGTAGCCGGCGCCGAAATCGTCGATCGCAATGGTGATGCCGCTCACCCGCAACTGCGTGGCGATCGTGTGCGCGAGCGCAATGTCGCGAACGATCTGGTCCTCGGTCACTTCGAGAATGAGTCCGGGCCAGCGCGCGGATTTCGGCCGATACTCGCTGACCAAAGCCGGGATCGGCAGCTTGAGCAGCACGCTCACCGGCACGTTGATGGCGAGATGAAGATTGAAGCCGGCTTCCTCGAACATCGTCCAATCGCACAGCGTCGCCAACAGCGCATGCTCGGCGAGCTCGGCAATGCTGTCCTCGTCGACGTCCGGCAGAAAGCTGCCGGGCAAGAGAACGCCGAGCTGCGGGTGGCGGATGCGCGCAAGCGCCTCCGCGCCGGCGAGGCATTTGCGCTTGAGATCGATCTTGGGCTGGTACCAGATCTCGAACCAATGATTGCGCAACGCCTCGGCGATCGCGATCCGCGGCCGCGGCGGCGGCTCGGCGCTCATGGAATCGACCAGGGACTGCCGTTCGTCCTCGGCCAGGTTCTTGATCGGTCCGGACCAGCTCCGGACGTCCTTCGAATCGGAATCGCTCATGCCTGTGAACCGCGAGTGGCGTCACAACCGTATACGGCAACTAGTCTTAACCAATAGTAAGGTTCGGATTTTTGACCATTCCGGCCGGCGGAGGCTCTGCTTCCTGCGCCGGCCGGTCACTCCAATTGCCGATCAGCGCGTGCGGTCAGGGCTTGTTCATCGGCATCATGCCGCCGGGGCCCTGCATCTTCATGCCCGCCCCGCCTGCGGGAACGCCGGGTGCGGGCGCCCCTATGGCCGCGATGGGAAATTCCACCTCGACGGTCCCGGCGTTGTCGAATTTGAGCGTGGCCTCGACCGCCTTGCCCTGTTCCAGGGGATGCTTGAGGTCGACGAACATGACGTGGAAGCTTCCCGGCATGAGCGTCACAGTCTCGCCCGGCTTGATTTCGAGGCCGCCCTCCACGGGCCGCATCTTCATCACGCCGTTTTCCATGGTCATGCTGTGGATCACGCATTGCGCGCTGGCGTCGCTCGATACGCAGGTAAGCCGTTCCGGTTTCGTGCCGTTATTCGTCACCGTCATGTAGCCGGCGCCCTCCGATGCGCCCTTCGGGGTCGCCCGCGCCCAAGGCTGGGCGATGTGGACCGAGCCGACATCGTAGTCAGCGGCCTGAACGTGGCCTGCCAAGAGTTGCGCGACCGCGAGCGCGAACACGGCGGCGACGCCGCGCGAGATGGTCTGCCAATTGCATATGTGCATGGGATTGCTCCGTGCCGGATGCCTGCCCAACGGGCAGTTGATTTGGATCAAAGTCGCGGCCATGTCTAGTCATTGTATCCTATTTGAATTCGCTCGGCGCGAAGCGCCAACTTAGCTATTTGCAGGATATGACTCGTGACGTCACCCGACTGGCTTTCAGCAGCCGTCCGAGCCGGCGCCGTCGATCGAAGGTTGCAGGCAGGTCAAACACTGTTTCGTGCCGGCGACAAAACAGTGGGAATGTATGAAGTCCTAAAGGGCAAGGTGCGCCTCGTCCGCGTCGATCGGAACGGACGCGAGGCCGTCCTGCAAGCAGCATCCGCAGGCGATACGCTGGCGGAAGCCTCGCTGTTTTCATCCACCTATCATTGCGACGCGATCGCGACGACGCAGGCTTTGGTTCGGCGCTATCCGAAAGCCGTCCTGCTGGCCGAACTGAAGCGCGATCCGAAGCTCGCGCAGGTCTTCGCCGCGATGCTCGCGCAGCAGGTGATGACCCTGCGCACCCGGCTCGAACGGCGCAACATTCATTCCGCACGCGATCGCATCCGCCATTTTCTCGCCGTCAATGTTGGCGCCGACGGGCGCACTGTCACGTTGCCGGGAACGCTCAAGGAACTCGCCGCCGACCTCGGCCTTACGCACGAAGCTCTCTATCGGACCCTCGCCCGCATGGCGACCGACGGCGAGATCAAGCGCGCAAGCGGCACGATTAGGATCGGACGGATGGTATGATCGGGATCATATCGAAACCACGTATTTCGGGCTATGAGGTTCAGTAAGGGGCGCAACGCTGAGTTCGATCATGTCGCTATCAACAATGAACAATACATTATGGACCCGTCGAAACCTGCTTCACGCGGGCATTAGAGGTTGCGCAACTTGCGCAGCCATTTCGCTCGGATTGAGGTCCTCGCACGCAGCGACAGCGACGGAAATCGAGGGCAAAGGATACTCCCTAAAGTTCATCGGCAACCAACGCGAAGCCATGATGATGGGCAAGCGCGCGGCGACGCTCGACTTGCGCACGTTGAAGGGGCGCCCGCACCTCTACGGCCTCGGCCCGCTCGAATGGTTGAGCGGCGAGATGACCATTGCCGACCAACGGCCATCGCTGACGCGCATTGGTCCTGACCAAAAGCTCCAGTTGATGGAGAGCTACGATGCGGGTGCGGCGTTCTTCGTGTGGGCGGAGGTTCCTGCCTGGGATGCGCTGCCAGTTCCCGCCGGGGTGGAAACTTACGGGCATTTAGAGGCATTCGCTGGCGAAGCTGGCAGGCGGAATGGCCTGACGCAGGCGTTTCCGTTCCTGATTACCGGCTCAGCCGAGACGGTTGATTTTCACGTCGGCAACTCAACGCCGGAGACGCCACCCGGTATGGAGGCTGCCCTTCGCACCGCAGTCTCATTCACATTGCGGCGGCAACAGGCAATCTATGTGGGCTTTTGGTCTAACCAACACCATGGCGTCTTCACTCACGCTGACCAGGATATCCACGTTCACCTTCAGACGCCCGATAACAAAATCTCCGGTCATGTGGACGCCCTGCGGTTTAGCGGGGAAATGCAACTCGCGCTGCCGAAAACCTAGTTTGATCGACATCAACTTGGGCGGGGTATCCAGCGGCTATTCGATACTGAAAGGAGGCTTTGATGTGGAATGCGATTTTTGAGGGCATTTCCCCGCATCTCGTCGCCGGCAGCATCATGGTGGCGGTCATGGGTGTGATGTTTGCCGTTCACAAGTGGCGCGGGGCAAAGCACAAGCCGCAGGACGCACTCGAAATCTTGCGGTCGCGCTTCGCACGCGGCGAGATCAGCCGCGAGGAATATGAAGAACGGCGCAAGGTGCTTTGCGCATAAGACCCACTACCACGGTTCGACGGGGACACGATGCAGGAAACTTTCCGGAAAGACTTAACCCATCTTAGCTGGGATGAGGTCTATGAGCGCCAGATGAAGCGGGCCGCTCTAGTGGGCGACTGGATGGATGCCCTGCGCGTCAAATCCGGGGACCGCGTGCTCGAAATTGGCGCGGGCCCCGGCTACGTCAGCTTCGCTCTCGCCGATCGCGTGGGGCCCGCGGGCATCGTCTACGCGGTAGACCGCTCGGCCGATGCTCTCGCCTACCTGGAGCGCCTGCAGAAGGAACGTGGCGTCTCAAACATCGAGAGACTTGTCGCGGACGCGGCGACACTGGAACTAACGGACCTTCACGTCGATTCAGCGCTGATCTCAATGGTCTTGCATCATGCAGATGATCCAGGCGGAATCCTGCGCAACGTTGCCAGAGTCGTGCCGCCCGGCGCACCTGTCGTCATCGGCGAATTCCATCCGGAGGCCCCGTGCTGGTACGGACCACCGCGCGAGCACCGGCTAGCGCCGGAGACGATTCAAGGGTGGTGTGAGCAAGCCGGCCTGTC
>Ga0187856_1003566_pt1 | contig 10792 bp, 9 predicted proteins | sample June2016WEW_8_40_FD_132443 | JGI IMG/M metagenome (GOLD analysis project Ga0187856, IMG submission 132443) | Peatland microbial communities from SPRUCE experiment site at the Marcell Experimental Forest, Minnesota, USA - June2016WEW_8_40 | ecosystem: Environmental > Terrestrial > Soil > Wetlands...
CGCAGCAAAACACCGGTGGGTTCATAAACCGGTGCTGATACCATCAGCAAGTCAAAAACATGCAACTTCAGGGAGGGTTCAATTACATCGGTGAGGTGGGTCAGTTTCTATTCGGTGGTGCCATATATGGAACATCAATCACCTGTTTCTTTTGCCTCAAGGAGTGGCCCACAAACTCTCTGAGGGGTTAATGGGAGGAGAGACGAGGGTTTGAGAGTGGAGGGGATTGGGGTTCCAAAGAGGCAAATTCAGCAAGGATTTTAGAACGGCTTATTGGACGATTTTTTTGGTATGCTATAACTCTCTGTTTTATCAGAGAAAAAATGGAGCCGAGGAGGAGATTCGAACTCCCGACCTGCTGATTACGAATCTCGCGTTTTCCTAAGCGTAAGGCACTGAAAAATGAGAATAATCCTCCGTATAACCTGTTTTGTCCTGTCCACAAAATCCAATAAGTTCAGCAAGTTCAGAAAATCCAATGAGCGATTTTAGAACGCAGGTCCACATCAGGAGATGATAAATTGTAATTGACACAATTTGACCTGGTGGTGGGTAATCATTCATTCCCGATGGATCCTCCAGAAGAAGCTTTAACGCTTCTCTATCAGAATCCCGCAGATGATTGCGTACAATGTCATCGAACGGCGCTCTTCATACTCAAGCGCCTTTCCAACCATATCTTGCATAAAGCTGTCGCTAGGAACGACAATACGTTGCTCTTCCATATAATTAATGAGTTCACGGAAAATATAGATAGATCTGGCACAAACTACCGCTGCCTGGCGGGCTTTTGTTTTCAATTCTTGCTGTTCCCCTGCTTCGCAGTTCCGATAGTTGCAGAGTTCAATGATCAGGTGTTGGTGCTTTAATCGGGTAGCCTTTGTAATTTCTAAGGCAGTCGACAAAAGTGGGGGAATATTGTTCCTGTATATATCTGACATCCTCTTCAATCTCCCCTAGACCGAAGACAAAAAACATACGATGGGCTTAAAAACTCTGAAGTCCAGACAGAGCTTCTATTTCATCATCGCCAAGGATGTTTAAACGTTTTTGTATCAAGAGCCTTGTCTGAACTTTCATGCCCTGATGTTGTTTGACGCGTTTTTAGTTGATGTCCAATGATACGTTTATCAATGCGTTTTTAGGAATAATCAAACCATCAAGAAAAAAACAGGATGGCGGTTGTGAACGGTGTGAAGATTGGTGGAATTACTGTTCACAACTGAAACACATGGCTAAACTCGTTCTCAAATCGATCAGGATCAACTAATTTTTGAAATATACCTTCTCGAGGCGTTGTGCAAAAAACCCCATAATGCTCATCAACTGGTGATCGAAGGGGAAAGCTACCGGAGGGAAAAGGACCCCCAAAGGAACAAGTATAGGGTTGATTATGTTCAGTCCGATATGCTAAAAAATCGAGGCAGGTGGGTCAATGCAGGTGAAAAATGACACTGTAGGTGCGGAGGATAATAAATGAGTGTCTCCATCAAAGAAGTGGTCTCAAGAAAGGATTTAAAGAATTTTATCGGTTTTCCTCATACTCTTTATAAGGATAATCCCAACTGGGTACCTCCGCTTCATTTCGATGAAATGACGACCTTGGGAAAGAAATCGAACCCAGCGTTCGATTTTTGCGAAGCCAAATATTGGCTTGCGTTCAAGGAAAATAAAATCGCGGGAAGGATTGCGGGCATAATCAATGAAAGAGCTATTCAAATTGGGGGGAAGAAACTCGCTCGCTTCGGATGGATTGACTTTATTGATAATCAAGAGGTATCCAGAGTTTTGCTTTCAACAGCGGAACAATGGGCAAGAGAAAAAGGCATGGACGGACTACAGGGGCCGATGGGCTTTACTGATTTCGATAAAGAGGGTATGTTGATTGAAGGATTTAATGAAATGGGCACCCTGGTTACAATATACAACTATGCCTATTATCCCCGTCATCTTGAAAATCTAGGCTATAAAAAAGAGGTTGACTGGCTGGAATTTCAGTTTAAATTCAAGGACGTCATCCAGGAGAAAGTGCAGCGCGTAGCCATTATTGCCCTGAAAAGACATAAGCTCAGGGTGCACACATTCAAAAAAGCAAAAGAAATTCTGCCATTTGCAAAAGAGATTTTTGCTCTCCTCAATGACTCGTATAAAGATTTATTCGGGTTTGTTCCACTATCGGAAAAGCAGGTCACTTTTTATACAAAACAATATTTTTCATTTATCCGTCCTGATTTTTTTTCTTTGGTACTTGATAATGAAAACAAAGTGGCAGCTGTGGCGATCACAATGCCTTGTCTTTCAAAAGCACTCCGGAAAGCAAACGGGAAAATACTTCCCTTTGGTTTTATTCATATATTGAAGGCCATAAAAAAGAATGATACTGCTGACCTGTATCTTATTGCCGTTCGCAGAGACTTGCAGGGAAAAGGCGTAAATGCCATCTTATTAAATGAAATTGATAAGGCATTTGTGCGGAATAACATTGCCATTGGTGAAGCTGCTCCTCAGCTGGAGACCAATGCGAAGGTAATAGCACAGTGGGAGCATTTTGAACACAGACAGCACAAACGAAGAAGATGCTTTGCCAAAATCTTTGAATAGAAGGAGTTTATGCGATGACCAACAAAAAATGTGCTCTCATCACCGGCGGATCATCGGGTCTGGGTTTTGCCATCGCTAAGCGATTGGTAAGAGAAGGTTTCACACCAATCCTGATTGCCAGAGGCAAAGAAAGATTGGATGCAGCAGTAGATGTCCTCTGCAAAATGGGAAACGGGGCATATGGGTTTAAGGGTGATATCACTTGCCACAATGACCTTACTATGATTGCCGATTTTGTTAAAGATAAATTTGGTAGCTTGGATTTTTTGGTTTTGAATGCAGGCGTAGTAAGTGTCAGTCTACTGGCTGATTACAATAATTTCGATAAGATGAAAGAAGACATTGAAATTGATTTATGGGGAACGGTATTGGCAGCCAGGGTGTTTATGCCGTTGTTGACACCACAATCTAGAATTTTGATGATCTCATCCGGATTCGGTTTAATAGGAGCAGCGGCATACTCGACTTATTGTGCGGCAAAGGCCGGAATCGTTAATTTTGCGGAGGCATTGAGAAGAGAACTGCTATACAAAAAAATTTCAGTGTATGTGGCATGTCCGGCTGATATAGATACTCCCCAATATGAACAGGAACGAAAAGATATGCCCGAATGGATGGTAAAAGCCACTCCAGGAAGGCACAACCTTCTATCTCCTGATACAGCGGCAGAGAAAATACTAAAAAAATGTAAAGGCAAAAAGCTTATTATCACCATTAATTTTGAAATCTCCTTGTTACGTTTCCTGAAAAGATTGCTGCCAGAGCAAATCCTAACCAGCATACTCGACCTTTTCCTTCCGCGACCCCAATAAAATAGCATTATTTGACGGTCTACTGGTTGCGGGTTTTATATATTCCGATTGAGAAGTTTTACGTGGAAAAGCAGAATCGAGAGAAGAATACTTTAAGAAACGAGTTTTGAGTTATTTTGCGCCATAGCCGTGCTGTTTTCCGGCAAACAGACGTGCGTATCCCTTGTGTACTCGCCGAACAGTAAAAAAGATTGAAAGTTGATCTAACCCGGGCAGAAGTGTCATAGATTAATCATCGTTTAGGCTAATGTTTTAGGTGCATAGTGCACTGACTGATGAGATCAAATCGAAGGAGGAAGTGCCGAAATTGATCTTCCCAGACAAACACATGCCTTGATGGCTTGCCTTTGTCAGGCACTGACACTGTGGGCAATGACGGAAGGTCCGTGATCATGAGGAGTCCTTGTACTGATTAGTAAGACTTCATCCAGAAAGCCGCAAAAAAGACTCATGCGTTTCGGAGTCCTTCTAATGGAAGGTCTCCGCAAATATGGGCTGCCGCTCTATGACGCCCATTTCAATTTCAGAGTCCTGTGACTAAGGGCGCAATCCCTAAGATAGAGGTTGATTAGGTTCTGATAAGGCATCCCCAATTCCTCGGCCAGCGCTTTGAAGTAACCAACAGTCGCTTTATCCAGCCGAATCGTGACGGGCTGCTTCAACTGTTTGATATAGGGATTCCGCTCCCCTTTCATTGTTTCAAACTCATAATGCTTTCTCATGGATTACCTCCAATAGGATTCCTGTTCTTTCCGGTTCGCCTTACGGGCTGAGATAATTCGGATCACGGAGTCGCTAACCCGATAACAATGGCAAACCACAATGACACGCAGCTTAAAACTCATACCGAGCATCAGGAAGCGATCTCCGTCATCTGAATGATCGGGATCAAAATACCTAATAGCATTCTCATCCAGAAAAACTGTTTGTGCCTCTTCGAACGATACCCCGTGCTTTCGTGCATTTTCCCGGTCCTTCGCCGTGTCCCACTCGAACCGAATCTCCTTCATATGTACATTGTACGTATAAGTACTCAGATAGTCAAGCCGACAATTGTTTGTGATAATGTAGCGACAAATGTCCTATTGACTCAGGTAGCGTCTGAAGCCGCACGACTACCTCGCTCCAACCTTCGCCGTGCTTTGCCTCTGAAAGACCACTCCCCCATCAGATTACCGCACATAATCTTGTTCGATCGGTTCCCGTCTGTCCATTTCATTCCCTTAGAAACCTACCATGTATTGCAGAAATGATACAGTGTTAATTTCAGGAAGAACTGGTGCGCTTGGCCTTCTTTTTCTTGCATGGTTGTGTTTCGCCGCCACACGCTAAAGCTGCTTTTTATTTCTTTCACCGACATACACATTTCAATATGTTGCACCAACGAAGAGTTTCGAGAGGACTATGCATAACGAGGTAAATAAGGCGCAGAGGAACCACCCTTTGCAAAAGAAAGACAGAGGCTACCCTATACCCCAGCTTTAATTGTTAACCATTTTATTCAAGATTATCTCTTTTCTCTGCGGTATACCAAAGCCTTTTTCAGCTCCACTAAAGATTACCCTGAGATTCTTCTTTTCTTCGATTACCCTAACCTCGTATTTCACTTTGTATGGGTACGCGACGGGTTTTGAATCTGGAAACATATAGGACTTTTGAATATCGAAAAGTTCGATCAAATTCTTTATAAACTCATATTCTGCAAGGAGTGTATATGCTTTAATATGTTCCTCTCGAACTCCTGTCCCCCTTCCAACTCCATACTCCATAAATAGGTAGTCCGATTTCAGAAGTACACTGCCCCTGCCGTAAGATGAGACGAAATCCTGTCTAATGATCGTATCGTTGTTTTTCTTAATCGTCATGGTCAAATTATCTTCTCTAAAGGGAGAAGTTAAATGTGCACCGGGTTGGATAGTAACAATGTATTTACCGAATGAGAAGTTGAATGTGTCGCCAGTTGATGCATCAAATGACTTCCACTCTGAGCTTTTAGTGCGCTCTGCCCCATATGAAATGGATGCAAGGAGAGTCAAGCATAGGAATGTAATGATCGTCTCTTTAAGATATTTTCTCATGGTTAACAAGAATTATACGAAGGTTCCTGTTTGCTGTCTTCCATGGGCTAAATATAGCATAGCCCGGGAAATACTTAAAGGGTAATATCCAATAAAATCAATGGAGCAAGATGTTCTGCTCTTCGCATTTATGTGGTAATAAGGACCAAAGGAGAAATTCGTGTAACATGGGAAGTTGTCCCGCGTTGATTCCGATGGAATCATGCACAATCAGACTCCGCCCGAGAGGTGTGGAGTACAGGAAGCCGAAAAAATGTTTTGGGACTTCCAAGGTATCTTTTCGGACCATAGTACGGGACGGAATACGCATTCATGAGAAGCGGGCATGCTTCGCAACCTTCCTTCCTGAAGCCAACACCTTTCGAATCGAGGCCGGTTGTGCATAGTTCAATCGGAAATCAGCAGAATTATCAATAGCGCTGAGAGATCGTGTATTTCGTGCCACATTAATGTTTCTGCGGGAACTTTGTCCAAGGCTAGGACAACTTTCCATGTTATACCAACTTCGCCTTTAGTCCTTATTACCGCAAAATGCGAAAAGCAGAACATCTTACCCGGTGATTTTATTGGGTATTGCCCTTTAAGAATCTGTCCGGCTGTGCTATATTTAGCCAAATGGGGACAACAAACAGGAAGTTTGTATAATCATCGTTAGACTTTCAATCTCGCTGGAGCAAGCACTCTAAGCACGAAGGGCATTGAGAATAAATAAAAAGGAGAAACAAAACAATGATAGGAGCGATAGGAATGATGGGAATGATAGAAATGATAGGATGGATTGTTTTAAGTTTCGTTGTTCTTATTGCTCTGGTGGTCGTCCTTCGAGGTTTTTGTTTGATTGGGGCCAATCAAGTCGGCATCCTCACTAAAAACATGTTTGGCAAAAAAATGCCTGAAGGACAAATAATCGCGCGTCATGGGGAAATAGGGGTTCAGGCGAGGACTTTGATGCCAGGGCTCTACTGGAAGCTACCCATAGTCTGGTCATTTACCAAAGTTCCGGTAGTGACGGTAGATATTGATAGTATCAGTGTCGTCGAATCTATTGACGGCGAACCACTACCCAAAGGCAGAGTGTTAGCCGACGAAGTCGAGTGTAATCAATTTCAAGACGCGGAGATGTTCTTAGCCAACCATGGGAAGAAGGGATCGCAGGTTGGAATTCTACGTCCAGGCACCTACCGGATCAATTCTAGAATGTTCAATATTACCAAAGCGCCCGCGATAAAAATAGCTGAGAATACCATTGGTATCGCCGTTGCTAAAGATGGCATTCCCTTACCGACAGGCTACATCATCGCCCCGAAGGCCCAAAATGACGACAGTATCGAAGCAGACCACAAATCTTATCAAAATGGGCAACTCTTTATTGATAGCAAGGGATATCGGGGGCCGCAGTTGGATACCCTGCAGCCGGGAATATATTACATCAATCCGAACTTATTTGATATTAAAGTTGAAGATGTGGCGGAGGTCCATCCAGGATATGTGGCAGTAATCAGGTCCAACGTGGGGTCGGAGTTGGAGAGGACACCCGAAGGGCCCGATCGAACTACCGGTGAAGGAAAACTTTGTGGTCCTATCCATGAAGATGTTGAGAAAATACTGATAACCGATAAATACACTCGCGGCATTTGGAGAGAGCCGATAGCACCTGGAAAATACAATCTAAATGCGATTGCTTTCACAGCCTATCAAGTGCCTACTTCAGCCGTTACCATCGATTGGGCAACCGAGGGAAGAATCGGGACAGAGGTAAAGGGAGTTAAACCAACAGAGGCTAAGGCTGCGGGGGTCCTATACAGTTTTGATCCCTTGAAGGTGACTTCTAAAGATGGCTTTCAACTGGAAGTCAATGTTCGAATGGTGATTCGAATTCAGCCGGGCAATGCAGCCTACATCATAGCCAGATTCGGGTCAGTGGCCAATCTGATTGATCAAATCGTACATCCGCTGATCGATTCATCTTTCAGGAATAAAGCTGGAGAGAAGAAAGCGATTGACTTTTTCCAAAGCCGGACGGACTTACAGACCGAAGCGCTGTCACACGCCAAAGAGAGATTTTCTGAGTACAACGTAGAGGCCCAAAACTTACTCATTGCTTATATCGATATACCTAAGGATTTGCTGGATACTCAAACCAAGAAGGAGATTGCCAATCAACAGCAAGCCCAGTATGACCAGGAGGCGCTGGCTCAAGAAAAACGCATTGCGGTCATGGAGAAATCGTCACGGGCAGATAAACAGAAAGATGTTATTGATGCCAAATTATCTATAGACATCAATAATGATAGGGCTGAAGCCAAAGTTAAGGAAGCTGACGGCACTAGACGCTCCGTGATTCTTCAAGCTCAAGGGACTAAGGAATCCACAATACTGGTAGCTCAAGGTACCAAAGAATCCACAATACTTGTGGCTGATGGCAATTCTTACAAAAGTAAGATCGAGGGAGACGGGATTGCCGCTGCCTACAATGCCCAGAAGGAGGCCATTGGTCAGCAGAATGTGGCGATAATCAAACTCATTCAGGAAATAGCGGCTGGTAAGATTCAGATTGTGCCCCAGGTTCTGGTTGGGGGTGGGGATGCCTCAGCGAGCGGAAACCTTTTCAATGCATGGTTATCACAAATGATTTCTCAAAACGTACCGAAGAATGAGGGAAAAGAGATAAAAAACGATTAAATAATAAATGGGACGATTTTCTTTAATTTAAGGTGAAATTCCTTGGGGATATGCAATAGGATCAGCTGCTGCGAAGATCTTCCTGTAGTCCGCAGCGGTTTCGTGATCTGATAACTGTTTCTTTCCGCTCGTACTGCGCAAAATTGCGAGGGCTCCGTCGGCGCGGAGTACTCCCTATAATCCGCGGAGACCTCCCCTTCCGAAACAATGTGGAAAAACCGCTGAGAGATTTGACGGGGTTGATTATCGCCCTTCCTATGTCCTTGTGATTGTGGCTACTAACTCTCCCAGGGTATCGATAGCATAGGGCTTTATGAGAGCACCTTTAAAGCCGTAGCTCTCGTAATCGTGCAAGACGGGGTCATTTGAATATCCGCTTGAAACAACTGCCTTGAGAAAGGGATCGCTTGCACTGAGTCTTTTCATAGTCTCGAGACCTCCCATGCCGCCTGGTATCGTTAAATCGAGTATGACTACATCAAAAGGCCTTCCATCGAGCCTCGCCTGCTCATAAGTCTCTATGGCGCCGGCACCGTCCCTTGTGACAACCACGTCATACCCCTGGAGGGTCAGGAAAGACTCGGCAACATTTGTGACGGCTTTTTCATCGTCCATGATCAATACCCTTCCCCTTCTGACAGGTGTCGACTCCTGACCCTCTGTCTCTGGTACGACCTTCTTCAGTGTATGGGGCAGATAAATGTGGAAGGTCGTTCCGACACCAACGTCTGATTCAATGGTGATGTGCCCACCATGACTCTTGATAATGGAATAGCATACGGTGAGTCCAAGCCCTAACCCTTTCTGCGTTCCCATTCCCTTCGTGCTGAAATAAGGGTCGAAGATTCTTGAGATATTATACTTCGGGATACCGCCCCCGTGATCTTTTATGGATATCTTCACGTAGGCGCCCTCTTTCAGCGGAGGCAGTTCATTTTCCCGCACTGAAGTCTCCTCCGCTGTTATGCGGATCATCCCTCCACCCGGCATTGCTTCTTTGGCATTGATAACCATGTTCTGGATCACCTGGCTCAGCTGCACCTCATCACCTTCCACCAGACAGCAGGAATCCGGAATGAGGAATTCACATTTGACATTCGAACCGCTCAGCGTGAACTGGACTGTATTCCGGATGAGATTTCCGATGAGAAAGGCCCTCTTACGGGGCGCTCCTCCCCGGGCAAAGGTTATGAGTTGCTTTGTCAGAGCCCTTGCGAGGCTGTGTGCGCTTTCAGCCTGCTCTAAAAAATGATATGCCATGTCCTCTGGCTTGAGATAGAGCTTTGCAAGGGAAATGCTTCCCAGAATACCCTGGAGAAGGTTATTGAAATCGTGTGCAATGCCACCGGCGAGAATACCGAGGGACTCGAGCTGTTTTACCTTGAGCAGTTCAAGTTCCATCATTTTGCGATCCGTAATATCACGTTCGACACTCATGATAGCGGTTTTTCCCTCGATTTCGATGACACCCGCGCTTATTTCAACGGAGGGCCGATTCCCCGCTTTTGTGATACGATCAACTTCAAAAAGCACCTGATCCCGATGCGTGAGGTCACTGATCTGCTCCCTGAGAAGCTGGGCATGCTCTGATGCGACCAGATCAAAAAGGTTAAGCTGAAGCAGTTCTGCCCTGCTGTACCCGAGACGTCGGCAGCACTGGTCATTCACCTCGATAATGTGACCCGTAAAGTCATTAATAAATATTGCTTCGTTTATGGTATTGAAGATACCGAGGAACTTTTTCTCCGAGTCACGCAAAGCCTCTACAGCCTTTGTGCGCCCAGCTATGGTGCGCATAATCCTCCGGGCCCCGGTCCAGATTCCTGCTGCGCCGAGCATCCAGAGCAGTCCGTGAGTTGCTGCGAGGGCCATGATGTTCCTGAACTCGTCCGTTTTAAGGGGCGCCATGGGAAGGGAGACCTCGATTCCCCCCCGGATATCCCCTTCATGGTAGCCCTGGACGCTGTGGCATTTGAGGCAAGGTTTTCTTGCTATGATAGGCTTCATGAATCTCAGGTAAAGATTGCCTTCACTCGAAGAATATTCATAGGCCTCCTGAGCCCCGCGCTCAAAAGACTCGAGGGCCTTCTTTTCCCATGCATCAGGGGCGTTCTCAGAAGAAAAAGGCTTCAGACTCGTTAAACGGCCCTTTATCCCATACTGCTGGGAGTATTCATTCATAATCTGTCTCAGCATGGACGCGTGGTTTATCATTGTGAGGGTGGCACCAGAGGGTGTTCGAATGTCCCGCTCGGGGATATTGCCCAAAAGCGGGTTGGGGGGAGTTCTGTCATCAGCCGGAACATACACTGCGGAATGCGATGTTGCCCAGAAACGGATCACCTCATCTTTGTTCAAGACCTCAACGGCCTCTCTCTTTGCGAGGGCAAGGGTCTGTTGTCGCTCCCTATGGATATTCCAGACGAGGGAAACACCTATCACTACTGTCCAGACGAGGCCGATTATGGCTGTGTATCTGAAGACCATGTCTCTTCGTTCTGTCTGCATGGGGCGGCATTCCCTTGTTGTATTCCAAGGGATCTGAATGAACACCTTCTACTTTGGAGCATATCATATTTATCCCAGGACATCTAGTGTCCTGTCCCTAACAGTTCTTTA
>Ga0187856_1003572_pt1 | contig 10777 bp, 12 predicted proteins | sample June2016WEW_8_40_FD_132443 | JGI IMG/M metagenome (GOLD analysis project Ga0187856, IMG submission 132443) | Peatland microbial communities from SPRUCE experiment site at the Marcell Experimental Forest, Minnesota, USA - June2016WEW_8_40 | ecosystem: Environmental > Terrestrial > Soil > Wetlands...
AAGAGCATTGATGCGCCACCGACGGTTAGGAACCCGGTCGAGCCGAAGAACGTCGGCGGCGACACGCCACAACCGTCAGAGCACGCAGACGGGACCGGGAGATGCTGCTGCGTCCAGGTCGACCCTCCGTCATGGGTTGCGAAGAATCCGGGGCCGCCTCCGTTGCAGTACTCCGTTAGCCAGCCGTCGCTCGGAGTGGCGAACACGAGGCCGTTCTTGTCGCAATCTGTGGTCAATCCCCCAATGCTCGCGCCAGAGCCCATAAGGCTCGGAGTACGAGCAACTAGGGACCATCTCCTGCCCCCGTCGGTGGTGCGGTAGATCACCACGGCGTCCTGACCCATGGCGGCCCCAAGGTTCTCCATGTCCCAACCGTCCTGGGCGTTGATGAAATCGAGCGACCCGAGGTGGTCAAAGGTCGCGGCCAGGCGCGTCCAGCTCGCTCCGCCGTCGGAGGTCGAGAACAGCGTCGTCCCGACGCCTAGCCACGCCCTCTCGGCATCAAGGACGAACAGGTCACTAGCTGAGCTGGGAGTAACCCGCGCCGTCGACGGTGTGACGTCGTTCCATGTGCGCCCTCCGTCGGTGGTGCGCGCCGGCACCAGTGACGACGGCGCAAGCGACGAGGGGTTCGAAGTCCAGCGAAGGGCCCATCCGATCCGGATGGAAACCATCTGCAGCGAGTCGAGCCACAGCGGCGTCACCGTCGGGGGTTGGGAGGCGGGCGGTGCCGGCGGGCGGCAGACGTCCTGCCGGCAGGCCACCAGATCCATCCTTGTCAAGGAGTCCTGCCCGTTCGCCAGCCAGACCGTACGCCCCGCGGCCGCGATCGCGCCCGGCTCCGAGCCGACGGCGATGGGCCGACCCACGACACTGTCGGTGACCGTGTCGATCCGCACGAGGTGGACGTTGCTCCCGTTGAGAGTCGCCGTCACCCAGAGCGTCCCAGGAGCCGTCGCCATCAGGCCCGACCCGTAGATGATGGGCAGCTCTCCCGAACCGGCGAACGAAAGCAGTTTGATCGTCTTGACGACCCGGTTGGTGCGGGGGTTGATGCTTACGACGGCGTACCCGTTGGAGACCCACACGGCCCCGTCGCCAGTCGCGACCAGCCCGAACAAACCGGCGCCCCGAACGCGAGCCATGACGCGTCCGCTCGACAGCGGGAGCCGGAACAGGCAACCGGAAAGGCATTGCTCGTTCACGACCGACATCCAGGCGGCGCCCTCGCCCACAGCGAACCCGGGCCTCTTTTCTAACGGCAGCGGCAGGGTCCGGACGGCCAAGGTGCGGGGGTCGATGCGGACCATCCCTGCACGATCGAGCGTCCAGAGGGCCCCGTCGCCAAAGGAGAGGGTCGACGAGACGATCGGAATCGTGCCGGTCACCTTGCCCGTCGCTGGGTCGACCCGGAGAATCCCAGAGTCACCCGTGACCCACAGGCTGCCGGCTCCGTAGGCAAGGGTCGAGAGCGAGGCGGTGGCAAGTGACAGGACCGATTCGCTCCTATCGGTGGCGGGGTCGATGCGGTAGAGGGATCCTCCTGAGGTTGCCCAGGCGGACCCGTCACCGGTGGTGACGCCATAGACGCCACCTGCCGGGCGGAACGTGGCCGTGGGGACGGGACGGAGTGTCGCTGCCACCCGCGACGGGCTGCCTTTGCCTATCGAGCCGCCTGTCGACGTGCAGGCTGTCAACAGCGCCGCGGCGCCGACGAGCGCCACCCTGTTGAGCCGCGAACTGCGCATAAGTTGGAGTTGTACTCTTCGTGGATGTCGTGGGTACCGCGCCCCGAGTGTTCTTCCGACGGAGGGGTTGGACTGGTCTCCTGAGCGGTCGGGCCGAAGTCCTCTTCCTCCCCCCGCTGTCCGTTCGCCCGTGCGGTCGCGCCTTGGCGGGCGCCGTCCAGCGAGGCACCGAACCAGGACGGTCTTGGAAGGAGTGGGAGTTCAAATCGGTGGGCCGAAGTTGCGGGTCTGCGACTGATCTTGCGCGCGGGTCAGGACGCCACGCAGGTCGCGGACGCGAGAGACGGTGACGCGACAGCCTTCACGACAACGACGACCCACTCAGTCTCACCACCGCGTTCGACATGATGTGACAACCGCCCGTCGATCTCACGTTCGGACCCTTCTTCGCTCACTGCGGCCAGGGCACCGGTCAAAACCAATGAAAGTACGGATGCCCGAAACGCCACACCATGACGACGACCTTGCCCACGATGTGCGACGCCGGCAAGGTGCCCCACATTCGGCTGTCACCGGAGTCTCCACGGCAATCACCCATCATGAAGTAGCGACCAGGAGGAATCTTCGTCGTCGGAATGTTCTCGGCAGCCTCCGCGCATATCCCCGTCAGATGCGGTAGCCACGGCTCTTTGATTGGCGTTCCGTTGATGAGAACCGTGGTGCCGCGAGACGAGATGGTCTCTCCTGGCAGCCCGATGACCCTCTTCACAAGGTCCGCGTCTGTCGTACTGGTGTCGGCTGGGGGACGACGGAACACGATGATGTCGCCGCGATGGATCGTGTAGCCGAACTTGACGACGATGATGCGGTCGCCGACTTGCAGCGTCGGTTGCATGGAGCGGGAGGGCACGTAGAACGCCTGAACCACAAACGTCCGCAGCCCGGCGGCGACGAGTACCGCGAGCACGACGACGCCCACCCATTCGAGAAGCTGCCGCGAGTGGGCCGCAGAGACGCCCGTGGCGGCCTGTCCTGTTGTCTCGGGCATGGCCTCATCGAGCAATTTGCTGTCCGGGGACTCAGTTTCCGACGATGGCGTCTGCACCCACGGCCGCGCCCCGGGGAGCTGTTCCGCGCTCGTCGGCGCGATTGGCGGGTCGGTCACGGCCGGCCACTCCTCAGCAGTCTTGTGACCGAAGGCCGTGAACTGGCGACACCGCGGTCTTTCGAGGATTCCCACCGTGGCGCATCGTCTCTCCAGGACAGAGGATGCTCGCCGAGGCGAAGTACGCTTCGCCAGGCTTCACTCGACGCCCAACGAAGACCCGCGCCGTCCCTGTGTAGTGGAGCGGCACAGCGATCGCGTCGATGCACCCTGTGGCTCCGCCGACACAAGGGCCTGCTATTTCGCGTAGGACAGCATGCCCGCCGGCCTTCTCCGGACCGGCTTTGACGGCCAAGATCGAACCAACTCGGGTTGGCGAGGACGGTTCCTCTTCGACTTCGATGCTGAAATGGTGCGACCTGAACACTGACTCCAACTGCCCTACGGCATCGCTGCGGTTCGAGATCGCCGCGACGACCTTGCCGCTTGAGGCGGCATTGGCTGGCGTCGAAGAGTCCAAGAGCACGAGCGGGACTCCTATCAGGGTCGCGCCGACCACCAACGCGGCCAATGCAGGGCGTAGACGGCGACTTGGCCGCGTAACCAGCTGTTCGCGGGCCGCGCCCCTCAAATAGCTCCAAGCAACCAAGACGGGCGACCCACCGTCGCGGACGAGCAGCTCAGCGAGTTCTATCGCTTCGTCGCCATGGCGATCCCGCCACTCTTGGGGATAGCACCGCACAGCGATCTCGGTAATTCGGGCATGTCGGTAACTCGACATCAGACTCCGCCAAGTCCGAGTCGCAACCGACCCACCGTGCTCACGCGCTCCAGTGAGTCGAGGTGGTCACGCAGCGCGATCTCCCCCGCGGAGGTGATCCGATACGGGTGTCGCCTCTCCTCGGCAGGAAGGGCTTGGATCAGCCCGAGACTCTCCAACCGATCGAGCGCTCCGTAGAGGGTTCCGGGTCCGAGCCTCAGTCCAGAGAACTCCTTGATGTCCAAGATCAACGCGTAGCCGTGCTTTGGGCCATCGGCAAGGCTGGTGAGGATCAGGACCGATGCCTCGCCGGCCCGTCGCAGAACATCTCGTTCCCTCTCGCCATCGTGCCCGCTCCCGGTGAGCGCCACATCCACCTCCTAGTACGACGACCAATATATCAGTCACCGTACTAGTCGGTGGCCTGGAAAGACCGTCAGGCAGTCGCCAAAGGCGCTTCTTGGTCAAACCGAACGGCTTGGATGCCGCAAACGGGTCATTAGGTGCCGAACCGTTGCCAAAATGCCTGGCAGCAAGCTCTGGCAGGAGCGAAGCTGGAAATCTGCGCACAGCAAGGGTTCTAAGCGCGAGGCGGCTGCCAACCCACGAGACCTACTGACTCGGCACCTCGGCCATGCAAAGCTACGATCCAAGAACGTGCCGTCCAGCGCCGATTGCAAAGACCGGTCGGCTCGGTGTTGCCACTATCTGCCGGTGCCGCTTCCGCACAATGGACGATCTGACCGGTTCCTGCGATTAGGTGATTGGCGGTCGCCACTCGATCGGAGACGCCCGTGATCGGTTCCGACGACACTGGACCCGACGGGGCACTCCGAAAAGGGTTTGACCGGCGACGTTTCCTTGCCTATGGGTTGGGCGGGATCGCCGCGGTCGCGGCCGCCGGCGTCACTGGCGTGGAGCTCGTGTCACACGGAGTCCTCCCTGGACAACAGGAGCTGGACCAGCTCGAGGGGAAGTGTTCGGTACCGAGCCCGCCGCTGAGCTTCTCCTCGTTGGGGCCATCGATCTCGAGCTCCTTCTACTCGCACGCTCGCAATCGAACAGTTGGGTACACGATCGCCTATCCGCCCGAGCACGGCCGTGGCAGCGTGCTGCCGCTCGTGGTGATGCTCCACGGATTCGGGGCGAACCACACAAATGCCGTGGTCGGCATGACGCCGGCCCAGGCGGTGGCCCTTCACGTCGGTCACGAACCGCTCGCCCCGATGGCGATGGTGACCGTAGACGGCGGTGACGGTTACTGGAACCCGCATCCCGGCGACAACCCCACGGCGATGGTGATCGAAGAGTTGATCCCGCTTTGCCAGCGCCTCGGCTTGGGACGACCTCCGCAGCGGATTGGAACCATGGGCATCTCGATGGGCGGCTACGGCGCCATCCTGTTCGCGGAGAAGTACCCGCTCCTCATCACCGCGGTAGCCGCGATCAGCCCAGCGATCTGGACCAGCTACGCCCAAGCTCGGGGAGCCAATGCCGGCGCCTACGCCTCCGCCGCGGACTTCGCCGCTGATGATGCAGTCACTCACACGGACGCGTTGACTGGCATACCTGTTCGAGTCGCGTCGGGAGACCTGGACCCTTTCCATCCAGGAGTGGAGGCGTTGGCCAAAGCCCTGCCTTCCGGAGCGGTCGTGGAGTTCTCCGAGGGCTGCCACACGAGCCCGTTTTTCCTCGCCCAGGAGCCGCCCTCGCTGTCGTTCCTCGCGCAGCACCTCACCCGTTAGTGCTTGCCACATCGCGCGTACATCGCGCGGACGCTGACATTCCGGGTAGTTCGCCAACGTGTGGACAACTCTCTGAGCTGCTGTAACACAAAGCTGTAGTTCGCCGAAATACGGCCAAGAGTGGTTTGCAACCAGCCGCAGAACGTCGGTGTCGGAGAGGACTGACGTCACGGATCTCCGACTGGTAATGGGGACGCACTCAGTCGGTGAGCACCCTGCCGATCTTGCGTCCGGTCGTCGAGGCGCCCCGTAGTGAGAGGCGCGCTTGTTCGGTGCCCTGCGTTATCTGTTTGGCGACAGTAAGGCTGTCGTACCGTTGGTGAGCATGGGGTCGCTCGACGATGCTGTTGTCCGCCATTACGAGGCGATCCAGGAGGAGGACCGAATCGCGCACGGCTTCTCCCAACTCGAGCTCTTGCGGGTCCAAGAGGTCCTACGCCGGCACCTGCCCGGCCCGCCAGCGAGAGTGCTGGACGTGGGGGGCGCTACCGGGGTCCACGCGCGATGGCTGGCCGAGGACGGCTACCGGGTGCGGATCATCGACATCACGCCGCGCCATGTGGACACAGCCAACGCCGAGTTGTCCGGCTTGGGCGTCGTGGCGGAGGCGGGCGACGCCCGTCGCCTGAACGGCACGGACAACAGTTTCGACGTGGTGTTGATGTTCGGCCCGCTGTATCACCTCCCCGAGCATGACGACCGGATCACTGCGCTCCGGGAGGCCGTTCGGGTGGTCCGACCCGGCGGAGTTGTCGCTGTGGCGGCGATCAGCCGGTTCGCCTCCCTTCTTGATGGCCTCTTGCGCAAGTTCCTCTTCGACCCCGACTTTGTCGAGATCGTGGTGCAGAATCTCGCCACGGGGCAGCACCGCAACCCACAAGAGCGACCGCACTGGTGGACGACGGCCTTCTTCCACCATCCTCACCAGCTGCAGGAAGAAATCGCGGAGGCCGGCTTGATCACCCAGGAGCTGGTCGGCATCGAGGGCTTGACCGCCTACCTGCCCGAACTGGCCGACAACTGGGAGAACGAAGCTGACCGAGACACAATCCTCTGGGCGGCTCGGGCCGTTGAGTCCGAGCCCACGTTGCTCGGAGTGAGCCCCCATCTACTGCTCGTGGCCGCGGTCCCGAACTAGGAGCCAGACCGGTGGGGTGGCACCTCGGCGGCCGGCTACCGCAGTACTCGGCCGGCCCTCCGGGCGCTGTGAGGCGATCGACCAGTGCGCGCCCGAGCGAGTCGTCGACGTCGGCCGGAGCTTCGGGCTTACTCGAGCTTCGCGGCGATCGACCGGTGGGCGCCGTAGGCACGACGGCGAAGGGCTGATCCCTCCGAGCGCCGCCGGTTCGGCTCAAACGAGGCGACGGCGGACGAAAGACCAGAGCAGGCGTCCGCCGAACAGGACGAGCAGCCCGATCAAGACGATCAACACGACCGAGAAGAGCACGATCCCGGAGTCGGCGAGCAGCGTCGACAGGCCGCCTTCGACGTGCGAGACCGCCTGGTGCCACGCCTTCGAAAAACGGCTAGGCGCCGAGACGTGTGTCGCGCTCGGCATAGCGAGTGCAACGGTCAGGCTCGAGAAGCTGATCTCGTTCGCGAGTACGCGTTGTTGTGCCTGGAGCTGTTGGATCTGGCTTTGTACCGACGTGATCTCGTTTTGGACCGAGAGCAGCGCTTGGATGGTGCCGGCCCTGGCGAACAGCGCTTCGAGCTGTGTTCGAGCGGCCTCGAGAGCGCTGACCTGGGCGCCGAGGTCCGCGACCTGACCGGTCACGTCGGTCGCGGTCGTGCTCAGGTGTTTCAAGGTGCCTAGTGACTCGGCCTCGCTCACCGCTTTTTGGAATTCTCCAGCGGGAACATCGAGCACCACGGTGCCACCACGACTCGAGCCGGCGAGGGCCACACTGGAGGTCGAGACGTACCCGCCCAGCGATGTCGCGATCGCCTGCAGCTCGGCGATGACGTGACCGAGCGCGCTCTCGTCGACGACGAGCGAGAGCGCGCCGGTGGTGATGATCTTTTGCGAGCCTGCCGACGCGGTGCTGCTCGCCGAATACGTGTCGTTCGATTTTGTGACACCCGCCGCGGTCTGTCCCTCGCCGAAAGCGGGGGCGGCGGCCAGCCCGAGTGCCGATGGCGAGATTGCACGATGCGCGATGCTCGGGGGCGAAGAGGACGAGGACACTGCGACGGCGATCACGATGGCGAGCACTGCCGCGGCGCCGAGCGCCGAGATCGCGAAGCCGCGTGGGTGCCGGCGGGCCTTGGCGATCGGTAAAGCGACCGATGGGGGGTCGATCTCGACGCGGGCCGCCGCCAAAATGGCATCGGCGCCCGTCGGTTCGGGAATTGTCTCGGCCGCCGCGGCGATCAGCGCGGAGAACTCCTCATCGGTCATCATTTCGCCCCCTCTTGGCTACTGCTTGAAAGTCCGAGCCCGAGATGGGCGAGCCGTGGGTCGTTCGCAAGCAGCCGCCGTGCCTCATGAAGCCGCGATTTCACGGTGCCCGGGCGTCTGCGGATCGCCGTCGCGATCTCCTTCTCGCTCAATCCTGCGTAGTAACGAAGCACGAGTGGCGCTCGGAGCCCAGTGGGAAGCGACAGGATCGCTTGGCGCACGAGCGAGGCACGGTCGCGTTGGTCAGCGAGCTCGTCAGGTGTGGGATCGCTCGAGGCGACCGCGTCGAGCGCGTCTTGAGGGGCCCGCCTGCCGGCGTGTCGGGTCTCGGTTCGTGCCGAGGAATAGCAGGCGTTCACGACGACCCGGTAGATCCATGGCCGCAGTCCGTCTCCTTCTGGGAGGGCGTCTCGAAATCTCCAGAGGCGCAGGAACGCCTCCTGAACGGCGTCGTCGACTTTCGCGGCGTCACCGAGGAGGAGCGCGGCTGTGCGGTACGCGGGCGCGTACCACTGCTGCAGGAGTTCCTCGAGCTCGCCCGGATTGCTGTCGGTGACCACGTCCCTAAGACGCTACGGCACCGCAGAAGGTTCGATTTCCCACCTGAGCAGGCACGACATCGCTCGACAGCTTGGGCTCCAGGTGCGGGCGGTGCGACGAGCTCCCGAGCTCCTCGAGGGCCGCCGCGGCCGGCCGCGAGTCTCGGAAAGCACCAGCTCGCCGAGATGGACGGTTATGACTCGAGCGGAGAGAGAGATACCGGATGCCCTCGACCGCTCGCCGGGACGCCGAGTGCCGCTTGAATCGTCAGCTGGCGATCACCGCAATCCGATTCAACCCAGATTCAACCTCAATATGCGACGACCGGCCGATAGTGGCAATCAGCGGCGAGGCCAAGTCTCATCAGAAACGTCCATTGAGCTGGTCATTCGTTGTAGGAGCTGCTCACCCGGGCTGCTCGCTGACTGGCAGGGCACGCATTAGCAGTCGTCCACATCGTGAGGGAGTGTCAATTGGCGAGCGCTCCCCGAGCCACCTGTCGTTCGATGCGCCGTTCCGCGACAACGCTTGGTGGCATCATGCCAGTAGTGCGCAGACTCGGCGCGATCGCGACAGTGGCCATGACGTTGATGGTGGCCGCTTGTACGAGTTCGACGACGCCCACGGCAACAACGACAGCCGCAAAGACGGCTGCGCCAGAGTCGGAAACCGCGGCCGGAATAGTGGAAACATCATCGATCAGCGACAGCCGTTTGACATACCTCGCGATGGCCTTTGCAGGACGGCGCGACGGCGCGATCCTGGACAGCGTCGCTCCGGTGAAGGTACCCGGTAACTGCGCTCTTGCTGTCTCCACCACCCGTGACGGGGCGACTCGCTGGTCAGGACCGCTCGTGTTCGGCGACGGCGCGCCTTGTGCCGACAACCTGGCCTCAGGGCAGGAGTCGCTTTCGGTCACGAGCGACGGCACCTGGTGAGTGGCGATCGGCAACAAGCTCTACACGGGAACCCTCTCCGTGCCCGCCGCCAAGGACGTATCATTACCCGGCGGCGCCCAAGCTTGCTCGGTGACCGCGTCGGGCTCATCGGTCTACGTTGCGATCGAGCCCGAAAGCAGTTGTTGGACCCCGGCAGGGTTGCTCCGATCGACCGATTCCGCAACGACCTGGTCGAGGGTCCCATCGTTGCCCGTCGCACTCGTCGGCTCGCCCTTTGTCGCTGCGGTGGTGCTTCCGACGGCCGACTCGGTCGTGGCCATCGGATGGCCGCCGTTAGGGTCTCCCCCGAAGATGCTGCGCTGGAGGGGTCCCCTTGCGGTCGCGCAGCAGACCGGCAACGGAGGCTGGTACACGGGTATCCTGCCCTGCAAGGCGGCTCGTGGGAAGACGACGGCTTGGACCAATGGCCTCGTCACCTCCTCTGGGAAGCGATTTGTCGCCGCTTGCCTCGGACCGGCGTCAGCGGGTACGACGGGTATCGAGATCGTCACCTCGGGCGATGGCGGCCACAAGTGGTCCGAGAGTTGCGGCTTCTCGTTGTTCTCCTTTGGCAACACGCTGAACAAGTGCCCGGATTACGGGAGCCCGACCGGCATCGCCATCGCGCCCAACGGTGAGCTCGTAATGTCTGACGACAATGTCGGCTTGATGGCGTCTTCTGACGACGGTGCAACCTGGCGAACCGTTGTCGCCACGCCCTTCGGGGGCGCGCCCTTCATCGATCTCTCGTCGACCGGTAGCGTCCTATGGGCTTTTGCGTTCGGCCCCGATCCCGTGACCGTCGGCGCGTGGTTGGCATACTCAACAAACGGTGAGAGTTGGCATACGGCCAAACTGCCGGCGACATAGCTAGCTCACCGCGCGCTCGGGCACTCCGATTCCCGAGACCTTGGCCCCGTGTCAACGGCCCTTGAGTAACGCGCGCTGACGGCCACGAGAACTACTCGCTGACGGCCACCAGGACCACCCAGTTACTTCATGCCCCACTACGACGTGCTTGCGCCCCGGATCTGGCCAATGGCCTCGTTGAGCCACCGCCTCACTTCCGCTTTGGACGCCCCGACCTGTTGTGCGGTGACCGCGAGCTGAAGGGCGCTCTCGGGTAGCCGGTGCTCGGCTACTGCCGGGTTGATTGTCGAGTTGTGGGCCGCGACGACAGTGCCATGCCTGCCGTTGCTGACCGCGATGCCTTCGCTCACCAGTGCCTCGTAGGCCTTGCTGACTGTCCCTTTGGCGAGTCCGAGGTCACTGGCAAGCTGACGGATGGTGGGGAGCTGTGTTCCGGGCGCGAGCGTTCCTGATGCGACCATGAGGACGATCTGCGCCCGGATCTGCTCGTAGACCGGTACCGCAGACGCGGGGTCGATTCGGACGATCATCTGACAGGCACGGGTGCGTGGTGCTTCACGTGCGAGACGCTCCGGTCGTGCCAAGGTTGAATCTGGCGTCGGGCGCTCAGGGCCAGCGCAGCCGCCCATAAGATCAGGCCAAATCCGACCAAGCCGAACAACATGCAAGCCTGAGTCGTCGCGACATATGGGGGAGCTTGCTCCAGGAGCAAGCCCTGCGATCCGATGAG
>Ga0187856_1003575_pt1 | contig 10767 bp, 8 predicted proteins | sample June2016WEW_8_40_FD_132443 | JGI IMG/M metagenome (GOLD analysis project Ga0187856, IMG submission 132443) | Peatland microbial communities from SPRUCE experiment site at the Marcell Experimental Forest, Minnesota, USA - June2016WEW_8_40 | ecosystem: Environmental > Terrestrial > Soil > Wetlands...
ATTCCCCTCCCCGTGTGCGAAAAGTGCATGCCAACGGCCTTCCGGTGTAGGATATTCCCTGTAGATTGCTTCCAGTGTAATGGCAAAGTCGATAGTTTCCCGCGGTTGCAGTTTTTTTATTTGCTCTGTCGCAGTCAGGGAAAAATCACTCAGGCTGTTGTTAATTTGAACTAATTTCTCAACTTTAAGGCTATCACCATATAAATAAAAAATAATATTTTCCTGCATAGACATTTAATTAAATATCCATTCCCCTTTTTTGCCTGTCAGGTGGTAATCAATCCACCTCTCGAAAAGATGCTTTATGTCAGGACCAAGCCTGAACATCATGGTCAGCAATCCTACCCCGCATTGAACAAATAGACCCGAGCGAATAGTGATAACTGGATTCCCAAGTTTATTGCGGATTATATTTGACTTCTCGCGCACGAGAAAAATAACAGACTCCTCTGGATGGTATAAGTGAGCGCCAATGGAGCCACCGGGTTGCATTTGGAGGATAATCTGTTCAGGATCGGACAGCATTGTCTTTTCTTCTCCCTCACTGCTCTTCAAACAACACTCTAAATGCCGTGCTCAACTGGTCAGACGGCAATAAAATAACCATTACTTATCTACTTTTAATTTATACCATGGAATGTGATTTTGCAATAATTGCAGGAATCAGTGTGAATAGGCTTTCAAATATGACCAGTATGAAACAGGTCGACACCGGGATCTGATGGGTACTTGCCAGTTCTCTAACTGCGCGCGGGTTTCCCAGGGATAGGTGCTTCTAACTCCAATAATATTGATATTGCAAAATCATATCTAATCTTGTAAATTTAATGTAGTCAAGTAATGGTTATTTTTACTTCTAACCATTACGCCCGGTCAATCAGAGTAGGGCGATGTATGAAGAGCAGTAGCGGACAATATCTTTATTTATAACCTCCTGAAACGCGAAGGAAAACAACATGAAAGACTTGGAGAACACTACTGTGAATGTGAAGACTAAAACTTGTTCGCCCATACGCTCGACCATGGGATTAGAGATGCATGTGAAAGATGTCATGACCAGGGATGTCCTCTCCATTCAGAAGTATGAAAGCATTATGCATGTGGCTCAGATTTTGTCGGAAAAAAGTATAAGCGGACTTCCGGTGGTGGACAAGGAGAATCATGTTATAGGCATTATCACTGAGGCCGATATTCTATCGATAATGGGGATAAGAAAGGAGACCACCTTCAAAGACCTGCTCAAACATATAATGGGTGAACCGCTTCCCGAGTGCAAAATGGGGGACTTTGTGGGAGACATTATGACTTCTCCGGCAGCCACTATAAACCCCCGGGCCAATATTGCTGAAGTTGTGCGCATAATGGATGAGAAGGGCATCAGAAGATTGCCTGTAGTTAATGACAATAATGTGCTCGTAGGGATCATTTCGCGGGCTGATATTCTGAAAGCGGTAATAAAAAAACTGACATAAGCTGACAACCGGGTAAACAATATGAAACTTTTTCCGAAAAAAGTGGATTTTTTTGAATTGTTCGACAGGGCAGCACTGAATATCACAAGGGGCGCTACCCTGCTCGTCGATGTTATGGAGCATTTCGATAAGGCCGAAGATCTCGTAAAACAGATATACGAGGTCGAGCAGGAAGGGGACATGCTGACGCATGACATTATGAAGAAACTTAATAAGACCTTCATCACACCTATCGACCGCGAGGACCTCTATGCCCTCGCTTCACGTCTGGATGATGTCATCGACTTCATCTGGGCCGCAGCGGACAGGATGACTGTATTCAAGATAAAAGACTCCACAAAAGAAGCGATTTCTATGTCGAAGGATCTCCTTACAATCACCGAGGTCATCCATAAAACTATCCAGAAACTCAAAGAAAAGAATTACGCCCATGTCCAAGAATACTGCATCGAGATAAACAGACTCGAAAACAGGATCGACCAGGACTTCAGAGACGCCCTCGGAAGGCTTTTCGAAGAAGTCACGGACCCCATCTTCATCATCAAATGGAAAGAGGTCTACGAATTCCTCGAAGACGCCTCGGACCGCTGCGAAGATGTTGCCAATATACTCGAAGCCATCGTTCTCAAAAATGCATGAAACCTATTTTTTGCTCGTCTCTGTAATCGCTTTCGCTATTATTTTCGACTTTATCAACGGTTTCCACGACACCGCAAACGCCATCGCCACCTCCGTATCCACAAGGGTTCTTTCTCCCCAGACAGCAGTAATCATGGCCGCAATCCTCAATATGGTAGGTGCCTTATCCGGTACTGCAGTGGCCCATACCGTGGGAGCGGGCATTGTGGAAGCTGTAAGCATTAATCAGGTTACCATCATTTCGGCCCTCCTGTCCGCCATAATATGGGACCTCCTTACCTGGTATTTCGGACTCCCCACTTCATCTAGTCACGCTCTTATCTCCAGCATTGTGGGCGCAGCCATCGCCACCTCCGGGACTGAGGTGGTTATCAGAACAGGTGTATACAAAGTATTTCTCGGACTCATTCTTTCCCCCGCCATTGCTATCGTGCTCGGATACCTTTTCATGCTGCTGCTTATGCGGTTCTTCGGGCACACCTCCCCCGCTATGGTCAACTCCATATTCAGCAGGCTCCAGATAGGCTCCGCCGCATATATGGCATTCAGCCACGGCGGCAATGATGCACAGAAGACCATGGGCATTATCACCATGGCACTGGTGAGCTATTACAAACTCCCTAACTTCCATGTCCCTTTTTGGGTCATTATTCTCTGCGCCGTTGCAATGGCTATGGGTACTGCATTGGGGGGCTGGAGGATTATTAAGACTCTCGGCGTACGCCTTGTATACCTTCGACCTATCAACGGTTTTGCCGCTGAAGCCTCGGCAGCAACGCTCATCGAGATAGCCTCGCACATAGGCCTTCCTCTTTCCACCACCCACGTTATTTCCTCTACGATCATGGGAGTGGGTGCCTCTAAGAGGCTTTCGGCAGTGCGCTGGGGAATCGGGGGTAATATTATCATGGCATGGATTCTGACCCTCCCCTCATGCGGACTTATTGCATGGGGACTGTGTAAAGTCGCCATGAGATTAGAGTAAGCTCTCCCTCCCATTGTTCCCGATAGACTTCAGTACCCTTTTAACCGGCGAAACGCTGTGACCACATCGAGGATATTTTTTCAAAAGTCCTTTACTTTTAACAATACAGCCTCTTTTGAGACCACATTCACTAAGTGTGCGACAATAATCGAGCTCTGGCAAGGTTGACTCAGTGATATAATATTCCAAGACTATTGAGGACAGGCTTCTATAGCAAGGAGGAAAAATGGAGAAGAGCTTTATTTTTTTGGTGGTGGCTGCAGTATTTCTGTGCTTTTCCGGGGCATTAGCGGACGAAGTTATAAATGGTGCTGGCTCGTCTTTTGCCACTCCAATCTATCAGGCATGGGCGTATGATTACGACAGGTTAGGCGGGGGAAAGCTCAATTATCAGTCAATCGGTTCTGGCGGCGGGATAAGGCAGATTATCGAGAAAACAGTAGATTTTGGCGCTTCCGACAATCCCATAACGCCTGAACAACTCAAAACGCTTAACCTGCTCCAGTTCCCCACTATGATAGGCGGCGTTGTTATCGTGGTAAACATTGTTGGAGTCAAAGAGGGTCAGATGAAGCTGGATTCCGAAGCTGCCTGTAAGATTTACCTTGGCGATATAATGTTTTGGGATGATGCAAAGATCAAGGGGCTCAATCCATCCCTCAAGCTGCCGCATGCTGCAATATCCGTTGTTTACCGGGCTGACGCATCAGGCTCTACTGCAATCTTTACTAATTTTCTGGCGGGGCAATGTGCGGGCTTCAAATCCAGGGTGGGAGAAGGAACTTCAGTGAAGTGGCCAGTTGGTATTGGTGGCAAGGGCAACGAAGGAGTTACCAACTATGTAAGTAGATCAAGCAACTCTATTGGATATATACAATTCGCTTACGCTAAACTGAACAAGCTCACGTATGTCCTCTTAAAGAACAGAGCAGGTAAATTTGTCGAGCCAGGTTTTGAGACTTTTGAAGCCGCTGCCAGGTCTGAAAAATTCGATGCGAAGAAAGATTTTTATGTATGGCTCAATAACACCCCTGGCAAAGAAGCATGGCCAATTACGGGAGCAACATTTATTCTACTTGCAAAGGACCGTAAGGATGTTAACAAGAAGGCGGTAAAATTCTTTGACTGGGCGTTTAAAAACGGTGATTCCAAGGTTAAAGAACTTGCCTATGTACCCCTTCCCGAGTCACTGAAGGATAAGATAAGAGCATACTGGAAAGCTAACGGTATTTACTAAATTTGCACTTAATGGAGGAGCAAACAAATACCGTACAGACAGACGACAGCTAAATGTCTATGTTTCTCGCTTCAAGCGCGTGTTTGACGATAAATTCCTTCCTCGGCTCAACCTGGTCACCCATGAGAATGGTAAATATCTCATCTGCCTGTACACTGTCTTCAATACTCACCTGCAGCAAACTTCTTTTATCAGCATCCATGGTTGTCTCCCATAGCTGCTGGGGGTTCATTTCGCCAAGCCCTTTGTATCTCTGGATAGATAGGCCCCTCCTCGCTGTTTCAAAAACGTACCCGAGAACATCGGTTGTCGATTCCATCGTCTTCTGTCCGTCCTTCGCGATTATCTTATACGGTTGTTTGCCCATCTCCTTAATGAAACCATAGAGCGTCTCAAGCTCCCTGAACTCGGGTGAAAGAAGGAGACTGGTATCGAGAACAATTTTATAATTCTCCCTTCTCATCTCAACGCCGTGCCCCTCATGCTCCTCATCCTCGTAAAGATCGCTTATCTTGACATCAGGGACCTTCCCCTTGACCCTCTCAAGAAACTCAGTTAGGCCCTTCCTTTCTTTCATTTGGGACTTATTGATCCCCTCAGCCAGCAAAGCCCTTAATATAAGGGGATCCTTTCGCCTCCTCTCGAACCATTCCATTAACTTCTCAAAACTCAAAAGCCGCTTGAGGAAGGGGATGAGGGCCTTTCCTTTTGTCTCCTGACCCTTTATGGATATGGCTATATCATCTGCCGCAAGTTCAAAGAGCATGTTTTGGAGTTCGGTCTCACTCTGGATATATCTCTCTGTCTTTCCCCTTTTTACCTTGAAAAGCGGTGGCTGCGCTATATAGAGATACCCGCTTTCGATAATCTGAGGCATCTGCCGGTAGAAGAAGGTAAGCAGAAGAGTCCTGATGTGGGCGCCGTCAACATCAGCATCCGTCATGAGGATTATTTTATGGTATCTGATCTTTGCTATATCAAAATCGTCCGCGCCTATCCCCGTCCCCATGGCGGTGATGAGTATCCGAATCTCCTCAGAACCGAGCATCTTGTCGAACCGTGCCTTTTCAACGTTAAGGATCTTTCCTCTAAGTGGGAGGATCGCCTGAGTTCGGCGGTCCCTCCCCTGCTTGGCAGAGCCGCCAGCGGAGTCTCCTTCGACGATGAAAAGTTCACTCAGTGCGGGGTCTTTTTCAGAACAGTCGGCGAGCTTTCCCGGCAGCCCCGTATCCTCGAGAGCTCCTTTCCGCCTAGTGAGTTCCCGCGCCTTTCTCGCTGCATCTCTTGCCCGCGCGGCCTGAATAGCTTTATCGATGATCTTCCTTGCAATGGAAGGATTCTCCTCGAAATATGTGGACAGAGCATCATTCACTATGGACTCCACAATGCCCTTAACCTCGCTGTTGCCCAGTTTCATCTTTGTCTGGCCTTCAAACTGAGGATTCGGCAACTTCACACTCACCACTGCCGTCAAGCCTTCCCTTATGTCTTCGCCGGAAAGGCCTTCTTTTCCGTTCTTCGAAAGGCCTGAGGATGTGGCGTAATTGTTCGCCGTCCTAGTGAGGGCGGATTTGAACCCGATAAGATGTGTCCCGCCTTCCCTGGTATTGATATTGTTCGCAAAGGCGAATATAGCTTCTGCGTACCCGTCATTGTACTGTAAAGCAACCTCAGCGAAGATTCCGTCTTTTTCACCAGACACATAGATGGGTTTTGGATGAAGCGGAGCCTTATTCTTGTTGAGATGTTCCACAAAAGAAACTATTCCCCCTCTGTAAATGAACTCCTGTTTTTTGTCTACCCTCTCATCGAGGATCGTAATCTTGAGCCCCCTGTTGAGAAACGCCAGTTCTCTCAATCTCTGGGAAAGCACATCATAGCTGAAATCAGTCATTTCAAAGATCTCCGGATCAGGCTTGAAAGTGACCTTCGTGCCCCTCGCCTTCGTTTTTCCGACGACGGTCAATGGCCCTGTCGGTTTCCCCCTCTCAAACCGCTGTTGGAATACCTGGCCGTTCTGTTTTATCTCAACTTCTAGCCACTCAGAGAGGGCGTTGACCACGGAGATGCCTACTCCGTGGAGCCCCCCGGAAATCTTATACGCCTTTGACTCAAACTTGCCACCTGCATGGAGCTCTGTGAGAACAACCTCTGCCGCAGACCGGCCCTCTTGGTCTCCCGGATGCGGGCCTGTGGGAATCCCTCTACCATCGTCTACGACCGTACAGCTTCCGTCATGATGAAGGATTACGTCTATATTATTGCAGAACCCTGCGAGGGATTCGTCTACGCTATTGTCAACTGCTTCGTAGACGAGCTGATGCAGGCCTTCCGGGCCGGTTGACCCTATATACATGGCAGGTCTCTTCCTTACAGCGCTTAACCCTTTTAGGATCTTTATGTCTTCTGCGCCGTATGTTTCCTGTTCTTCTTTTTGTCTCTCTTTTTCTTCCATCGTTCCTCTCATAAAGCAAATCCAAAATCCTGCGATCAACCCTCCCAGTAAGTCCTAAAAAAACTTCCTTCCTGGTTATTCTATCTTGACTATCCGTGCTTTGATCGTGTTCAGAATTCTGGGATTAACCTTTTCCCGGTATTTTCTATTTATATCCTCATGGGCATTATTACACAGCGATAGTCGTCACTGCCTTCTTCCGTCAAAAGAGTGGGGCTAATGGAATCTTGAAGTGCAAAAACCACCCTTTCCGTTGTCATGGCACTGAGGCTATCTATGAGATAGCGCGCATTGAAACCCGCGGAAAGTTCTTCACCGCTATATTCGACTTCAACCTCGTCTCTCGCCTCCCCGAGATCCGGATTCGAGGATGAGAAAGCCAGAGCGCCATCCGAAACATCCATCCTGATCGCATTGCTCCGCTCCTTTGAAATAACAGAAACCCTTCTCAGCGCCCTCAAAAAGTTTTCACGTCCTACGGTGATGCGCTTTTCATTTGACGGGGGAATCACTTTTTCATAATCAGGGTATGTCCCTTCTATAAGTCTTGCAAGAAACTGCACGTCTCCCACTTTGAAAAGGACATGATTCTTGCCAAAAAGCGCGGTAATAGTTTCCTCTTCGCCAAAAAACTTCTTCACTTCAGCAGCGGCCTTTCGAGGGAGAATTACCTTCTTTTCCTCTTTCACTGGCTTTTCTAAATCCTTTTTGATGAAGGCAAGTCTGTGGCCGTCAGTCCCGACGACCGTAACGTTTGTTTCTCCTTGCCGGATATGAAACAGGAGGCCATTCAGGGTATACCGCGCATCTGCTTCTCCAGCAGAGTAAAGGGTCTTATCAATCATTTCTGATAGGTCACCGGTACGGAACCGTATCTCTTCCGTACTTTCCATGCCAGGCCACGCTGGAAACTCTCCGGAAGGGAGACAGGCAAGTCTGAACCTGGACTTTCCATACGACACCTTAATCCATTGCTCATCTTCGGATTCTATGTTAAGATTTCCCTCCGCCTCCCTAACAATCTCAAAAAGCTTCCGCGCTGGTATACAGAGTTTTCCGGCGCCATGAACAGACGCATTGAGGGGCTCCTTGATGGCTACCTGGAGGTCCGTGGCTACGATGTGTGTACTCTTTTCCTCCGCATCGAGAAGAAAATGACTGAGAATGGGCATCGTATTTCTCTTTTCCACTATGCCCTGGATATTGGACAGCTTATCCTGAAGTTCTTCTCTCGAAATGCTCAGTTTCATGAAAGGACCCTCCTTACGTTTTTATCCTATTGATTAGACCTTGAATCTTTCTGTTAAAATCTTCATCCTTTACCCTTTTCTCTTCCATCTGTTTGCACGCATAGATCACCGTGGCGTGGTCTTTACCACCGAAATTCTTTCCAATATCATTCAGAGAGGCATCTGTACACTGTTTAGCGAGGTACATGGCGACCTGCCGCGGCAGCGCGATCTCCCGCGTTCTCTTCTTCGACTTCATTTCCTGACATTTGATGCCATAGAATTCAGAAACAACCTTCAGGATATATTCAACCGTTATCGGCCGCTCGTCATCAGAGATGATATCTTTCAGCACGTCTCTCGCCATATCCACATCAATAGGAGAGCCCGTCAACGAAGTATGCGCTCCAAGCCGTATGAGACACCCTTCCAACTCTCTAATGTTGGTCTTTATCTTTGTGGCGAGAAAGGTTATAACACTCTCGGTAAGTTTGATTCTCTCGACCTCGGCTTTCTTCTGTATGATCGCCATCCGGAGCTCAAGTTCCGGAGGCTGTATGTCTGCAATAAGTCCCATACTGAATCTTGACCTCAACCTGTCGGTTATCGCCTTTATCTCCTTTGGCGGCCTGTCGCTCGACAAAACGATCTGCTTCTGCCTTTCATACAGCGTGTTGATTGTGTGGAATAACTCCTCCTGCGTCGCGTTCTTGTTCTCGATAAATTGGATGTCATCAATGAGGAGGAGATCCAAATTTCTATATTTTCCTTTCAGTTCTTCTGTCTTCCCATGTCTCACCGCTGCAACAACCTCATTGGTAAACTGTTCGGCCGATACAAAAAGGATATTAAACTCACGCCTCTTGTCGGCAATGACATTTCCTATGGCTGTGATAAGATGGGTTTTCCCGAGGCCCACTCCCCCGTACACAAAAAGGGGATTATACGACATGCCTGGTGAATCCGTCACCGCTAAAGCTGCCGCATGTGCGAATTGGTTGCTCGGACCCGTAATGAAGTTTTCGAACGTATACTTCGGGTTTAGGTATATGCCTTTGTTGGCAAGCCGCTGCTTTCTGCCTTCAAGTCTTGCGTCCATTTTTTTTAATTCCGCATCGACCTTTTCGGCTATCTTAAACTTTATGGTGACCGGGTGCCCCACAATCCCCTCAAGGGCATCACTTATGAGATTCGGGTAGTAATCCTCTATCCATTCCTTGTAGAACCGGTTTGGAACCTCCATCAGCGCATTCTGTTCCTTAAGCTGGGAAAGTTTGATAGGCTTAAACCAGAGTTCAAAAAGATTAATACCGACTTTCTTTTCGAGAACCGAAAGGCATTTGTCCCATGTTTCCTCTAACGGCATATGGTACCCGTTTGTGAACTGCTTAAATGGTTTTGGTATTTTATTAACAAATTACTAACATATGTTAGTAACGTTCTCTGTGTGGGCTTTTTAGTATAGCTTATCTCCACATTCATGGCAAGAGATTAGTGATATGCTGTTAAGCGTATGTTCATAAAACCACCCCAAAGGAGACAACATTCATTTCATTCAACAGATATAACAAAATATAAGAAAATATTCACAGATCCTAGGTCCGCTTTACTGGGCTCTCTCATTGAGTTAGCCAACTCTCTCCACTTCCCAACAACCCTTTCTACTACGACTTACTTATATATACAATTAAGAAGAAGAAGATATATATCACTCCGCTTTACTTTTATCCCTCAGATACGCGTCAATAAAAATATCTATCGCTCCATCAAGAACAGCATCAACATTCCCGACTTCGATATTTGTTCTGTGATCTTTTACCAGTCTGTAGGGCTGGAGGATATAGGATCGTATCTGACTTCCCCATGCATTGTCCCTCTTGTCTCCGACAATGCCCTCCATTCTTTTTTCCTGTTCCCGAACCTGGATGGTGTATAGCTTAGCTTTGAGTATCTTTAGTGCCGTTGATTTATTCTTATGCTGCGACCGTTCGTTTTGGCACGTAACAACGACTCCTGTGGGTAGATGGGTTATTCTTACAGCGGAAGACGTTTTATTTACGTGTTGGCCGCCAGCTCCTGAAGCCCTGAAGGTATCGATCTTGATGTCATCATCAAGAATATCCACAGTGACGTTTTCTTCGATCTCAGGATAAACAAAGACCGCTGAGAAGGAAGTATGTCTCCTCTTATTTGCGTCGAAAGGCGATATTCTGACCAAGCGATGAACGCCTGCCTCAGCTTTCAGGTAGCCGTATGCATATGAGCCTGAAACGGTTATGGTTGCACTCTTAATGCCGGCCTCGTCGCCAGCCAGGAGATCAACAATCTTTGTTTCAAATCGATGTTTTTCGGCCCATTTCAGATACATCCGCATGAGCATTTGTGCCCAGTCCTGACTTTCGGTGCCGCCTGCACCCGGGTGGATGGAGATAATGGCATTGTTTCTATCCATCTCCTCCGATAGAAGATGTCTCAATTCAATGGTCTCGATGGATTCAGAGATCTCTTTTATCTCTTGCCGAATCTCTTTGAGGAATACATCCCCCCCTTCTTCCTGAAGAATGTCGAGGGACGATTCTACATAGGTGAGCTTAGAATCGACAGCTTCAAAAGGTAGCACAATATCCTCAATCTTGGCTTTTCTCTTCTGCAATTCGTGGAGCTTTTCAGGAGAGGACCATGACGTTTCAGAAGAGAGCTCTCCATTCAGACGATCAATGTCCTGTTTCAGGGAAGCGACATCAAAGATA
>Ga0187856_1003578_pt1 | contig 10759 bp, 10 predicted proteins | sample June2016WEW_8_40_FD_132443 | JGI IMG/M metagenome (GOLD analysis project Ga0187856, IMG submission 132443) | Peatland microbial communities from SPRUCE experiment site at the Marcell Experimental Forest, Minnesota, USA - June2016WEW_8_40 | ecosystem: Environmental > Terrestrial > Soil > Wetlands...
GCGCGCGCCGACGTTCGTCCCCTCCCCCGAGGCGACGGACCCGTCGGTCGATTCCGGCACCGCCCACCCCCGTGGGACCCGTACTGGATCTCGAAGCGGCCCGCGTCCTCGAGGCCGCCCGCTTCCACTTCCTGATGCGCAACCCGTTCCTCGGCGTGATCGCCCTCGGGATGCCGTGGAAGGAATCCTCGACGGTCCGCACCATCGCGTGCGACGGACGGGCGCTGTACTACCGGCCCGATTTCGTCCGCTCGGCCCCGCCGATGCGCCTGGAGGGACATTTCCTCCACGTCCTCCTCCACTGGGCGCTCGGCCACCCGTGGCGGGGGGAGGGGCGCGACGCGCGCAAGTGGCAGAGCGCGAGCGATCTCTCGCTCGTCCCCCTCTTCCTGCGAAGCGCCTACGACTACCGCGAGATCCTCCCGCTCAAGGCGTCGGTCGACCTCGCGCGCGACCGGTCGACCGAGGAGATCTACTCCCTTCTTCCGCCCCCCGAGGAGAACCCGCCGGAGGATGCCCCGATCTCCGAGGTCGCGGAGTGCTGGCAGGAGCCGTCCGGAGAGGCCCGCACCGGGCGCGATCTGAAGGAGCGCTGGCGGGACCGGATCGTCCAGGCCGCTCAGTCGATGGCCTACACCGGGGAGGACCGGACCGCGGCCGTGGAGATCCTCTCCTCGCTCGGCCGTCCCCAACTCCACTGGCGTTCCGAGCTGGTACGGTTCTTGCAACGGGCCTACGCGCAGGACTACTCCTGGATCCCACCGAACCGTCGGTACCTGGCGGAGGGGATCCTCCTTCCCGGTACCCGGACCCGGTCGGTCGGGACCCTCGCAATCGCGATCGACACGTCGGGCTCGATCGACCCGGCCCGCGCGCACAGCTTCCTCTCGGAGGTGCAGGGGATCGCCGACCTCGTGGGAGGATCCGGCCGCCTGATCGTGATCGAAGCGGACGACGCAGTCCGATCGGTCCGCGAGATCCGCCCCGGGGTCCCCGTCCCGCTGGAGTTCCGGGGTCGTGGGGGGACCGACTTCCGACCGGCGTTCGAATGGGCCTCGCGGTCCGGAACCCTCACGCCGACCGGCTTGGTGTACCTCACGGATGGTCAGGGAACGTTTCCCGAACGACCGCCGGCGTTTCCGGTGCTCTGGGTCGTGCCACAACCCGTCACGGTCCCGTTCGGAGCAGTCGTCGTGCTCCCGGACGGATAAGGAGCCCCGAGCCGGGACCGGGGGGGCCGGGCGGGCGACCGAGTCAACCGTATCTCCTTGCCGGCCAGTCGATGGCGATGGCCCGAAAGCACGATCCACCCCGGGCACCCGACTGGACGGCGTTGCGCCGCAGCTGGGACGAGATGCAGTCGCTGCACCTCCCGAAGCGGGAAGCCCGGTTTGCGGCGATCACCGAGATCCTCTCGGTGGCGCTCCCGTCCCGGTTCCGCGCGCTCGATGTGGGGTGCGGGACCGGATCCCTCTCCGAACGGGTTCTCGCGCGGTGTCCGAAGGGCCGGCTCGTAGCGATCGATCACGATCCGGTGCTGCTCGCGATCGGCCGACATGGCCTGGGGTCGGTCGGCGGCCGCCTCACGTGGGTCGATGCCGACCTGCGGGCCTCCGACTGGGACCGATCGTTGCCCGCGGGACGCTTCGACGCGGCGGTTTCGACGACGGCGCTTCACTGGCTGCACCCGGCCGAGCTGCGACGCTTCTACCGAGGCCTCGCGCGCCGACTACGGCCCGGGGCGATCTTCCTGGATGGGGACAGCCTCCCGGCTCGTCCCGGGAGCCGGAGCCGCATCGTGCGACTCGCCCGAGAGATCCGGCATCGGCGGGCCCGGGATCCCGGACGCGAGGGGGCCAAGCCCTGGTCCGCGTGGTGGCGGGACGTCTCCAGGGAGCCGGGCCTGGCGACCGAGTGGGCGGAGCACCAGCGTCGCTACCCCCACGCGCACGGGAACGATCCGTCGTCGGGGCTCGTGCTCCACCGCCGCGCACTCCGGGCCGCCGGCTTTCGCGAGGTTGGGGTCCTGTGGCAGGACCTCGACGATCGGGTCCTGGTCGCCATTCGCTAGCCCGACCCGGGGGTGCCGGACGTGTCCGGTAACGTTTATGGGAGTGGTGTCGGCTCTCGGGGACGAGGGATGCGGGCCCCGACACCATGAACGACCTCGGCTTCTTCGCGGCCGTCGTCGCCAGCGTCTTCGTGGTCGTCGACCCGATCGGAACGCTGCCGTTCTTCGTCGGCCTGACCAGCGAGTTCTCCCCATCCGATCGTGAGAAGATCCTCCAGCGGTCGATCGTGATCTTCGCCGGGATCCTGGTCGCGTTCACCCTGGTCGGTCGGTTCCTGTTCCAGGCGTACGGCTTCGGATTCCCGGCGTTCGAGATCGCGGGAGGGATCCTGCTGTTCATCATCGCCTACGACATGCTCCGGGGCGAGATCGGCCCCATGAAGCTCACCCACGCCGACCAGGCGGGTGCGGCGGCCCAGCGGGACGAGATCGCGGTGTTCCCGATCGCGATCCCGCTGCTCGCGGGCCCGGGTGCGATCTCGACGGTGATGATCTACGAATCGAGCGCGTCGAGCGACACGCTCGGGATCTCGGTTACGTTCATCGCGATCGTGATCGTGGCGATAGCTACATTCCTGATCTTCCGGTACGGCCAGGTGATCCTCCGAGGCCTCGGGCGGGTCGGGGTCATGGCGATGACCCGGATCTTCGGACTCCTCCTCGCGGCCGTGGCGATCCAGTTCGTCCTGAACGGCGCGATCGCGATCGCCCCACAGTTGTAGGGCGCGGGCACCCTCCTCCGCGTAACGGCGCCGGGTCCAGGTGGGCCCTCCCGGGGCCCCGGCTCCGCATCCCAGCAGCGGGGTGATCGCGCCGTTCACTGGGAAGGCTCGAGCCCGGCCCGCCGGTCGGTCACGATCGGGTCGAACCGGCCCGATGCGGGCGGGTGGTGGCCCCCGTCGAGTGGACCAAGATCAGCGGAACCTTGGTTCGACGGGCCACCGAAACCGAGACGCTTCCGAGGAGGATCCGCCGAGCCCCGGTGCGCCCCCGCGTTCCCACTACGATCAGGTCGGGCGGCCACTCCCATGTGCAGCGCAGGGTCTCTGCCACGGCCGGTGGAAGGGGAGCTTCATCCTCTGCGTGCCGGCCACCGACGCAGGGGGATGAAGGCAGCGCTTTCCCCGCTCTACTAGGATCGCGACCGCCGCTTCGTGGGGCGTGCCCTGCGTCGGGGCGGGGCCTGGGAGGAGCGGTTCGCGTGGGCCGCTCGCGGGACGGTCGGCTTCGAGCGGCGCGCCGCGAGCTGCTTACGCGTCATCTCGAGGATCGCGCCCGAAGGGGAGCTCGGGTTCGACGCCCCGGACCACGCCTTCTCGCCGGCTCGGATCGCGACGGAGAGATCGTTCTCCGCGGGGGGGAAGCCACATTCGTACGCGTCGGTGTAGGCGCAGTACGGGTTGAAGGCCGCGTTGAAGTCGAGATCGTACCGGTCGTCCTCGGTGAGGGTGAAGGTGAGGTATCGTCCTGGCCCGTAGCTCTCCTTCCCGCTGGTCAAGTCTCGGAACGGAACGAAGACGCTCGTGCCCACTCCTTCTCCCGCGTGGTAGACACGGAGGTGGTGCTTCTGGCCCTCCACGATGAAGACGAGATCCCCGAGGTAGCGCATGACCGCCGAGCCGTCCCGGTTCGTCCGCAGGAACGCCTCCTCGGGGGTCGTGCGGCGGCTCAGACGCGCCGGTACGCGGAACTTCGGATCGACGGGGAAGTAGTTCAGGGGGTGGAACGGGATGCGCTCGGCGACGAACGGCGATTCGGTGTGCCGGGCCATGAACTCGTCCTTGAGCGCCCGCTCCTCCTCGAGCGCTTGGCGCCACTCGCTCTGGGAGCCGGACATGGCGGGGGGTCGACCGGTCCTCCCGCTTAACGGTTCGCGGGGGTCCTTAGGCGTAACCGAACTGGCGCTTCGCGAACTCGCTCATTCGGTCCGGCGTCCACGGGGGATCCCAGATCATGTCGACCTTCGCCGAATGAACGCCGGGGACCTTCTCCATCGCGGACTTGATCTCGTCGGCCAGGATCCCGGCGACCGGGCAGCCCGGAGCGGTCAGGGTCATCGTAAGGACGACGTCGTCGCCCGTCCAGTTGAACCCATAGATGAGCCCGAGGTCGACGATGTTCATCGGGATCTCGGGGTCGTAGATCTTCTTCAGTTCGGTCATGAGCCCCGCCTCGCGTTCGGCATACGCTCCGCCCTGCCCGGTCACTCCCGCGGGAACCGCGGGCACCGGGATCGCTGGGGCCACGGCAGCGGCGGTCGGGACCGGTACGTCTTCGGACATATGGTCAGCACATCGGCTCAGCCCGTATTTGGGGTACTCGTTGTCACCGTCGGCGGATGATCCTGCTACGGGTCCCGTGTTGGCCGAAGTTGCGGGGAAAAGGGGACGGGAGATGATCCTTCTGCAGTATCTCGATGTAGGGGCTGTACCGAAAGAAGCGGTTCCTCTTCTGTCCGGTTACCTGTGTCAAGAGGCCCATCGTGACAAAATCACGTACGAGAGTGTTGGCGGGTGGATACGTCGTCCCGATCACCTTGGCCACTTCGCCGACGGAGATGACCGGCTGATGGAACAAGCGCTCCAGCAGTTGGAGACCTCGCCCGGATCGGATGCCTAAGGTCCTTCCGATCTGGACCTCGTGCTCGGTCTTCATGCTCAGGATGGCGCGAGCCGTACCCGCCGCCTGGATCGAGGTCTCCCGAACGCCGTTCAAGAAGAACTCCACCCAGCCTTCCCAATCCCCATCGTCCCGCACCCGCTGAAGTCGGCGTGCGTACTCGTCCCGGTGCTTGAGGAAGAAGTAGGAGAGATACAGGACGGGCCGGCGAACCGCACCGCAGTCGGTGAGAAGAAGGACAACGAGGAGCCGCCCCATCCGGCCGTTTCCGTCCAAGAACGGGTGGATGGTTTCGAACTGGGAATGGACGAGTGCGGCTCGAAGCAATGGTGGCTCGAGGGAATCGGTCTGAATGTACACGACCAGCTCGTTCAGGAGCTGGCGAGTCTCCTCGGGCGGGGGTGGAACAAAGTCCGCGGTGGCGGGGCTGCTCCCCGCGGGCCCAATCCAGTTCTGTCGGACCTTGAGGGTGCCCGGTTGTCCGGACTGCCCACGTACCTTGTTGAGGAGGTGCTTGTGAGTATCTTGGAGAAGACGCACGGTGATCCGTTCCCCTTCACGGATGCGGGTTACGGCGCGATTCAGTGCACGAACGTAGTTGGCCACTTCACGAACGTCGCGGGGATACGCCGGCCTCTCCGCTCCCGCTTCATAGTCTAGCAAATCGACGAGGCTCGATTGCGTGCCCTCAATCTGACTCGACAGCACGGCCTCTTTTCGGACGTAGCTGTACACGAAGAAGTCGGGATCGGGGAGGATCTCGGCGGCCCCGTCCAGGCGACCCATCTCGATCGATGCGGCGGAAAGGAGGCCGAGGAGTCTTGATGAGAAGTGGAGCGGCGGGTCGGGAGGCAGTGGTTTCGGATGAAAGGCACGATAGCCCTCCCGGGTGGAAGAGTAATCACCGGCCCGTCCGGGGTAGTACGGCTCGATGGGCTTCATCTTTAACAGCCGCTCATCTCGGCCGCTTATTAAACACAATGCCTCAAATGTATAATTGTTTTCTTATACCCGATACGTTGGCGAACGAGAAGGCGACACGGGCCCGGCGCCCAAGGGCAACGCGGTCCGATCGCCGGACCCGCGTCCTGTCCACGCACCCGAACCCTCGACCCCGGGGGCCTTGGTGGAAGCGGCGATGGAACCCGTTAAGGACCCGCCCCTCGTGGAGCGGTCGATGAAGGATGTCCACGCGATGGCACCCACCCACGGACACTACGAACTCCGCGAGGTCGGCGTCACCGGGATTCGGAAGCCGATCCACGTGATCCGCGATGGGCAGGACCACGTACTGAGCGCGAGCTTCAGTGTCGCGGTCGATCTGCCCGCCCATCGAAAGGGATCCGACCTCTCCCGCAACGCCGAGCTCCTCGCCGAGATCGTCGACTGGACGGCCCAGAAGCCGGTCGAGAGCTTCGAGGCGGCCTGTGCGAAGATCGCCGAGGAACTCCTGGTCCGGCACCCGTACGCGAACGACGCGACCGTCAAGGCGGACGCCGAGTTCTTCCTGCGGAAGGGGATCGCTCCCGGACGGGAGAGCTACGAGGATTACACGATCCTGGCCGAGACGCGGGCCCACCGCGAAGCGGACGGGAAGGTCACGTTGGTCCGGGGCATCGGCGCCGAAGCGGTCGGCATGACCGCGTGTCCTTGCGCGATGGAGACGTGCCGCGCGCGCCTCACCGCGGAGTACCCGCTGCTCGCGGATCCGTCGCTCCAAAGCCTGCCGATGATCACCCACAACCAGCGCAACCGCACGCGCCTCCTGTTCGAGCTTCCTCCCGGGGTCCAGGTCGACGCGACGCATCTTCTCGAGGCGATCGAGCATGCCCAATCGTCGCCGACGTACGCGATCCTGAAGCGGGGCGATGAGGCCCAATTGGTCCTGAACGCGCACCGCAACCCGAAGTTCGTCGAGGACGTGATGCGCGATCTGCTCGCCGATCTACCCGTTCGCTTCCCGCACATCCCCGACCCGGTCGTGGTCCGCGTGGCGACGGTCAGCGAGGAGTCGATCCACAAGTACAACGTCGAATCATCGCACGAGACGACGTTCGGCGAACTGCGCCGGCCTTCGGAGAAGTAGGTCGGCCTCGCGAGGGAGCCGTGTACCCGGCGGTCGATGCGATCCGACGACGTCCCGGTCGTTCGGCCCTCGCGTCGCTTGGGATCGGGCTCGCCGCCGCGCTGGTCGTCCTCCTCCTCGCGCTCTCCTCGGGGATCCAGACGAGCTCAACGCAGCTCGCGGCCGCGAGTGGGATCGATCTCCTCTCCACGAGCGCGAACACGAGCCTCTCTTCCTCCACGTTCCCACCGATCCCGCAGTCCCACCCGCTCGCGAGCGAGATCCCTGCGAACGATTCGAACGTGGAGGTCGCGAGCCCGTGGCTGGTGAGCGACCTCGTGTTCGGGAACGCCTCGCTGTGGGCGGCGGCCAACGACTCCCCGAACGGCAGCGCCATACCCGCTGCGTGGGCCCTCACCGGCTCCGGATCGGTCGGCTGGATCCCCTCCGATAACACCGGTATCGAGGTCCCCACGTTGTACTCGGGCAGCGGGTTCACCTACCCGGGCGATCCGCACTATGCGAACGGAACGTACGACGGGCCGGTCACCGGCGAGGTCGTGCTCGATCAGGGTCTCGCATCGGTGATCCGCGTCGGCGTGGGCGACCTCGTGTGGACGAGCCCGTCGTCGGCCGCCGGGCCCGAACAGGTCGAGGGCTGGTATGCCCAGGCGACCGCGTTCCGGGTCGTCGGCGTATCGTCACCGTTCTGGCTTCTGCCGTCGGCGTTCCTCGGGTTCTTCTACCTCTCGGAGCTCCAGACGATGCTCGGGAGCGGCTCCGCGTCGGCCGACTACGCCTCGCTGATCCTGATCCACCTGTACGATGCGTCCAACCCCGGCGCCGACGCGGTCCGTATCGCCGCCGCGTTCCCCCAACTGAGCGTCTTCACGCTGCAGAGCATCCTCGGCGCGGTCCAGGGGGCGATCACGCTCTACCGGACCTTCGGCGAGATCGTGGGCGCGATCGGGCTCGTGGTCGCCGCCCTGTTCACCACGACCGTGGTTCTGATGTCCGTCGATGACCGCAGCCGCGAGATCGCCTTGCGACGAGCGATCGGGCATACCCGAGCCTCCGTCGGGTTGATGGTCGTCGAGGAGGCGGTGCTCCTGTCGCTGATCGGTCTCGCGATCGGGCTGCCGCTCGCCTTCCTGGCGACCGATCTGCTGAACGTTCTCCTGCTCCAGCGGCTGGGGGACCTTCCGACGGGGTTCTCGTTCGTCTCGTTCGACCTGGGGGTGATCGGGGCAGGCGTCGCCATCGTGGTGGGGATCGGCCTCGCCGCCGGCATCGCGCCGGCCGCCCGCGCGATGCAGCTGCCGATCGCCGAGGAGCTGCGAGCCCCATGAGGCGGATCCGCGGGCGAAGCCCCCTGCGCCACGCGCGGCTCCAACTCGTGCTGGCGTCCGTGGCGATCGCCGTAGCGGTCGCCCTTCCCGTGATCCTCGTCTCGGTCGGGGGCGGGGTCTCCGCGCACGAGATCGCCCAGCTCGAGCAATCCGGCTACGTCATCTCCGTTTCGGCGGCCGGGGTGCACGGGGTCTCCCAGTCCCACGCGCTCGTCCCGGAGTTCAACGCGATCGCGAGCGTCGCGGCGTCCTCGCCGGTCCTGAGCGTGCCGATCGACGTCTACCACGGCGGCCGAACACCGACCCCCGTCCTGGCCGAAGGGGTCATCCCCCAGGAGCTCACCCCGACCCTCGGACCGTCGGAAGCCGGGCTGTTCCCATCCCCGCTCCCGCTCGGGGATCCGACCGACATGATCCACTACGCGAACGGGACCTATACGGGTCCCGCCGTGTACGACGTCCTCATCTCGACCCCGTTCGCGGCCGCGAGCGGCGTCCGGCCCGGCCAGACGGTCGTGCTCTCTCCCACGACGAACGAGAGCGTGGGCATCTCCTACCACGTCACGGGAGCGTTCGGCGTCCCGTCGACCCTGCTCGGTCCGACGGGAGCGTTCGCGGTGATCGTTCCGCTCTCGGACCTCCAGGTGCTGACCGGGTTCGCGCGCACGAGCTCCACCCCGTCGGCCCTCCTCGATTCCTCCGACACCGTTCAGGTCGCGTTGAGCGGATCCGCCGAGAACGACCCGGCGCAGATCAACGCGGTCGCCGCGCACATCCAATCGCTCGTCCCGTACTACGGTGTCAGCACCCAGCTGCAGCAGGCCCAGCAGCTCCAGAACGCCGATGCGATCCTGACCGGCTTCTACCTCGCGCTCTCCTCGGTGGGGCTCGCGGTCGGGTTGATATTCCTCGCGATCGTTCTCATCCGGCGCGTCGAGTCGGACCGCCGCTCGATCGGCATCCGTCGCGCGCTCGGGCTCCCTCCCCGGTGGATCTCGGCCGACATCCTCGGACGGGGCCTCGCGCTCGCCGCGGCCGGGATCGTCGGGGGGACCGCGCTCGGGATCATCGTGATCTCGGTCCTGACGAGCTACGGCACGGGCGCCGTGCAGCAGGCCGCCTCGCTCACGGTCTACGACCCGGTCCTCCTCGCTTCGATCGCCGCCGGAGTGCTGGTGCTCGCGCTCGTGGCGAGTGGATTGGCCGCGCGCGCGGCGTTGCGCGTGGACATCGTGGAGGCGCTTCGATGATCGCGCCGAGATCCCCACCCTCGATCGAGCTCGTGGGGGTCTGGAAACGGTACAGCCGCCTGTCCGTCCCGATCGATGCGCTCCGCGACGTTCGGTTGACCCTGCGACCCGGCGAACACATCAGCGTAGAAGGCCCGAGCGGATGCGGCAAGACGACCCTGATGAACCTGCTCGGCCTGCTCGACACCCCCACGGCGGGGGAGGTCCTATGGGATGGGCGCCCCGTCGGAGGGCGCTCCGAGCGGGAGCGCGCCCATCTGCGCCTGACGGGGATTGGGTTCATCTTTCAGCGGTTCTACCTCCTCCCGACGATGACCGCCCGTGAGAACGTCGAGCTCCCCTTGCGCGCCGCCGGCGTCGGCCGGTCCGAGCGCATTCGCCGGGCGGAGGAGCTCCTGGAGGAGGTCGGCCTCCAAACGCGCTCCGGATCGTTCCCGCACCAACTCTCGGGCGGCGAGGAGCAGCGGGTAGCGATCGCCCGGGCGCTTGCGAACCGGCCGGTGCTGTTGCTCGCGGACGAGCCGACCGGGGAGCTCGACAGTGCCGCGACCGAGAGCGTCCTCGCGCTGATCGAGACGGTCGGGGCCGCCGCCGGCGCCACGGTGGTCACGGTGACCCACAACCCCGAGGTCGCCGCCCGTTCCCACCGTCACATCACGATGCGGGACGGTCGGGTCATCGGCGACCGTCGAGAGGAGTGAACCGTGACGCGCATCGCCATCCTGCTCAACGACCGGTGCCACCCCAAGGAGTGTCAGTGGGAGTGCGCCGAGTACTGCCCCGTCAACCGGATGGGGCAGGCGTGCATCGTCGAGGGGCCCAACGGCAAGCCGATCATCTCCGAGTCGCTGTGCATCGGCTGCGGCATCTGTATCCACAAGTGTCCCTTCGATGCGATCAAGATACTGAACACGCCCGAGGCCGACGAGTCGGAGATCGTTCATCGGTACGGCTACAACGGGTTCCGTCTGTACCGCCTGCCGGCTCCCCCCGGGAGAGGGATCACGGGACTCCTCGGCCCGAACGGGACCGGCAAAACGACGGCGCTGAGGATCCTCGCGGGGGTGGAGGTCCCCAACCTCGGGGACTACACGAAGCCCCCCACGTGGGAGGCGGCTGTGGAACACTATCGCGGCACGGCCCTGCACGCGCACTTCCAGAGGATCGCGCGCGGACAGTTGCGGACGGCGGTGAAGCCCCAGTACGTGGACCGAATCGCCGACGATCCCGTCACCGTCCAGGAATACGTGGCGGCCGGCGGGGGGGAGGCCGCTCCGGCCCTTGATGCGGTCGGCCTGAGCGGTCGAGCGGACCGTCAGCTCTCCGAGCTCTCCGGCGGGGAACTCCAGCTCACCGCGATCGCCCGAACGCTCGCGACCGACGCCGATCTCTACTTGTTTGACGA
>Ga0187856_1003579_pt1 | contig 10757 bp, 10 predicted proteins | sample June2016WEW_8_40_FD_132443 | JGI IMG/M metagenome (GOLD analysis project Ga0187856, IMG submission 132443) | Peatland microbial communities from SPRUCE experiment site at the Marcell Experimental Forest, Minnesota, USA - June2016WEW_8_40 | ecosystem: Environmental > Terrestrial > Soil > Wetlands...
AAGAAGCAGGTAGCCGGCTGCTTCGCTCTCTCCAACGCAGCTAGCGCCCCGGGTGTAGCGACAATTTGTCCAAGCGGAAACAATGCAGACATGACGGTGACTCCTCTCTCCAGCCCAATACGGGCGAGCCTCGCCCGCATGGGTCGTCTAAAGCAAAGTGGAATTGCTTGTTGGAAGGCCGCCGCGCAGTCTAGAACGATTGTGAGAACCGGGCCTCCAGGAATTCACCCAGCTTGGCTGTCGCCCTGAACTGCGGGATCGGCTCCAGGTCCTTGAATGCGGACGTAAACGCATTCGAAAGGCTCCAGATCGTTCGCGGCCGGAATTCCTCATACTTCGGCGCGAAGTAGAGGTCATGGACGCTGCGAGCAAGGTGTTTGGGAGCTTCCAGTCTGCCCTCAACGAACGCTTCATAGATGACCACCTTGGCTGTGACGTCCGTCAGTTCGCTTCTCTGCCAGGCTTCGACCAGCCTTCGCATCGGCTCGAAGTTCCGCTGCATCCGCTCCACTCCGACTGAAATGCAGTCGATGAGCGAAAACGACTTCGAGTGTTTCGCGAGCACCGGCGTAAAAGCAGCGACGATGCTTCCGAATTGATCGTGGGTGCAGCCTTGGCGTGGAAGCCGTCGTGAGTCTTCCGGGCGTTCATCCAAGTTCTCTCGATGACCTAAGACAGGTTCTGCGGATCAATTCCCAAATACTTCAGCTTCGATTGCAGCGTTGTCCGCTTCAATCCCAGCCGCATGGCTGCCCCTCGCAGCCCGCCAATCTGCCCGTGGCTCTCTCGCAAAGCGCGAAGAATATGCTCGCGCTCCGTCGCTTCCGAGGTTTCATCCGCACCTTGCTCCTTCTTAGCGGTCGACTCCATTTCGCCTAACGGCGACACCAGCACTGAACCTTGCGTCAGAATCACCGACCGCTCGATGAAATTCTCCAACTCGCGCGCATTTCCCGGCCACTCCCACTTCATCAGTGCGTCCAGGGTTCTTGTGGGGCTGCTCGTGATTGACTTTTTCATCCGCTGGGCAAACTTCTGCACAAAATGTTCCGTCAGCAGCCGGATGTCCTCCCGCCGTTCCCGTAACCGCGGGACCCGGATCGGAAACACGTTCAGCCGGTAATACAAATCGCTCCGAAACTCGTTCTCTCGCACGGCCTCAGGCCAAATCGCGGTTCGTCGCAGCAATCAAACGAAAGTCCACCTTCAAGGTTTGGTTCCCGCCCAGCCGTTCGAATTCCTGATCCTGCAAGACCCGCAACAGTTTCCGTTGCAGTGCCAGCGAAATTGGAATGTGTTGGACACGAGTGCCGCAATCGCGTGGTGGCTAACGCTGACACTTCAAGAGTGCTGGCGGAGAGCCGGAGGTCGCAGCCCGGCTGGACCCGTTCGACTTCGCTGAAAGGTTCTGGCGAAATCGGCTTTCGTTTCCCCAAACCAAGACTTTTGTTCTGCGGCTGATCGTACTCACGGCGCGGAAGGACTTGGAGAGATGAACGGCGTATAGAAGATACTAGCCGAGAGCACGCCGGGGACGGGAACCTCTAATGCCTACCCAACCAATTGTCCATGAAACACTCTAAGTCTTCGATGCCAGCGAGAGTGTAGCTGAGTGCCACCGGCCTGTGTTGCCAATATCGTGGCAGCATGAAGTCGGGCCATGCCTCCGCTCGGCCTTTTCGTTCATGACCATTTGAAAGATCTTCGACCGCGCGTTAAGGGGCAGACCGATAGTTCCACTCTTTTCGCTTCTTACGTGAGGAGTCGATAAGAAACAACACGTTACCTTTGCTTCACTAACACTTAACAACGAATCAGAATGGTGTGTATTCCAATGTCCTACATAGCACGAGCGACTTAATGTGCTTGGAGATCCCGCGCTATCTGGGGTCAACTATTCGCTCGTTACAGACAGTTAAGCCAAGGCGTTGAAGGCAAGAATCTTACCAATCTCTAAGCACGCGATGAAATCAGAAGGAGGATGTTAACTTCATCGCGCGTAAGAGCTGTGCCGCTTCGGTGGTACGGATCCCGTTGCAAGTCTGCCGGGCTCACACTCCTGTCTCGACAGACTTCAACGGGAAACAGTTCCGGCGGTTCGGAGGATCATCTCCGTAAAGTTCACAACCGGTAAAAGTATGAAGCGAGTACTGATTCTAATTCTGGCGATATCGACTTTGGCTGCGGCGCGCGATAAGAAAGCAAAGGCTCGGCCGGGGCCTTATGTATTTACCAGCAGATCGTCTGCTCAAACGCTCAAAGTGCTCATCGTCCAAGCGAATCTAAGGGAAGGCTACACGCTCGATTCCGACAATCAGCTCCAGTTTCGCTTCTCGAAACCAGCGCAGATGCCCGTCGTAGATGCGATTTTCACGGCCTCAAGTATGTGTAACGGCATGACCACAAAAAAGGTGTGGTCGTACACCTTGGTGGAACTCATGGGCACGACAAAGGTAACTGTTCAGCCTTTTTGGGAATATCCGGACGATTACTGCCAAACGCAGACTCAGGAGTTTATTTGGAGCCGGCCAGAGGAGATTGCGGCATTTCAAGCAATGCTAGACAAGGCTCCCACATCTACTCCAGCCTCGGTCGCGGATCAGCAGCAGCGCGCGAAGCAACATGCGGCGTGTCTCGAGTTGGCGAAAGACAATCCCAGCATCACGTGCAAGTGAGTATTGGGACAGTGTGGAAGTACAGTGGTCCGTCTCGACGAATTTAAGTGAAAAGTTCACGTTGAATCTTTCTAGAATATTCTAGCTACGGATTTCTTGGCCGATTAGTCTGGCGGGTCAAAGCACAAACGGGGTGTTGTCGGCTCAGGCTAACTAGTCGCGCATCCAGATTTCCTGTGCCGCGGTGCGCTTCGGGTTGTCGACAACGTAAGGCGTAATCAGGATCAGCAGTTCGTCATCCTCTTCCTGTTTAGAACGCTGCGATGTGAGGGCGCCAAGGCCGGCGACGGTGGAGAACGCAGGCAGGCCGCTCAGGCTCTTCTCGTCGGACTTGGTGATCATTCCGGCCACGACCGCCGTTTCTCCCTCTTTGAGCAGGGCTCCTCCCTTGTACTCACGATTGAGAATGATTGGATTGCCGTTCACGGTTTCGGTGCCCAAAGTGCGGAATTGTATTTCTAGATCGAGCGACACATCTGAAGTGCCGTGAACCAGAGTCTTCGCCTTTAGCACCAGGCCGATGTCCTCATAACTAACGGACGGAATCGTCGAACTAGAGGCACTGGTGAGAGCGGACATTTGGGAGGACGATAAGCCAAGAGACTGCAACGTCGACGTACTAACAGAACTGGTTATCGACGAATAGCTGGACGTCTGAATGGGATACCGCAACCCCATTTTGAAAGTGGCGTCCTTCTGTTGAGAAGCGCGCAGCTGGACATGATCGAGCGACCGTGCGGAACTCTCGTTTACGGAAAGGTCGGCGGACAACTGATCGAGGCTCAGCCCGAAGAAACTGATTCCTCCTCCGAAAGTTGTCAGCGGGTTGCTCAAGATCGAACTATCCTCGCTCTCCAGTGTTGTGAGAAGAGTGGCCTCGCTCTCCCCTCTATTCACCCCAGATAGAGCCGCCCCAAGGCTGTAGAGATTGAAACTATCTGGTACGTGCAGGCCGATTTGCCGAGCGTAGGTGCGACTCAGCTGAAAGACTTGCAGGTCGAGCATTACCTCCGGCCTTTCGCCCGTCATCTGTCCGAGAAACTGGGTTGCGGCTTTCAGCGCCGCTTCCGTCCCACGCAGGGTAATCGTTCTGGACGCGACATCGAGACTCACGAACTTGAAGTCAAAGAGCGTCTTTAGCGAGATCATAATTTCGTTCAACTCCTGGCCTGAATCGCCGCCAGGGATGAAGAACGAGCGCATGCCCATGCGATCGTAGATGCGGTGGTTCTCGGGATTGTCGACGACGGCAAGAAGGACTGTATCTTCGAGCGCCACGCTGAATGACTTTGTGACTGCGGATGCGAGCCGCATAGCCGTCGCGAAATTTGCGTTGTCTAAATCGAATCGCACATGACGGTTGGGAAAGTTGTCGTCAAAGAGTACCGAGAGCCCATAGCCCGCGGCAATCGCGGTGAGCAAACCCTTTGAATCGCCGCGATAGTGGATATCACGCGGCCCGCCGAGCGGCTTGCCGACTAGAGCATCTTTGCTGGCGACCAATTGCGGCCCCGCGGCCGGGAGTGTTTCAGCGCCCAAACAGCCCGCGGCGAACAACAATGCGAATCCGGCTGGCAACCATCTCATAAACGATGTGCTTTAGAACGATTGATATGTTACTTTGCAAGTAACTTTGCGCCGATGCTTACTCAGCTCAGTCAATGGTCAGCGTCATCGTGGTCGACGCAGTGATCGACGACGAAGAGGTATCCGTGCCCGCGATGGTCAAGGTATACGTTCCCTTCGCCGCGTTTGTAGAGCTGGATGACGATCCGGAACCACAGGCGGATATTCCAAAGCTCAGAGCAGCGATAAGGAAGACTCCAGCGTATGCACGGAATTTCCTAGGGCGATATCCCAATAGCCCAACGAGCAGTACGATTCCCATGCTCATGCCCGCTTTCGCAGCGTTCAAGCCGGATGTTGGGTGATTGTTAATCCCAGAACGCATCACGCCACCAGTGATGAACAAGTGTTTGCCGTTTGGCCCTTTTACCGAAGCGTCAGCACATGCAGACTCGCTGGTGTAGACGGTCATGGTTGTGGTGACCGCGCTGGTTCCGGATACGGTGGTATCGGAGAGGGTATAGCACGCATTCGAAAGCGACGAACTGGCCGACACGCTCCACCCGATCGTACCGGTATAGCCCTTCTGTGGCGTGATGGTGATGGTTGAAGTGCCTGAGCTACCAGCGGAAACCGTCAAGTTCGTGGCCACCAGCGAAAAAGATCCGCTGGACGACCCACCCACCGTCAATTCCAGCGTGCCGGTTGAAGGCGCATAGGTGGAATCGCCGGAGTAAGTCGCTGTAACAACATGAGAACCGGTGGTGCTGGAAGAGAAAGTGTAGGTAGCCGAGCCGTCTGTGAGGGCAAGGGAGGAAGTCTCGGTGGTGCCATCCACTTCAATTGTCAAAGTCCCAGTCGGCGTGGTTGTACTCGTACTCGAACCGGAAGCCACCGTAATGGTAATCGTGTCGTCCGCACCGCTCGCGGGCGTACTCGTTGCAGCAGACAACGTGGTTGTGGAGGCATCCAATGACGAGGCGGGTATCGTGGGCCACGCTGACAGCAGGTTGGAGAAGTCGAGCGAACCTAGGCCAGAAGCCTCGTCATACCCGGTGGTGGCTGCATGCTCCGACTCTCCTACCGTTGAGCAATAGCTTGACCCCGCATCGCATTGGTTCCCGCCGCTGGTGATGTCGTGAAAAGCTGAAGCGTACGTGGTTGCGTCGGCAGCCAGAGTGTATAGCGTGGAGTTGACCACCCCCTGCCCTGTCGAATTCAGCTTTTGATTAATGATCGCAATCATGCCTGCGAAGATGGGTGCGTCGAAACTTGTGCCTCCGGCTACGGTCAGATACTCGTCGTTGCTATCGCGAAAGCCGTTCGAACAACTTCCAGTGATGCCTGTCGCGCCCGAATCGCTGGAACAGTACAGGAAACCGGCATTGTTGGGCGAGGCGTCCAAAGAAATATCCGGAACCAAGCGGTAGCTGCCAGAGGGGATGCCCGGCACTCCGGTTTGCCAACTGGGCCTTGACGTCAGCGTACTCACACCGCCACCACCTGAAGAGAGGCCGTCTGACGAAGAGTCGTCATTCCAAACCTGCTCCGGAATGTAGGAGAGTGCCGAGCTGATGACATCGCTGCCGTTTGCGGATTCCCAATATGTCGTGTTTGAAGCGGCTACGTCGGCCGCAGGAAACTCGGTTCCGCCCATGCCGGTGACATACTGACTGCTGGCGGGAAAATTGACAGCAAGGGCTTCCTGCTGTGATGTACTAAGATCGGTGTCCCCATAGCAGGCAGTTGAGCCCTCATCTCCGGCAGTGGCGATCACGCTCTGTCCCTGCGAGGCTGCCTGCTCCAGCACGCTGTTAAGCGATGCATAATCGCTCGACCCAAGGTCAGTCTCGCAGTCTCCATAACTGATACTAATGACTGGGGCGATAAGGGTATCGACGGCGTAGTTGATGGAGTCCCAAACGCTGTAGTTGGAGTTGTCGCCCACGTAGACGAGATAAATCGTGGCGCCGGTGCCGATGCCGCCCGAATATTCCATATCGATGTCGGATTCGGCTTCGTCGCCCGAGCTGACGGCTGGGCTTCCGGAATCTGGAACCAGCACCAGGGTTGGATCCTTGACGGCGAGCCCGGCGGCATTCTGGAAGTTCTCCACGTCCGATAAATAGACCTCCGACTGCCCTACCACGGCGATCGATTGTCCGGTCCCGGTGTAACCGTCGTTGTAGGCTGGATTGATGTCATAAATGGTGTCGACGTCTTTGGGCGTGAGGTAGTGATCGCCGGATTGGCTGGAAGTGAAGTTCGACCTGAACCTCACCTGGGGCCTGGGGCGGAAGCTTGATAGATTAGAGACCGACAGCACCACCGAAGAAAGCGCCGCGGGGACGGTAACATCTTTCGAGGGAGCGTAATGCACTTGGCCATTCACGGTGTAGTAATGCAACTCGGCACCAAAGGCCGCTGCGACTTGTCCAGCTGTGCCAGAGAAGGTGACACGGTTTTTGCTGCGCGAAACGCCGTCGATCGCAAAGCCCTCTTGCCCGAGCCACGACTCTACCCTTGAGATATCGGAGTCGGCTACGCCAAACTGGTTGGCGAACTCCTCCGGGGTAAGCCACTTGTGATACAACGCCGAAGAGGAATTTTGCTGTGCGGAGATGAGAGCTTGTAGTTTGGCCTCTTGGGAGGCGGTGCGACTAAAGACAATGCTAATGCCCCCGAGCTTGGTTCCTGAGCGTACTTGGCCAGTGTCGTTTGCCTGCCTCGCCATTGGCGGATGAGTTCCTGGGATGGTTGTCCGCTGGGCGTTGTCAATCGCCGCCGTGATCCGAGGCGCCGGTGTCTGTGCCAGCAACGCTACGCCGAGAAAAAACAACAACACTAACGAAAACAAAACTCGGCGGGTTTTTTTTCTAAAGTCAAGCAATCTCGTCATAACTCATCTCGCAGAAGCCGTTACGCTGCAAATCTGGAACCGCCGTAGGTGAAAACCGTCGCTGCACTCATCGCATGGAATAGATCTCGAGTCACGCAGTCCGCCGGGACAGGTCATAGTGAGAAAAGATGCGGTTCGTCGCGTCCCTCATGTAAATGCTTCATTATGTTTCTGTAAAGTTGTGTATTCGCCAATAAAAACACCATCTGCTCTCCTTCGACTGCTCGTGTCTGAAAAACAATTGAGAACGTGACGAGGGAAGCGGCGGGGTACCGTGCGGGAAGGATGGTTCTCAGACCCCGCCGCGCGGGCGGCCCTCTGCAACAAGCGCCGCCACTGGTTGCTGCCATTACCCCCTCCAACACCTCGGCAGCAACATCAGCTCCAGTAAGAATTCGAAAGATGCGCACTCGCGATTACTGCACGGTTACGCTCATCTCGGTTGCCGGTATTGCTAGCATCTGGCCGTCTGGATGAACCACATTGGCATCTGCGACTGTCAGCCTTGAGAGGCCAGTACTCTTTGCGAGAAATGTGACCGTGACCACCGCACCGTTGCCGGACGCGCCGCCGCTGCCCCTGGGCCGCAGTGCTGTACACTCCAAAACCCCGGCTGAAGTGTCTTCCCGATGCGAAAGGGCGACGATCTGATCTCCCTGGTCGAGGAAGCCGCCGTTGGAGACGTTCACTACTTCTAGACGGGCGGGATCGTATATCAGGCGCAGAGGCACGGAGGATGCATTTTCGACATTCGATAGCATTACATTAACTGCGAAGGTTGCGCCTGCGCGAGTAGACACGGAAGGCGGATCGAAGGCTGCAGTTGCCTTAGCTGCCACCGCAAACTGAGAAACAGAAACGGGAACGATGGACGCCGGCTGTCCCTTGGCACCGGCTGTCGCCGGACGATTCTCAGTGGAGTGCAACTGGATGCCGTTGGCGGTGCCAACATCGAGAGTTCGTCGGTTCAGCGGTACGATTTCGCGTGCCCGCACGATATGAGGTATCAGCGCAAACACAATTTCATTATTCGTCGTCTCCTTGCTGGTTTCGGAAAACAAATATTTCAGTACCGGAATCTGCGACAAGCCCGGAATTCCGCTGATCGACTTGGTTTCCTGGGTCTCGAACATTCCTCCCAGCAGATTGACTTCTCCGTCTTTCAAGCGAATCTCATGCTCGATCTTCCGTTGGCCGATCTCTGGCTCGCTGATGCCACCGATGCTTACGTAGGAGGTGACCGAAGAAACGTCGAGCGAAATCTTCAGGCCGATGTCCCCATTGACGTAAACGCGTGGCGTGATATCGACGTTGACTCCAACATCGAGATACTGAAATTGCGTGTTCACAAGTGCGCTGACCGTCGTCGACGAAACTCCGGACGAATACGATCCCGTTGCGGTGGGCACGCGCTCGCCAATCTTCAGTGAAGCCTTCTGCCCATTGATCGAACGCAATTGCGGGTTTTGGATGATCTTCGTAGAGCTGTCGCTGGCCAGCGCATTCAAACTAGCGGCTCCGATGGTCACCTGAAAATCGGTGGCATTCAAGTTGGCAAGCGAATTCAGGCTGAGAGAGTCGCTGGTAGACGATGTGGAACTGGAACTGCTGCTCGAACTACTGGAAGAACTGGTAGTGTTGCTCTGCAATTGCACGCTCGCACTGCTCGGTGGGTTGATACCAAGATTCTTGACCTTGTCTCGACTGACCTGCATGACGGCAACTTCGACAACTACTTCCGGGAGCGCCTTATCGATGTCGTGAACAACTTTCTCCGCCAACAGAATCTGGTCTGGCGTTCCGCGCATCACGATCGCCTGCTGGGAGGCCAGTTGCTGGATCCGGCTGACTTCCAATACCGTGCGCACTGCGTTAACCACGTCCTGCAATTCGGTGGGTTGCGACAAATTGGAAAGATAGAAGGTCTTCACGACACTCTGTTCGAGTTCTTTTCGTTTTGCGGGGTTATCGGCTGCGACAAAAATCGTGTTGGGCGTTACCGGCCTCCAAAAAGTCTTGGATTGCAGCGCAAGTGTCTCCAGCGCCTGCAGCAGGCTGACACCCGTCAGTTCAACGCGCATGCGTCGGGAATTGTAATCGGGATCAAAGAGGACGTTGATTCCAGCCAGCTTCCCAATCGTTTCATAAATGACTTTGCTGTCCTCTGAGAGCTTCAAGGTGATCGGCAAATCAGCCACGGGCGCCAACTTTATGGGACCCTGAATGGCGTCGAGTTCAGCATTCAAGGCGTCTTCCTCGCCGTTTGAATCTGTCGCGTTCGGCGTCTGGGCCTCCATGATTGCTCGCTTCGTGTTCTCGATCTGCTGCCGGGCGATGGCACTGGAGGGATCAATTTGGAGCGCAAATTCGAATTGCAACAGGGCTTCTTTCAAGTCGCCAGCATCGCGCAGCTGTATTCCCCGATGTACTTTGACGGCCGCCGCCAGAAATTGCAGGCGCGTGGCCGCGCTGCGATAGGCAATGGTCGAGGGCTGCAGAGTATATGCCACCTTGTATGCGAGATACGCTTCTTCGTAATTTTGACTTGCCTCTTCTTTTTTTCCGCGTTCAAAGGCGGAGGATGCGGTTTCCGAAGCCGAGAGCGTAGTCATTATTAACAATAGCAGCAGAAAAACACGCAGTACCCGACAAGCCCTCGGCACGAGTCTCTCCCCCCCAAAAAACATCTCCCGTCGTTACTTACTTCCAGCGCAGCTGCCGCAAAGCGGCTTGCTTCCGAGCGCTGCTTACGCGATGGCTGCTACCGCAGCCTCTGTATAGACATGAACGTCGGCTCCTCAATTTCTTTCGCAAGAGATTAATTAAGAATTGTAAAGAGCGTAGCGGGGACCGATGCAGGAGCGTTGCAGTCGTGCCCGAAGTAGGCGAAGTTGACTTCCAGTCGGGTCGGAGGAGGCGCGCTTACGCGCTGGCCTCCGTCCGCCGCTCAAACTGCACGTGCGGTTTTCCCGCATGCAGCTTTCACGAAGACACGTGACCTGAGAGGTAAAGAAAGGCAATCGCCAAGTGGACCTTTCTTACATCCGTCGGGTTGAGATTGGCCTCCAGTATCCTCAGACGATGATGTACGGGTTTTTCGCTAAGCGAACTGATCCACCTTCATCATCCTTACTCTTCTGGCTGCCCGCCTCTTCCTTCCTGCCTTCGCCTGCCACCTTCCCCGACCCACTCTGGTCGCCGATTCGCTCGGTCACGCGGCTTTCGCCGTGCTTGCGGTACTACTTGGCAGTCCGACTACTGACCGAGCATCACTCCCCACTTCGCGTTCGCTTATAGGTTCGTTTACCCCGGTGTCACCCGAGGACTCGGCCAGTTCTCCTGAGGTCACGCGTTGTCCTTCCGTACCGTGCCGCCCGCAATCACCTTGTTGCGGTGGGTGAATGAGATCGCCTTCGTCGTCGAAGCGCAGACTCGACCTTGCCCCACCTTTGGCCGACCGGTTCATCTGGGGTTTTCCCCTCGATTACGGCCCGGTACTTCTCCGCAGGCCCTTCAGATTCCACCTCGCGGTGGACACCCTGCCCTCCGAAGCACTGCCAGCAGTGGCTCTAGCTCCGCCTTGGCTGTATCCAGCTTTCGCCTTTGTGCCCGTTTAG
>Ga0187856_1003589_pt1 | contig 10742 bp, 8 predicted proteins | sample June2016WEW_8_40_FD_132443 | JGI IMG/M metagenome (GOLD analysis project Ga0187856, IMG submission 132443) | Peatland microbial communities from SPRUCE experiment site at the Marcell Experimental Forest, Minnesota, USA - June2016WEW_8_40 | ecosystem: Environmental > Terrestrial > Soil > Wetlands...
CGGGCGTCGACGAATTCGTCGCCGAAGCGAAACCCGAGGAGAAACTGATCCTGGTTCGCCGGGAGCAGAGCGAGGGGCGGCTCGTCGCCATGACCGGCGACGGCACCAATGACGCACCGGCATTGGCGCAGGCGGACGTGGGTCTCGCCATGCATTCGGGAACGATGGCGGCCAAGGAGGCGGCCAACCTGGTCGACCTCGATTCCGATCCGACCAAGCTCACCGACCTCGTCGCCATCGGCAAGCAGATGTTGATCACGCGCGGCGCGCTGACGACCTTCTCCATCGCCAACGACGTGGCGAAATACTTCGCCATCATTCCGGCGATGTTCATCGTCGCCCTTCCGGGTCTGGCGGCGTTGAACGTCATGGGATTGGCGACGGCGCACAGCGCGGTTCTTTCGGCGCTGATCTTCAACGCGCTGATCATCCCGCTGCTCATCCCGTTGGCGCTGCGCGGCGTGCGTTTCCGGGTCGAAACCGCAGCAAGCCTGTTTTCCCGCAACCTGTGGATCTACGGCGCCGGCGGCCTGGTCGCTCCGTTCATCGGCATCAAGCTGATCGACCTTTTGATCGCACCGCTGGTTTGAGAGGAGCCTGACATGCTCGGCTATGTTACTGGCGCAGTGCGCGCTTCTCTGGTGACGTTCGCCCTGTGCGGCTTTGCCTATCCGTTCGCCGTCACCGCGGTGGGTCAGTTGCTCATGCCAAATCGGGCGAACGGCAGCCTCGAAGAGAGTGCCGACGGCCGGATCATCGGCTCGCGACTGATCGGCCAGCAGTGGAACGATCCGCAATGGTTCCACGGCCGTCCATCAGCCACTGTCGATTTAAGCGATTCCACGAAAGCCGCCCCCTACAACGCGGCCAACACGACGGCTTCGAATCTGGGTCCGACCAGCAAGGCTCTGCAGGACCGGTTGACCGCCGACCGCGCGGCTCTCGATCAGGCCCAGCCGGAGCTCGCAGGCAAGCCGCTACCCGCCGACATGCTCACCACCTCGGCTTCGGGTCTCGACCCGGACGTCACGCCGGCCAATGCTTTGCTTCAAGTGGCGCGCGTGGCTAAAGCCCGCGGCGTGCCGCCCGAGCAAGTTGCCGCTCTCGTCGCGCAACACACGACGCCGCGCAGCCTTTGGATTTTCGGCGAGCCGCGGGTCAACGTTTTGGAGCTCAACCTGGCGCTGGAGAAGGCCTTTCCAAAGAAATAGGAGTGGGCGGAAATCAGGCGCCCCGCGGCGCCCCAGGGCTCGGAAACGCCCAAGGTGAGCGCCGGTAACTCCCTTGGCTGCGTTGATCTGCATCAAGGCAGGCAATCCGGAGCGAGCTGCCTTATCTTCTGCGCAAATGCACCACCGGCGTGGAAAGGGCACCCAATCTTAAGCCCGGTTCTTGCTTCATGACAGGTCCAGGCCGGCACCGCAAAGGTCTGGCCGCAGCATCCCCGCTGCGCATCGAGCCATCGCGTGCGCCACGCGGAAGTTTCGCGGCGTTGACCGTCGGGGCGCTGGGCATCGTCTACGGCGATATCGGAACGTCGCCGCTTTACGCCATGGATGCGCTGTTCCTCGGCCGAGCCGGCGCCGCGCCGGCGCCCGCCGATGTGCTGGGCGGGGTATCGCTGGTGATCTGGACGATCACCGTCATCGTTGCGATCAAATACGCCATTTTCGTCTTGCGCGCGCAGAACGACGGCGAGGGCGGCCTGTTCGCGCTCTACGGCCTTCTGCATGAACCCAAGAAGCGCGGCACGACGCTTCTGTTGTGGGCGCTGATGCTGGGGGCGGGATTACTTTTCGGCGACGGAATGATTACACCCGCGATCAGCGTGCTCTCGGCCGTGGAAGGAATTCAAGTTGCGACTCCGGCTTTGCGAGAGATCGTCATCCCAATCACGATTGGGCTGTTGACCGCGCTCTTTGCCATCCAGTTCAAGGGCACGTCGGGAATTGGAATCGTCTTCGGTCCAATTCTCGCGGTCTGGTTTGTGGTCATCGCCGGCCTCGGCGCCTGGCAGATCGAGCATCACCCGGAAATTCTCGCGGCGTTCAATCCCATTCACGGCCTGGAATTTCTCCGGCACGCGGGCTTGTTCGATGCGCTCCTCATCCTGAGCGCCTTGATGCTGGTCATCACCGGCGGCGAAGCCATGTATGCCGATGTCGGGCATTTCGGCGCGCAGCCGATACGGGCGAGTTGGTTTGCCGTCGTCTATCCGGCGCTCTTGCTCAGCTATCTCGGGCAAGGCGCCTATCTTTTGACCGGTGCGCCGGTCGCGGGCGGCAAGCTTTTCTACAGCCTGGTGCCGCAATCGATGCTTTTTCCGATGGTTCTGCTGGCCACCGTCGCGACCGTTATCGCGTCGCAGGCGCTGATTTCGGGAGCCTTTTCGCTGGTATCGCAAGCGATCCGATTGGGTCTGTTTCCGCGGCTAAATCTCCTGCACACCCATCAGGCGCATGCCGGTCAGATCTATATTCCCTTTATCAATTGGTCGCTTTTTGTCGGTTGCATCCTGCTCGTCGTAACCTTCAGCTCCAGTTCGGCGCTGGCGGCGGCCTATGGGCTGGCGGTGTCCGGCGTGATGGTCATAACGTCGCTGGCGATGGTTCCGGTCGCCCGGCGCTATTGGAACTGGGGGCCGGCCAGAACGGGTCTGGTGTGGGGCGCTCTGATAGCGGTCAACGCCTGCTTCCTGGTCGCGAGTTCGCTCAAGTTCCTGGAAGGCGGGTTCGTTCCACTTTCGGTCGGCGCCGTTTTGTTTCTGGTGATGTCGACCTGGCGCTGGGGCCGCAAGGCAACCTTTGCGGCCTATTCGGCGAAATCCACGATGACGATGGCGGAACTGGTCGCGCTGCATCGCGATTGCAAAGTCTTCATGGAGCGAAACGCCGTGGTGATGGCGGCGAGCCCGCTGCACCTGCCGACCGATCGGGCGCCGGCGCTCATTCAAATGCTATGGGAGCGCCACGGCATCCTGCCGCGGAACTTGATCCTTGTCGAAGTCACGCATCGCAAAGTCCCCTACATCAGGGATAATCGCTATCTGGTGACCGTCTTCGACCGTGACAAGCAAAGAGGCAGCATCATTGGCGTCAGGTTGAGTTTCGGCTTCATGGAGGAGCCGAATGTCGAGCGATTACTGGAAGAGATGGCGCGGCACAAACAAATCGATCTGCCGACCGACCGACGTCAGTGGGTCGTGCATGTCTCGCAGGAAAACCTGCTGCCTTCGCGGCGGATGGGCTTGCTCAAGCGTCTGCGTTTTCGGCTGTTCATATTGTTACGCTTGGTTTCGCAACCCGCTTATTACTATTACGGTCTCGGCGACGAGGTGCAGCTCTCGGTCGAAATCATCCCGGTGCGGGTGCGCTAGAGCATGTTCAGTTTCGGTGGAAACTGATCATGCTCTAGATTCTTTGTTTGGTCGCATTTTCTACGGAAAACCGGTATCCACTTTTCCTGAAAATGCTCTAGCTTTGCGACGAACTCTACGCCGCCGCGGCCTTGCCCTTCGGCTGCACTTCGGCGGTGTAATCGCTCATCAATTGCTGGGTGATGCGGGACGGGGTGAAAGACCAATCCGCGATTTGCGACACCGCGGTCACCTCGGCGGCGGTGCCGGTGATGAAACACTCGGAAAAACCAGAGAGCTCCTCCGGCATGATGCGGCGCTCGGTCACTTCGATATTATGCCGGCGCGCCAGCGCGATCGCCGTCGCCCGGGTAATGCCGGAAAGAAAGCAGTCGGCGATCGGCGTGTAAATCCTGCCGTCCTTGATGAAGAAGATGTTGGCGCCGGTGCATTCGGCGACGCGGCCCTGCCAATCGAGCATCATGGCGTCGGCAAAGCCGCGGCGCTCGGCGCGATGCTTGGAGATGGTGCAGATGGCGTAGAGGCATGAGGCCTTGGCCAGCGCCGGCGCCGTTCTTGGATCGGGACGGCGGTACTCGGCGAGATCGAGCCGAATGCCCTTGAGCCGCTGCGCCGGGTCGAAATAGCTCGGCCATTCCCAGGTGGCGATGGCGAGATGGATCTTGTTGTTCTGCGCCGAAACGCCGAGCTGCTGGGAGCCGCGCCACGCGATCGGCCGCACATAGGCGTCTTTCTGGTTGTTCTTCTCGAGAACGAGACGCTTGGCGGCTTCGATCTCGGCGACGCTGTAGGGGATTTCGAAATCCATCAGCTGTGCCGAGCGCTTCAGCCGCTCGGAATGCTCGATACTCTTGAAAATCTCGCCGCCATAGGCGCGTTCGCCCTCGAACACGGCGCTCGCGTAATGCAGACCGTGGGTCAGCACGTTGATCGTGCAATCGGCGGTGGGAATGAGCTTGCCGTCGAACCAGACCAGGTCGGGACGTTGGTCGAAGGGCACTGCCATGGCATTGCCTCCCTGGGCATGGATGGCCCGTTCCGTGCCGGATTTTTGCCCCGCATAAGGGTAGGCCTTTGCGCCGGGCCTTTGCGCTGGGCCTTGGGCCTTTGCGCCGGGATCGGATTCCCGGTATGTTCGCATTTGCCCTATGAGAGCGCCCTTCGGCGCCTGGGCAACGTGCCGGGCCAAGCCAGGCACGCTGCTGCCATGACATCGCGCTTTTGCGGGTAACAATCAAACTGAAATATGTCAATATAGCTGACATAATGGCCGACATCAGTACAACGACGCCGAGTAAAACCCGCTCCATTGCCGCGCCGGTCGAGGCCGCGGCGCAGGCGCACGAACCGTATTGGGACCTTATCGAGCTTCTGTTCTTCGCCTATCGCGACTTCGTCGGCGATCCCGACCAGGTGCTGGAAAAGCTCGGCTTCGGACGCGCGCACCACCGCGTCCTGCATTTCGTCAACCGCAACCCCGGGATGAAGGTCGCCGATTTGCTCGATGTTCTGAAAATCACCAAGCAGTCTCTCGGTCGCGTCCTCAAGCAGCTGATCGATGAAGGCTATGTCGCACAAAAAGAAGGCGCCGATGATCGCCGCCAGCGGCTGCTCTATGTGAGCCCCGCCGGCGAGGCGTTGGCGATGAAGCTCGCCGGGCTGCAGACCGCGCGCATCGGCCGCGTGCTTGACGAACTCGGGCCCGGGGCACGGGAGGCGGCGCGGCGCTTTCTCGCCGGCATGATCGACGCCGAGGATCGCGAACGCGTCCTGCATCTGATCGCGCGCGCCGACTTGCGGCCGCGCGGCCGAGACGGAGTCTCATGACGACTTTATCCGCGAACCCGGCCGATGACGCGCCGCATCTGCTGGTCGTCGATGACGATCGCCGCATCCGCGCGCTGCTGTCGCGTTTCCTGCTCGGGGAGGGCTACCGCGTCACCACCGCAGAGACTTCGCGTGACGCGCGAGCCAAGCTCGAAAGCCTCAACTTCGACCTCCTCATCCTCGATGTCATGATGCCGGGCGAAAACGGGTTTGATTTTGCCCGCGCGATCCGCGCCGGATCGGCGGTGCCGATCCTCATGCTCACGGCGCGGGACGAGAAGGAGAGCCGCATCAAGGGCCTTGAAATGGGCGCCGATGATTATCTGGCGAAACCGTTCGAGCCACGCGAGCTGTCGTTGCGCGTTGCCAGCATCCTGCGGCGCGCCCGGCCGCCGAGCGCGCCGCCCGCAGAATCGGTGCGCTTCGGTCCGTTCGTGTTCCACCTCGCGCGCGGCGAGCTGCGCCGCGGCGAGGAGGTGATCCGCCTCACCGACCGCGAGCGCGAGATGCTGCGCGTCTTGGCCGCGAGCATGGGCGAGACCGTCCTTCGCCAAGCGCTTGCCGGCAGCGGCGAAAGCGTCAGCGAGCGCACCGTGGACGTGCAGGTCAACCGGCTGCGCCGCAAGATCGAACGCGATCCGGCCAATCCACTCATCGTTCAGACCGTGCGTGGCTTGGGCTACCGGATGGTGGCGGCGCCGTGAGCGGCGCCATGAGCAGTTTTGACGATGGCATTGGACGCCTGCGCAGCGCGGCGGGCCACCTGCTGAGTGCCGCGAACGCCGCAGCTATTGCCGCCGGCTCCATCGCGGCCCCGATCACCAGCCCGTGGGGTCGCCTCACCCACTGGCTCAAGTCGGTGATGCCGAAGGGGCTTTATGCCCGCGCGCTCTTGATCATCATCGTGCCCATGGTGGTGCTGCAATCGCTTGTCGCTTTCATGTTCGTGGAGCGGCAGTGGAGTCTGGTCAACTATTACCTCTCCTCGGCAGTGACGCGGGAGATCGCAACGCTCATCGACGTCTACAAAACCTATCCGCAGGGCGCTGACCGCGCTCAGCTCCGCCGCATCGCTCAGGATCGGCTTGGCCTCGTGGTCGATTTCCTGCCGGAGGGGCAATTGCCGCCGCCCGGACCGAAGCCGTTCTTCTCGCAGCTTGATGAGGCGCTGTCGGACGAGATTCGCAAACAGATCGGGCTGCCGTTTTGGATCGACACGGTCGGCCGCTCCTCGATTCTGGAAGTCCGCATCAAACTCGACGACACGATCATGCGGGTATTTGCGCGGCGGGCCGACGCTTACGATTTCAATTCGTGGATCTTCCTGCTGTGGATGGTTTCGACCTTGCTGGTGGTGCTCACCATCGCCATTCTGTTCCTCCGCAACCAGATCCGGCCGATCGTGCGGCTTGCCGACGCCGCCGAGGCGTTCGGCAAGGGTCGTGAAGCGCCGAATTTCCGTCCCCGCGGCGCGCGCGAAGTCCGGCGCGCGGCGGCCGCTTTCCTGGAAATGAAAACCCGCGTCGAACGCGCGATCGAGCAGCGCACGACCATGCTGGCCGGCGTGTCGCACGATTTGCGCACCATCCTCACGCGTTTCAAGCTCGAACTGGCCTTGCTTGGCGAGAGCCCGGAAGTGGAGGCTATCAAGAAGGACGTCGACGAGATGGCGGGTATGCTCGAAGATTACCTCGCCTTTGCGCGGGGAGATTTGGGCGAGCAGTCGGCCGCAACCGACATGGCCGCCATGCTCGAGGAACTCAAGATCGATAGCGAGCGCCACGGGCATCGGGCCAGCGTTGCATTCCACGGCCAGCCGGAAGTCACCGTACGGCCGGCGGCGTTCAAACGTTGTCTCGCCAATCTCGTTTCCAACGCGGCGCGGTTCGCATCCACGGTCGCGATCACCGGCCATCGCGATCACCGCTGGCTCACGGTGTCGGTGGACGACGACGGGCCGGGCATCCCGCCGCCGCTGCGCGAGGATGTGTTCAAGCCGTTCCTGCGCCTCGACGACGCGCGCAATCAGGACGAAGGCGGCACCGGCCTCGGCCTGGCCATCGCCCGCGATATTGCGCGCTCTCACGGCGGCGACATCACGCTTGGCGATTCGCCGCTCGGAGGATTGCGGGCAACGGTCAGGGTGCCGGTCTGACCGATGCTTCTCGCATAAAAGTCCGCTGAGGAGCGGTTCCTTACTTCCGCTGCAAATCCGCCGAGGCGCGGGCGAGGATTTCGACGAGATGCGCTTCGGCCTCGGCATCGCCCGCGAGGCGCTTGCCGACGGTCTCGCGCAGATGATCGAAGGCGGCCTCGACGAGCGGCGGCAGGTCGCGGCGATTGTCGCGCTCGCCGCGCGCGGCGCGCCGCCAGCGGTTCACGCGTTCGCCGAGCGCAGTCAAGCGGTCAAGAACGGCGTCGACGAGGTCGCGATTGGCCGCAAGATAGGTGCGGCCGGTCTCGGTGATGGCATAAAGCTTCTTGCTGCCTTCGGTCGAGGCGGTGACGTAGCCGGCTTCCTCGAGATAGGTCAGCGTCGGGTAGACGATGCCGGGGCTGGGGCTGTACCAATCCGCGGTTTTCTCCTCCACCAACTTGATGATTTCGTAGCCGTGGCGCGGCGCTTCGGCGATCAGCGCGAGCGCGATGAGCCGCAGGTCGCCCTGGGCCAGCATGCGCCCGGCGCGCGTGTCGTCGGGGTCCATGCCGCCCCTTCCGCCCATGCCATGCCGCCCGAAGCCGAAACCGTAGCCGCCGAAACGGCCGCGGCGATGGCGCCCGGCGCCCCATTTTCCATCATGGGATTCGCAATTTCCGTGCATATTCAGGTCTCCTTGAGTTAAGATATATCTTTAGATAGCTCAGCTGGAGATGTAACGCAAGATATATCTTTATGAGTGGAGGGGCAGCGCCCGGCCGCGGCAACCAGGCGGTCATAGCGCTTTGGAATCGTGGCTTGCTGATGCGAGGGAGAAGAAGCTGGTTGCCGGTCTCACTTGATCGGAAAAGCCCGGCCGTGACGGCGCCGACCATGACGGCGTAAGTGAGTCACAATCAAATAGCGATGGTATAAGTCCACGCCGCCATGACCGACACTTTCACGCCGCATATTCCCTTCGGCTTCGATCCGATGTGGGTCTCGATGGCGGTGCTCGCCGTCACCTACGCGTTCATCATTGCCGGGCGCGTCAATCGCGCCGTGGTGGCGCTGATCGGCGCCGCGCTGGTTGTCCTCATCGGCGCGCTCGATCAGGACGAGGCGATCAAGGGCATCGACTGGGACACCATCGGGCTTCTCACCGGCATGATGATTCTGGTGGCGATTTCGCGCCGCTCCGGCCTGTTCCAATATCTCGCCATCTGGTCGGCGCAGCGAGTCAACGCGAGCCCGGCAGGCATTTTGCTCACGCTGCAGATCGCCACGGCGGTCCTTTCCACGGTGCTCAACAATGTCAGCACCGTGCTGCTGATGGTGCCGGTGACGCTGGCCATCACCGCGGAGCTGGAAGTGTCGCCCTTTCCGTTTCTGTTCGCCGAGGTGTTCGCCGCCAATATCGGCGGCACGGCGACGCTGATCGGCGACCCGCCCAACATCCTGATCGGCACGCTTGCCGGCCTCGACTTCAACAGCTTCCTGGTCAATGTGGCGCCGGTGGCCGTGCTGGTCATGGCCGTGCAGGCGGTGATGGTGCAGCTCATCTGGGGCCGCGCGCTGCGCGCGAGCCCCGAGAGCCGCGTCCTGGTCATGGGCATGAATGCGCCGGGGATGATCAGCGACCGGGTGCTGCTGCGCCGTTCGGCTGCCGTCATGGGCGTGGTGCTGCTCGCGTTCGTTTTCGCCGGTCCGCTGCACCTGCAGCCGGCGACGATCGCGCTCACCGGCGCCGCGGCGCTGATGCTGCTCGACAATTGGAAGCATCGGGGCGCCAAGCAGGCCGACAACGTGCACAAGACCTTCGCCGACGTCGAATGGACCACGATCTTCTTCTTCATCGGCCTGTTCGTGGTGGTTCACGCGGTCGAGGTCAGTGGATTGCTCGGGCTCATTGCCGGCAAGCTGGTGGCGCTGACCGGCGGCAACATCGCCGCGGCCGGCGCGCTCATCCTGTGGACGTCCGCCGTCCTGTCGGCGGTTCTCGACAACATCCCGTTCGTCGCCACCATGATCCCGCTGATCAAGGGCATGGCACCGGCCTATGGCGGGCCGGGCGAGATCGCACCGCTGTGGTGGTGCCTGTCGCTCGGCGCCTGCCTCGGCGGCAACGGCACGCTGACCGGCGCCTCGGCGAACCTCGCCGTCGCCGGCATCGCCGAGCGCAACGGCATCCGCTTCGGCTTCATTCAATATCTCGCCTACGGCGTGCCGCTGACGCTCGTCTCCATCGCCATCTGCCAGGTCTATGTGTGGCTGCGGTATTTTTGAGTGCGAGCAACTTTGAGCAAAAAGCAAAAAGTAGCCCGCATGAGCGAAAGCGACATGCGGGGTCACAGCCGCGAGCCTAACCCCGGATATCGCTGCCGCTCATCCGGGCTACGCTTGCTGCCGGGCATCGTTATTTGCATCGCAATCACGATCGCCGCGATCCTATTGCAGGAGGTCGAAGTCCGTTTTGCGGGACAGCCCTATCTCGAAGCTCTCGTGCTCGCAATCCTCCTCGGCGTCGCCATTCGGACAGCGTGGACCCCGGGGCCACGTTGGATTCCCGGCATCAGTTTCAGCGCAAAATTCGTCCTTGAATTCGCCATCGTCATGCTTGGCGCGTCGGTGAGCGTCACCACTATTTTGGCCCTCGGACCGGTCTTGATCGTTGGCATCGCCTGCATCGTTGCAGTGGCTATCGGCAGCAGCTACGTCATTTGCCACGCGATCGGCCTGCCGCAACGCATGTCTATTCTGATCGCCTGCGGCAACTCGATCTGCGGGAATTCAGCGATTGCGGCCCTTGCTCCGGTCATTGGTGCGGATAGTGACGACGTCGCGTCGTCAATTTCCTTCACCGCCGTTTTAGGCGTCGTGGTCGTCCTCGGCCTGCCATTTCTGGTTCCTGTTCTGCAATTATCTTTGACGCAATACGGTGTGCTTGCCGGATTGACCGTTTACGCCGTGCCGCAGGTTCTCGCGGCGACCTTGCCGATCGGAGCACTGAGCAATCAGGTCGGAACAGTTATTAAGCTCGTTCGCGTACTTATGCTCGGACCGGTGGTGCTCGGTTTTTCGTTATTCGCGGATAGACTGCGATCTGCTTCCGCGCACGCGCGATCCGACCGGCGTGGCCCCCGATTAAGCGAACTTGTTCCCTGGTTCATCATCGGCTTTCTGATTGTTCTGATCGTCCGGTCGCTGGGTTTGATTCCGCAGAGCCTGCTGCCCCCGATCACGCGCGTTGCGGCGTTGTTGACGACGGTCGCAATGGCGGCGCTCGGGTTGGGCGTTGACGTGCGTGTCGTGGCCCGCACCGGCGTCCGCGTGACGCTGGCGGTCACGGCTTCGCTTATCGTTCTCGGCGTGATGAGCTATGGGCTCATTCGCCTTGTCGGA
>Ga0187856_1003592_pt1 | contig 10739 bp, 7 predicted proteins | sample June2016WEW_8_40_FD_132443 | JGI IMG/M metagenome (GOLD analysis project Ga0187856, IMG submission 132443) | Peatland microbial communities from SPRUCE experiment site at the Marcell Experimental Forest, Minnesota, USA - June2016WEW_8_40 | ecosystem: Environmental > Terrestrial > Soil > Wetlands...
CGCGCGGCAAGTCCGAGCAATATCTCAAGGACGAGCGGGCGCTCGAGGATTACCTCATCGACACCGGCCTCGAAGAGTCTGTGCTGCGTTTGTCGTCGGGCGAAGTGCGCGCCGGCAACGATCTGCGCAAGCTCGTGGAGGAAGCGCGCTCGATCCGCAATCTGCTGAACGGGTTGCACAGCCGTTATAACCGCAAGGTGATCGAGCAGGCCGCCATTGCCGGCGTGCTGCACCCGCGGGTGACCGGCGATCCGGCGAAAGCCGCGGCGGCGGCGGAGTATATCGCCAAACGTCTCGACGCCTTGACCGACGAGACCGAGCGCGGCTGGAAGGGGCGCTTCAACGAGGACGGTTTCCAGTTCGAGCGGGTGGTCCGCGGCGTCAAGGAGGTCGCGGTGATCGATCAGGCCCTGCTCGGCTCGGCCGATGCGCGCAAGCTCGACGAGTTCGCGCCTTCGCTGCAACAGACTTATCCGCGGCCGACGCCGCCCGCGGTGCTGCGGCGCAAGGACGAGGAGACGCCGATCCACGGCCCGGTCGGCCTGTTCGAGGCGGTGACCGGAGCCGGCCGCAAGGGCGTCGCGCTGCAGCGCTACAAAGGCCTCGGCGAGATGAATCCCACCCAGCTCTGGGAAACGACGCTCGACGCCAACGCGCGCTCGCTCCTCCAAGTCAGCGTCAAGGAAATCGACGAGGCCAACACCATCTTCGACGAACTCATGGGCGACAAGGTCGAGCCGCGCCGCCTGTTCATCGAGGAGCACGCGCTGGCCGCGAGCGTGGATGTGTAGCGGGGCACCCAATACCGCGGTTGGCGTTTGCCTGACGGCGTGCTAAAGTGACCAATTAGATGGTCATTTAGGGCAGGTTAGCCATGGAAACGGTCAATCTAGCCGATGCAAAGGCGCGGCTGAGCGAACTGGTGGAGCGCGCTGCGGCTGGAGAAGTTGTGCGCATCACCCGCCGCGGCAAGCCGGTGGCGCAGCTAACGTCGGTCAAAGCACCGCGCAAACGGATCGATGTGGCGGCGTTGCGTGCGTTGACCGATTCCATGCCGATGCAGCCGGAGTCTGCCGGGGACTTTGTTCGTAAGATGCGGGACCGAGAGCGCTATTGACGCTCTATCTGGATACGTCGGTGCTCGTCGCCGCCTCAACGCGAGAGGTGAAAACCGATCGGGTGCAAGCCTGGCTGGACGAACAAGCTCGGAACCGACTCATTATCAGCGACTGGGTGATAACCGAATTCTCCTCCGCCCTCTCGATCAAACTGCGGAGCGGGCAGATCGGGTTCATTCACCGCGCCGATGCGCTCGCCGAGTTTTCCCGTCTGGCCGCCGAAAGCCTTACGATACTCCCGGTCTCGGGTTTGCAGTTCCGCACCGCGGCCCGGTTTGCCGATCATTACGTACTCGGGTTGCGTGCCGGCGACGCGCTGCATCTCGCCATCTGCTCCGATCACGGTGCAACGCTCTGCACGCTTGACCGCGGGCTCAGCGAGGCTGGCGCGGCGCTGGGCGTGAAAACAATGCTGCTGTGATCAAGCCGGCAATCCCCGCATCGCCTGTGTGACCGCCCCCTCGGGCCCGTCACGACAACGGCCGCATCAGCGCGGCGCACGCGGCTTCGATTTCCGCCTGGCTCTTGCCCATGTCCGCGAGCAGGCCAGCGTAATTCGCAAACGCCTGGTCCAGATGCGGATGGCGATGCCCCGTCCGGCGCGTGAATTTCACAAAGATTGCAACATGCCGCCGCATCAGCGGCTCGGCCTCGTTGAGCCGGTTGGTGGCTCGCAACAAGTAACCAAGATTGTTGAGGCGGATCGCGACATTGGGATGCTCCGCCCCCAAGCTCTCTTCGTCAATGGCGAGCGCGCGGCGGATCAGAGGCTCGGCCTCGACGAGCCGATTGGTGGCTTGCAGCAATAGGGCGAGATTGTTGAGGTCGGCAGCGACCTCAGGGTGGTTTGGCCCGAAGCTCTTTTCGTCGATGGCGAGCGCACGGCGCATCAGTGGCTCGGCCTCGACGACCCGATTGGTCACTCTAAGCAATTCACCGAGGTTGTTGAGATCGGTCGCGACCTCGGGATGGTCCGGCCCAAATCTCTTTTCATCGATGACGATGGCGCGTCGCAGCAGCGGCTCGGCATCGACGAGCCGGTTGGTGGCTCGCAGCAATAGGGCGAGATTGTTGAGGTCCGTCGCGACCCTGGAATGGTCTGGCCCTAGGCTCTTTTCACTGATGGCGAGAGCGCGGCGCATCATCGGTTCGGCCTCGACGAGCCGGTTGGTGGCTTGCAGCAATTGCGCGAGGTTATTGAGGTGAGTAGCGACCTCGGGATGGTCCGGCCCGAACCTCTTTTCGTCAATGGCGAGCGCGCGGCGCAGCAGCGGCTCCGCCTCAGCGTGCAACGCGCGTGCGTTGAGCAGCAGACCGAGGTGAGCCATGAGTCGGGCTGTTGGCTCGGGAATCCCGACAGCGTCCCCATGCGCCGTCACCGTGCGTGCATGCGGAGCGAGCGGGTTAAGTGTCGGCCAATTGCGGACATCGACCGGGCTCCCAACGAACGCCACGTTGATCCAACCCAATGCTTCGACCAGACTGCGTTGCCGCACCTCGCCGACAAGGCTGCGGCGCGTCACGTCCTGCACGAGGCGGTGGACGAGGAAGAACGGCCCCGCGGCGTCGCGCGTCACCAGCGAATAGGCGGCGAGATCGTCGAAGGCGTCGCGCAGGTTCTCGGCTTCAATGCCGGGGATCGGGACATCGATGAGTGTTTCGGGCACCTTTTCGGGCGCGAGCCAGGCGAGCCGCTCAAGGAGCCGCCGGCCGTCCCCGCTCAATTGCGCGACCGAGGTCTGCCAGGTGACGGCGACGGCACGCGGATAGCCGGTCACCGTCGCATCGAACCACGCCAGAACTTCATCGTGCTTCGTGCGCCATTTCTCCAGGTATTGCCCAAAAGTCAGCCGGCGCTTGGCGATGAAGGCCGCCGCCTGCTCCAGCGCGAGCGCAAGGCCACCTAGCTCGACCGCGACCTCGCGCGCCTTGGCCTCGTCGTCGGGCGCCACGCGCCGCCGGCCCGCGGTGCGCGCCAGGAGGAACGCCGCGGCATCCTCGACCGCGAGCACGTCGAGTTCGAGCGGCAGAAAATTGCCGGAAAAATCCGCGAGCCGGCTGGTGACGACCACGTGGCCGCTCGTAAACCCGCTCAACAGGCCCTCCACCTCGGCCAAAGCCGGCTTGCTGTCGACGTTGTCGAGGATCAGGAACCAGCCGGGATTGGCCTTGAGCCAATCGAGCACGGCCGCGAGGCGCGCTGCATCGTCGGTCGTGTCGAGCTTCGGCACCAAGGCGCCGGCCAGCACCGCGAGATTGCGCCGCAGCGCCTCGGGCGTCTCGGCGACGGCGAACAGCAATGCACTGTACTCATCGGCGTTCGCGCAGGCGTATTCCACCGCCGCGCGGGTCTTGCCGATGCCGCCGAGCCCGTAAAGCGCCTGACTGACGATCGCCGTCCGCCCGCCGCGCGCCCGCGCGAGGCTCTCGTGCAACCGTTGCATGAAATCGTCGCGGCCTTTGAACAAGTCGCCGATGCTCGGATAGGGCAGCACGATCGGCTTGCCAGTCGATGCCGTGTCTGTGTCGGGCTTCGTCGCGATCTTCGGTTCATCGCGGAGAATGGCTATGCGGAGCTCATTTGAGTCCGAGAATTCCGCATAATGGACGCCATCAGCCTTGAGCAAATCAATGTAGCTCCTTTGCAGGTCGGCGCGATCGCCCGCGACGGGGTTCCTATCCGGCGTGTAATTCTCGCGCGCAAAGTAGCGATAGCGCCGCCTATTGAAATGACGGGCCAGGAAAAACTCCCACTGGGTATAGCTGGCCTCTTTGACACGTGCTGGAAGCGCCTCCTTGAAACGATCGGCGGCACGTTGAGGCGGACAAGCGCCGCTACGTTTGCCGGCGATGCAGACCACCGCATGGCAGTCGCGAATATAATCGGCGAGCGTACCCAGCAGGGTCTCGCTGTTGGGGCTTTGTTTGAAGTCGCTCTGCACAGTTACTTCGTGGCCGCGCGCGGCAAGATCGCTACGGATCGCATCGCGCGCCTTGCCGAATTCGCTCGTGACGGCGGAGATGAAGATTTTCATATAGTGACCGACGAAAGGAATTGGCGCCCGTTGGTATTCAAGCACAACCTTTCGTGGAGCGTAACTGGCCGCGGCGGCCGGCGATATTCGGTCATCTCGGGGTGGGATTGCCGCGGCCGCGCCACGATGATTCTTTGATTCGCACCAATTCTTCCCGCCGTCGCCACGCCGGAAGCAAACGCCGGAGCTAAAAGCGCCGCGGAATCAAGTACAAGTCACTCGCATGGTGACGATGCTTGACAGGGCGCGCGCGAGCGGTAGAGGGGCGCCACCTCGCTCCCGTAAGGGACGCCGGCCGGGTGACAGCGGCCGGCGGAGCGAGTTGCGGTACCCGCGGGCGGCGGCTCGTCACCGTCGCACTCGGGCGGCTTGGGCATCATCCTGCCGGCATTAGGACCGGTGTGCGAGGTGCTCGCTGGACTGGGACTTCAGGCGCGGCGCGGGTAATGCCGTGGAGCAGCGTGCGGTCTTCGCCCCGGTTGGCGGTCCATAAGATCGTACGCTCCGGCCAGGTCCCCGGAAGCATGGCCCGACGCTGAGCCTTGGGCGACGAAAGTCCCCTTGGCGAGAGCCGCAGTGGAACGCCGACAGGCGTGCGCGCTCTGCAAGGCGCGCCGCACCGCAAGGTGCAGAGGTTGCTGACTTGCGTCTGTCGGCGTTCTACTTCCTTTTTATGAGGTTGCAGCCCGATCGTGATGGAACCGGCTCTCCACTGCCGGATTTATCAGACGAAGATCGGACTCGCAGCGAGGCCGCTTCCACGAGCGAACGGGATCGCTGTCACCCCCACCCGCTCGCTCCGCTCGCGACCTCCCCCCTCCAGGGGGAGGTGATGGTCACCGCGAGCGTCGCGAGAACGATGGCGGGATGTTCTAATGCCCCGGCAGCACCAACACCTTCGGGCTCGTCGGCAGCGTCGTCTTCGACACCACGACCGAGGGGATTTCCGCCTGTTCGACGTCCCATTGCTGCCGCGCGCGGTCGAGGAAGCGGTCGAGCGTGTACTGGCTGAAGAAATGCATCGGGATGATGAGCGGCGCCTTGAGCGCGGTCAGCACCTCCATCATGCCGTCGAGGTCGAGCGTAAAACTGCCGTCGACCGGCGCCATCACCACGTCGACGCGGCCGATGTCGTTGAGCTGCTGCTGCGTGAGCGTGTGGTGCAGATGCCCGAGATGGGCGATGCACATGTTCGCGATCTCGAAGATGAAGATTGAATTGCCGTAGCGCTCGGTGCCGCCGTCCCAGGTGCGGATGTTGGTCGGCACGTTGCGCACCCGCACGTCGCGGTATTTTAGATCATAGATCGCCGGCTCGTCGGGGCTCGGTCCCCAGCCGCGCAATACGTATTTGATCGCCGCATCGGGATGGTCGGTATAATGCGTTGAGTGCGCGTGGTTCATGGTGACGATGTCGGGCAGAACCGGCGGCCGCACATAGTCGTTGTAGTCGGTCGCAATGCGGACAAGTTGCGGGCTCTCGATCAGGAACGTGGCATGCCCGACATAGGTCAGACGCACCTGATCCGCATTGAGCGCGGCGAGATCGAACGAAGCGGGCACCGCGGCCGGCCGATCCGCGGCGACAAGACCGGGACAATTCTGCGTCATTTCCGGCTTGGGCGCCGGCGCCTCCACCGGCTGGGCGAAGGCGATCGCCGGGAGCGCCCAGCACGCGAGCGCTGCGGCGATGAAACGCGTGATGCCGGGAAAAGCGCCTATGCGCGAGCGAGCCAATTCACCACTCCCTCGGTCCGCGCCCCGGCAGCGACCATCAGAGGGGATAAATTGGCATGGAATGCGGCGGCAGACCATCACCCATCGTGTCGTCATTGCCGGGCTTGACCTTGACCCGGCAATCCACCCCCTCCCTACCCTCCCCCGCTTGCGGGGGAGGGTAGGGAGGGGGTGGTGGATCACCGGGTCAAGCCCGGTGATGGCGCGGTGATGCTGCGAAGATCAGCGCCCGGACGTGATCAGACCGCGCGCGGTGACGACGACCCACTCGCCGTCTTGCCGCTTCACCGCCTCCACGCGGCCGAGACCGGGCAGGAAGCTGCCGGAGCCGACGACGAAAACGCCGCCGTAACGGCTCTCGACCACGGCGCGACCGTTGCGCACATCCTGCACGATCCAGCCGTCCAAAATACGGTCGATCAGGGTCGGCTCGGACGCCGGCGGCGGGGTTGCTGCGATCGACCCCGTGGTCTCCGGCGCCGCGGCGTCCCGCTTGTCGAGCCGATCAACCGTGTCGGCAATGTGCGCGAGCTTCGCCGCCGGATCGGCCTCGGCGCGCTCGACGCGATCGAGGCGGTCCGCGATCTTGGCGAATTGCGTGTTGGCGTTGCGGGTCGCGCCGTCGAGATTCGCCTTGAAGGCGGAAAGCTCGGCGAGTTGCGCCTTCAATGCTTGGAGAACATCGCGCGCATCTGCCGTCCTGGAGATCGGGGCGTCCGCAGGAAACAGCCGGACAATTCCAGAAGCGGTCAGCGCTCCGAGGAAAGAACCGAGCGCAGCGGCGAGCGCGATCGTGGCCGCGAGCAGCGCAAAGCGGAACGAGCGCGCTTGCGGCGCAGGAGCGGCAGAGGCAAGCTCGCTCGGCGTCTCGTTCACCGCTTCGCCATCCGGCGTCGCCATCGCCTCTGCGCAGTCGAAATTCGGGCTCTCATTCACGGCTTCGACGCCCGACCGCGCGATTGTCTCTTCGCCATCGAGCTTCGGCGCCTCGACCATCGGCAAATCGTTCGTCGCCGCGTCGCCGCCCGCCTCGATCGAAGGCGGCGCGCTGTCGCCCGCTTGCGGCTGCGGGGGAGCGCTACCCGTAGCGGCGGAGTTCGCGAGCGTTTTGGAGGCTTCGGGTTCGGCCTTTTCGCCTAAGCTCTTATCCGGGCGCTTGCCCATGTGCGGATCCTCCGGCTTGCCGTTGACCAGTCGTTAACCATGGATGGTTAGCAATTGGTTACCAAAAGCTTGCGCAGCCCTCTCTTTCGACGGACTATGGCGGCACGCGGTTTTGCTCGACGCGAGCGAAGCACGCGAAAGGCAGCAATTGCCATGACGGATGCGGCGGAGCTAGCTTGCAGCCGAACGCGCCCTCTCCTGCCAGGATGCAAGGCTAACCCGCGAAAAAACTCCGCGAACGCCTAAGGCGGGAACCATGACGATCATCATTACCGACGAAGACGTTCGCCGATTGCTGCCGATGCGCGAATGCATCGAGGCGATGCGCGTCGCATTCCGCGATTTCGCCGATGGCGTGGCGGTGAACCGGCCGCGCATGCGCTACCTCGCCAAGCATCCCGACCCCGAACGCAAGTATCTCGCCAACGTCCACGTCGGCGCGGTGCCGTCGTTTGGGGTTGCCTGCGTGCGCGCCGGCTCGCAGATTCTTAAAGCTCCAAGCGCCGCCAACGATCGACGCCTCTACGAGAACCCGCAGCCGTTCAATTGGGGCATCGTGATCCTTTACAGCCTGGAGACGGCCGAACCGCTGGCGTTGCTGCACGAGTTCGTATTGTCCGGCATGCGCGTCGGCGCGACGACGGCCGTCGCCGTCGACGCGATGGCGCGGCAGGATGCGCAGACGCTCGGCCTGTTCGGCACCGGCAAGCAGGCGCGCAACGCGCTCGAAGCCATTGCGCTCGTCAGGCCGATTCGCCGCGTCAACGTCTACAGCCCGCATGCCGGGCATCGCGCCGCCTTCGCGCGCGAAATGTCGCGCGATGGGCTCGCCGTGACCGCGGCCACCGATGCCCGCGCCGTGATTGCCGACGCCGATATCGTGTGCTGCGCCACGACGGCGATGCAGCCCGTCTTTGACGGCGAATGGCTGGAGGACGGCCAGCTCGTCGCCTCGATCGCCAATTCGGACGTGACCAACAAGCGCTCCGAAGTCGACCGCCGCACCTATGAGCGTGCGCGCTCTGTCATCATCAACGATTGGGAGAGTGTCATCGACAACGATCAGACGGAGCTGCTCGAGCCGATCAAGGACGGCCTCGTCGGCCGCGAGCGGGTCCACGAGCTCGGCGAGCTTCTCAACGGCAAGGTCCGCGTCAATCAGCCGCCGCGCGGCGATGCGCAAAAAGGGATCATCTACTACAAGAACAATTCGGGCCTGGCGATCCAGTTCGCCGCCGCGGGCGGCATTCTCTACCGCAAGGCCCTGGCGGAAGGCTCGAACAAAATCATTCCGACCGAATGGCTGGGCAGCGATCTCACCGCCTATTATAAGGCTGGCTTCAGACCCTCGCCGTGAAGGGACCGCCTATGAAACGCATCCGCATCCGCAATGCGATTTTGGCCGCTGCCGCGCTGGCGATCCTCGCCGTGCCCGCCCGCGCCGATGATGTCGCGGACTTCTACCGCGGCAAGCGCATCAGCCTCGTCATCGGCTATGGCCCCGGCGGGGGATACGACCTTTATGCCCGCCTGCTCGGGCGTTTCATCAGCGCGCACATTCCCGGCAACCCGACCATCGTGCCGCAGAACATGCCCGGCGCCGGCAGCCGCAGCGCGGCGAACTGGCTTTACGCCATCGCGCCGAAGGACGGCACCGTGATCGCCTGCCTCGGCCAGGCGACGCCGACCGATCAGGCGCTCGGCCAGCCCGGCGTCCTGTTCGACTCGCGCAGGTTCAACTGGATCGGCAACCTCTCGGTGGTCAACAATATCCTGTTCGTCTCGGCGGCAAGCGGCGTCGCGACGTTCGCGGACGCCAAGAAAAAGACGCTCGCCATCGGCGCCAGCGGCGCGAGTTCGCCCTCGGTGCTCTACCCGCAGGTGTCGAACAATCTGCTCGGCAGCAAATTCAAGATCATTGCCGGCTATCCGGGCGGCGGCGACATCAATATCGCCGTGGAGCGCCATGAGGTGGACGGCCGCGGCAGCGATTCCTGGGCGTCGATAAAAACCACGCGTCCGGATTGGCTGCGCGATCACACGATCAACATCCTGTTTCAGGTCGGTCCGCGGCGCGAGCGCGACTTGCCCGACGTGCCGCTGTGGACCGAGCTCGGCGAGAACGACGAGCAGCGCCAGGTGCTGGAAATCCTCTCCGGCGATGTGTCGGTCGGACGGCCGATCGTGACCGCGCCGGACGTTCCCGCCGACCGCGTCAAGGCGCTGCGGCAGGCGTTCGACGAAACCATGAGCGACCCGCAATTCATCGCAGCGGCGAAGCAGTCGAACATAGACATCAATCCGATGGGCGGCGAGGAGCTGCAAAAAATCGTCGGCCGCATCGTCGCTCCGCCGGCGAACATTCTGGCGATGGTGAAGGACGCGATCGCGATCAAGGACGTCGAGCGCAGGGGACAATGATCATCGAAAGATCAACTCTTCGCTTCGTCATGCCCGCGCTTGTTACGGGCATCCACGTCTTAGAATCCGCCTCGCATGAAAGACGTGGATGGCGCGCAGCGCCGATGACAGCGCGTCGGCGGCGATCATCTTACTCGGCACGATCCGCCGTACCCTCCACGATGCGCACCAGATCGGCCATGATGCGGTTCAGCTCGAAATTTTTCGGCGTGTAGACGGCGGCGACGCCGGCGCTTTTCAGCGCGCTGGCGTCCCGCGGCGGGATGATGCCGCCGACGACCACCGGGACGTCGTGGAGGCCGGCGTCCTTTAGGCGCGCGATGACGTCGCGCACCAGCGGCAGGTGCGAGCCGGAGAGGATCGACAGGCCGACGACGTGCACGCGCTTTTCCGCCGCCGTCGCGGCGATCGCCTCGGCGGTCAGGCGGATGCCATCATAGACCACGTCCATGCCGGCGTCGCGGGCGCGGGCGGCGATCTGTTCGGCGCCGTTGGAATGGCCGTCGAGGCCGGGCTTGCCGACCAGAAATTTCAACCGCCGGCCGAGTTTTTTCGACACGCGGTCGACCTCGGCGCGGATGTCGTCGAGGCCTTCGGCATCGTTGCGCATGGCGGTGCCGACGCCGGTCGGCGCCCGGTATTCGCCGAAGGCGCCGCGCAGCGCAAAACCCCATTCGCCGGTGGTGACGCCGGCCTTCGCGCAGGCGATCGAGGCCGGCATGATGTTGCCGCCGTTTCGCGCCGCTTTGCGCAACTCTTGCAGCGCAGCGGCGACGGCCGCGCCGTCACGCGCGGCGCGCCAGGCGTTGAGACGCGCGACCTGATCGGTCTCGGCCTCCGCCGATACGGTGACGACCGCTTCGGCGGCTTCCGCCAGCGGCGACGGCTCGGTCTCGACGAAGCGATTGACGCCGACCACGATCTGCTCGCCGCGCTCGATCGCCTCGACGCGGCGCGAATTCGATTCGACGAGCTGGTGCTTCAGATATCCCGATTCGACGACAGCCACGGTGCCGCCCATCTTTTCGATCTGCGCAAGCTCGTCCTTCGCCGCGCTTTTGAGTTCGGCGACCTTGGCCGCGATTGCCGGCGAGCCGTCAAAAACATCGCCGTATTCCAGAAGGTCGGTCTCGTAGGCGAGGATTTGCTGCATACGCAGCGACCATTGCTGGTCCCACGGTCGCGGCAGGCCGAGCGCCTCGTTCCAGGCCGGCAGCTGCACGGCGCGCGCGCGCGCGTTTTTCGACAAAGTGACCGCGAGCATC
>Ga0187856_1003595_pt1 | contig 10735 bp, 7 predicted proteins | sample June2016WEW_8_40_FD_132443 | JGI IMG/M metagenome (GOLD analysis project Ga0187856, IMG submission 132443) | Peatland microbial communities from SPRUCE experiment site at the Marcell Experimental Forest, Minnesota, USA - June2016WEW_8_40 | ecosystem: Environmental > Terrestrial > Soil > Wetlands...
CGGCGGGTGACCGCCACCAGGTGGGCGAGCCCCTTGCGCGGCTCGAAGGTCCCGACGCCCAGGAGGTAGGGCTGGCGCAGCCCGAGCCGGGCCAGCGTCGCCTCGACGACCTCGGGCTCGGCCGGTCGGTACCGCGGCGAGAGCCCGTGGGGGACGACGTGGACCCGGCCGGGATCCACACCCGCCAGCCGGGCGCAATCGGCGGCGGTGGCCCGGCTCGGGACGATCAGCGCGTCCGCCCGGCGGAGCAGCCGCATCCCGGGCCGGCGCAGCAGCCGCGACCTCCACGAGTAGCCCGGCAGGAGGAGGGGGATGAGGTCGTGGACGGTCACCACCACGGGGATGGGAGCACGCCGCGGCTGGCCCTGCTCGACCGCGTGGTAGAGCCGCGCCGGGTGGTGGCGCAGGGCGCTCGCGACCAGGAGGGGATCGGCCAGCACCTGGGCGCGGCGCTCCAGCCGGGGCACGCGTGCCGTGACCCGGACCCCGGCGGCGGCGAGCTCCCGGGGGGCGGCGGCTCCGCGGCCGAGCAGGACGCCGACCTGGGGGGCGAAGCCGATCTCGGTCATCCCCTCGATCAGGCCGCGGAGGTAGGTCCCGATTCCCCGGCTCGCCGAATCACCCTGGAGCGGGCGGGCGTCGATGAGGATCGGTCTCACGGCCGGTCCCGACGCCGGTCCGCGCGGCCCGCCGCGCCGAGCGAGATGAGATCCTCGAGCCGCCGCACCACCGCATTCCACCGATAGTTGAGGGCCACGAAGCGCCGCCCCGCGTCCCCGCGCCGGGCAGCCTCCTCCGGGTCGGCGAGCAGGCGCAGGGCGGCGGTGGCGAGCTCCTGCGGGCCGCAAAAGAGGAGTGCCCCTCCGCTCCGCTCCGCCTGTCCCGCGAGCACGGGCGAATCCCCGTTGAGCAGGCATGGCCGCCCGGTCGCCCACGCCTCCAGCGCCACCAGCGAGAGGCTCTCCAGGCGGCTCGGCACCACCACCGCCTCGGCCCCGGCCAGGGCTGACCAGTGCTCCTCGTCGCCGAGCCAGCCGAGGGAGAGGACCCCCTCCGCCGGGGCGGTCGGCCGGTCCGGGTCGCCGATGAGCACCAGGGAAAGGTCGGGGTGGCGCCGGCGCAGCAATCCGAAACCGGTGAGGAGCAGCTCCACCCCCTTGCCGGGGGTCGTCCGCCCCGCGTAGAGGAGGTAGCGTCCCAGGCCCCGTTCCCGCCGGAAGGCATCCCGGTCGGTCGCGGGTGGCGGGTCGATCGCCACCGCGCCGACCGCGTGGGGGCGGCGCGCCGCCACCGGATGGACGCTCTCCAGCAGCGAATGCTCCTCCTCGGTGAGGTACCAGAGGGCGTCGGCCGCCCCCACCGCACGTCCGACGGCGCGCAGCCGGAGCGCCGGCTCGTCGTGCGCGGCCGGGATCAGGACGCGGGGGTGGGGCGCGGCCGGGAGGCCCCACAGCGTCGGGTGGTAGAGATAGGGCATGAAGAGGGTCGGCCGGTCGGACCCGATGGCCAGAGCGTGGACCAATCCGGGGGCGAACGGTCCCTGGGTCACCAGCCAGGCCGTCTCCGGCCGAAGCGGCTCGGGAAGCCGGAACATCACCCGGCTCATCTGGTGGAAGAGACGGGGTGGCCGCCTCGCCATGACCTCGAAGCGGCGCACCCGGACCCCGCCGTCGACGTCGTCCCCGGGGGGAAAGGCGGGCGACCAGGTGGCCTCGTCGCCGGCCGTGGTGGTCCAGACCTCCACCTGCCAGCGCCGCCGCTGGAGGGTTGTTGCCAGGCGTCGCATCAGCAGCTCGCTGCCCCCGCTCAGGCCGGCGCCGAAGCGCGGCACGACCAGCCGGAGCTGCCGCGAACCCGTTCGGGGCTGGGCCCGACCCCCCGCGCCGGAGCTCGGTCGCGACCCGGTTTCGGCTTCGCTGCCGTCCGTCGCCGGCCCGATCACACCTCGACCGCGAGACGCTGTGCGGAGGTGTACCAGTCGGCGCGGGTGAGCGGGATCCCCGACTCCCCCGCCGTGCCCTGGCGGACCGCCAGGATCTGGTGGACGGCGATCGACCCCTGCTCGAATCCGACCTGGCTGCCGCTCATGTAGAGCTTCCACACCCGGGCCCGCTGGACCCCGACCAGCTGGACCGCCTCGTCCCAGCCCGCCTCCAGCCGCTCCACCCAGTTGCGCAGGGTGAGCGCATAGTGCTCGCGGAGGCTCTCCACGTCGCGGACCTCGAGACCCCCGGCCTGCAGCGCGGTGACCATCGCCCCCGCCTCCTGGAGCTGCCCGTCGGGGAAGACGAAGCTGTTGAGGAACGCACCGATCCCCTGGGTCCCGGGTCGCGTGGTGATGCCGTGGATCAGGGCCCGTCCCTCGGGCCGGAGCAGCCGGCGGACGGCTTCGCAGTAGCCGGGCATCCGACGCCGGCCGACGTGCTCGACCATCCCGACGCTGGCCACGGCGTCGAACTCACCCTCGAGGGGGTCCCGGTAGTCGGCGAGCCGGACCTCGGCAATCCCCTCCAGGCCGCGCCGGCGGAGCTCCTGGGCGGCCCATTCCGCCTGGCGGGGGCTGGCGGTGATCCCCACGGCGTGGACTCCCCACTGCTCGGCGGCGTGGAAGACGAGGCTCCCCCAGCCGCAGCCGATGTCCAGGAGCCGCTCCCCCGGCTGCAGGCGCAGCTTGCGGCAGACCAGCTCCAGCTTCGCCTCCTGGGCGGTGTCGAGGTCGGTGTCGGGAGTGGCGAAGTAGGCGCACGAGTAGGTGAGGGTCCGGCCCAGGAAGAGCCGGTAGAACTCGGGCGGCTGGTCGTAGTGGTGGCGGATCGCCTCGCGGTCCCGGGCCCGGCTGTGCAGCCGTCCCCGCAGATGCGCCTCGACCGGCAGGCCGCGCCGGTCGGGTCGGGCACCGAGGGCCAGGGCGGCGGCGACCAGCCGGGGCAGGAGCCGGGCCACCCGGCCCATGGCCAGATCGTTGACGTGCCCCAGGAAGGCGTGGAGACCCTCGACGTCGAGGCTGCCCTCGACGTAGGCCCGGCCGAAGCCCCGGTCGGGCAGGTCGCTGACGAGGCGGTCGAGGGCCCTGCGGCTCCTCAGATGGAGGACGAATCGGGGCATCTTGGGCTCCCCGGTGCCACTCCCGTCCCACATCCGGAGCCACCACCGATCGGTGCCCCAGACGGCGCTCAGGACGGTGAAGAGCCGGCGCGTCGCGCCGGGGTCAGGGCTGGAGGTGGCGGTCATTTCGAACCTCCCGGGGCTGCTCACGTGCCTGGCGATGGTGGCACACGGGGGGCGACGTCCACTTGTGGCGGGGGCCGCTCCTGCTGCTCGTGCGGAGCACGGGGGGCGCGGTGCACCGCGGGACGGTGGCCGTTCCTGTTGGGCTCGCGCCTACCCGCCGGGCGATCGCCGCAGACCCAGCCGCTCCAGCAGATCCCGGACCCGCTGCGTGAAGGCCGCGTCCGAGAAGTCGAGCAGCCGGCGGCGGCCCCGCTCGACCAGGGCCTGGCGCAGCTCACCGTCGCGGATGACCCGGTCGACGACCGCCGCCCACACCAGGGGGTCGTCGGTGCGGAGCAGGACGGCGGCGTCGCCGACCGTCTCGGGGACCGCCGCGGCGGCGCGGGCGACCACCGGGAGGTCGAATGCCCAGGCCTCGAGCAGGTGCATCCCGAATCCCTCGTGCTCGCTGGCGCAGACGGCGACGCTCGCTCCGGCGTAGAGGTCGCCGATTTCCCGGTCGCTGCAGCGTCCCGGCAGCTCGACCGCCCCGGCTACGCCGAGCTCCCGGGCGAGCCGTCGCAGCCCGGCGGCGTAGGACTCGGTGTCGTCCCAGCCCCCCGGGAGCACCAGGGTCGCCGCCGGCTGCCCACCGGCGCGCAGGGCCGCCAGCACCCGGATCAGCTCCTCCTGGCGCTTGTTGGGGGCGAGCCGGGAGACGAAGATCAGACGCGGAGCTCCGCTCGGACGGGCCGGGCGCGGATCGAGACGCGCAAGGTCGACCGGGGGCGGGATGACCATGGTCGCCGGACATCCCGCCGCCTGTAGCTCGGCGGCGTTGTACGCGGAATCGGCCACCCCGATCTCGACGGCGGGCGCCAGCCGCGCGAGGTCGCGGCGACCCTGGTCGAGCCAGCCGGCCACCCGAGGGCTGGTGACCCGGTAGTACGCGGACGGCGTGATGTTGTGGTAGACGATCGCCCGCCGGCAGCCGAGCCCGGCGAAGAGTCGCGCCATCGGGGCGCCGATGCTGAGGTGGTACAGGACGACGTCGCCGGGGCCGACCCGCGCGCTCAGCTCCGCGGCGGGGCGCGCCTCGCCCTGGAGGCGCTGGTGGACCTGGTCCGCGAAGATCTCCGAGGGAAGGCCGGCCTCCCGAAAGGCGGAGCGCATCCGCCGCACCGCCTGGCCGATGGCGTCGCCGGGAGAGAGGACGGGGACGAGCTGGTGGATCGCGGTCATGCGATCAGCCGCGCGCGCGCCGGGGTCCCGCCGGCTGCGGGGCGGCTCACGAGCGGGCCGGGCACGGGGCGCGTCACCGACCGGGCGGCCGTGGGCTCTCCGGCTCCGTCTCCTCTGGGGCGGAGGCCGCGGATCCCTCGAGCCGTGCCACCCGTTCCTCGAGGGCGCGCAGCTCGCGCAGGATGGCCAGGTTGAAGCGGGTCTGATCGCGGGCGATGGGCGCGACGTACCAGGAGAGCATCCGCCGGACCGCGCGCTTGCAGAAGACGGTCACCCCTCCGACCACCGGGCGGGTCGAGCGGAGCGGGCGGGCGCTCTCCACCACCGCGCTCGCCTCGGGTGGCTCCAGCCCCTCGTCGGGATGGAAGGGGACGTCGAGAGCGGCGATCAGGGAGGCGGGGTAGGCGCCCGCGCGCCGCCCGCTCTCGACCGCCGCCGTCACCTCGCCGACCATCCTCTCGACGTCGGGCCCGGGAGGGGCGTCGACGTCGCGGGCGGGAGACGAGGCGGCCCCGCCGGTGGTGGCCCCGGTGCCCTCGATCGGGGGTTGCGGGTCAGAGCCGGGACAGGCCTGGTCGCTCATCCGGACCGACCCACTGGGGGGAGACGAACGGCTCCGGCGAACCGGCCGTCTGGTCGGTGGGCACGACCGACCACGTCCCACCCAGCTCGATCGCGCCGTGACGCTCTCGTCTGTCGATGACCCGAAAGTTTATGGCGTGCTTGAGGTGGTCGTAGACGCCAGTCCCTCGCCGCTCCTGGATCTCGACGTCGACGCTGTAGGCGCCGTCGAGCAGCGGGAGCTGCGCGATGTCGAACCGGATCGTGCCCCCTGCGCCCCGCTGGCTCTCCCCCACCCGGGCATACTGGCTCACCGGCAGCGCGGACTCCGAAAGGATCAGCCCGTCGGCACGCATCAGCCAGAGCACGCAGACGAAGTCGGTGACCGCGTCACTGAGAATCCGGTAGCCGAGCTCGACGCGGACGAAGCCCCCCGTCGGCGGGTTGCGGTCCTCGACCCCGCGCTGGTCGAGGATGCGCACGCCGGTGAGCACCACGTCCCGCGAGCCCCAGCGCTCGACCTCGGTGGCGGCGAGCGATCCGTCCGCGGCGAGGCCGATCGCGCGCCGGTACTGGCCGGTGACGTCAGCAGTGTCCCCATCCGCGACCAGGCGGCCGTGGTCGAGCAGGAGTGCCCGGTCGCAGTAGGTGGTGACCGCACCCAGCTCGTGGGTCACCAGCACCACGGTGCGGCCCTCTCGCTTGTAGCGGGCGAAGATGTCGAAGCACTTCTGCTGGAAGGCGGCGTCACCGACGGCCAGCACCTCGTCCATCATCAGGATCTCGGCGTGGGCCTGGATGGCGAGCGAGAAGGCCAGCCGCACCTCCATCCCCGAGGAGAAGTTCTTGAGCTTGTGGTCGACGAACTGCTCCAGCTCGGCAAACGCGATGATCTCGTCGAGTCGCTGGTGGATCTCGCCCCTGCCCAGCCCGAGGATGGCCCCGCTCAGGAAGATGTTCTCCCGCGCGGTCAGCTCGGGGTTGAAACCGACCCCCAGCTCGAGGAAGGGGGAGACCTTGCCCTCGATGGTGACCATGCCCGCGTCCGGCCGGTAGATGCGCGAGAGGATCTTGAGCAGGGTGCTCTTGCCGGACCCGTTGTGGCCGATGATCCCGACGAACTGGCCTGCGGGCACCTCGAAGCTGACATCGAGCAGCGCCTCCAGGGTGCGATAGCGCGCGGCGCTCCGCCAGTGGGTGAGCCGGTGCTTGAGCGTGGCGCTGCGGTCGAGCGGGATGCGGAAGCGCTTGGAGAGGTTCTCCACCCTGATGGCCACGTCGTGATTGGCCATCGTCAGAGGTTCTCGGCGAAGCTGCGGGCTCGCGACCGGAAGGTGAGCGCGCCGCCCGTCACCGCCAGGATCACGACCAGGAACGGCACTGGGACCTCCCAGGCGGCGTTGAGCGCGGCGTACTGATGGACCGCTGCCAGATGGCCGCTCACCACCAGCTCGGTCCATGGCGCCACCGGCGTCAGCAGCGCGTGGCGCAGGTCCTCGATGGTCTGCATGATGGGGTTTGCTGCCATCACCTGCACGATCCAGACGAGGTGGGGCGTCTGCGGCTTCTTGGCGCCGACCTCCAGGGCCAGGTGGAGCCGCTGCAGGACGTAGGTGAGGCTGAACATGATCCCGGACGCGTAGAAGAGCAGCTGCATCAGCACCTCCCAGAGGTGGCTGACATCGTGGAACTGGACGAAGAGGGCGGAGAGGAAGAGTGAGATTCCGAACGCCAGAAGGTACAGCTCGAGGAGCAGCGGGATGACCATGACGATGCGCAGTCCGATGTCGATCTGGTGGAGCGCCACCGCGATCACGAACACGATCACCAGGTTGATGAGGAAGGTGAAGAGCGCCGAGAGCGAGGCGGCGATGACCAGGATGGAGCGCGGGAAGTAGGCCTTGCGGATCAGCCCGCCGTTGCTCGCGATGGCCGCCATCGACGAGCTGGTGCACTCCGCGAAGAAGGTCCAGACCACGACCCCGAGCAGTACCTGGAGGCCGTAGAACTTGGTCCCGTCGTTGATCTTGAAGAGGTCGACGAAGATGAAGTAGGTGATCGCGAAGATCATCGCCGGCTTGATCAGCGACCAGAGGTAGCCGAGTACCGACTGTGTGTAGCGGAGCTTGAACTGGCTGATCGCCAGCTCCAGGGTGAGGTGCCGGTAGTGGCGGAAGCTGTTGAGCGGGGGCGTGGCCACGCCGGCCGCGCCGGCGAGCCCGGCGTCAGCGGTGGCGAACATTGATCATCAGAGTAGGAGCAACCACACCAGGATGTCGGAAGTGGACGACGAGGCAGTGTAGCAATCGCGCCAGCGGCGCGGATGGGGAGAGGGTGGCTCCCTGCTGCTCGCTCCGCGTACCAGGAGCTCCTGGTACTCGCTCCCCGTACCAGGAGCTCCTCCGTTCGGACGGAAAGCCTGCGGCTCTCCCTCCTCACTACGTCACGCCTGGTAGCATGCCGCGGCGATGGCCGATGGCCCCCCCGCCCCCGACCCCCTGGCGGAACGCCTCCGAGGGCTCATCCGGGACGTGCCCGACTTCCCCCGCAAGGGAGTCCTCTTCAAGGACATCACCACTCTGCTGGGCGACGCCGAGGCCTTCCGGACCGCCATCGACGATCTGGTCGAGGCCCACCGCGACGCCGGCGTCGAGGTCGTGGTCGGGGTGGAGTCGCGGGGCTTCGTCCTCGGCGGGGCGCTCGCCTACCTGCTCGGGGTCGGATTCGTCCCAGTGCGCAAGCAGGGGAGGCTGCCCTCGCAGACCATCTCGGTCGCCTACACCCTGGAATACGGCGAGGCGGTCCTGGAGGTCCACGCCGACGCCATCCGCCTCGGCCAGCGCGTGCTCATCGTCGACGACCTGCTGGCCACCGGGGGGACCGCCCGGGCCTCCGCCGAGTTGGTCGAGCGGCTCGGCGGTCAGGTGGTGGGGATCGCCTTCCTCATCGAGCTGGCCGGCTTCGGGGGCGCGGAGGCCCTCGGCGACCGGCGCCACGTCTCGCTGATCCGCTTCTGACCTGGACCGGCGAGACGATGCCGGGATGGGCCGCGGGGCCGGTCCGCGGCTGCTGCGGGCTTCGCTACCATGGCCGCCCGAGCCCGTCCGCCAGCACCAGCCGGGAGGTGGCATGACCGCCAGCGCCAGCAGCTCCAAACACGATGTCGCCGATCTCTCCCTCGCCGACGAGGGCGACCGGCTGATCGACTGGGCCGCCCGGGAGATGCCGGTGCTCACCCTGATCCGGGAGCGCTTCGAGAAGGAGCGGCCGCTCGCCGGTCTCCGGCTCGGGGCCTGCCTCCACGTCACCAGCGAGACCGCCAACCTGGCCATCACCCTCCGGGCCGGCGGCGCCGACGTCCGGCTCTGCGCCAGCAACCCGCTCTCGACCCAGGACCCGGTCGCCGCCGCCCTCACCGCCCACCACGGGGTGCCCACCTTCGCGGTCCGGGGCGAGGACAGCGCCCGCTACTTCGACCACATCAACGCGGTCCTGGACCATCGGCCCCAGCTCACCATGGACGACGGCGCCGACCTCGTCGCCGAGCTGCACAAGAGCCGTACCGAGCTGATCCCCGAGGTCCTGGCGGGGACCGAGGAGACCACCACCGGGGTGATCCGGCTGCGGGCGATGGCCGCCGACGGGGCCCTGCGCTTCCCGATCGTGGCCGTCAACGAGGCGCTCACCAAGCACATGTTCGACAACCGGTACGGGACCGGTCAGAGCACCCTGGACGGCCTGATCCGGGCCACCAACGTCCTGCTCGCGGGCAAGACCCTAGTGGTCTGTGGCTACGGCTGGTGCGGCCGGGGTCTCGCCAGCCGCGCCGCCGGTCACGGCGCCCATGTCGTGGTCACCGAGGTCGACCCGGTCCGGGCCCTGGAGGCCGCCATGGACGGCTACCGGGTCATGACCCTCGCCGAGGCCGCCCCCGGCGCCGACTTCATCATCACCGTCACCGGCGACATCAACGTGGTCGACCGCCGCCACTTCGAGCTGCTCAAGGACGGCTGCATCGTGGCCAACAGCGGTCACTTCAACGACGAGATCAACCTGGCGGCCCTGGACGACATGGCCACCGGGATCTCCCGGCCGCGCCCCCAGGTCGAGACCTACCGCCTCGGCGACGGCCGCACCGTCAACGTGCTCGCCCAGGGACGGCTGCTCAACCTCGCCGCCGCCGAGGGGCATCCCGCCGCGGTGATGGACATGTCCTTCGCCAACCAGGCGCTCTGCGCGGAGCACGTCGCCCGCCATCACGCGGAGATGGAGCCGCGTGTCTACGACGTGCCCACCGAGATCGACCAGGCGATCGCCGCCCTCAAGCTGCACAGCATGGGGATCGCGATCGACGTGCTCACCCCGGAGCAGCGCCATTACCTGGCCTCCTGGGAATCGGGCACATCCTGAAGGTGCGCGCTACCTTTCGCTGATCATCCGGCCCACGAGGTCACCTGCGTTGCCCCCCGTCTCCAAAGCCCCCACGCTCCCCCTCTCCCCGCCGGCGACGACCACCCTCGCCAACGGGGTCACCCTGCTCAACGCCCCCTTGCCCAGCCGCAACGTCGGGATCTTCCTGATCGTCCGGGCCGGCTCGCGGGACGAGACCGCCGAGACCGCCGGCCTCGCCCACTACCTGGAGCACATGTTCTACAAGGGCACCGAGCGCCGTCCCACCACCCAGCAGATCACCCGTGAGATCGACCGGCTGGGGGCCTCGACCAATGCCTACACCGACACCGAGGAGGTCGGCTACTACGCCGAGGGCCCGGCCTCGGCGATGCTCCAGCTCGCCGACATCGTCACCGACATGCTGAGCCGGCCGCTCTTCGCCGTGGAGGAGGTCGAGCGCGAGCGCAACGTGGTGCTCCAGGAGCTCTCCGCCCGCCTGGCCGACCCCGACGGCTGGATCTGGGACCGGCTGGGGACGGTCACCTTCGGGGGCGACCAGCCGGTGTCGTGGTCCGCCGCCGGCTTCCCATGGGTGATCGAGAAGGCCACCCGGGACCAGCTCATCGACTACCACCGCTCCTTCTACGCGCCGGCATCGATGTGCCTCACCGTGGCCGGGGGCGCGGTGCTGGAGCCGGATCGGGCCGAGGCCCTGCTCCGCGACGTCCCGACGGCCCGGCCCCGGCCCCGGGCCCAGGCGAGGTGGGGCCAGGGGGACCGCTACGCGGCCAACGTCCGGCCCTTCACGAGCTCGGAGGAGCCCCAGATCAAGATGGCCCTGGCGGTGCCGGGGATCCCCACCCTGGACGAGGATCGGACCGCGCTCTCGGTGATGACCCACATCCTCGGGGGCGGGATGTCGTCGCGCCTCTTCCACACCGTGCGCGAGCGCAACGGGCTCGCCTACTCGATCTTCGCCCACCACGAGTCGCTCGAGGACACGGGGATCTTCGCGATCGCGACCGGGACCCGCCCCAAGGACGCGGCCCGGACGGTCCGGCTCTCCTTCGGGGAGCTGCGCAAGATCGCCGCCCGCCCGGTTCCGGCGACCGAGCTGGCCGCCGCCAAGTCGGCGATGATCGGCCGGCTGCTGCGTTCCACCGAGACCGCGATGGCGAGCGCCCGCTACTACGGGGGGCGCTGGCGGGCCCGGCTGCCGCTGGAGACGCCGGACCAGCGCGCCGAGGCGATCGCCGGGGTGACCGCTCCCCAGGTCCAGCGCGTGGCCGAGCGGATCGCGGCCGGGATCGAGGAGGTCCGGCTCGCCTTC
>Ga0187856_1003599_pt1 | contig 10729 bp, 9 predicted proteins | sample June2016WEW_8_40_FD_132443 | JGI IMG/M metagenome (GOLD analysis project Ga0187856, IMG submission 132443) | Peatland microbial communities from SPRUCE experiment site at the Marcell Experimental Forest, Minnesota, USA - June2016WEW_8_40 | ecosystem: Environmental > Terrestrial > Soil > Wetlands...
GCTCTTCCTCCAGGAGGGCACGCCGGGAAAGGACTATATTCCGTCCGTCATTCTCGAATTCCACCACCTTGAAGGAAAAGGTCTGGCCCACGTACTGCTCACTCTCCCTGCCCACTTTGAGGTCCATCTGGGAAAACGGGCAAAAACACCTGGCGCCGCCCACCGTCACCTCGTATCCTCCCTTTACCGCGGCCTTCACCTTTCCCGTGACGGGGAGGTTTGCGTGGTACGCATCGCGGATACCGGCCACGTCCAGCGTCGAATAGCCGCGAATGCGTGTAGTCAGGCGTTTCACGCCATTTTGTACGGCGAGGAAAAAGGCTTCCACCTGGTCGCCTTCAGCCACGCCGCCCGTACCATCCTCTCTCGCAAACTCCGACAGACCGATGACCCCCTCGCTCTTTCCACCCATGTCGACATAGACCAAATCTCCGGAAACGCTTATGACGGTCGTCTTTATTTTCTGACCGGGCGCAAGCCTGCCGGGCATTTTACTCTCCCTCTCCAGGAGGGCGCCAAAATCTTCCTCCGGCCGGCCGTTCGCCTCCCCGTCGTCGTCTATCCTTTCCATTGCCATTGTTTCTTCAGACATATCTTCTCGTCCTCACTTTCGAAACGTTATATCGTTATGCTGTGCTGCGAATCACTCAGGCATATAGTGTACTACGTCGCGGGCAATATGTCTATAGCACTCCTTTCGGCGATAGGGGCGGCCGGGTTAATTTCGCGCCTGGCGCGGGCGTCCCCGTCGCCGTGGCTCGTCACATACGCACGAAGTATGCTCCTCGCCCCGCCGCCGGCTACTACGCACTATCCATCAAAATTTCCTCCGGCCGCAAAAGAGGCATCCTGACACAAGAATCTTGACATGGCCGATACGGGGTGATGGCCGGAAAAGATGCGCGTTGACGCAAAAGTATGAGATAGCCGACAGGTCCCGCGGCGGCTGACCCTGTCTGCAAAGAGTTCGATATCCTCGGCCGGTCACTTGTACACACAACTCCTGTGCCCTACGCGAACAACGAGGACGACAACCCTTTTGTCTTCTATCGAGCAGATTATCCGGTAATCACCGATCCGGTATTTCCAGAGTCCTTTGAGCTCTTTTCTGAGGGGATCTCCAAAACGGCGAGGGTCATCCTCGGTGGCGATCTTTTCCCGCAGAAAGCGAACTATATTTCGCCGAGCCCGGGCGTCCAGTTTCTTGATTTCCTTGACGGCTTCGTCTTCCCACTCAACCCGCCAGGCCAAGTTCCTTTTCTACCTCTTCCATCGTCCACCGTCGTCCCGGGCTTCTAAGGCGGTCTACCGCCAAATAGTAGTCTTCGAGGTCATCGATGTACTCAATGATCGCTTCACGAGCGTAGTACGTTTTTGTTCTGCCCGTCTTTTTCGATAGTTCATCAAGACGCTTCTCAATATCCGGCGAGAGTCTGACTGCAAGCATGGGGTGACCTCCTGCTATACAAGTATAGCATCTCATTGTTTCGGATTCAAGCGCCTCTCCCGCCGCCTCATTTGGGCGCCGGTCTACTTGAGGGGCCATTCGCCCCTCTCTTTCAACACGTCGCGATAGACACCGAGCGCCTCGTTCACCTTCGGCATGCCCCCGTAAGGGGCGAGCTGAAAGAATACCTCGGCAAGCTTTTTCGGGTCGCATCCGACATTGAGTGCCGCATTCACGTGCAGCCGCAGTTCGTCAGTGGCGCCCAGGGCCGCAAGCATGGCACAGGCGACCATCTGCCTCTCCGGCAGCGAAAGCACGCCCCTTGAGTAGAGGTTCCCCGTAATGAACATGGAAAGGTCGTTCGCCAGGTCACGGTCGAACTCCTTCCACGTACGGTAAGGCGGGTCCATCTTGATGCCCTTTCCGAAGAGCGTGGCCGCGGTCTCCCGGGTCTTCTTCCTGATCTCGTCATCCATGATCGGCTCCTTGTTTTCTTGTCCTTCTTTTTCATTCCTTCTTTTTATTCGTTATTTCGGCCGGCCGACGGCCTGTTCGGAATCGCGATCTGCCGCGCCCTGCTGCGACCTTGCGGGCTCCAGCGTACGGGTACAGTACAGCTTCCGCCCAGCAAGGCTCGCATCGCATCCAAATCTCATCAATCCCTCCATCGACCCGCCGATGGCCGCTCGGGTGCGAACGTGTGAAAAAATCGTTTGAGGACCCTTTGCCGTCATTCCGGCGAAAGACGGTACTTGATGTCATAATTGATGATGAAGTCAAGCTCCTCGGGGGTAAAGCCGTAGTGGGTTGCAAGGACGGTGTCGATTTCGTCGATAATGGATTTGGAGGGCATAGCCTTCATCTTGTCGTGTTCAATCTTGTGTCCTTACTTTGGTGAGTATGGCTTTTCTCTGAGCATTTTCTTTCAGAAAGGCGAGGGGTCTGCCATTGACATGGGACGTACGTCGTCCCTGCTTGAAAACCCCCCAATTTCCATGCGTTGGACTCCTCAGACCTCATCCTGTCCCCATGTCAATGGCAGACCCCTTTTCTGTCCTGTGAGCACCATAGAGGGCCTCCCGTGCTCCCCCGCATGGCTGCCCCTGCGTGTCACCCCTGCCACCCCGGAAGCCTGTCTGTCGGTTCTGGTAGTTATCGTCAGGACAGACATAGCAGCCTTCCCCTAACGTCCACAGGGTCGGCGACTCCGATTTATGAATAACGAGGCTACATATAGGTTCGCTTTCGCTGCAAGTGCGCAGGTTTGCCGGACCCACTAAATGGGCCGTTGTCAGGGAACTTAATGCTTCGGGTTACCCCTTGCACCTCCCTCAAGCTACATCGGTGAACTACCGAATTCCCATGGCCGGACTTCAACCGGCAAGTCATACGATCTACACGGCATACGGGCGTTGTTTCATTTTGTACGTTCTCCTTCACCGGACCCTGCCACCCTTTTCAACTACCTTCGGGAGAAGGCGAGCGCATGGCGTTCTTCACTTGTACCGGTCTTTCCGCTGCCATCTCCTTGTCCTCCATTATCAGAGAAGTGCCGCAAAATTACAACAACTATTTCAGACTTTCCGTGAGAAGATGGTATTCATCACCACCGGGTGGGGAACCGTCTTCCAGAAAGATGTCCGCGCTCTCATAGCGTATAGGCTCTTTTCCGGAGCGAAGTTCTGGAAAAGAGCCTATACGTAACGCGTGATAACGATAAAGCTCACTGGTTGCTCTGGAGCGAAGTGGAAGCGCAATCCAGTACAGCGCCTGGTTAGGCGTCGTAGTCTTCACTGTAGTGTGGACGGGGACATAAGAACAACTATCCCACGACCACCGGCGCCTAAGAAACTTTCCACGTTGGCTCTATCCCCCCGCGCAGTTGTCGTAGCGTCGCTCTGGCGCGTTGTTGTAGTTCGGACTGGATACCGTGTGTGTGCGGTTGTTGTGGGTTAATACCAACGAACTTGAAATAGCCTACGACCCGGTTTACGAATTCCGTCTTCCCTTCCCCATGTTGCATGGTATTCGCCAAGGCGAACTGGATGAGTTCACTGCGAAAGGAACCAAAGCTGGAAGAGCCAGGGAGCATCAGAAGGTTTTGATTATGCTGACGCAATGCAACCGGTGGTTCCGCCCCTGTCCCTACGCCTACCAGTTCGATCCCTTTGTGGTTGGTGATCAGCTTGGTAGTACGGGTGGTGCCAGGCTCGAAGAAGACTCGCTTTCCCTCGTGCTGATAACCCGCGATTTTGTCGAGGGCCTTTGTTACTGCCGTGGCGTTAGCTAAGTAAATCACAATTGTGTCGAAGCGAGATTCCGGGCCGGGCGCCCCGACCTTAGCGTTGGAAAGCCCTGGATGAACATCGGGCCGATGCAACATATTTTTGCAGATGTATTGCATTACGGTTATCGCCTGCGACGGTTTTACGTGCAAATAAATTCGATCGGCGCAGTCTGCAAGATTTCTCCGGAAATGATAAAAGGTCTTTGCTAAAGCGTCGCGGACGCCTTGATCATCTCCAGCCACATTCACAAGTTTGGTAAAGTTCTGCCGATCGAGTGAGGCGAAACCCGATGGAGCCCTCTGGGCATTGAAATAGGTCCCAAGGCAATGTCCGAGAGCGTCTGTATCGTCCTCCGGGTCGCACTGGAGTTCCGGCAACTGGGTCATACTCAAAATTCCATTGAGAAATCCGATCATAGCGGCTGGACCGATCCAGAAGTTCCTGTGAATCCGTGCGTAGAGGCCATAAACATCAGCATTCTCGGCTTTGTAGCTACCGGGCCAAAAACCAGGTTTTTTCGGATCCGGTTTGTCTTGACGCTTGCGGTGGGACCATACCAAGTCGAGGAAGCGTTGAAGGTCGTCCGAGAGGGGTGCCTGTTTTTTTTCCCAGCCTGCAATTGTGTTTCTTACATCCACCATGTGTTTCCCTCCTTGGTTTAGGGTTGCCGACGGTGTTTAAGAAATCCTCGATAATACTCAAGCGCCTCACAATATACCAAGTTGGCATTTTCTGACATCTTACTCCTGCTCGATACGGGAGGCAAGAGCAAAATGGTTTTTCCTGCTACTTCGTTCACCATGATTGCCATTTCCAATCGTGACTTATGTCGGAGCAAGGCGGATTGACTCTTCCAGGAAGCTATACGCGACCTCGCGGTCCTCGAAAACACCTACGAACGTTGCATGGAGCAGCTCGATATAGGTCTATCGGTTACCAATCGAAACCGCACCAGAACTTACTCGCCGAGTACCTGCCTGATGGTCCTTGCAACTGCCTCTCCCGAATGGATAAGCACTTAGAGCCAGCGCACCTCTCTCTGTCGGCGCGGTACCGTCTTTTGGTATTCGTGTGTGGGATAGCCGAGCATAATGGCGCTATAGATATTGCGATCGTCAGAGACCGCGAGGCGGCGCGCTATCTTCTCCGTAAGGCCGGCTGCGACCAGGAAAAGCCCTGCCCAGCACGTCCCCAGGCCCAGGCTCATGGCGAGCATCTCCATGTTCCTCGCGGCAATAGCGCAGTTCTCGTGGGCGCTGCGGTTGGTTCTCTGGCCGTGAACGGCGATCACCGCCGGGGCATTGCGGAAAATCAGGCCATCGAGGTTACCGCTGTCCCGCCTGATCTTGAACCTCTCATAGTACAGGATGGACTGCTTCACCGTTTCCTCTCCATATCTGATGCGTGCAAGTCTCCGTCCGATGCCGCTGCCCAAAAGCTTCATCTTGTCCCATAGAATCCCGGTCACCATGCCTTCAAGTGCTGACAGTAGTCTTCGATCCTGGATGACGATGAAGTTTTCTGTCTGTGCATTTGATGCCGTTCCCGCGTGGGTGCCGACCTCGATCAGCTGTTCTATGAGCTCTCCGGGTACAGGCTTTTCTCTGAATGCCCTAATGGATCGCCTTGACAGGAGGAAGGCCCTCATAGCGTCGGGGGCGATTACGACGTGCGGCCGGTCCTCGAACTTGTCCGCGGGCAGTTCTCCATGGACGACAGCATCTTGGGGACAAATAGCGACGCAGTGGCCGCAGCCGATGCAATGGCTGAGATATCTCACCTGCACCGTACGGCTGCCGCTAGGGGCCGAGTTCAACATAAAGATGCCTGCCGGGCACTCGTCAGCACAGAACCCGCATCCCGTACATTTCTTCGCGTCTACTTCTATCATATGTCACCCTTCTCTTTTTGGTTGCCTGGCAGTTCTGTTCTGAGTTGGGTCCGTAACTACCCCTTTTACCTTGTTCTCAGCAATTCAGCGGTCACTATTTAGAGGCGTAGGGGACGTTCGTTCCTAAGGAGAGTCTCACGTCCCCAAAGGACGTGGAAAGGACGCGGCCATTTCCTTTACAAAAAGCCCAGGAGATGCTTTTTGTCACTTTGTAAAGGACAAATGAGCATTTAACCTGCCGTCAAAGGCGGCCTTCCATAACGGCCCTCGGATTTTTTTGCAGGCCGTCATATGGCCACTTCGAGTGATAGTACATCATAACCGACAGTAGGAACCTTTCTGTCGTCGGTCTCGGCGACATCGACCATGCCGATGTCGCGAAGGTAACTCACATCCTGAAGCACGTTCTTGAGGTCCCTGTCCACCATCTGTGCCAGTTCGTATATGGAGGAAGGTTTCCTGTCTTTGATGGTTTTTAACAGTTCCAGCCGCTTCTCAGTGAGTACTTTACGGAGATCCTTGATATTGCTGAAGTACAGAGCCATTTTCCGTTTCACCCTTTTTCCTCCGGCTATCTTTTCGAAGCTTTCCCCGGCTTCCCGAAGGGCACTGTCGAGTGTTCTGATCTCAATGCGTATCTTCTTAGCTCTCATCCCAGTCCCTCCCTCGTATTGCTCGTACGTCTTTCTTGAAGTCATCGAGGAGCGTCCATATATCGGAGAATTCGTAAGCCTCCTCTCGATCCATGAAGTGCCGATGATATCCTTTGCCTTCAGCATTGTCATAACCTATCAGCCGTTTACCGTTGCGGACGTATGCTACCGAGATCTTGACCCCGTCAGGTGTGTTCTTTGTCCTCGGAGCCCGCCACACCTTGATTTCTACTAATTCATCTTCCTTGATTTCTTTGGTGTGGATGATGAGCCCGGTTGCCATATAGTAGGTATTATATACCAACTACCGGGGAATGCCAAGGCCTACGGAATATAGACGTATAAACGTTGGAGGGGCATGGGGTCAAATCTTTATCCTTGACTTAAGGCACCCGTGCGCTTCAGGCAACATGGGGATCAGCCATTGACATGGGACAAGGCGCGCTCCTCTTTGAACAACTGCCTGTAATTCCCCGAGAGTTACACTACAGCCTCAACCTGTCCCGTGTCAATGGCTGACCCCGTTCCCTTCTCTTAGTCTATTTGCTATGATCGATCAGGCCCGCTTCTTTCAAAATCGAAAGCAGTGTTCCCCTTGGGAGGTCTTTCTTGTGGTAAGGAACTACTACCCTTCTCTTGGTCTCTAGGTTGAAGTAAACTCTGTGGCTTCCGCTTTGATGATCAAGGAGGAATCCGTTTCGCATAAGGATCTTAATTACTTCATCGGCTGTAAGCGTCGGTGCTTTAGGCATGTCGTACGGTCAGGAGACTCTCCCAGGTATCTGAATCATCCTTCAACTCCTCGCCATGTTTTTCCAGGCTCTTCAAATATGCCTCAATGGCATCCAGCGCCATCGCTTTTGCCTCTTCAATAGTATCGCCGAAGGTTACCAAACCGGGAAGCGACGGCACCAATACGGTATAGCCGCCTTCAGGCTCCGGTCTCAAAACTACTCTATAAGACAGTACTCTTGGCTCCATGGACCTCCCCCTTGAAATCGCCTCTGTCTATATTATACTCCCTGTTGTCGCTATCTCAAATCCGTCCGCCTTTTTTCCGGGATTCTCATCTCAGGGAGCATGCATGGCCTGCGCTGGGGATCAGAACCATAACGGCTCTTGACTCTGTGTCCACAGATCATTCCCCCGGCTTCAAAACACCCCGATCTTCTGCCCCCCTTCGCCATGTGGACGGCTTTCCCGTCCTCAGACTACTGCGAGGGCTCCGCCCCGCATCCGTCCTTCCCCGGTCTCCACGGATAGCCTGCTTCACAGGCGGACGGAATGCGGTTCCCATGTTCCCGTTCTCAACCTTATTGGATGGTTAGGCTCCTGCTATACCCCTGACGGCTCCCGGAGAGAGACGAAAAGGAGTAAGTCTCTCCCAGGCACGGGCTTATTCGTACCTCCCAGGCGGGATGACAAAGCCCACCCGGATCACGCCGCATTCCTCCCGAGCCATCACACTAAATAGGGAGGTCTTTCGTAAATACAGAGGCTTCCATGACAGATTCGTTGACTCGCCATACATCCTACGGTAGCCCGGCCTTGCGCATGATGGTGCGCAACCCGGTACATTTCAGTCCGCTCTGCTGATGATAACCCAACCGGTGGAACCCGGCCAAGCTTCGCGGACCCCTTCTGTCCGATCTCCATCGGTACAGGGCACTCTTGTGCCGGTCGAAAACGAGCAAGTAATGCATGTATATGAAATGCACCACGTCGTGGCGCACTTGTCAGTTGAAACAGAGGATGACGGGAACATCCGCGGCATGTCCACAGCACGTTTTTGTTGGACCCTCATTTCTTAACTTTTCGCAGTTAGAAAGGCGGTTCTATGCTCTCAACCAGCCCTCCGCTCAATATCTTTGTTAGAATATATCGGAAGGTTAATTTGGTCCGACAAGAAATCAGGTCCCACTGATGATCTGCCCTTTTATCAGCCTGGAATCTTCGGCACAAGAAGATGTGAATCGTATTTCCCGCCCGTATGTATGATGTGGTTCCCTTTGTTGCGAACGTCGTACCGAAATATCGGTCCCCCGGGGAAGAGCATATCCTCCATCCACCAGGAAGCGTACCCTTGTACAACGAGGCGAAGTTGCTGGCCCGCATGCCAGATCATACCTATGGGCCAAATACCGATTTCCACCGGGACAATCTCCTTGAGTTTCAGGAGTTGCTCCCGGCGATGAAGCAGATAGGGCTCGGAGGGCCTGGACCTTGCCTCATCGAGTTCACGGTGAGAAACTCTCAGTATGCCCCGAACGCCAGGATTGGGGAATACCAGCACGTGGGCTGGAAGGTGGTTGCCCTTTTCGTCAAGTTTACTGACATACACGAACAGGTCCATATCGTTCGCCCCATCTGCTTCTACCCATAAACGCAGTTTCATATAGCCGGTCAGCTCGGTGTCTTCGTTAAACTTGATGGTAAAGGCAGCTTGCCCTTTGCCGTCGTCGGCCCGGTAGACAGTAGAAGACTCCTTTTTCAGCGGCTCGGCTGAAAGCGTGTTTGTGCTCGAATCGAGATAGAGTTTTAGGTACTCTGTTCGGGCAAGGGGCCACTCCTTTTCGGAACGGTTTACCTTATCGGTGCCACCAGGGTCGAGAATAGAAAGGCGAACCCTGGGTGTCTTTTCCCAGCCGTTCTCGATCCCCTTCAGGTACCGATCGAAGAAGCGGCGCAGGTCTTCGATGTTTTCGGGATTGTAGTAGTCGGCCCATTCCTGGGTGTTATGGACGCGGAGCCACTTGTCGCGCGAGGCCATCCGGCGAAAGGCGTCGAAGGTTCCATGGGTATGAAGGGGATTATACGAAGCGACCACGTACGCTGGAATTTCGATATTCTCCACGCGTGCAATCTTATCGCTCCAATAGCCGTTCATGAGGGGGTACTTCAGGATCATGGCGCAATTGTCCTCCATACGGTTGGGTCCACACAGTATATGAAAGATAATCTGACCGAATGCGACTTCTGGGACACCACCGATGCAGAGACTATCGCGATACATATCATCAAATCCCTCCCAGGGGGCGATAGCAGCCAGGTGGGGCGGCCTTTCCGCCGCCGCAAACCACTGTGCGATGGCGACCCACGAGTTTCCGGACATTCCCACTTTGCCGTTGCACCAATCCCTTCCTGCCACCCACTCAATCAGATCGTGGGCATCACGTCCTTCGCCGGAACAAAACTGGAGAATATCACCTTCTGAATTGCCGACGCCACGTGGATCAACGTTAATTACGGCATACCCCTGTTTACACCAGTAGGCAGGGTCAGGACCCTCGAACTTGGTCATAGGAGAAACCCGTGGTACTCCCGGAAGTGGCCCTTCCCCTAATAAATAAGGCACACGTTTCCCATATGGGCTCCAGGGCACGATGGCGGGCACGTCGGTGGCGCCGTCGGGACGGTAAATGTCGGTGTAAATGATGGTACCGTCACGCAGAGGCAGCGCAACATCGCGCTCAATGAGGATTCCGTCCTCCACGGCCACACCCGGGGCTAACTTCGGGTACCTGCCCCCGGACTCCTTTGCCGACCTGATTTTGCGGTAGATCACTTCCATTCTTTCGTTTCCATACTCCTTAACTTCTGTTGATACTTCAGGTTGATCAGCCATACATGCCTCCTTTATTGCTGCTTACGCTCCTTTTGATTTATTTGGCTGCCGATGCCACCAGGCGATTTCAGATCAATATGACTGGCGTCAACTCTGTTGCTTCCCATTGTTCAAGGCCTTTGCCTCCAAGGGTTGATCGGCGATACAGAATACCTGCGGCGGTTTGAGGAACTGGGCAAAAATGAGGCCGATGATGGCAATGATGCACACGATAATAATCGATGCGTGATAATTGCCGGTGTTGTGTAACGCGGTTGCGCCGGCTACGATGCCCGCAAGACCGCCAAAGAGTCCTACGCCCATCCACATACCGACCAATTTGCCCGCAATATGGGCAGGGTAGTGCTTAGAGGCAAAGGCTATGACGTTGGCTCCCACCAATCCGATGAAGAATCCGGCTATTGCCAGGCAAACAGGCAGCACCGACATGTCGCCCCATACTGCAGGAAAGATGATCGAAAAGGCGAAGATGGCGAACAGGGCATACCCCATCGTAACCACCGGCCGGACTCTGCCTCTGAACACCTTTTCCAGTATGAAACCGGTCGAAATCGAGCCAACTATAAAGGCAATCTGAACAAGGCTCATAAGCTTTCCTGCAGTCATGGGCCCGTAGCCGACGCCCACCGGCTTGTCCAGGGCGAAGTAGCCCGGGGTCAGGTCGTTGAAACCTTGGAAGATCCATGTCACCGTCACCATCAGCAGCAGGCCGATCCAGGTGACCGACTGTTTCAGGGCGAGCTTGAAGTCCCCATCGACGGCAGCGCCGGATGAACAGGCTTCGAAGTCGGTCTGGGCCGGCGGTCTGGGACCAAACGCAAAGAC
>Ga0187856_1003605_pt1 | contig 10717 bp, 14 predicted proteins | sample June2016WEW_8_40_FD_132443 | JGI IMG/M metagenome (GOLD analysis project Ga0187856, IMG submission 132443) | Peatland microbial communities from SPRUCE experiment site at the Marcell Experimental Forest, Minnesota, USA - June2016WEW_8_40 | ecosystem: Environmental > Terrestrial > Soil > Wetlands...
ACTTTTTTTGAAATTGCAGCAGGCTGAGCGTTTTCTGTTGCATGATTTTGCTCCAATTAGCTATTTATTTTAATTAATTATACCATATTGATCGGAGCAAAATCAATAAGCGTTTAATTTAATTTTGGTTAAGGTAAAGGCAACCTGTTTAGGTTGTCTTTTTTATTTTGCCGGGAGGGTCTCAAGCATGAACATGATTGCGATTAAGATCGAGCGCGTAAAGCGGGGTCTGCGTCAATGCGATGTCGCAGCTATGACCGAAGGCATTGTGCCACAGCATCGCCTTTCCCTTCTTGAACGGGGCGTGAGACCGCGTCCTGAAGAGGTAAAGGCCCTGGCCGATGCCTTCAAGATGAACCCCGAAGAACTCTTTCAGATGGCCTAAGAAACTTAACCCCCAGAGGCAAGCTGGGGGCGGGGCGGTAGATGGAGTTTATTACTTATGATTGTCAATAATAGTTCTTCTTCTCCAAAAAAGCAAGCTACCGATCTTCAAGCGGTCTTATCCGAGCTTCGCCAACTTCGGGCCGAAGTGCGAGCGCCCCTCAAGCGGTTGTTAACTGTGGAAGAGGCGGCGCACTACCTGGCAATCAGCCCAAAGAGTATCAGAAATCGCTTGGGACCAAAAGCGGCCAAGCCGTTTCCGATCAGGCCAGTGAGGGTCTCAGGCAGGGTTCTTTTCCGAAAAGACGACCTGGACGCCTTCATTGACGGCCTGGGAGTGGCGGAATGACCGAGAAACCCGATATTGTCCAGGTGGCCCAAATTCTTGGCTGTCTCCCTGAAAAACGGAGTGGGGATCGATATCAGGGGGGGAACTGCCCCGCCGCGCATCAAAGCATTAAGGGACGATGCTGGACCATCTATCTCGATACGCAGTCTTGCTATTGTCATCATTGCCATATCGGGGGGGATTCGTATGAGATTATCGAAGCAAAATTAAAATGCGGTTTCCTGGATGCCGTATCGTGGGCCAAAGAACGCGGCCTGATAACCGGCAACAGCCATAATGAAGCCAGCTATGCAGAACTTCGTAAGGTGCATCTAATCCTTACCGATGCTGCTAAATTCTTCCATTCTAATCTAAAAGATTTAACCCATCTGAAAGAGCATTACGGCCTGTCTGAAGAAATAATTCAGCAATACTTAATAGGTTATGCGCCTCTTGATAAACATGCCCTTAAAAACCATTTGATTACTAAAGGGTATGAACTGGCAGATATTAACAAGACCAGCCTACTCAGTAAATATGATGATTCCTTTTTCCAGGGACAATACATTTTCCCCTATTGGCACCTTGGGTTAGTCAAATATTTCATCGGCAGGCAGACACCGGAAACGCCGGATTGGAAGACAGGCAAATATGAGAAGTTACCCACCACTGACATCATTAAAAATGACTTCTTTTATGGTGAAGATTCTATCCGGGGGAAAGATAACGTTTTTGTGGCCGAAGGGGTCACGGATTGCCTGGCAGCCTTGCAGCATGGCTTAGCTTCAATTTCCCCGGTTACGACACAATTTAAGAAAGCAGATCATCCCAAACTTTTATCCTTAGTAAGGGGTAAACGGGTTTATCTCATTCCCGATAATGAAGAAAGTCAGGCCGGGATGAAAGGAGCTCAAGAAAACCTTTCCTTTCTCAAGGGCAGCAGGGTTGAGGCCAGTATCATCACCCTACCCAGGCCGGAAGGCAAAAAGAAGATAGACCTTAACGAGTACGTCCGGGATCACGGGATTGATGCATTTCTCAAATTGGTTAAGGAGCAAAGCCCGCCTAGTATTAGTGACATAATTTTAGAAGTTTCAGACTTTGTAACGATCAAATTTCCCCCCAAAAAAAGCATACTTAACCCCTGGATAAAAGAATATCAAATCATCATGATTTATGGCCCTCGTGGGGTTGGCAAGTCGATGTTTGTAATGTCCCTTCTCATAGCCATTGTTACCGGCAATTCTTTTGGGCCATGGGAAACTATTAGTCCGGTCAACTGCCTTTATCTTGACGGCGAGATGGTGCAACAGGACACAGCGGAACGATTTGTCACGTTAATCGATGGTGATATCAAGGTTAAATTATTTATTTACAGCGATGCTTATGCCAATGTCTTGGGTGTTCCAGGAGCTAACTTGCTTGATGAAGAATGGCGCAAGTGCATGAAAGAAATATTGCTCCAAAACAATGTAAAGGTCTGGGTTGCTGATAATATCGCTTCACTTGCTCCCGGCATTGATGAAAATTGTAAACAGGATTGGGACCCTATCAATAGATGGTTCTTGGATTTGCGCTTTGCCGGGATCACCACCATTTTCTTGCACCATGACAACAAAGAAGGTCGCCAGAGGGGAACCTCAGGCCGCGAAGACAACATTGATATTTCGCTCCACTTAGAGCGCCCAAAGGACTATGCCTCAGATCAGGGTGCCCGGTTTATCGCTAAATTCGAAAAAGCCCGCATCCGACACCATGATTTGCATCTGATAAGGAATACGGAATTTTGGTTAAAAACGGGTGAAAACGGCTCCTATATCTGGATTTATGGCAGTTCGAAAAAGGCTCAAGTTATTAAAAAGTTAGATGAGGGGATGGCGGCGAAGGACATAGCAGAAGAGCTCGGGATCACTTCTGGACGGGTATCTCAAATTAAGGCAGAGGCCGTCAAGGAAGGGCTGATAACCAAGGAAGGGAAATTGACTCAGACGGGCTTTGAATGGCTCTCCAAAAACTAAACTCTGGGCTAAACTCTGGGCTAAATTCAGGGCTTTATGGAAACTAAACTATTCCTAAACTCGACTAAACTCGAAACGCATAAACTGAATAAAAAAGAATACTTGCACATACTGGAAGCTAAACTTTTCTTAAACTTCAGCTAAACTGGAGTCGAGTTTAGTTCGGCCCCCCCTTAGGGGGCTAAACTCTAAACTCAGCAGTTAAACCGGGGTGAACTTTTCCTCTAAATGAAGCGGCGGTTTTTATAAAATCGAATCTGGATTTTGTTGACTTCGTGTTGACCAAAGCCAGAAAAATCACAACTGGCAAGGATTTAAAAGCGAACTACGGATACCGCATCCTTAGCTTGGGGGATTTATGGCGCCAATTCTCAGAATAGATACCCATACCCGACGGGGAAAGGACAAGACAACGGCTGTTTACCATTAGGGGCGCATAAAAATGGCTGAAAATACGATAACCACAACCCGCAAGGGCCGATTCCAACTTGCGAAAATCATCGGCACTCGTTATCGATTTGATCTTGATGAAGCTTGGTTTCACGAACTCGCGGAAGAACGGGAGCCTAATCGCCTTTGGTTTGAGCGAATTCCTTGCCAAAAGGAATCTTTTATTAGTGTCCAATCGGTCAAGCCACTGGTTTTTAAGCTCTATTCTACCAGACCACAGAACGCCAAGAAGATTCACGAGGCCCTAAAGGGGAGTGCCGGTTTTATCAAAGCAGATTTTGCTTTTAATGCTGAGGCGGAAATCTACTTTACCAAAGAAGCGCTGCCGACCGTAGCCGAATTGGCTGGGGCCAGGAAGAAAAGACAACTCACCCTGGAGCAAAAAGCGGAACTGCTAAAACGGGGTTCAGCCAACCGTTTTAAATCTCAAACCCACGGGGTAGAGACCCCGGAAACGGCCCAAATTTGAACGGAAGGGGACCAGGACATATAAACCCCTACCCTGGGAAGCAGGGGGCAGGGGGTTATGGCGATATTGGGCATGGTGGGGGCGGCTTAGAACCTCTTTTCGCCATTCCCTCATTTTTTTTGATGAGGGGTATTGACAATATGGATAGATATGTATAAATATATATTTAGCAGGATATAGGAGGCACAATGGGAGCCGAAAAATTACTAACCCCGGAAGCCGCAGCGAAAATCCTTTTGATTAAGCCGGACACCTTAAGAGGGTGGTTACGCACCGGCAAATTCAAAGGAGTGAAGGTGCATCGTCTGTGGCGAATCCGGGAAAGCGACCTGGAAGCATTTTTGGAGCGGGGAAAGACAAATGTTAATAACTGAACTTAAATCGAAACCGCCTTTTTCAGAATTATTCGATATAGACGAAAAAATATTAAACACTATTACTGAAAATATGACTCGAAAAGGATTCGATTTATCCCAACCTATTGTTATCTGGTACGACAAACGATTGGTTATAGATGGACATACACGCCTTAAAGCTGCTATTAATGCAGGGCTAAAAGAAGTTGCCATTTATCAAACTAATTTTCAAAGTGAAGAAGAAGCCCTGGCCTACGCTATTCATAACCAGAGAAATAGACGGAATCTGACCCAAGCCGAAATCTTGAAGTGTATTGAGAAGGTGGACCAGTTGAAGCAGCAGGGGAAACGAACTGACTTAGCATCACCTGATGCTAAGTTGACCCCTGGCAAATCCGCAGAACATACTGCCAAAATTGTCGGCGTCTCCCAAGCCACAGTCGAACGTGCCCGCACCGTCCTGTCGGACCCGGAAGAGAAGGCAGTCGTCTTGCAGGGCAAGAAATCTATTAGCAGGGCTTCTCAGGAGGCCAAGGCGAAGCGACAGCCACCTATCCCTAAGCCCTACGCCCACTCCGATGCCAACGCCTTCGTATCCATGGCCATGATTAACCTTGAGAGGATTCGGGATGATGATCCAAAACGCATGGAAGCCTTACAGAGAATGATGCTCTGGATAGAGGGGGCGGGGCTACCGGCTAATTTTAAACCATTACCATTTACTGAGGCAATGAAAATTGCCACCTTTGTTATTAGCAACCTTGCGAGAATTTTGCCGGATGACCCCATGCGGAAAAAGGCTTTTAAAAAAGTAAGCACATGGGTTCATCACGAATTAAATTTAGAAAGAATAGGCGGCAAATAAGCAGACCGACCAAGCATAACTCACAGCGCCGGGGCGGGGTGTAGGTCCTGCCCCTACCATCGGGAGAATGACCATGGCGATCTTAGCTGAGTGCCCCGTATGCCACATGAAGCAGGCAGTCAAGAATCGAAATTGCGTCTGTGGTGAGGACCTGGTGAAGGACAAGCGGTTGAAAAAGGTCCGCTACTGGGTCAATTACCGGCTCGCTAATGGCACGCAGCGCCGGGAGGCCGCGGGGTATCTCATCGAAGAGGCCAAGGCCGCAGAGGGCAAGCGCCGCGCTCAAAAGATTGAGAACCCCGGTATTCTGGAAAAAGTATCATGGGAGCGCATGACCTTTGATGAACTTGCGAAGTGGTATCTTGATCTGAGCCCGGTCAAGAAACTCTCTTCCTATAACCGAATTAAACAGGGAATCGCCAATTTTAACCAGGTATTCGGAAGTCATATCGTAAGCAGCCTAAAGCCCATAGACCTGGAAGAGTACCAGGACAAGAGGGAAGGAGAAGGCCGGGCCGCGGCTACCATCGACATGGAGATTAGCCTGGTCAAAACCATGGTCACGAAAGCCTTTGATAATGACAAGGTGGATGGTAGGACGGTCAAGGCTTTTAGAGTGGTCAAGCGGAAACTGAAAAAGGCGGCTAATGCCAGGAAGCGGACCCTCACCATTGCCGAATATCTCAAGCTGCTGGCCGTGGCCCCGGATCATCTGAAGGCATTTTTGACCGTGGCTTTCAATACCGGCATGAGGACTGGGGAACTCCGGGGGCTGCGCTGGTCACATATTGACCGCGAGAAAGGGGTTATCAGACTACCGGCGGACGTGACCAAAGAGAGCCGGACCAAGGTGATCCCCATGAATCACCATGTTAAGGCGGTCCTGGCGGACCTTCCCAGGGCGATTCACCACAACTATGTGCTCACCTATCGCCATGAGCCAATAGTTACCGCTGGCGGGATAAAGAACTCGTTTATAACAGCGTGTGGCAAGGCTAGAATCCCCCAGGGCCACAATGAACCGAACGGGATCACCTTTCACGACATTCGGCGCACGGTCAAAACCAATATGTTGAGCGCCGGAGTGGATAAGGTATATCGGGACACGATCTTAGGCCATTCCCTTCACGGGATGGACGTTCACTATATGGCCCCCTCTGAAGACGACCTCCACCGCGCCATGGAGAGATACACCGAGTGGTTAGATGGTCAACTTATTTTGGCAAGTGTTGACCATATCGTTGACCAAGTGAACTATAGTTTAAAATGAAATTACAAAAATCCTTGAAATTACTGGCGCGCCTGGCAGGATTCGAACCTGCGACCCACGGATTAGAAGTGCGAAAAATAGGGGTAAGCAGGGGTGAGCAGAATGAAGCAATAATTAGCACTTCCAATCAGTTAAGCCTTATGCTATTGTGCAGGAGAGGGCAGAAAAAAGCAAGGAAAATCGCAATGATATTCACCTATATATTCACCTGAAAATGGTTCCGAGAGGCCCATTTTTTGGGAACTCTGGCCCGAACCAAAACTGGCCGGTGAATAACCTTTGAGAACATCAAATTAGCGTCTTCCCTACTCCCGGCTTGATCACCACCGAGGACAGGGCGGTATCCCTACCGTCTGGGAGTCGCTTGATTTGAGGGAGCCACTAAGGGAGATGCCGCATGGGCAAGCCAAAAGATCCGTGGGACTTCATTGAAAAATTGAGCATAGTGCGCAGCAAGGTTTTTAAAATACACCCCATTTACCGCCAGGAGTATGAGGCCGCCTTTCAGGACTTCCTTAAAGGCTTACCGCCAGACTTAGTCGTAAGACCCCAAGCCGAATTGAGAGAATTATTCATTCATTCCCCCCAGGCCAGGGAGCTTTGCCAGAGGTGGGGCCTAAGCCTGGCCCTGCACCCGGATGATGAATTATGGGATACTGATCCTATAGCTGCGCCGCTCGCGTTTGCAGACCCCGGAAGGTCAGTAAAGATAATTCCCTTTGGACCAATGAGGTTTAATCCTCCATCACCTGAAATTCCTTTGGACCTTTCTCCATTGGATTTGACCCCCCTCCTTGTAAATTCTTTTGACCCGTCTCTATTGGATATAACCCCTCTACTAAGAGAAGGCCGTTATTTGCGCGTAGAAATTGATTTGTTAAGCAGCATGGGCCAGATTGAGGAGGAAATAAAATACAAAGTGGAAATTTTTCAGGCGGAAATCCACCGCTCGCCTAAGTTTGAAGCAGGCCCCAAAACCATTGTATCTCCAATTCCCTTTGAACTTATTGAAGGTGTGTGGGAATTAAGACGATCGCGGGATGATCAGGCTTACAATATTGGGAAAAAGCCCGGGCGCGGTCCGTCGCTGGATATTTATTTAGATGAAGAACCAGCCAGCGGTCCTGTAACCATTTTTCAAGTATGGAATATGAATAAAAAAGAAGGGGAATCCCCTTGGAGCATAGCTCAAGACCTATACCCCAAATTGAAGGGGACATCTTACCAAGATAAAGCCAAAAACTATGACAGCCATGCAAAAAGGCTCCATCAACAGATTGTCGATGCGATTAAACGGGTTGATAGCTTAATTGCATCTATAACTGCTTCGATCGCCTAATCTTCCCTATACCTCACATACAGAAATTTAGGGATACCTAATTTCTGTATCTCTTTTAACATACCTCGTTGCTACCATTGCTCACATTAAAACATTATTGCAGAGGTGAGCAATGGAAAATCTTCTTAACAACACTCAAGCAGCTGAAATTTTGGGCATTTCCCCACATAGCCTCCGCCGTTATGTGGCATTGCGTCTCATCCCCTACACCCGGGTAGGAAAGCGTCTGATCCGTTTCCGGTTAACGGACCTGGAAAACTACCTGGCCCGGCAGACCGTGCCGGCACGACGCCGGGAGGTGGAATGATGGCTGAGAATGACCCCCTAACATTCATTCGGGAGCGTCTTAATGTCCTGACACCGGAGACCCCCCAGCAGGAGGTGAGAGATGTCCTAGAAAACCTGATACCTCTTCTGGCTCGACTGGAGGAATTGAAATTTGAGAGCTTTTGGGCCGAACTCGCTGAGCGCCTGACCTTAAAAGGAAAATTTTTTACTGCCTTGCGGCGGAAGGTAGGCGAGACCAGGAACGAACTGAAAAGAAGTGCACCGGTTCAAGGGAAGGACCTCAATTCATCGTCGGAAGACGAATTGAAGACTTTGACCCCCATAGGCGCTCCTTTGGCGAAATGTCCCGATCTCCTTGGTAAGGTGGCAGAGGCTTTGCGCCTCCTTGGTCTGGCCGGGCAGGTGCGGGAAGCCAAAATCCTTTATCTGGCCGTGACCTCCAGGGTGCTGAATGTGAAAGTTTTGGTTAATGTCGCGGTAAAGGGGCCTTCATCTGGAGGGAAATCTTTCCTCGTGGAAGTGGTGTTGGAGCTGTTTCCCTCAAGTGCATTTTATGCCCTAACTGCTATGAGCGAAAAGGCCCTGGCTTATTCCAAGGAATCCTTATCTCACCGGTTTCTCATCGTCTACGAGGCGGCGGGATTGGGTTCTGAATTTGGCCAATACCTCATTAGGTCCCTTTTATCCGAAGGCCGGGTTGTTTACGAAACGGTTGAAAAAATCAAAGGCCGTCTGACCCCGCGCCGGATTGAGAAAGAGGGGCCAACTGGGTTTATCACCACCACCACCAGAGCAGGACTCCATCCAGAAAACGAAACTCGGTTATTATCTTTGGAGGTGGACGACACCCCGGAGCAGACCATGGAAGTTCTTAAGGCCCATGCGGAAGGCGAGAACCCGAAGGCTGGTGACCAAAAGCTGGTTGACCTGGCCCCTTTCAAGGCCCTGCAACGGATTCTGGAACTGGAAAAGCCCCAGGCCGGGGTGCCCTTTGCCAAGGCATTGGCCCAGGGGTGCGATACTACGGCGGTGAGGCTCAGGCGAGACTTTAAGGCTGTCCTAACCCTGGTTAAGGCCCATGCCATACTTCACGCCCATCTGCGGGAAAAGGATGCACATGGGCGGGTGATGGCCACCGTGGAGGATTATGCTACTGTTTACGACCTCGTGGCCGACCTGTTGAGCTATAGCACCGGCCAGAAAGTTTCTGAAACCGTGCGGGAAACAGTGGAAGCTGTGGAGTTCCTGGAAGGAGAGAATCCCAATGGGGTGAGCTACACATCCATCGGGAGAAAACTTGGAATTGATGAAAGTGCAGCCCGAAGAAGGGTTCAAACCGCTATTAAAAAGGGCTACTTGGAGAACCGGGAAATCAGGCCCAGGTGCCCCGCCAAAATTACGCTTGGTGAACCACTGCCGGATGGCAAGGAGGTGCTCCCACATCCAAATTCATTGTCAAATAGTCCCACGGAATCGACTGCCGACCTGCCTAACCAGGATGATTATTTTGAAAAAACAGAAGGTTGCGGTAGGCAACAAGACGAGCCGACCAATAGCCGACCGTCTACGGATGGGCCAGGAGGATCGGGACCCGAGAAGCCGGAGGAGGAGCAGGCAGTTGGCAAAGAAACGGCAGATCCGGGAACCGACCTTAATACAACGGAATCACAGGATTTTCAGCCTGAATCGGCATGTTGGCACGAGAACCAGGGAGACATTGGCGATGGCGGCGAAGGTAAATTTGACCTCGTCCAGTGTGCCGACTGCCAAAACTTCACCCCTAGTCCGGTTGGGCCGGGGGAAAAGGGCGTATGCCAGCTTCAATCAAGGTCATGGAACGGCCAGATTTTCCAGCCACCGCATGATGTGCACCCCTGCTATTCTTTTAAGGACCAGAATTTTGAGAGCGATGGAGCACAGATGGAACACCATGGAGAGTTTATCGGAGATCCTGACCACGGCCAGGGGTAGGAGATCAGGATATGAACCCAGGAGTCATAGCCATCAATAGCCTGGCATTAATGGGCTTCCGGCCCCTCTTAAAAGGGGAAGAAATTATCCTGAAGTGGGAAGGCCAGGGACAACCCGATCGCGCCCAGGTGCGGCTCCTGGTGGCTCAGGTATGTGAATATAAATCGGAAGTGATAGCCTACCTGGCCGGGAAGCCCCAAGCCTTACTGGAGCGCGTCCTCACCTGTTTTGAGTGTGACCACTTTCGTCCCGCCGTCGATTCCCCGAACCCTACCCAAGCCTGGGGGCATTGCGAGAAGCGGGGTAAGGGCCGATACGGCCTAGCAACGGCCTGTGCAGCATTGTTTTATCCGATGAACTGCCAAGAGGGAAAACCATGACCTGCGGAACCAAAGACGGCAAATTTCACCTCTATACCCCCATGAAGGCGATCCGGCGCAAATGTTTGGACTGCGCTGGTGGGTCGAGCCAAGAGGTGGGCTTGTGCCCGGCTCATAACTGCTCCCTTTTCCCGTTCAGGTTCGGCAAGCGACCAGGAACGGTAAAACGGGAAGCAACCCCGGCTCAGATAGAGCGGCTGAAAAAGGCCAGGGAGGCCCGTTTAAATGGCCGGATTTCCGATTCACCCCTATCAGAGAATAGAAATATTTTGGCAGACACTCAGGATGAAGGGTAAGGGTAGGGGTGCGTCGTTTATCAAATCCGATGAGGGGGTAGCCCCCACTTTTTCAGAAAAAGGGAATGAAGATGAGGGGTAACAAGGACTCCGGCGCCAAGTTTACAGTAAAGATCATCACCTCGAATAGGGCGCTGGCGGTGGGGGGCTCCTTGGCTTGCCAGGTTGCCACCCCACGGACAAGTCAATTACAACCGCCTAAAGGCGGTGGCTTGAAACAATGGCCGCCTGAAGGCGGCTCACGGGGCTAATGTGAAGTCGCCATCGCGGGCACGCTCTTCAAGATCTTGCATGGCTATATAT
>Ga0187856_1003608_pt1 | contig 10714 bp, 9 predicted proteins | sample June2016WEW_8_40_FD_132443 | JGI IMG/M metagenome (GOLD analysis project Ga0187856, IMG submission 132443) | Peatland microbial communities from SPRUCE experiment site at the Marcell Experimental Forest, Minnesota, USA - June2016WEW_8_40 | ecosystem: Environmental > Terrestrial > Soil > Wetlands...
CGCGCCATGTTGGTCGCTGCGCCGGTCTCGTCGATGAAAACCAGGCGTTCCGGGTTCAGCTCACTCTGGCTCGTATGCCACTCATCGCGCGCTTGGGCCACATCTGGCCGATCCTGCTCGGCGGCTCGCTGCGACCTTTTTTTAGCGGGAGTTTGAGAAACTTGAGCCTGTTCCACAGGCACCCGATGCTGAAATTGACCTTGCGCTCGGCAAACAGCCAAGCCTGCAGTTCGGCGAGCGTCATGTCGGGCTCGGCCGCAATGCGTGCACGAACGGCATCATCGTGCGGCGCCAGCTTCGGTTTGGGACCGCCGCCGGATCGGCGCGCGGTCACTTCGCCGGTCGCGCGTCGCCGGATCAAAGCCTTGTAAATATAGGAGACACTGACCCGAAACAGTGGCGCGGCCACATAAGCGCCAGTCCCCGTATCAACGGCCGCAATCACACGCTCACGCAAGTCCTGAGAATATGGTTTGCCCATCACAGCCTCCGTGTCGATTCGACACGAAGGTTGAATCACAAATCCGGCTCAGCGAGAATCCCACCGATTCCGCCAACCCTGAAAATGCTCTAGCTGTAACAACTGCCACAACCTCGCCGCCGGCGGCGTCGATGCCCGGCCGACCTCAATCGGCCACGGTTGGCAGAAAGGGCCGCGCCGAGCTCCGACTGTTCTTAATGCGGTCTTCAACGTCGCCCAGTTCTGGGACGGTCGGGCCGAGGATCTGAAGCGCAGGCCAAGGGGCCGATCCAGACGAGCGTCGAAATGAACGCTACACCGGCTGTCGTGGAGAAGACGCTCGCTTCCATGCCGGCCTATGTCGAGCGGTTCAAGAAGGCGTTCCCGGAAAACGCCTCGCCGGTGACCTTCGACAACATCACCAAGGCGATCGAAGCCTTCGAAGCTACGCTGATCACGCCCGCTTCCCGCTTTGACCAGTTCCTCGAGGGTGATGCCGGTGCGCTCACCACCCAAGAGAAGAACGGCCTTAGTCTGTTCATGGACAAGGGTTGCTCCGGCTGCCACAACGGCATCAACGTCGGCGGCGAGGCTTATTTTCCTTTTGGGGTGGTCGAGAAACCTGGCGCCGAGATTCTGCCGGCCAATGACAAGGGCCGCTTCGCAGTGACCAAGACGGCCAGCGACGAGTACGTCTTTCGCGCCGCGCCGCTGCGCAACGTCGCGTTGAGGGCTCCTTATTTCCACTCCGGCCAAGTGTGGAGCCTCAAGCAGGCTGTAGGCATCATGGGTGCGGACCAACTTGGGATAAAGCTCACCGATCAGGACGCCGACGCCATCGTCGCCTTTCTGCAAACGCTGACTGGCGAGCAGCCCAAGATCGAGCTGCCGATCCTGCCGCCCAGGACCGACGCTACGCCGCTGCCCAAGCAATGAACAAGCAGGCTCAGGCACCGCAAAGGGTCTCTCTGCTGGCCGAGGTCGAATCCGAGGTTCATCGGACCCGGTTACTGTCCAAAGGTTTTTCAACGGTCGGGATCACCTTTGCACGGCGCGAGGGGCCGGGTGGATACGGAGCAGGAGCGGGTGGCAGCGCACTACACAGCCATGGCGCAGCAACGGGAGGAGCGTGAGGCCGCCGAGGCTCGCGCCGAGCAGGAGGCGCGCAGGAAGGCTGCCGTTGCCAGATAAGTTCCCGTGCTGCTCCGAAAGCCCGGCTCGTCGAGTTCCAGCAACTGTCGGACAATCGGCCTTGCTTCCTCCACGCGACCAGCCAGGGCCAGCGCTGCGGTCTGGAAAAGACATAGGCCACACTGAAGCGGGGATTGATGCAAGACGACGCCTCGTCGTAACGCGCCTCCGCGAACGCCACCAATCCGAGCGCGTTATGGGCTGCAAAAGCCTCCCGTCCGGCCGCCCCCTCGCAAAAAAATCCTCACCTAAAACCATCACCGGCGGGCCAAAATCCGCCTCGGCACATCCTGGAATTATTGGAATTATTATTATTGAGCTTTTTCGGGCTTTTTGGCTGGGACCAGATATATACCGACAGGATTTTGGGTTTTCGATTGCTGGCGCGGGGGATTCCGGAATAAAAGGTGCCGCGTTGGACCAACCCGGGAGACCCCAGATGATCAGAGCCCTGCTTGCGGCATCGCTGTGCGCCGGATGGGCGCTGCACGGCGCCGACCTCGCAAACGCGCAGACCTATCCCAACAAGGAACCGATCAAGGTAGTCATACCTTTTTCGGCGGGCGGACCGACCGACGGCATGGCGCGCATCATCTCCGAGCGGCTTAGAACGGCGCTCGGCCAAACCATCGTGATCGAAAATCGCGGCGGCGCCGGTGGTGCCATCGCCGCCAAGTTCGTAGCGGCCGCCGATCCGGACGGCTACACCATACTTATGACTACGGGCGGACCGCTGACGACCGGACCGGCCGTGAACCCCGACATCGGCTACGATCCGGTCAAGGTGTTCGCGTCGGTCTGCCAGCTCATCGAGACGCCGGAGATCATCTCGGTCAGCCCGAACCTGCCCGTGAAGTCGATGGCCGAGGTCGTGGCCTATGCCAAGGCCAATCCAGGCAAGATCAGATGGGGCTCACCGGGCTTCGGCACCGCGCCGCATCTGCTCGGCGAGATGTTCAAGCTCGAAGCCGGCGTGAACATCCTGCACGTGCCCTATCGCGGAGACGCACCCTTGCTCAACGCCATTCTGGTCGACGAGGTGCAGATCATCGCCATGACCAGCACCAGCAGCCTGCCTTACATCCAGGCCGGCAAGCTGCGCCCGATCGCGGTCGCCGGCAACGTCGGCGATCCGAAATTGCCCGACGTGCCGACGGTCGACGAGGCGGGCTTCCCTAAACTGCACGCGCCCTTCTGGCTCGCCGTGGTGGCGCCGGCCGGAACGCCGCCCGAGATTATCGGCAAGCTTAACAGCGCATTCCGCCAGGCGCTCGCGGCGCCGGAGACCCGCGCGCGGCTTGACGCGCTCGGCGCTGAGAGTAAGATCAGCACCCCGGAGGATCTCGACAAGATGCTCGCCGCGGAGCGTGCGCAGTGGACCGCCGTCGTGAAGGCGGCGAACATCAAGATGGAATGAGATATGCGGCTTGCCGGGCCGTTGCTGAACCTCTGTCCGCCTTAACATCGGAATTTCCATCGCCATGTTCCGTCGTGACACGCCGGCCGAAGCCCAATTCCGCGTGGAAGTGCGGACATGGCTGGAAGCCAATCTCCCGGTCGCGCTACGGTGGCGCAGGGCGCGGCCGCCGCCCGCGGAGTTGATGCCCTGGTATCGCACGCTCTCGCGCAAGGGCTGGGTCGCGCCGCATTGGCCCAAGCAGTACGGCGGTATGGGCGCCACGCTGAACGAACAGATCATAATGACCGAAGAGCTGGCACGCGTCGGCGCCCCACAACTGCCGGCTCAAGGGCTCAATCACATCGGCCCAGTTCTGATGGAGTTCGCCACCGACGCACAGAAGGCGCAACATCTGCCCCCCATCATCGCGGGCACAGTGATCTGGGCGCAGGGCTATTCCGAGCCAGGCGCCGGCTCCGATCTGGCCAGCCTTGCAACCCGTGCAACGTTGGAGGGTAACCATTTCGTGGTGCAGGGGCACAAAATCTGGACCACCTGGGGCCATCATTCGGACTGGATGTTCGCGCTGGTGCGCACAGATCCTCAGGCGCAGCCGCGGCACGCCGGCATCAGTTTCCTGCTGATCGATCTGCACAGCCCAGGCATCAAGATCAGACCGATCAAGACGATCGCGGGCGATGACGAGTTCAGTGAGGTGTTCTTCGACAATGTCATTGTGCCGGCCGAAAACCTGGTCGGAAAACTGCATGATGGCTGGCGCATCGCCAATGCGCTGCTGGGATTCGAACGCCTCGGCTCCTCGAACCTCCAATTCGCTTTGATAGCGCTGGAGCGAATCAAGACCATGGCGCGGGCGTCCGGAGTGATGGCGGATCCGGCGTTCCAGGATCGTCTCGCCGCAGCCAGCATCGATGTCACGGCGCTGGCGGCCATGTTCGGCCACGCCGTGGACCTCGCCAATCAACAACACAACCCCGGGCCGGAATCGTCGGTGGTCAAGATTTTCGGCGCCGAACTGCTGCAGTCGCTCAACGCGCTCTTGATCGAGGCGGCGGGCGGGCACGCGACCACTGAAGATCCGATCACAACGAATTTCGGCACGGTGGATGTCGCAGGCTCGTTCCTGCAGTCGCGGCGCGCTACAATCTACGGCGGCTCATCGGAGATTCAGCGCAACGTGCTGGCCCGCCGCGTGCTGAACTTACCAAGCTGACGCACAGCGCGGTCGACAATCATGAACCTGCATCTCACATCGGAGCAGACTCTGCTGCGCGACAGCGCCGCCAAATTCGCCGCGGCGGCGGGGCCGAAGGTGGCGCGCGGATTTCGGGAACAGGATCCGAGCTTCGCGTCGGCAAGGCTGCGGCAAGCCGGCGAGCTCGGATGGCTTGGGATTCTCGTCCCGGGAATCGCGAATGGCCTCGGTCTCGACCTCACCGAGTTCGCGTTGGTAGTTGAACAGGCCGGGCGGGGGCTCGTCTGCGAGCCGATCGGGCTTGCGGCGATCTCGGCTGCCGCGCTTGGGCAGGCGCGCCCGCCGCATCCGATGCTGAAACGAGCGATGGCGGGCGAGGCCTTGGTCGTCCCGGCGCTCCAGGAGAGCGCATTTGGCGACGACCCGCTTACACCGCGCGCGCAGGCGGCGGGGAAGGACGGTGCGCTCCGTCTAACCGGACAGAAGGTGTTTGTGTGCGCCGACGGCGCCGACAGTTTTCTCGTCAACGCCAGCGGGCGCGATGGAGTCGTGCTGTGCCATATCGCGCGCGATGCGCCCGGCTGCACCTTATCGACGACGCAGACCGTCGAGGGCCGTAAGCTTGCGACACTGAGCCTCGCGGATACACCGGCCGATCTCATCCCGCCGCATCCGTCGTCGCGCAATGCGGTAGAAGCGCTCCATAATCTCGCGCTGTTGGCGCTGTCCGCCGAATTGCTCGGCGTGATGGAAAAAGCGCAAGAGATCACGCTCGACTACCTGCGCATCCGCAAGCAATTCGGAAAGCTGATCGGCAGCTTCCAGGCGCTCCAGCACCAAGCGGCGAACATTTATATCCGAATCGAGGCGACACGGTCGCTGGTGTTTCAGATTGCGGCCAACAATGACGTCTATCGTATCGATCCTTCGCTCGCCATCGCCGCGAAAGCCAAGGCGTCGAAAGACGCCATGTTCGTTACTGAGGCTTGCATCCAACTTCACGGCGCAATCGGGTTCACCGACGAACATGACATCGGCCTCTATCTCAAGCGCGCGATGCTGCTGTCGTCGCTGTTCGGCAATGCCGCAGCGCAGCGGCGCCGCTATATTGCAGTCGCCGATTTGACGGCGTAACGCGGACGCCTTGCTGGTGGCTGGATTTATGAATACGCTCTCACCCTTCCTTTGAGTGCCTGCATGAACATCCGTACAAGACATTTTCTCGAACATTTGGTAGGCAAGAGCGGCCCCGTCGGCGAAATGGAACAGGTGCTGGGCCACTTCCTCGTGGGCACGGCGGCACCAATGAAATCCAACGCAACGTCATCGCGCGACGGCGGCTCGACAGGCCCCGTTGAACCAGGAGGCATTCGTGAGCGAAGAGCAAACGGTCACCTACGAGCTGGACGGCGAGATCGCGTTTGTCGGCCTTAACCGTCCGGACAAGCGCAATTGTCTCAATCCGACCGTCATGAAACAATTGCGCGAAGCCATTGAGCGTGCCGGCCAAGAAGCGAAGTGCGGCATCATCTTCGGCCATGGTAACAATTTCTGCGCCGGTATCGACCTGCGATGGGCCGCGGAAAATTGGAAGGCCGGGCGCTCGGAGCGGCTCCCATTCCGGTTCAATCGCAACACCTATTCCGAAGAGATGGCGCGCGGCAACATTCCGTTCATCGCGGCGCTGCACGGCGCAACTCTTGGCGGGGGGCTAGAAGCGGCCGCCGCCGCGCATATCCGCGTCGCCGACGAAACCACATTCTTCGGCCTGCCCGAGGGAACGCGCGGCATTTTCACTGGCGGCGGCGGCTCGGTTCGTATTGCGCGGCTTCTCGGATTTGCCCACATGCAGGACATGATGCTTACCGGCCGCGTGCTCAAGCCCGACGAGGCCGAGCGCTACGGCATCGTGCAGTACGTCGTCCCCAACGGCCAGTCGATGGCGAAGGCGAAGGAACTCGCTCTGAGAATCTGCAAGAACGCGCCGCTGTCGAATTTCGCCATCACCAACAGCCTGCCGCGGCTGCAGGATATGTCCTACGACGATGGCCTGTTCTTCGAGCGCATGGTGGCGGAATACACCCGCAGCCCGGAGTCGATCGCACGGCTCAATCAGTTCCTCGACAAGACCGCGCTACGCGTCCGTATGCCGGAATAAGCGCCGGAACAACGTATTTAGGGAGGGTAGCAATGAGCTTGCGCGACAACACGATCGTGGCCTACGCCGAAACCAAGGTGATGGAGAAGAGTGGCCGGGACGTCTTCGTGCTGGGAGGCGAAATTCTTGAGGAATTGCTCGACAAGACCGGCATCGAAAAGAGCGAGATCGATGGCCTGGTGCTGGCGGGCCTGACCTTCACCGGTGCCGCTAATCCGTTCTGGGCCCAAACCACAGCCGATGTGCTGGGCCTCGATGTCGGTTTTTGCGAGCAGGTTCACACCGGCGGCTGCTCGGCCGCAGGATGCGTCGTGCGAGCGGCGGCGGCGATCGATTATGGGCTGTGCGACGTTGCACTCCTGCTTTTCGCCGATACTCGCGTGCTGGAGGACAAATCGGATCACAGCCACTCCTACCGGCGAGAGTGGACTGATCCTTACGGTCTGATGGGGCCGCCCGGCGCCTTCGGGCTGCTCAGCCGGGCCTACGAGGCAAAATACGGTCTCGACTACCGGATGCTGGGCAAGATCGCGGTGACGCAGCGCAACCATGCGCTGCTCAACGAGAACGCCTGCGAGAAACTGCGCGTGCCGATTACTGTCGACGATTACATGAATTCGCGCATCATCGCCGATCCGATCCGGCTCTTGGATTGCGTGATGCGAGCCGACGGCGCGGCCGGCTTGATCATGATGAGCCGCAAGCGCGCGAAACAAAAAGGTCTAACGAAATGCATCATTCCGATCGGTTACGCCGAACGCACCAACTTTAAGGGCGGCGAGAACCTGGTCGATGTGACCAAGAGCGGCCACGAAGTTTGCGGCAAGAAGGCCTTGGGCGAGGCCGGACTAAGCATCAAGGACATTGCCTCGTTCCACCCCTATGACGACTTCATCATCGCCATCATGCTGCAATTCGAGGCCTTCGGCTTCTGCAAGGCGGGCGAAGGCGTGCCATTCATCCGTGACCATGATTTCTCCTTCAACGGCGATCTGCCGCTCAACACCGGCGGCGGCCAGATTTCCGCGGGCCAAGCCGCGTGCGCGTCGCATAATCTGGTTGAAGCAGTGCGGCAGTTGCAGGGCGAAGGCGGCAAGCGTCAAGTCAAGAACATCAAAAACGCATTGGTGACCGGTATCGGCTGGATCAACTACGGACGCAACTGGGGCTCAAGCGCGGCCCTGGTGCTGGTCCCAGAATAAGCGAGGCGACCATGGCCAATCCTTCAAGCAACAGGCCGTTGAATGACACGCTGGGCGTCAAGCGCGCCATCAAGCATTTTGATTTCTCGGAGCCGTATTGGGAGGGAACGAAGCGCAAGAAGCTCCTTATTCAATATTGCAAGCCGACCGGGAAGTATCAGCATTTTCCGCGTCCGGTCAGCATCTTCACCGGGCGGCGGCGCGACATCGAATGGCGCGAAGTCTCAGGCAAGGGCGTGGTGTTCTCCTATACCATCACCGAACGCGGCACGCCGGCCTTCCGCGGCATCGAGCCCTACGCGGTGGTGAGCGTGACGCTCGACGTTGGTGTCAACTTCATCGCCAACATCGTCAATTGCGCAGCCGATGAGTTGAAGGTCGGTATGAAGGTGAAACCCTACTGGCACCCGATCGGCGATGGCACCCATCTGCTGATGTTTCAGCCCGACAAGGACGCGGCATGAGCGGACCGGAAGACGCTCGCGGTCCGAAAGCGGTCGCGAAGTTCCTGCGGCCACGCTCGATCGCGATCATCGGAATATCGACGCGAGCGGGCAGTGCCGGCCAGATCATTCTGCAATGTCTGAAGGTGAACAACTTCAAGGGTGACATTTATCTGGTCGGCCGGACTGACGAGCCGATCGGCGGCTATCCGGTGCTGAAGAATCTCGACGAGCTGCCGGAAGGCGTCGAACTTGCCGTGTTCACGCTGCCGGCCGCTGCCGTGCGCGAGGCGATAGAGGCCTGCGCGCGGCGGAAGGTCGGCTCGGCCATGGTGTTCGCCGCGGGCTTCGCCGAGGTCGGCGATCATGCCACACAGGATACCGTCACCACCAGCGCGCGGGCTGCGGGGCTTGCTGTCGTCGGCCCGAACTGCCTCGGCGTCACCAACAATGTCGACGGCATGATGTTGCACATGCTGTTTGCGCGCGAGGCGCGGCGCGGCGTCGAGGATGGCGTCGCCTTCGTCGGGCAGAGCGGCGGCTTGCTCGGTCACTTCCAGCGCGCTACCGACGGCCGCGGCATTCCACTTTCCTATGTGATCTCGACCGGCAACGAAGCCGGCCTTGAATCCACCGACTTCCTTGAATTTCTCGTCGATGATCGCTCCACCCGCGTGATCGCGTTCTACTGCGAGGAGATCAGGCGGCCCCAGGAATTTCTTGCCGCCTGCAGGCGCGCCCGCGCAGCCGGGAAGCCGGTGGTGTTGATGCAGGCAGGTCGCAGCGCCAAGGCCCGCAAGGCGGCGCAATCACATACCGGCGCGTTGATCGGCGACTTCGCCATGATCCGAACGCAGGTCGAGGACGCCGGTGCCGTCGTCGTGTCCACTATGGACGAGATGATGGACCTCGTCGAAATCCTGCAGCGCTTTCCGACGCCGCCTACCAAAGGGCCTGGTATCCTCACCGGGTCGGGTGCTTACGTAGGGCTGACTAATGATTTCGCGGAGGACGTTGGCCTAGAGCTTCCCGAGCTCGAGCCCGCGACGTTGAAAAAGATTAGCGAAGCGCTGCCGTCATACGGCAACTACGGCAACCCGCTCGATACCACGGCCGGTCTCGCGCCGTCCATGCTTTCCGCTGTGACCAAGGCACTGATCGACGATCCCAATGTGGGAATGCTGTTCATCTCGTTTCCGATCAACACAGCGATCCGAGTGCGGGCCTTCAACGAGGGCATGGCGGGCTCGCCCAAGCCAAAGGTAATGGTCGCGCTTGGCGACACATGGCGACTCGGCACCGATGTGGATGAGGCGGTGAAGGAAAGCCCGGCGGTATACTCCCGCTCCTCCGACCGCATGCTGCGTGCGATCGCGCTCTATACCAAATACGGACGCTCGCTCGCTCGCACGCGCGTTACCGGCACATCCACGCCATTCGCCGGACTGCCCAAGTTCGGCAAAGGCGTTCAGCCGGAGTGGCTCGGCAAGAAGGTGCTCGCCGCGGCGGGCATTCGCGTGCCCGACGGCGACCTCGCCAGCACGGCGGACGAAGCGGCCGTGGTGGCCGAGCGGATTGGCTATCCTGTGGTTCTGAAAGCGCAGGCCGCGGCGTTGTCGCATAAGACCGAATCCGGCGGCATCGCGCTGGACTTGACCGATGAATCCGCGCTGCGCGCAGCCTGGGACACGACGATGCGCAACGTCAAACGTGCGGCGCCAGATGTCAGTCTCGACGGCGTGCTGGTCGAGAAGATGTCGCCCCGTGGCATCGAGCTGATGGTGGGCGCAAAACGTGATCCCGGTTGGGGCACTGTGCTGTTGCTGGGCCTCGGCGGCATCTGGGTCGAAGCATTGGGCGATGTGCAATTGCTGACAGGCACCGCCGACGAAGCTCAGATCCGTGAAGCCCTAGGCAACCTCCGGTCGGCGAAGCTCCTGGCCGGCGTCCGCGGCGCGCCCCCCGCCGACGTCGACGCGCTGGTACAGGTCGTGCTTGCGATCGGCTGGCTGATGCAGACCGTTCCCGAATTAACCGAGATCGACGTCAACCCGCTGATGGTGCATGTCGAAGGAGAGGGAGCGACAGCGCTGGATGCGTTGATTGTCACAGACTGATGGTTGACCCTGTGACAGACCATACGTGTTGCGCTGCAAATCGAGCCTGGGGCGGGAGGATTTGAACTCTCGATTACGGTGACACCCATTAGCCGGCCCCTTGTCTGTGAATACCGATTGAAAAATGACCCTCATCGGCTCGGATGTGACCCCGCTAAGTGCTTGATTTGAATGGCAACCAACCCTTGACCCCGGCGCCGATCGTGCAGGAGACCCCACGCCGAATAACAATTGAGGGTGGCGTAGTCTCCGGGGTGTTCAACCTCGAATCATCCGGCGTTGAAGCGCCGGACTGGAGACCACGCCATGACCAGCACTACCACGAAGTCTGATTATTCGCAGCCCAGGTCCGTCTATATGTAGTAGGCGCGGCGCGGGGGTCGGCCGGCGCTTTTGCGAGGATTGTCTCGCTTGATGATGTCCCAATAGCCGGTGGGCTCGTGGTGGGTGGCGAACCCGAGCAGCGCTTCGAATGAAACATGGCGATAGAAGCGACGATTGTAGCGAAACACGAATTCGTTGAGATAC
>Ga0187856_1003613_pt1 | contig 10706 bp, 8 predicted proteins | sample June2016WEW_8_40_FD_132443 | JGI IMG/M metagenome (GOLD analysis project Ga0187856, IMG submission 132443) | Peatland microbial communities from SPRUCE experiment site at the Marcell Experimental Forest, Minnesota, USA - June2016WEW_8_40 | ecosystem: Environmental > Terrestrial > Soil > Wetlands...
CACCGGAGAGCCGGCGAGCCACGAGCGACTCGAGCCGTGCTGTGGCCCTTGGTGGTACCTGGTTGTCGAGCTCGCGCAACAGGCGCGGGCCCGAAAAGCCACTGGCCTCTTCGAGCAACCACCGCGTCTGAACCGGGTCGCCGATCACCTCGGCCGTCTCGCTGCGCAACTGCCGCCAAGTGACGCCGGCCACTTCGGCCCGCTCTCTCATCCCTCGAGCAGCTGACGGCTCCGCTCGTCCGACAAGAGCGCGTCGACGAGCTCGTCGAGATCGCCCATCAGTATGCGGTCGAGCTTTTTCAAGGTGAGCCCGATCCGGTGATCTGTCACCCGGTTGTCCTTGAAGTTGTAGGTGCGGATCTTCTCGGAACGCCCGCCACCGCCCACTTGCGCGCGGCGCTCCTCGGCGAGAGCGGCGGCGTTGCGCTGCAGCTCGAGCTCGTAAAGGCGCGCCCGCAATACCTTGAGCGCCGCCGCGCGGTTTTGGATCTGGCTCTTCTCGTCCTGCATGGACACCACGAGGCCGCTCGGAAGATGAGTGATCCGGACGGCCGAGTCCGTGGTGTTGACCGATTGGCCACCCGGGCCGGTCGAGCGGTAGACGTCGACACGGATGTCACCGGGCTCGATCTCGACTTCCACCTCGTCGGCCTCGGGAAGCACGTTCACCGTGGCGGAGGACGTGTGGACACGTCCCTGGGACTCGGTGACCGGGATGCGCTGCACGCGGTGGGTACCTGCCTCCTGGTGCAGCCGCTGCCAGGCGTCCTCGCCCTTGACGAGGAAAGTGACCCCGTCCACACCCCCGAGCTCGGACTCGCGCAGGTCCATCATCTCTGCGCGCCAGCCGCGCCGGTCCGCATAACGCTGGTACATGTCGAAGAGGTCCTTGGCGAACAGGTTCGCCTCCTCTCCGCCTTCGGCCCCCCGGATCTCGACGATGACGTTGCGCCCGTCGTGTGGGTCACGGGGCATCAAGAGGTCGCGCAGCTGCGACTCGAGCTCCGCGACCCTTTCCTCGGCGGCAGCCTGTTCGTCACGGCCGAGCTCGCGCTCGACACCGACGGCGTCGGCCGCCAGCTCGCGCGCAATGGCGACGTCCTCCTCGGCAGCGCGGAGCTCGTGCATTTTGCGCACCACGGTCTCGAGCTCCTTGTGGCGGCGCGACAGCACCCGCAGCTCATTGCGGTCCTTGGAGAGAGTTGGGTCTGAGAGGCGGGCGAGGACCTGTGAGTACTCGGCCTCAAGCGCCTCAAGGCGATCGAGCACGGACTCAGGCTAGTCAAAATGGGCGGGCTCACCCCGGCGGCCCTGTTAGGCGGAGGTGCCCAGGAAGGCTCTTGCAAACCGCCGCCGCGGCGTCCGAGAACGCCGTAGCCTCCAGGTCGGGATCTCGTGTACGAGGCGAGACCCGGACGGATCGCACGATGAAAGCGGAGGTTCGCCATGCCGGTACTCGTTGTGTACGCCAGCAAGCACGGTTCCACGCGGGGGATCGCGGAGCGGATCGCGGCCAAGCTCACCGACGAGGGACACACGGCTGAAGCGAGATCGGTGCAGGAGGCGTCAGGCCTCGAGGGCTACGACGCCTTCGTCATCGGCAGCGCCGCCTACGCCTTGCACTGGATGGACGAGGCGCTGGCATTCGTCAAGCTCAACAGCGCCGTCCTAAAGCGCGTCCCGGTCTGGCTGTTCAGCAGCGGGCCGCTCGGCCACGAGGCCACCGACGCAAAGGGGCGAGACCTCCGGGTCGCCACGGTGCCGAAGGAGATCCCCGAGCTCGAGGGAATCGTCGAGGCCCGCGGCCACCACGTCTTCTTCGGAGCGCTGGACCCCGGCACGCTCGGCTTCGCCGAGCGTGCCATCCGCAAGCTCCCGGCCGCCCGGGCGGGGCTCCCCGAGGGCGACTTCCGGGACTGGGACGAGATTGATGCCTGGGCCGCCGAGATTGCGCAGGCATTGACCCCGCCTCCGGCAGACTGAGACCGGGTCGCGCATGCTGGTCCGACCTGCGAAGCGTTACCCTTTGTTCCGTATCGAATACCCCGGCCGACGTGACTCCGGGCGCGGGTGGGGCAAGTGAAGCCGACTCAGCGCTTGGTCTTGCGCTGGCCGTAGCGGCGCTCGAAGCGCTCCACGCGCCCACCGGTGTCCACGAGCTTCTGCTTGCCCGTGTAGAAGGGGTGGCATTCGTTGCACAGCTCGACGTGCAGGTCGGACTTGGTCGATCGCGTGGTGAAGGTGTTCCCGCACGAGCAACGCACCGACGCGGTCAAGTAGGCGGGATGAATGTCTGTCTTCATGATGTCTCCATTGTAAGCCGGGCGGGGGCGAGCTCCGCCAAGGGGCTCCTTCGTTGATCAGCCGCCCGGGATCGGCGCCTTGGCGATCTCGGCGAGGAACTCGTCATTGGATCGAGTGGTCTTGATCTTGTCCATCAGCAGCTCGAGGCCGGCTCCACCGCCCCCATCGCTGCCGAGGGCGTTCAGCACGCGGCGCAGCTTCCAGACCTGTTGGAGCTGGGAGCGGTCGAAGAGCAGCTCCTCGTGGCGTGTCGAGCTGGCGTTGACGTCGATCGCCGGGTAGATGCGCCGTTCGGCCAGTTTGCGGTCGAGGCGGAGCTCCATGTTGCCGGTGCCCTTGAACTCCTCGAAGATCACCTCGTCCATCTTCGAGCCCGTCTCCACGAGAGCCGTCGCGAGGATCGTGAGCGAGCCCCCTTCTTCGATGTTGCGAGCAGCACCGAAGAACTTCTTCGGCGGGTAGAGGGCACCGGAGTCCACGCCACCGGACATGATGCGCCCGGTTGCCGGCTGGGCCAGGTTGTAGGCCCGGGCGAGACGGGTGATCCCGTCCAGGATGATCACGACGTCCCTGCCGAGCTCGACGAGCCGCTTGGCCCTTTCGATGGCGAGCTCCGCGACGGTCGTGTGCTCATCGGCGGGACGGTCGAAGGTCGAGGCGATCACCTCGCCCTTCACCGACCGGCGCCAGTCCGTGGCCTCCTCGGGACGCTCGTCCACGAGAAGGACCATGAGATGGACGCTCGGGTCGTTCTGCTCTATCGAGTGGGCGATCTGCTTGAGGATCGTCGTCTTGCCCGCCTTCGGCGGCGACACGATCATGCTTCGCTGCCCCTTGCCGATGGGCGAGATCAGATCGACGATGCGCGCCGTGGTGTTGAGCGGGTCTTCCTTCAGCTCGAGGCGCATCCGCTGGTCGGGAAACAGCGGGGTAAGGTCCTCGAAGCGCGGCCGCTCACGCGCCTCTTCGGCCGTCATCCCGCAGACCGTGTCGATCCGCAACAACGCCGGGTACTTCTCGCTCGGCCCCGCCGGCCGGCAGGCACCCTCGATGGCGTCGCCGCGGCGCAACGAGAACCTGCGGGCCTGCGAGACCGAGATGTAGACGTCCTTGTTGCTCGGCAGGTAGCCACTCGTGCGCAGGAAGCCGTAGCCCTCGTCCCTCAGGTCGAGCAAGCCGCGCACGGGCACGAGCTCGCCCTGCCACGCGACTTCCTGACCCCCACCTTGCGGCTCTTGACCGCCACGCTCCCGGTCTCGTCCGCGCCGGCGGCGCCCACGGCGGTTTCCCGCGTCGATCTGGCCTGCCTGGCCGATCTGGCCACCCTGATTGCCTCTCCCGGGCTGAGAGTGCTGAGGCTGACGTTGCGGGCGCGTCGTCGTCGAAACCTCCCCGGACACCCGATCAACGGTCTCGGCGCCCGAACCGGCACCGCCGGCCGGGTTCGACGTGAGCTCACCGGGCCGTGAATCACCTGAGCCACGGGTCGCAGCGCCCTGAGCCGGCGGACGGCTGCCCCGACCGAAGCTGCCCGCCAGGACCGCCGCCGCGCCCTCCGCGACCGCGTCCCCGCCCTCGGCCGGGCCTTCGGGATCGTTCCCGCTGACGAGCGCAGAGCTCTGAGAGGGCACGTCATCGATACTCTCGCCCGGCTTGCGAGCCTGCCCGCCACCACTGCCGTTCACTTCGGCGTGGTCTGGCGTCGAGTCTGCCGAGCGCGTTTTGACCGTTCGGGCCCTCGAGGTGCGGCCTCGCGCCGGCTTGGACGCGGAGACGTCCTCGACGTCGGCTGCCTGGCCCTTGTCCGCGGCGGCGCCGTTGGATAACGGCGACTGCAGCGATGCCGCGCCACTCGCATGCAAGGGCAAAGTGCCCTCGACCTCGACGCCGGCGGCACGCAGGATCTGGTCCACCAGATCCGCCTTGCGCAAACGCGCGACGGGCTCGAGGGACATGGCGGTCGCGATTGCCCGAAGCTCGTCGCTCGCTTTGCGCTCGAGGATCGAACGTTCGAGCTGTTCTTCGCTCATCAGCTTCCTCTCTGGATCTCTGTTGCTTGAGGTGCTTGTTCGGAGGTGGTACCCGGACCTTCCGGGATCCCGCGATGTCGGTGCTCCCTCGCTTTTCTCACGACATACCCTCCCGGGCGGTGACCCGGACCGGTCGGGTCATGCAATCGACCCGAGCCTGCAATCCGTCTTTGGGAGTTCCCGAACAGAACAAGTCATCGACTTCGCCGGATCGCACAGCCCAATCAGTGGGTGCCCACGGTGGCCAGTGCGTCTGCACGGGAGGAAACGCCAGTATAGGCAATAACAGGGAAAGGGCCTCTGCGATTCCCGCCGCCCCATTCGGGTCGCCCGCCCCAGGGGGCGAGCTGGCGTCCGCAATGACGAACCAGGGCAACCGCATACTAGCGAGGTGTTCGCCCATCGGCAAACACTGGTGGTGTTCCGGGGCCGTCAGCCGGCTGCCGGGCGCTCGATTCGGGGAGGCTCGTGGCCTCGATCGCCTGGGCCACCGCAGCGGGCTGAGCCATCGGGATCGGTGACGCCGTCGGCTGCTCGGGGGCTTCGAGGCGGCTCATGCGAAGGCGCTCACAGGGGTGCCCGACATAGCAGTAGGTGACGAGATTGTCCTGTGAGGAGGCGCCCATCTCCACGATGGTCGTGCCGAACCGCCACCCTCCGGACTCGTCGGCCCGTGCCGACTGCACGACAACCCTTCCCGCCACAGGGAGGGTCACTGCGAACGTCGCCGCCCACGCCGGAAGCGACGGTGCAGCCAGATCACGACCAGCCGCGACGTGCCGGCGCCGTAGGCGAACAGGCTGCCAATCTAGGATAGGAGAGCCTCAGTCGGACGCCGACGTGCGCATTTGACCACTCTCTGCGGTCAACGCGGGGATCGAGACCTGACCGATCAGAGCCCGAGCGCCACCAGCACGGACTTGAGGTCGGCGTCGACCACAGCAGGGACCGACACCTGGCTGATCGCCAGGTCCGGGTCCTTCAGCCCGTGGCCGGTCAGCACGCACACGACTGTGGCGCCTTTCGGCACCGGCGTCTTCAGCAGGCCCGCGACAGAAGCTGCCGAGGCAGCCTCGCAAAAGACCGACTCCTCGGTGGCGAGGAACCTGTATGCGTCCAGGATCTGCTCGTCGGTCACGGCGTAGATGCCACCACCGGACTCGGACGCCGCCGCTGTCGCTCCGTACCAGGAAGCCGGGTTCCCGATCCTGATAGCCGTCGCCACCGTCTCGGGCTCGGCGATCGGATGACCGGCAACGATCGGAGCGGCCCCGGCAGCCTGGAATCCGAACATTCTCGGCAGCCTCGTCGCGCGCCCGGCGTGGCGATACTCGCAATAGCCGCGCCAGTAGGCGGTGATGTTGCCGGCGTTGCCTACCGGGATGCAGTGGACCTCGGGGGCATCGCCGAGACGGTCCACGATCTCGAAGGCGCCCGTCTTCTGTCCCTCGATGCGGAAGGGGTTCACCGAGTTCACGACCACGACCGGCGCGCGGCCGGGCAGCTCTCTCACGACCTCGAGCGCGACATCGAAGTTGCCCCGCACCTGGAGAACCCGGGCGCCGTGCACGAGCGCCTGGGCGAGCTTGCCGAGAGCGATGTGGCCCTCGGGGATGAGCACCGAACAGGTCATCCCGGCCCGGGCTGCGTAGGCCGCCGCGGACGCAGAGGTGTTGCCGGTCGAGGCGCAGACAACGGCCTTCACACCATCCTCGGCGGCTTTCGATATGGCCATCGTCATGCCCCGGTCCTTGAACGAGCCGGTAGGGTTCGCTCCCTCGAGCTTGAGCAGCACATTGGCACCGACGCGATCGGACAGCCGCGGGGCCGCGAGCAGGGGCGTGCCGCCCTCCAGCAGCGTCACCACGGGTGTCGACTCCGACACCGGGAGGAAGTCCCTGTACTCCTCGATCACTCCCCGCCAGGCAATCATCCCGGTCAGCGTTCCGGCCCGATGAGCCGCAAGAGCACCCCGACTCGAGCGACGACGTCCAGTTGCGCCATTGCGGCGAGGGTTGCCTGCACATCTGCCTCACGGGCGGTGTGGGTGATGAACACCAGACGCGCATCGCCACCGAGCCCGATCTGTTCCATGGACCGGATCGAGACATGGTGCTCGCCGAACACGTGGGCGACAGTCGCCAGCACGCCGGGCTGGTCCTTCACGTCCAAGGTCAGGTAGTACTGGGTCCGAAGCTCGGAGATCGGGCGGACCTCGACCCGCTCGCGTCGGACCGCACGACCTCTCGTCTCCTCGCGGCGATGGTGCGCGGCCGCCACCACATCACCGAGCACGGCGCTGGCCGTGGCCATCCCTCCTGCGCCGCGGCCGTAGACCATCAGCTCCCCGGCGGTGACGCCTTCGACAAAGACGGCGTTGAACGCCCCCCGCACGCTCGCCAGAGGATGCTCACGGGGCACCATGGCCGGGTGGACGCGAACAGCGACTGCGGGCGTCGGCCCGTCGCTCACGCGCTCGGCGACGGCCAAGAGCTTGATCACGTAGCCGAGCTTCTGGGCGAAGGCGATGTCGGACGCGCCGATGGCGGTGATCCCCTCGGTGTGGACGTCGCTCGCGACCACGTCCGCGTCGAAGGCTATGCCGGCCAGGATGGCGGCCTTGGCCCGGGCGTCCAAGCCCTCGACGTCAGCTGTCGGATCGGCCTCGGCGTAACCCAGTTTCTGTGCCTCCGCCAGTGCCACGGCGTAGTCGCACCCCTCCTCGCTCATGGACGTGAGCATGTAATTCGTGGTGCCGTTCACGATTCCCATCACGCGGACGATCCGCTCCCCAGCCAGGGAGTCGTTGAGGAGCCGGACAAGGGGGATGGCACCGGCCACCGAGGCCTCGTAGAACAGGTCCACGCCCCCTCTTTCGGCCGCGGACAAGAGCTCGGCCCCGACACTCGCGAGGAGCTCCTTGTTGGCCGTGACGACGGGCTTGCCCGCCTGAAGAGCCGTGAGGATCAAACTGCGGGCAGGCTCGATGCCGCCTATGAGCTCGACGATGATGTCGATCGACGGGTCCTCCACGACCGAAGCGGCGTCGCCAGAAAGTCGCGCGCCGGCCTCGGCGAGGACTGAGTCAGGCCTCTTCTTGGCGACATCGCGGACAGCGATGCGCGTCACTCGCAGCTTGTGGCCTATGCGGAGTGCGATCGCCTCGGACTGGGAGTCGATGAGCCGGGTAAAGGCGGCACCGACGTTGCCGTAACCAAGCAGCCCGACGTGCACGACGTCGATGCCGCGCTTCTCTCTCGATTGAGGCTCATCCACGTGCACAACGTACAAGACGGGCGGGCTCAGGCCTCACAGGCGAGCAGGTCGGCCACTGTTTCGCGCCGGACGACGACCCTGTAGCGGCCATCTCGGACGAATACGACGGGGGGGCGCAGCACCCGGTTGTAGTTGGAGGACATGGAGAACCCGTACGCACCGGTGACCGGGGTGGCCAGCACATCACCGACGACGAGGTCGGAAGGAAGCCTGGCGTCGTCGACTATGACGTCGCCGGACTCGCAGTGTTTGCCCACCACACGGGCGGCAAATGGCCGGGACGCCAATGGCGCACGCGGAAGGAACGCCTCATAACCACTGCCATAGAGCACCGGCCGAGGATTGTCGGACATGCCACCGTCGACAGCGACATAACAGCGCAGGCCGGGGAGCTGCTTGATGGTTCCCACCCGATACAGCGTCACCGCCGCGCCCGCGACTATGGCGCGTCCCGGCTCGGCCGTGAGGCGCACGGCCGAGGGAAGTCCTGCCTCCTTGGCCGCCGCCTGCACGGCGTGCGCCCACTCGGTGATGGAAGGAGCCACCTCCCCTTCGACGTAGGCGACGCCGAGACCACCGCCGATGCAGCACTCGGAGAACCGGTTCTCCACGACGACTGGCACGAGAGCGGCGATCTCCTCCACGAAGGCGGAGACCTCGAAGATCTGGCTGCCTATGTGCGCGTGCACGCCGACGAGTTCGAACCCCGGCAACGCCCTGAGGGCGTCGACGGCTTCTTGAGCCGCCCCCGAGGCCAGTGAGAAACCGAACTTTGTGTCCTCTTGCCCGGTCTTGACGTACTCGTGGGTGTGCGCTTCGATGCCGGGCGTGACGCGGAGCAGAAGGCTTGCGCGTCGGCCATCCGCAAGGCCCGCGGCACCAAGGGCGCGCAACCGGTCGATCTCGTCGAACGAGTCGACGACGATCCGAGACACGCCCGTACGCAGAGCGGTCGCGAGCTCCTCTACGGACTTGTTGTTGCCATGGCACACAAGGTGCTCGCCTCTGGCCCCTCCCGCGAGCGCGACCGCCATCTCCCCGCCGGTCGAGACGTCGAGAGCCATCTTCTCCTCGATGACGAGCTCGGCCATCGCCTTGCACAAAAAGGCCTTGGTCGCGTAGGCGGCGCCGCCGCCGAAACCCGCGACAGCCTCGCGGCAGCGAAGGCGCATGTGGTCCTCGTCGTAGACGAACACCGGTGTCCCGACGTCCTCGGCGAGCTGCAGGAGATCGACACCGCCCACGCTCAGGTGACCGTCAGCGTTGACAGCCGATGTGTCAGGAAGCAGGGCCCGCAGGATCGGTCCCTCGGACGGCGACGGTGGCACCTCCGGCTCCGGCGCCCCCGAGGGTGATTCGGCGCCGGTCACATCGCCTCGGGGGCGCGCACGCCGAGCAGGTTGAGCGCGATCGCGAGACCCACCCGGACCCCTTCGACGAGCCACAACCGCGCCTGGGTGAGCTCGGGCGGGACCTCGTCGGAAAGGACGCGGCAGTCGTGGTAGAAGCCGTGGAACTCGCCGGCGAGCATGCGGACCCAGTTCGTCACCTTGTGCGGCGCACGCTCCCTGGCCGCTTCGCCGACGACGTGCGGCAGGTCGACCAAGCAGCGGATCAGCTCAAGTTCCCGGTCGTGAACCAGCAGCGCCAGATTGGCCTGCGAGATCGGTACGCGCTCGATTCCGCGCTCGGCCCGCTTGCGGCCGATGGCGGCGATCCGTGCGTGCGCGTACTGCACGTAAAAGACAGGGTTCTCCATCGACTGGCGCTTCATCAGATCGAGGTCGAGAGTCGTGGCCTGATCGATCGAATTGAGGAGCGATAGCAGCCGGGTCGCGTCAGCCCCCATCTCGTCAATGACCGAGTCGAGCTTGATGAAGTTCCCGGCGCGCTTGGACATCCGGGCGCCGACCAAGTTAACGAGCTGTCCGAGCCGTATCTCCAGCCTGTCGCTCTCAACCCCGAGGGCCGCGACACCGGCCCTCAGGCTGGCGACCTGGCCGTGGTGGTCAGCGCCGAAGATGTCGATGACCCGATCGAACTTGCGGACGAGGAACTTGTCGCGGTGATAGGCGAGATCGCCTGCAAGGTAGGTGAGATCCCCGTTGCTCCTGATCAGAACCCGGTCGCGGGTGTCGCCGACCTCGGTGGACCGTAGCCAGATCGCTCCGTCCCCCTCGTACACGAGCCCCCGTGCACGGAATACCTCGATCGTCTCGGCCACTTGGCCGCTCTCCTCGATGGAGGCCTGCGAGTACCACTCGTCAAAATGGATGTCGAGCCGGTCGAGTGTCGCTCGTATGTTCGTGAGGATCGCCTCGCTCGCGAACCGTCCGGCCTCGACGACGTCCTCAGGCCCCTCGTATACCTGAGCGAGTTGGGAGACGTACTCGCCCTGGTAGCCCTCCTCCGGGACGACGTCACCGCGGCGCCGTGCGAGCAGGCTCTCGCCGAGGAGGCGGACCTGGCCGCCCGTGTCGTTCACGTAGTACTCCCGCTTCACGTCCCAGCCGCAACGGCCCATCACACGCCCGAGAGCGTCGCCGTACGAACCGAGCCAGCCGTTGCCCACGTGCAACGGGCCTGTCGGGTTCGCGGACACGAACTCGATCTGCACCCGCTCGCCCCCTCCGAGATCGGAAGTCGCGTAGTTCTCCGTGCCGGCTTCGATGACTTCGGTCAGCGTGCGGTGCAACCACGAATTGGCAAGTCTGAAATTCACGAACCCGGGCCCCGCCACCTCGACCGCGACCACGTCGTCGATCGATGCGGCCTGAAGCGCAGCGGCGAGGTCGTTGGCAATGTCACGAGGCGCTCGACCAGCCGATTTCGCCCCCACGAGCGCGACATTCGTGGACCAGTCACCGTGCTCGAGGCGCGCGGGACGCACGAGCTGGACCTGCAGGGGATCGATCGGGATGTCCAAGCTCGCGAAAGCCGCGACGATCCCGTCGGCCAAACGTCGTTCGGTGCTCATTGGAGTCTGAGGATGGCCGAAGTCCCGCTAGCATGCAACATGCGCTCAAGTGAGCCCTCGTAGCTCAGGGGATAGAGCATCGGCCTCCGGAGCCGGGTGCGCAGGTTCGAATCCTGCCG
>Ga0187856_1003617_pt1 | contig 10681 bp, 8 predicted proteins | sample June2016WEW_8_40_FD_132443 | JGI IMG/M metagenome (GOLD analysis project Ga0187856, IMG submission 132443) | Peatland microbial communities from SPRUCE experiment site at the Marcell Experimental Forest, Minnesota, USA - June2016WEW_8_40 | ecosystem: Environmental > Terrestrial > Soil > Wetlands...
AGTCCGGATCTCGAACACGAGGCGAACCGCTCGTTCCCTCAGCTCAGCTGGGTACTTCCTCGGTGCTGGCATGACTCCATCCTTTCCAAAGAATGGAGCCTCCGAGAAACTCAGCGCGGTTCAATCCGCTCTTTGATCTACGGTGTGTGTGAGCGAAATCTACTGGTCAACCGAATCGCGGAGATTCGCTCGGTCGTGGACTCACTCCTCGGTAGAGCGATGACGTCCTGAGTCGTAGTAGCGGCCGGCTACGAAGTTCGCTGCGAGGCCGTGCGGACCATACGTAATCAGCCACAACCTGGGCGAATGCCCGTGTACCTCGGTGCTCAGGTGTGCGTTTGACGAACCTCGCGCGATGGCGTGTCTTCGACAGGGGGCGTGTGTTGACGAACGGTTCGCTGTGGCGACCCAGCTGGCCATCGCCCAGATTCTCGCGGTTGGGTGCGCGGAGCGGGCGGTTAAGGAAGCAACTCGAAAGTCAGCTCTGCTCACCCCAAGGCTTGTGAACTCCTGCGTTCCGGCCTCGGGTAACCAGGGTCGTAGCCGACGCGTCGAATCCGGTCAGCGCTGACCGGCGCGGCGACGTATCGCCTGGGGATCGAGCAGGACGAGCACTCGGGCGTCGACCGTGAGCCAGCCGAGGCTCCTGAGCTGTCGCAGGCCTTTTACGACAGCCTCTCGCGACATCCCGGCCCACTCGGCGAGCTCCTGTTGGTTGATGGGGGCATCGACCTCAACATGGTCGCCGAGTGGGCGCCCGTAGCGTTCGGCGAGCTGTGTCAGGCTGCCGCACAGCCGGCCGAGCGTGTCGACCGTGCCGAACTCGACTTGTCGCAGCGAGGCGTCCCGGAGCCGGGCGACGACCAACTGCAGAAGCTCGCCCGCCACGCGGGGATGCTCCTCGAGGAATGCGTGGAAGTCGGCCGCGCTCGTGGCGTCGACCTCAACCGGCTCGAGGGCGACGACGGTCGCCGAACGAGGCCCGCCGTCGATGGCACTCACCTCACCCAACAGACTTCCAGGGTCGAGAACAGCCAGGATGACCTCGCGACTGTGACGCCGCGCACTGACTTTGACGCGGCCGGAGCGGAGCACGAGGGCTTCGCCCCCAGGGTCACCGTCGCGGAAGATGATCGCCCCTCGCGCGAACGACTTCCGCCGGCTGCGGACCTCGAGGCTCTTGGCTTCGGCGTCCGTCAGCCGGCGGAGGAAGTCACCTTCAGCCGAGTCGGCCGAAGGCACCGTGGTCAACGGTTGGTGTGAGCACCTCTGGTGTGGGCTGACCTGATATGCGCCGCATTGAGATGCGCAGCCTCCACGTGCCCACCGGTGACCTGCTCGGCGTTCTCGTCCTCGACCGTGAGGTCCTCGTCGAGGCGAGGCTCTGCGGGTGTCGTGTCCTTGTCCATGACTAATGCCCCCTTAATTATTCCGGTTCCTCCGGAACTAGCTAAACAGTACGGCCCCTTGCTCACGAATACGAGACCCCAACTGTGAGCATTCGTACTCACCCCGTTTGGCAAGCGCAGTGGCCTGCGATCCAGGCATCGGTTTTGTCAGTGAAGCGTCACGTTGTCGAGAGCTGCTGGGTGTAGAGGTAAAAGTAGACCCCCTTGCGGTCCAGGAGCTCGTCGTGGCTCCCCTGCTCGACGAGACGGCCTCGCTCGAGCACGACAATGAGGTCCGCGTCGCGAATCGTGCTCAGACGGTGGGCGACAACGAAGGCCGTACGACCCTCCAAGAGCCTGTCGATGTTGCGCTTCACGACAGACTCGGACTCAGTGTCAAGCGCGCTCGTCGCCTCATCGAAGAGCAGCACCGGCGGCTTGCGGTAAAGGGCCCGGGCGATCGCCAGGCGCTGCGCCTGACCCCCCGACAGAGGCAGACCGCGATCGCCGACGGGCGTGTCGTAGCCGAGGGGGAGCCGCTCGACGAGCTCTGCCAAGTCGGCAACCTCCGCCGCCCAGCGGACGGCGTCGGTGTCCGGGGGGTCGTCGCCGAGCGAGATGTTGTCCCCGATCGTGGCCGCGAACACGTACGGCTCCTGGAGCACGAAGCCGACCTGCCGGCGGAGATCGCCGTAGCGCAGCCGCCTGGAGTCGGTACGGTCGAAGAGGATCGTCCCGGACGTGGGCTCGATCAGCCCGGCAAGGAGGCGCAGCAGCGTCGACTTCCCCGATCCTGAGCGTCCGACGATCGCCACCGTGGTGCCGGGAACAACATCCAGGTTGATCCCGGCCAGGATGGGCTCGCTGGCTTCCGGCGGCTGATAGCAGACCGCCTGCAGCTGGACTCGTCCCTCGAGTGTCGGGACGGCCAGCAGCTCCGACTTGTCAGAACCCTGTTCGGGCTCGTGGTCGAGCACGTCCGCGATCCTGTTGAGCAGGACTGTCGACACCTGCACGTCATCCCAGATATTGAGGAGAGTCACGAGCGGGCCGGTCACCATGAGGACCAGGACGGTGAAGGCGACAAACCCTCCGACGCTGAGACCGCCCGACTTGACCTGCAGCGCGCCAACGGTGACGAAAACGCCGTACAGGACCAGGGAGATCAGCTGCACGGCCGATCCATACGCAGCGATCGTCCGGTAAGAGTCGATGGTGCGGCCCGTGAGGTCGGCGAAGGCGCGCTGTAGCCGGTTGCGGAGGGCTGTCTCCGTACCGGTCGCCTTCACCGTCTCGATTCCTTTCAACAGATCGATCTGGTCTGAGGTGTATCGGCCGAAACTGTGCTCGACACCCGCGTAGAGCGGGCGGAGCCGGGTCGAGGCGTAGCGCATGGCAATCGCATACACAGGTGCTGTGACGAGGAACAAGAGCGCGAGAAGGGGCGAGATCACGAACATGATCACCATCCCGACAATGACCTGAGTGGCGGCCGAGAGCGCCTCGACCCCCTGTTCGATGACGATGCGGCGGATCTCTCGCACACCGCTCAGACGGCGCTCGATGTCGCCGATGCGTCGACTTGCGAAGTACGACATGGGTAGCCCGAGCAGCCGTGTCGTGACGAAGTCCAGCGTGTCGGTATCGAAGCGCGCCGATGCCCGCACGAGCACCAGCCTCTGGAAGAGAACCGCGATCGTGCCCCCAACGGCCAGGCCCAGCATCGCCAGCCCGAGGATCTCGATGGTCGAGGTCGAGTTGCGTGCGATGACGGCGTTGACGACGTGCTCGACGACGAGAGGGAGCGCGACCTCACATGCCGCTGCCACGAGCGCGAGAACTATGGCGCCGATCAGTGCCCGCCGGTGTTTCAGGAGGAACGGTACAAGCCACTGGAGATGTGGCTGTCCCGCGGGAAGTTCCGGAGTCGTCCCGGTCGGTGTCACACGTGCCGCGTACCCGTCCCAGTGCCGTTCGAGCTCACCACGTTCTATTCGCTGCAGTCCGAGGCCGGGATCGGCGATCTCGGCATGTCGCTCGTCGATCTGGACGAGCACCACCCAGTGTTCGGCGTCCCAGTGCAGGATCGCCGGAAGCTGTAGGTCGAGCCGGTCCCGGGACAACTTGACGGGCTCCACGTCCAGACCGATTCGCCGGCCTGTCACGGCGAGCGCGCGAAGGGTCGTGCCGGACCGATCCGTTCCGGCGACCTCCCGCAGCCAGGAAAGCGGCACCTCGATGCCATGCCATCCGGCAATCATCGCCAAACACGCGACACCGCAATCGGACTCGTCGACCTGGCGTATGACAGGAAAGTGCCTCAGGCGCCGACTCTTCCGCTTGCCCTGGGCGGTCGGGGCGGGCATCTCAGGTTCCGGTGGGCCTGCCGTGGGGACTTCGCCGATCGCGCCGGGGAGGATCTCTTTTGCAAAATCGAGCGGAACTCGCGCTTCCTCCAGGTAGTTGCGACCCGCCGCCTGCTCGTTCACCCGCCGGGCGAAGGCAGGGTACCGGCCGGCGACATCTTGGAAGGCTTCACGATCGAGTGCGAGCAGCCGTGCTTCGGAGACTGCGCGGACGGTCGCGACACAAGGCTCCCCGGTGACGAGCGACCTCTCACCGAAGATGTCCCCAGTCCGCATGAAACCGATCGTCTTCTGCGCCTCTCCGGCCCCGGTTGTCGCTTCGAGCCTGCCGTGCTCGACCAGGTACATCGTTCCGCCGGGTTCGCCTTCACGGACCAGGACCGTTTCGGCGGGCACCTTGAGAGGCCGGAGCTTGGGGTACATGGCGGCGGCGGCTTCCAGCGAGAGGTCCTCGAAGGCCGCGTGCGTGCGAAGAAAGCGGTGCAGCATCTCTACGCGCGCCTGATTCCCGAAGGCGCCGCGGATTTCAGGATGGAGTTCGAGGAGGGTGTCGAACACCACGCGGTCGAGCCACAGCGCCGACACGGGCTCCGAGGCTCGAACCGTCGCAGTCCTCGTCGTCCGGTCGAGGAGCGCCGTCTCGCCGAACCAGTCGCCCGCTTGCAGGCGCGCGAGGGTGATCTCTTTGCCTTCGTGGACCACGAGCGCCCTGGCGCTGCCGCCGGCGAGCACGTACATGCCGTCGGGGACGTCGCCCTGGGCCACGATCGTTTCTCCGAAAGCGAAAGCGCGGGGTTGGAAGAGCCCGACGACGAGCTCTCTCAGTGACGGTTCGAGCTGGGCGAGGAACGGGAGACGTTCGAGGACCGCGTCACGGTCGTTCGCCCGGGTGGTCACAGCAGGCCCACTTCCCGGACAAGCCCCTTTGTGGCTCGCAGGAGTGCCTCCTCGAGCAGTTCGGCCGATGCCGCCGCTCGCGTCGCATCGTCTTCGAGAGAGGGTCGCCGCCGTTCGCGCAGCCAGAGCACAGCCCACCGCCCGTCGCGGGCGACCGGCCCGAATGGTTGGTCCGGCAGCGCGCCTTCGAGAAGCGAGGCCGCCTCGACGGGGAGAGCGTCGTGACGCGAGCAGAACTGCAGCAGTGGGAGCTGTGCGCGTGCGGCGAGATCTGCCGCACCGATGCCGTCGTCGCGCGCACAGAGGAGGGCTTCGTTAGCGGCTTCCCGCGAAGGCAGGAGGAGCTCGTCGAAACGGAGCTCGGTCCACTCGCTGGCGTGCTCGAGTATCCGGGCCGCGACGGCGTCGGCCGTGGCACAGCGCCGGGCGGTCTCTTCAAGAGCACGTTCGCGCGTCCTGACTCTCCGGAGCGCTTCAGTGCACCACGTTTCTCCGAGGGCGATCAAGGGCTCGAGCATGGCCATGATGCGGCCCGATTCATCACCTATCTGGTCCTCCTCGACGTTGAGATCGTTCCCGACGAGCCTGGAGGCCGCCCAGAGACATCCCGCGAGATCGGCGAATCGCCGCCACCACCCACCGCACACGAGATCGACGGCGAACGTACGGCAGTCGAGGCCGATCTCGGGTGCTCCCGCCGGGATGGCCGAGGTCGCGAGCTGTCGAACTGCGAGAGAGCGCCGCAGGTGGGCCTCCCAATCGTCCATCGTCAGCAGGCGAGCCTCCAACCAGGCCCGTAGGTCTTGCCCGCTCTCGAGCCTTCTTGCACGGCGGAAGGTCACCGCCTCCTCGAGCAGCTTCTCGCGGGGCAGGTCCGAGTCCGCCTGCTCAAGGGCCCAGAGGCCCCTTCGGGTGAAGCCCATCGCTTCCTCGACGAGACCGGTCGCGATGCCGAGGAGCAGGAGGTCCGCGAACGTCGTCACCTCGTCGCCCAACTCGAGTGCCTCGTCGGTGAGTCTCGGCCACATCGCGCACAGAGTATTGCCCGACTATGGCGACGCTGCCACGGTCGCCCGCGAGGGAACTCCGCAGGCTCGCCCACAACGCCGAGCAACGAGGTGGGAAGACAGATTCCCGCGGAGCCATTCAGCCGCCGGGAGCAACTCCTGACCGGCCCGGGGGCGTCACGTCGTCTAGCTGCTTGTCGTCATCCTCGCGGAATCACTCGTCTCCCTCGCCGGCGAGCGTGGCGACCATCAGCGCCTTGATGGTGTGCAGCCGGTTCTCAGCCTGGTCGAAGACGATGGAAGCCTGCGACTCGAACACCTCTTCTGTCACTTCCAGGGCGGCGAGACCCCGCTTCTCGAAGATCTGCAGGCCGACCGCCGTTTCGGTGTTGTGCAGCGCAGGCAGGCAGTGCATGAATTTCACCCCCGGGTTCCCCGTTGCTGCCATGAGCGACCCGTTGACCTGATACGGGAGCAGCTGGTCGATACGAGCGTCCCACTGGTCGGCCGGTTCCCCCATCGAGAGCCAGACGTCGGTGTACAAGAAATCGGACCCGCGGACCGCTTCTTCTGCGTCCTCGGTGAGCGTGATCCGAGCCCCCGACTCCGACGCAAGGCCATGGGCCATGGCCTGGACGTCCGAAGACGGCCAGAGCGCCCCGGGAGCGGCGACGCGGACGTCCATGCCGAGGAGCGCCCCGGTGACGAGCAAGGAATTCGCCGTGTTGTTGCGGGCATCGCCGAGGTAGCAGTACGCGACCTGACCGAGGGGCCGGTCGGCGTGGTCCCGCATCGTGAGGATGTCGGCCAGCATCTGGGTCGGGTGCCACTCATCGGTGAGGCCGTTCCAGACCGGCACGCCCGCGTACCAGCCCAGGGTCTCGACATTGGAGTGCGCGGAACCGCGGTACTCGATCCCGTCGTACATCCGGCCGAGCACGCGGGCCGTGTCCCTGATGGATTCCTTGTGGCCTATCTGCGATCCGGTGGGTCCCAGGTAGGTGACGTGCGCCCCCTGGTCGTAGGCGCCCACCTCGAAGGCGCACATCGTGCGCGTGGAGGCCTTCTCGAATATGAGCGCGATGTTGCGGCCGGTCAGGTACTGGCGCTCGCGCCGGGCCCGCTTGTCCTCGCGCAGGCGCGCCCCGAAATCCACGAGGTAGAGGAACTCCTCCCGGGTGAGGTCGGTCTCTTTCAACAGGTTGCGTCCGCGCAGGTTGGTCATGGGCTCCATCTTGGTACGCCGGACACCCTGAGCGGCAATCGAGGTTGCCGCCGGCGCGAGGGACCGGAACGCCGAAAAGGAACCCTCTCCCCGGCAGGTCATATGGTGGTCCCGATGAGTGTCATCTTCCCCGAGGTCGACCCGCCCGAGGTAGGCCTCGATCAGACAAGGCTCGACTCCATAGGTCGGCACTTCGACCGATACGTGGCGGACCGGAAGATACCGGGGTTCCTCGCCGTCGTCACCCGCAGGGGCCAGATCGCCTACGTGGGCCGGGGCGGTTTGCGCGATCTCGAGATCGGGGCACCGGTCGAGACCGACACACGCTTTCGCATCTACTCGATGACCAAGCCCGTCACGTCGGTCGCGGCGATGATCTGCTACGAGGAGGGCTTGATCGCCCTTGACGACCCGTTGAGCAAGTTCATCCCCGAGTTCGGCGAGACACGGGTCTTTGCCGGAGGCTCGTCGGTACGGCCGGTCACCGTGCCGATGTCGGAGCCGATCAGGATCTGGCATCTGATGACCCATACGGCCGGCCTCACATACGGCTGGATGTTCAATCACCCGGTCGACGCCATGTACCGTTCCGCGGGTTTCGAGTGGGACCCGCCTCCCGGCCTCGACTTGGCCGGCTGCTGCAGCCGACTGGCTCAGATCCCGCTTCGTTGCCAGCCGGGCACCGAGTGGAACTATTCGATGGCGACCGACGTTCTCGGCCGCGTGGTGGAGATCGCCTCCGGGCATTCGTTCGAGGATTTCCTTGCAGAGCGCGTGCTCGCCCCGCTCGGGATGAAGGAGACGGGCTTCTACGTCGAAGGCGGGGAGGCCGAGAAGCTGGCCGTGCTGTACATGCCCGATGCCTTCACCGGTCGCGCGAGCCGCGCCGCCCACATGGGCGAGTCGGTGCTGAGCCGTCCGAGAGCGCCTTCGGGCGGCGGTGGGCTGGTGTCGACCGCCGCGGACTACCACCGGTTCACCCAGATGCTGTTGCGTCGCGGTGAGCTCGACAGCGTGCGGATCCTAGGCCCGCGAACCGTTGCGTACATGACCCGCAACCACCTGCCTGGCGGCACGGACATGGCCCACTTCTCGAACCCGAGCGGGGCTGAACCCGAGTCCGGGGTCGGTTTCGGGCTCGGGTTCTCCGTCGTCATCGACCCTGCAGCCCTCAAGATGCCTTGCAGCGCCGGGGAGTACGCCTGGGGTGGCGCCGCCAGCACGGAGTTCTGGGTCGACCCGGTGGAGGAGTTGACTGTGCTGTTCTTCACCCAACTGCTCCCGTCGGGCACCTATCCGATCCGCCGCGAGCTGCACCAGCTCGTCTACTCGGCGATCGTCGATTAGGAGGACTTGTGCAAGAAGCGTCCATCGGCATCATCTCGGTCCCTGTGCGCGATCCGCAGCGAGCGAAGGACTTCTACGAGCAGGTGCTCGGGTTCCGGGTCGAGCACGATCAGGTCATGGACGGAGGCATGCGATGGGTCATGCTCCGGCCTTCGGGCGGCGGAGCTGCCATCACCCTTGTGACATGGTTCGAGACGATGAGCCCCGGCTCGATGAAGGGCACGGTCCTCAACGTCGCCGACATCGAGGCGGCTGTCACTCGTCTCCGCTCTCACGGAGCCCTGCCGGAAGGGACGCAGGTCAACGAGGCGCCTTGGGGCCGCTGGGTGAGCGTCGACGATCCCGACGGCAACAGTTGGGTCATCCAGCAGCCAACTTGAGCTCGCCTCCGGGTGAGCCCGCCCGGCAGGTCACTTGACGACTTCGTAGCCGTTTCATAGGCGCTTCCGAGTGCTTTCCCAGAGTGGGGGACCATTCTCTGCTCGTGCAAGGGATGGGCCGAACAGGCTCAGGTTCGGTCCGTCCCTCCCCCAAGGCTCGAGAAACGGGAGTGCGAAATGAGTGAGTGGAGTCCAGGACCTCAAGAGAACTTGAGGGGTCCGATCACGACGACGTCAGCCGCATCCGGCCGGCGCTCGCGGGCCTCGCTGTGCCTACTGGTCGTGGCGGCGAGCCTGATCGCGGGTGGTCTGGCCGCAGGAGGTTACGGCATCGCGTCAGCTGCTTCGAGCCTTGGTCGCGCGCCGCAGTCCGCCAGGCAGGCCCTCGCTACGGCGTCCGGAGCGTCGAAGTCCGCACCCGCCGGGCCGCGCCCGGGCGGGCCGCCCGGCCCCGGGGGCTTCGGCCCAGGTGGCGGCCTCGGCGGGTCACTCGGTCAGGGTGAAACCGTCACGCAGGTGAAGCCGACGACCATCACCGTCGACACGTTGTTCGGAACCACCCTCACCGTGACGACCGACTCGTCGACCGTCTACAGCGAAGGGGGCAAGACGGTCGCGCGGTCTGCGGTGGGCGTCGGCGAGGAGGTCGTCTTCGGTTCGCCAGGCTGGGCGTCGAACGCGAGCGACGGTGGCACGCAGGCTGTCACGCTCGTCGAAATCGTTCAGCCGCGCGTCCTCGGCAAGGTCGTCAGCATGAGCGGGTTCCAGCTCGTCGTGTCCCAGCAGGATGGGCTGAACGTCGCGGTGAACACATCGACGTCGACGACCTACGCTGAGGCCGGGCAGTCGGTGCCGGCCACCGACGTCGGGGTCGGCACCGTCGTCTCCGTCACCGGGACGGTGTCGTCCGACCACGACCAGATCGACGCCACGACCATCGAGATCGTTCTGCCCACAGTGGCCGGCCGCGTGACGGGTGTCTCCGGTACGACCATCACGATCACGGGCTTTGACGGGACGGTGGAGACCGTGACTACCGACTCGGCAACGGTCTTCCGCAACCAGAGCGGCGCCACGACCATCGCCTCGGTGGCGAAGGGTGATCTCCTCCAGGCCTCTGGCACACCCGGGTCTGGCAACACCTTTGCTGCGGTGACTGTCTTCGTCGGTTCAGGTACGCCGTCTGCACCGGGCGTGTTCGCCGGACCGGGCGGCTTTCGCGGTCGCGGGAGCCCCGGCGGCGGGCCGGTGGCCGGCGGCGGTGCCTGGCGCGGCAGCTTCAACACCGGCGCCGTTTACGGATCCACGCCCTTGTAAGGGACGTTCCGACGTCGCGGCGGCTCAGAGGTTGACGACCTCAAAGGTCACCGCCAGGGGCACGCCGGCCTCGATGCCGGCCTGCTCGGCGTTCGAGCGCAGGAACTGCACGAGATCGAAGTCACCGTCGAGATTCTCGAGGTAGACCCTGTGCTCGGCGAGCGAGGCGATGCCCTTGTGGAGGAAGTCGGTCACGTCGACGAAGTGGTCCGCCATGGGCGAGGCGTTGAAAGCGGCGAAGCGCAATCCGTGCCATGGCTCGAGTCCCTCGGCGACGAGCTCCGGGAAGACCCAGCGATTGGCGGCGTCACGCGTGGCATCAAGCAGTGCTCCACCGAGGGCTCGGTGATCCGCGTGATTGAGCGAACCCGGCCCGAACGTGGAGTGATGGTTGATGGACACCAGGATGTCCGGCCGGTGGCTGCGGATCGCACGGGCGAGGTCACGGCGAAGCTCCAGCGAATGAGTGAGCACTCCATCGCGGTAGTCGAGGAATGTCACGTCCTGTATGCTTACCACCTGCGCACTTGCGCATTGCTCGGCCGAACGGACGACGGCGCACTGCTCGGGGTCGAGCGAGTCGATGCCGGCCTCGCCTCGCGTGGCGAGCACGTAAGCGACTGTCTTGCCGGCGGCTGTCCAGCGCGCAACTGCGGACGAAGCACCGAACTCGAGGTCGTCGGGATGAGCGACGACAGCGAGCGCGCGGTCCCAGTCCTCCGGCAGGGGGAGCAGCGCCACGGAGGCGACCCTA
>Ga0187856_1003619_pt1 | contig 10680 bp, 9 predicted proteins | sample June2016WEW_8_40_FD_132443 | JGI IMG/M metagenome (GOLD analysis project Ga0187856, IMG submission 132443) | Peatland microbial communities from SPRUCE experiment site at the Marcell Experimental Forest, Minnesota, USA - June2016WEW_8_40 | ecosystem: Environmental > Terrestrial > Soil > Wetlands...
CGTTTTTTATTCCGCTTTTTTAAGGGGAGCGGTGAACCCGACCTTTTTTTGAGACCAGCCACCATCGCCTGCGTGACGTTCTCTTCAGCGTGACGTTCTCTTCAGCGTGACGTTCTCTTCAGCGTGACGTTCTCTTCAGCGTGACGTTCTCTTCAGCGTGACGTTCTCTTCAGAAAGCAGCGCGTTTTTGACAGCTTGCTTTTCTTTTGCTTCCTACTTTTCAATGTAAATATGGCTGCATCGATATTCAAGGACACCGGGTACATTTGCACACGGTAATGTCTTTTTTGTCAGACATTTATGCCCAATTGGCGCTCTATGTCTTTTTTGCAGATATTCATGCCGTATCGATGCCGAATTGGCCTACCGGATGCTTTTCGAGCAGGTGATGGTCTCTGGTTCCTGTAAAAAAGTGGGGGCGCCATTGTGAGCGCGCCCGGTCCTTTCCTCGCCTGCGCCTATTTTTCCGTCTTTGACGCAGCGACTATCCTTCTTCGTACCTTTTTCCATGAATCGGTGACAAGGAAGCTCTCCTCCATGTTCTCCACCATGCGCACGAATTTCTTCATAGGCACCGCCAGAGTGACAACGTCGGCCGGCACGCAGGGGCGCGCCGAGACGTCTAGCATCCCGATGACCGCCCGAGGTTTTTCGGCGTCTTTCTCACGATAGGGGTACTGTACGATGGTCGAACAACCCGCGCCGAAAGGCGAGAAGACGGCATCGACGTCCGCCTCGTCGAAGGCGGCGAGAGTGAAGAGGCCGGAGAGGACGTCAGGTGCGGCGAAGAAGATAACCACGTCGGGGTAGTCCGATTCTGCAAGCCTATCCCATCGCTTGAACACGATGAGCGCACCCGGCGCGGTAAAGGCCGGCTGCCTTTTCATCGTCTCCCTCACCAGCTCGGGCGATTTCTTGTACCGCTCGCCTTCCAGCTTCCCCGGTATGCCGTAGGACAAAAAATATTCGAACTCCGGCATCAGCTCGCTCGCGAAACCGAGATACCTCCTCCCTCCGGCGCAGCCGATCACCTCGGCATTGAGGGCGACGTTCTTCCCCCGCCCCGCCTTTGCCAGGTCCCCTATCAGGCACCGGTGGCCGGTCGCCGGCTTCGGCATCTCTGCTCCCGGCGGCAACTCGTCCGTGTAAAAGAACGAGATGGGCAGATCGCTCCCGTTAAAGTATTTCTTCCAAAGGCGCTCAAACTTGTCCTTGATTCCCATGTCCATAATCGACGCCTCCTTTAAAAATAACAATGCACCGCGACGCACAACGTTATGCGGTTTTCCTTTCAAGTACTTTTACTTCTTTCTCGATGCGCCCTTTCAGCCTATCCTTCTCTGTCTCAAGGTCGTATCGGGATTGCAGGTTAAGCCAGAAACGCTCTGAAAGTCCGAAGTAACGGGAAAGACGGAGTGCCGTATCGGCGGTTATCGCGCGTGTGCCGTGCACGATTTCATTTACGCGACGCGGCGGCACGCTGATGTCTTTAGCCAATCTGTACTGGCTTATGTTGAGAGGCTTGAGGAATTCCTCAGACAATATCTCTCCCGGATGTATCGGCTCGATTGTTTTGGCGGTCATGAGCTCCTCCTTAATGGCAATCGACTATTTCAACTTCAAGGACGTCTCCGCCGTCCCAAAGAAAGCATATTCGCCATTGGTCGTTAATCCGGATACTATACCGATCCTGCCGGTCACCCGCGAGTTTTTCCAATTGGTTTCCCTGCGGCACCCGCAAATCGTCCGGTTGTTCTGCAGCGTCCAGGGTCAAGAGTTTTCTGAGCGCCCTTCGGCACATGGCCTGTGAGAACTTGGAGACCGGCTCTCTCAGAAAGACCTTCCCGGTATGTTTGCAGCGAAAGGTCTTTATCATTACAAAGAATAATATCGCTATGCGTTAATAATGTCAAGCGTTACTATTTCCAAAGGTCCTTTCATGCGTAAAGACCCAAGAAAGTGGGCGCCGCGCAAGCCCACATAGGCAACATATTAATATAATTATGGGATAATAATGCTTGACATTGTCAGATGTCTATGTATAAAACCATTGCATTGTGTAGCATTGTGTGGCAACAGGTGAGATCAACGGATGATGAGGTGGAGGGATCACGAAGTAGTAGGCTTTTGCTCGTATTCCGGCTGAAAGGTTGAGTTGGCTCGCTTTACCGAAAGCGGCGCTGCGCTCACCTCCTTCACCCTGCACGATGTCTTGTGTTCCTCATAAGGAGGGAGTGATGAAAGGTTTCAAAAAGGTTCTTTCAGTATGCGGATTCCTAGGTTTCCTGGCAGTTCTCATTTCTACTTCAGTGATGGCTCAGTCCACCTATACCTTCCCCTGGTCTACAACGTTTAACTTTCCGGATATCTACAGCGCGAGCGTGTCGAATGCTACCAATTATTTTTTTCCCACTCTCTCCCCCGGCACGATTACAAACAATGCGCAAGCAGCATCCAGTTCGCAATACAACCTCAATTATTCAGGTCATAGCGGTACTGAATATACTCAAGTGGAGAGCGCCGCAAACTACCCTAATGGCGCGGGCGGCAATGGCCTGAGGTTCTGGGTGGGATATGATAACTCAGGCAATTACAACAATGTCCATTCCGATCCGGTGGACCTTTTCTTAGGTACAGCCCATAATCCCGGGAATCAGCATCCTGAATTGTGGTTCCGCTGGTACATGCGGTATCAGTCCGGTTTTCAATGGGTCCCGGCCAGTGGTCCCGGCGGCACCTCCGGAGGTGGTCCTAACTACTCCAAGAACATCTACATATGGTCCACGACCATGAGCAATCCGGCGGTGATCTTTGAGTATGCCTACACGGATAATTATCGTATATATGTACAGCTTAATAATGGCGGCACATCTCTCTACGGGAATTCCGGCTGGCAAACCGTTCAATGCGGCGGTAATGGAAATCTCACGAGCAACGGCAGCTGGCATTGCTTCGAAGCCCATATCAAAGCAGATACAAACGGCTCCAACGGCGTTGCCGAATTATGGATTGATAATGTTCAGCAGTTCAGTAAATCGAATGTGAACTTTGGTACTCCAGGCGGTTGGAGCATGATAGAACTTAATTCTAATTGCAGCAATCCCGCCAATACCGGGGTCAATTATTACATCGACTACGACGATATAGCGATCAGCACCACCGGTCGCATCGGTCCTATTGGAACAACACCAACACCGACACCACCTGCCGCAACGCCGCCGACCGTCCCAACGAACGTGAAGGCAACCGTCGCCTCATCGAGCCAGATCAACCTCACGTGGACCGCCTCTACGGATAGCGCGGGCGTCGCGGGCTACACAATTTATCGAAATGGCGCAGAGGCGGGAACTGCCGCCAGTACGTCCTATGATGACGCGGGGCTCTCTCCCGATACCAGGTATACCTATACGGTATCCGCCTATGATGCAGCAGGTAATCAATCGGCTCAATCGACCCCGGTATCGGCAACCACCGCACAGGCTTCTACCAAGCGGAAAAGATGAGCAACCGGGTCGGCTCGCCGGTCGGCCGGACTTTCCGGATCGATGGGCAAAGGGTCGAAAGCCCGAAGCGGCGGCAAGTATGAAACACTAAACCCGACGCGACACAAGCATTGTTAGACAGAAAAGCATTGAACATGAGAAAGCGGCCATGGTACAAGACTAAGGATGTTATGCCGTACCCGGGTGAATTAACCTGAAAAGTTACAGCGCCGGTCTATTGTGGGAGAAGAAAAAGGCAGCCGTGAAGGGCACATGGTGCTCCGGCGAACACAAGGGGCATCATAATAATCAGGTTCTATCCGGCGCCTGGTTGCTCGTGTCCGTCCTCAAGCGGCATCACCGTCCTGTATGAAGCCGGATATGATGAGGAGCTTCTCGGTAATAGGCGCATTCATGGTTTTGCTGGGTCTCCTCGCCGTTAACGCCCGGGCTCAGGACGTCTCGGTCCTTGGCGGGGTGAAGCAGAATTCCGAGACACATGCCGATACCTACATGTGGCAGCTTGAGTATATGCAGGGGCTCAGCGATCACATCGCGTGGAGCTTTTCCTACCTGAATGAGGGGCACGTCCCGGATCATCACCGGGACGGGCCGGTCTCTCAAATCTGGGCCCGTACGGACGTGCTTCAGCAACGGCTTTCGCTGGCAGCCGGAATAGGCGTCTACCGTTACTTCGATACGGCTGCACTGAACGACGGATCTTATGCAGATGACCACGGGTGGGGCGCAATTTCCAGCCTCGTAGCGACGTGGCGTATCCAGGGCCCCTGGCTCATGCAATTGCGTGGCAACTGGGTGCATACCGAACACGGTGTTGACAACTTTTCGGCCCTTGTCGGGATCGGCTACCAGCTTGACGCCCCTCATGCTTTCAAAGAGCAGTGCCTCCCGGAAAAGTTGACGAACAATGAGGTTACGCAGTTTTTTGGTCAAACGACCGCGAACAGCTTCAATTCGGACAAATCGATTGCCGCAGCCATTGAATATCGGAGAAGACTTGCGCCCTTCCTCGAATGGACCGTCACTTCTCTGTATGAGGGCGATACCGGCATTCAAGATCGCTTCGGTCTCATGACCCAGCTCTGGGCAGTGCACTCCTTCTTTGATGAACGTGTATCTTTAGGGATTGGCGGGGGACCCTATTTTGTCATCGACAGGTACCATCCCGGAGACGATGAGACAGTGGTAGGCGTTTTCGGCATGACCGCGAGCTATCGATTCATGCCGCGTTGGACCGTACGGCTCTCCTGGAACAGAGTGGTGACCAACTACAACAGTGACAGCGATATTATCCTTGCCGGAATCGGCTATCTTTTTTGAGGCCCGGCCATGCGAGAGCATTGCCGCGCCGACTCCTCCGATCCTCACGCGTAATCACCGGCGCCATTATAGCCCAAAACCTCCCGATTTATGCCAATTGTGCAATTGTGGTCACTGCGCCCCTGGTTGCACCGAAATCGCCGGCAATCAGGTCTATAGTTACAGGTGTTGTTCGTTATTGTCAAGTGTTTTTGGCTGAAACTGAAAGCACTGAGCCCCTGAAGACACATGGGCGCCATCGATAGATAATCAAGATATAGCAACAAGAATGTAGGGAAAGTGAAAAAGCAGCCTTTGCTTTGCTGCCAAAATAGTGTAGCATATAATGCAAAGAAATTGCGTGAAATCACCTCAAGGCCGGACACTCACGCACAGATGCCGGGATCAAGCGGCCTCGGATGTTCGGTTTTCACCAGGTCCGGTTTCCCTAAGACGCTATGGAAACCGGAGAAGGAATCGACATGGGCAGAAAAAGGAGCGATACTCCCGGGCGCGGCAAGTCCGAACCCCATGAATCCGCAGGTTTGCGCAGCCGGGCAGAGATCCGCCCGGCAGAAAAAGGCCCGGCTGAGATGCGGCCGGCGGATCTGGAAAGGCTTGTCCACGAGCTGCAGGCGCACCGGATCGAGCTCGAAATGCAGAACGAGGAGCTTAAGCGGGTCCAATCGGAGATCGCGAAATCCCGGCAGAAGTACATCGACCTCTATGACTTCGCCCCTGTCGGCTATTTCAGCTTTGATCGGAACGGGGTGATTACCGAAGCGAACCTGACCGGCGCCTCTTTAGTCGGCATCGAACGCAGTCGTCTTGTCGGCAAGCCCTTTTCTCTTTTTGTGAGCCGCCAACACAGGGATACCTTTTTCACACATCGCCGCAAGACGCAAAAGACCGGCAGGACGGAGCGGTGCGAGCTGCTCGTTCAGCGCAAAGACGGCTCCCTCGTTCCCGTCTTGATGGAGAGTGTGACCGCAGCGGATAAGGCAGGGAACGTAATCATCCGTTCAGCGGTCATGGACATCACCGAGGCGCGGGACGAGCTGGAGCAGCGCGTCCGGGAGCGGACCGAAGAGCTCAGGCGTCAGGCCGAGCTACTCGAACTTTCCCACGAAGCTATTCTCGTGAGGGACCTGGACAACAGGATCATATTCTGGAGCAGGGGCGCAAGTGAGACATACGGCTGGACGAAGGCGGAGGCTCTGGGTAATGTCGCACACGTCTTATTAAAAATAGAGTCTTCTCTATTTGAGGATCTCACGGCGGGGCTCATGGAAAAGGGCCGCTGGGAAGGGGAGCAGGTCCACACAAGAAAGGACGGAGCGCAGATAACGATTCTCAGCAGGCAGGCTCTTCAGCGGGATGAGACAAGCCGGCCGATCGCCATATTCGAAATCAACATCGATGTCACGAGCGAGCGCGGCCTTGAAGAACACCTCCGCCAGGCCCAGAAGATGGAGGCCATCGGCACACTGGCAGGCGGCATTGCGCATGATTTCAACAACATGCTGGCCGTCATCATCGGCAATGCGGAACTGGCCCTCGACGATATCAGCGGAAATGAAGGGCCCGTACGGAACATAGAGCAGATATTGAAGGCGTCCGGGCGGGCAAGAGACCTGGTCAAGCAGATTCTCACGTTCAGCCCAAAAAAAGAGCAGGAAAAAAATGCGTTACATCTGACCCCTCTGGTCGAAGAGACATGCAAACTCCTCCGTAGCTCTCTCCCCGGCGCCGTCAGGATGAAACTCGATTTACGCGCCGCATCGGACACCGTTATCGGCGATCCTACCCAACTGCAGCAGGTACTGATGAACCTCTGTACGAACGCAGCCCATGCGATGCGAGAAAGGGGCGGAATCCTTTTGATAAGTCTCGCTGATGTCGCGTGTACCCGCCCCGATAAGATGCCGGAGGCTGATATGACGCCGGGTATCTACGTGAAGCTCGGCGTCAAGGATACCGGGACAGGCATGGCGGAGAACGTGCAAAAACGGATGTTCGAGCCGTTTTTCACGACGAAAGAGACCGGTCAGGGAACAGGCATGGGTCTCGCAGTGGTCTATGGCGTCGTCAAGGACCATGGGGGTGCAATTTCCGTACAGAGCAAGATGGGCGAAGGATCGACCTTCACGATCTTCTTGCCCTGTGCCGACGCAGCGGCGAAAGAGGGGCAGGAGGAAACTTTTCGTCCATCGTCCTAGTCCCGAAGGGACGGCCGCCCTTCGTCCATCGTCTCTTATCACTCGCCCCTCGTCGCTCTGCACTTCGATACTCATTGACAAACCGCGGGGAATCGCATACCATTCTTGTATACAGTCCAACGTGTTGTCCTTCGGAAAGAGGCGGCGATCAAAGATAGATCGCTCAGGGAGGCTCATGAAGGAAGTCCTTCAAGGGTTGCTGCGGACAGTAAGCGAGCGCCTGCCCGATGTCTCCTTCAAGGTCTGTTTCTGGGACGGGGATAGTGCGACCTTCGGGAACGGACAGCCGGGCTTTACCGTGACATTCGGAACGGAAGAGGCGGTAATGAGCATCTTCAGACGAGCCTCGACGGGGTTCAGAGAGGAATATGTAGGCGGCAACATCGGGGTGGAAGGCGACCTTCAGCAGCTCTTCCGCGTCGGCATGGACCCGCGCATCCAGGAGATGAAACTGCCTTTGGGGGTCAAGGCTGCCGTCCTGTTCCAGTACCTCCGGTCTCTCAATACAATCAAAAGATCTCCCGCAAACATCGCCCACCACTATGACCTCGGGGACGATTTCTTCACGCAATATCTCGACGAGAGCATGACCTATTCGTGTGCCTATTTCAGGAAAGAGGAGGATACCCTTGAACAGGCTCAGCAGCAGAAGTACGAGTACATCTGCAAAAAACTTCACCTGTCGGCGGGTGAGAGACTGATAGATATCGGATGCGGGTGGGGCGGCATGCTCCTCTATGCCGCCCGCTACTACGGGGTAAGCGGCGTTGGGTGCACCCTTTCAGCACACCAGGCCCGGTATGCCCGGGAAAGGGCAGCGCGGGAGGGGCTGGGAAAGAGTATCACCATTCTCCTCGAGGACTATCGGAACATGACGGGTACGTTTGACAAATTTGTCTCCATCGGTATGTTTGAGCATGTGGGGAGAGGCTTCTTTGCGACGTTCATGGAACGGACGAGAGAGCTTCTGAGACCGGGCGGCCTCGGTCTCTTGCATACCGTCGGAAAGGAGCGCCGTACGACCGGTGATCCGTGGACAATGAAGTACATTTTCCCGGGGGCGTATATTCCCCTCCTCGATGAAGTGATACGGGCGATGGGAGAAAAAAGGCTCGTCCCGATCGATATTGAAAACCTTCGCCTCCATTATGCCGCGACCCTCGATGAATGGGGCAGACGGCTTGAAGAAAACGCGCCCACCATCGAGAAGCTGGCCGGCCCGACTGTTGTCCGCATGTGGCGCATGTATCTCAACGGTAGTGCCGCGGCTTTCAGATGGGGTGATGCAAGGCTGTACCAGATACTTTTTTCCAATGGGCCCGATAATGCGCTGCCGTTAACGCGGGAACATCTCTATGCCCCCACGAAAGACGAGGGAAGAGGTGGGAGGTGATATTTTTAGACAAATTTGGTATTATTTACGCGATGTCGACTTATCTTGTGGTGGGAACGTGGAATACGAAGCACGAAGAACTCGATTTTCTCTGCAGAGAAATCGCGACCAAGGGGTATACCCCCGTGAAGCTCGACGTTTCTTCGACCCGGTTCACCGATGCCAGAGACACAGCCATAGACGGCGCCATCAACAGGGCTAAAGGCGAGTTGAAAGACATAATGAAGCGCCACCGGGTTGCAGGTATGGTGGCGGTAGGCGGGGGTACGCTGCTCTATATGGCGGTGCGGATCATGGAGGACGTGCCTCTCCTGATCCCGAAGGTTATCGTCTCCACCATGGTAGTCAATAGTCTCGGCGTTTTTGGGAACCACAAGGACATCGTGTACCTCCAGTCGCCCTGTGATTTCGGGGCCCTGAACCCCCTTTCCGAGGCGGTCCTCACCAATGCCGCTAATATAGTCACCGCCATGACGTCAGGTCTTCCCCGCATGGACGGCCGGGCCGTGGCCATCACTGCCATTGGTATTACCGGGGTCTACACGGAAGCGGTAAAGGCCTTCTGGCGCGGCAAAGGGTTGGCCCTCGTCCCGTTCCATTCCGCGGGTGAAAGCACCATGGCGATGGCCGAGCTGGCCGCCCGCGGCTTTTTCCACGGGATCCTCGACCTCACCCTCCATGACGTGCTGGACCATATCGCCCGAGGGACATATGGGCATATCAACGAAGAGCGACTTGCCTCCTATCTTTCCAGGGATATACCGGCGGTGATGTCCCCCGGGGCGGTTGACGCGGTCGCCTATGTACCCGGAAACGGGGGTGTGCCTTCGCGCTTCAGGAAAAGAAACGTGTACAGGCACGATTTCCGATGGACATTCAAGGCCACCGGAAGAGAAGCGGCGGAAGTGGGCCGGTGGATCGGAAAGATCGTCGCGAAGCATGCCCCGGAAAGGGCACGCTTCCTTATTCCGCTGAAGGGGTGGTCGTATCCCGGCGAGGTAGGGAAGTCTTTCTACGACCCTCGCGTGATGAGCGCTTTTACGACCCAGTTGGAGAAATACGTGGGAAAAGGGCATATCGAGTCGGTGGACCTCTCTATCAACGATCCTGCCTTCGGCATTATGGCTTCACAGCGTCTCTACGATTTAATGGAAGGAACATGGAGAACGTAAAAATCAACCTCGATAACCTTATTGCCTTTCTCTTCGTCGCGAAGGAGAAGAGTTTCAGCGGCGCGGCGACCAAGCTCTTTCTTACCCAGCCCGCGGTGACGACGAAGATCAAGTGCCTCGAAAGCCAATTCGGCGGAAAACTGTTTACCACTACGGGCAAAGATCTGCAGCTCACCGACCTGGCCACAGAAGTACTCCCTGTCGCCGAGGAGATATACAGAGAGGTCAAGGAGATAGAGTCTATGGCCTCATCCTATAGGGATACGATAAAGGGCGTGCTGCGTATCGGCGCTTCCAGGTCTCTTTCCCAAACCTATGTACCGCTCTTGATCTCTATGTTCACCGAACAGTGTCCGGGCGTACAGATAAGCGTCACCGAAGGTTATTCACACGACGTTATCGAGAAGATACTGGAATTCAAGGACGAAATCGGTGTCATTCCGCGGGTACAGGTGAGCGACAGGCTGATGACCCATACCATCTCCAGAGAAAGAATGGAGCTCGTAGTGGGATCGAACCACAGACTCGCGAAAAAGCAACGATTGAGCATCCACGACATCCTTGAGGAGCCTATCCTTCTGGCCGGGGTCGGCTCCGCGACGAGATTGACATTCCTTGAAATCTTTGAAAAGTACCACGTGACACCCCGCATCGCGCTGGAAGCGGAGAATATCGAGATGACGAAGAAGTATCTTATTCTGGGCAAAGGGTTGGGCCTCCTTTACCCCCCCCTAATGAAAGAGGAATTGGGAAAAGGCCTCTTGAAGACTTTAACGGTTGAAGGACTCGATATTTTCATAGACGTCCAGCTCGTTTACCATGCGAGACGGGTCCTCAGTAACAGTGCAAAAAAATTCATGGAGATTGCCGTTTCGACCTTCGGTCCCCATAACGACGTAAATCCGCTGGATAGCCTGTCCCCGTTGAAAGATGGCGCCGGGCGCGGACAGCGCCCGTGAAACGGTGATTTGGGGAGGGAAATCATGCGTCATCCCACATTGGTGCCCCCTCTCCCCTTGCGGGCATAAGCGCTAACTTAGGCCGTCACCAAGCCTGCCCCGGAAGGTTTGAATCCGGGGGTAAAAACCGGGGTC
>Ga0187856_1003633_pt1 | contig 10651 bp, 9 predicted proteins | sample June2016WEW_8_40_FD_132443 | JGI IMG/M metagenome (GOLD analysis project Ga0187856, IMG submission 132443) | Peatland microbial communities from SPRUCE experiment site at the Marcell Experimental Forest, Minnesota, USA - June2016WEW_8_40 | ecosystem: Environmental > Terrestrial > Soil > Wetlands...
AAGGTACTGAGGGAGTGATTATCATCGCCGCAACCAATAGACCGGATGTCCTTGACCCTGCGCTCTTAAGGCCGGGTAGGTTTGATCGGCAGGTGGTTGTGCCAGCGCCTGACGTGAAGGGAAGACTGGAGATCCTGAAGGTCCATACAAAGAAGATACCTCTGGACGAGAAGGTGAACCTAGATCTTATTGCGAGGGGGACACCGGGTTTCTCGGGGGCCGATCTCTCGAACCTCGTGAATGAGGCAGCACTCCTTGCAGCGAGAAACTCGAAGAGCAAGGTGGAGATGGCGGATTTTGAGTCTGCAAAGGATAAAGTGCTTATGGGTGTTGAGCGCAAGAGCATGATCATCAGCGAAACTGAGAAGACGAACACGGCGTACCATGAGGCCGGCCATGCCCTCGTGGCAAAGCTGACGCCGGGTACGGACCCTATACACAAGGTATCCATTATACCTCGTGGGAGAGCACTGGGTATTACACAGCAACTCCCCCTTGATGACCGCTACACTTACTCAAAGGATCACCTCCTCAAGACCCTCGATGTTCTCTTAGGAGGAAGAGCTGCCGAAGAACTTGCCCTGCATCACATGACCACGGGTGCTGGAAACGACCTCGAGCGCGCGACAGATCTTGCACGGCGAATGGTTACCGAATGGGGCATGAGCGAAAAGTTGGGCCCCCTGACTTTCGGAAAAAAAGATGAGCAGATATTCCTTGGCAGAGAAATCGCCAAGCACAAGGATTATAGCGAAAAGATCGCCGAAGAAATCGATGAAGAGGTGAGAAGGCTGGTAACCGGTGCTTACGTAGCGGCGAAGGAACTGCTTTCCCATAACTACGATATCCTGGATGCTTTTGCAAAAAAGCTTCTCGAAAAAGAGACAGTGGACGGCGGCGAGATAGATGCCCTGATAGCGGGGGTGAAAGAGAAAAAAGAAAAAGACGCTGGCGTTCCCGGTGGCGAAGAGGTTGCGGTTTAACCAAGACGCGTTCCCGTCCCATTTCTTTATCCATCCATGGTGCGAACACGGCGACGGGAATAATTAAAGCTTATGCTGATCATCATACTTCTGCTCTACCTTTCTGTCACAAGCTTCGGTTACTATCTTCAGGTCCTCAATATAAGACAGGCGAAGAGATATGGACATATTGTTCCTGGAGAATTTGCCGGCTCCATAGATGAGGGGCTACTAGCAAAGACGAGGGATTACACCATAGAACAGAGTGTGCTTGGCCTGATTCATTCCATCTTTGATGATGGCGTTGTCATCCTCTTTTTCTTCGGAGGTCTTATCAATATTTACAACTCCTGGCTGGTATCTCTTAACCTTCCTTTCATCATCTCGGGTACACTTTTTTTCCTCTTGCTGGTCTATGCCAAGACCCTCCTTTCTCTGCCCTTTGGTCTGTACAGTACATTCAGGATAGAGAACAAATACGGATTTAATACCATGACGGGGAAGTTATGGGTGAGCGATTTTCTGAAATCCACGGTGCTCACCACTGTAGTGGTCGGCATTACGTCCTTATCGGTATTCCTTCTCATCAAGCTTAGTCCCCACTCCTGGTGGTTCCTGGTGTGGCTTTTTTTCCTGTTGTTTAGTCTCTTTATGCTGTATATCTCTCCGTATGTCATAGAGCCGCTCTTCAACAAATATACCCCTCTTGAGGATACGGCGATGGAGCGTTCTATAAAGGATCTCATGAGGAAGGCGGGTCTTGCCGTCAGCAGGGTATTCCAAGTTGATGCCTCAAAGAGGAGCCGCCACTCAAATGCTTATTTTACGGGTATAGGAAAGGTGAAACGGATAGTCCTATACGATACCCTTCTCAACGAATTGGGCGGGGACGAGATCCTTTCCGTCCTCGCCCATGAGGCAGGACACTGGAAAAAGAGACATGTCCTGAAACGGATCGTTCTCATCGAAGCATTATCATTCATCGGTCTGTACATCTCCTTTAGGATCATCCAGACGGTATCGCTCAGCAGTTATTTTCATATTCAGTCTGATACGATCTACGTTAAACTTCTTCTCCTCGGTTTTATCTGGGGAATTGTTTCATTTCCTCTGACGCCTCTCATGAGCTATCTTTCAAGACGGCATGAAAAAGATGCTGACACCTTTGCCGCCGAGCTGACCGGGAACCCGGAGGCGATGGCAACATCGCTCATCAAGCTGTCAAAGGACAACCTCTCCAATCTCCACCCCCATCCCCTCTACTCCGCTTTCTACTATTCCCATCCCCCGGTAGTGAAACGGGTAAAGGAGATACGAGGGAAGTGAAATAAAAGTCGATCGACTCCTCTAAAAGGCTACTCAGGATCAGGATACGCACAGAGGGATATGCGGTGAGAGGGAAAGGGCAATCATGAAACTCGCGTGGCGCACTTTTGAGCTCGATTTCGACAGGAAGACCCAAATTATGGGTATCCTCAATATCACCCCTGATTCCTTTTCTGAAGGGGGAACATATTTTGACACGGATGCGGCCATTGAACACGGTCTTGCCATGGTTGAGGACGGTGCAGATATCATCGATATCGGGGGTGAATCTACGAGGCCCGGCTCTGACCCTTTGCCGGCAGAGGAAGAATTGAGAAGGGTAATTCCGGTGATAGAAGCTCTTGTGCCAAAAGTACATATACCCTTGTCCATAGATACCTATAAGGCCGATGTCGCGCGGCGTGCGCTCGACGCGGGCGCATCCATGGTAAATGACATCAGTGGCCTGAGGTTCGACCCTGACATGCCGAAGGTCGTGGCTTCCTGTGATGCTTCCGTCGTGATCATGCACGTAAAGGGCACTCCGCAGGATATGCAGCAGAATCCTCGCTATGACGCCCTGATACCCGAGATCATGGACTATCTGAGAAGCAGCATTCGGCTGGCTCTGCGGTTCGGCGTTAGAGAAGACAGAATAATCGTAGATCCCGGCATCGGCTTTGGAAAAACCTTCGACCATAATCTGGAGATATTGCGCCAGCTCCATGAATTCACCTTACTTGAGAAACCTGTTCTTATCGGCCTTTCGAGGAAGGCCTTCCTCGGGAAGATACTCGAGAATGCTCCACCCGCAGACCGGCTTGAGGGAACGGCTGCAGCAGTGGCTGTCTCCATCATGAATGGAGCCAATATGGTGAGGGTTCATGATGTGAAGGCGATGGTGAAGGTAGCAAAGATTGCAGACGCGATCAAAAGAGGATGGTGATGAGCTCTTGATCTACATGCGGTTTTCATGACGGGCATTAAAAAAAATCGGATTGTCGACCCCCTGGTTCACCAGAAATTGCACCACGTCGAAAGGTTTAAAAAAGAGGCGGAGTTTCCATTGTTTGCGCGTCGAATGTCCGAACGCACGGTCATCGAGTCGGTCGACCAACCGTGAGACCTCGTCGATCTCCTCATCGGTGAAATCACACCGGATGGTCTTGAGCATTTTCCCCGATTTATCCTTGAGCTGTCTCCGATCCATCCTGTCAACAATCGATTCTATTGCGAAAAGATATTTCCTGCCCGCAGGCGCCAAGAGGAATTCCGGGACATTGAGAAGATAGTTTCTCACTTCCGGCAAATCCGGGATATCGGTGAGGTGTTCCAGGGCGATCCCCAATCTGCTTTTGGCGAGGGAGAGCATATTTTTCACCAGAATAGAAGATTGTGAGTTCGCAATCCTATTGAGAATGAGAAAGGGCCTGAAGCCTTCTTTTATCTCCTTTATCAGGGTGCTCAGGGACGGATCGAACTCTTCCACTTTTTGAGAGAACCATTCGAGATTCAGATCGCCTTCGGAGTCTTTTTTCTCGACAGCATCAGACATCATAGAGCTGATCCCGGGGTGTTTTTTGAAGACGTTCTGTATTTTACGGTAAAGGGCTCCTTTGAGAAACCCATAGGCGTTCATCACAGCGCCTGCCTCCGGCATGGTAACAATGACGCCCATATCGGAGAGACCGAAGAAATCGAGGGTGTTGAAATGCACTCCCGCACCAAGGTCTATGATTAACGTGTCTGTTTCGATGTCCTGAAGATGGCGCATCAGTTTAAGCTTTGTCCAGTGGGCGGGATTGGCTATTCCCGGGAGGAACTGCGAGCCGCTGATAAGCCGCATGTTTTTTACAGAGGTATCGAGAAGAATCTCCGCGAGGGATGACACCCTGCCGAGAATGAAATCAGCTAAGGACGCGGTCTTACCTATAATCCCCAGATAGGTGTGGAGATTCGCGGCGCCGAGATCCATGTCCGCAAGGACTACCCGTTCCCCCCTCCGTGCGAGTTCTGTCCCCATGCAGACCGCGACGATGCTCTTTCCGACACCGCCTTTGCCGCCGCCTATGGCTATGATGCGACTCGCTTTTCTCACTGCTTGAGAAGCCCTCGCAGAGGACAACCTGCCTTCATGAGCGGTTTTTGGGGATGTTCTTTCGAGGTTCTCTTTGTACTCATAATCATGGTGACCTTTGGCTTCGTTCCGGAACGTTCCGAGTCGATATAAGGAAATAAGACGGTGACCAGAACACTCCTCCCCTCAGGTGCTTCCTCGTGAGCGAAGGGAATTCCTGCCCCAGTCTCCCGGATACTACTGACTTAAGAGTATTGACAAACGGGGAGGGCCCTATCGGTGGCCGTGAGGTAAAGGGGATCTGGATATGATCCATATCCGTCTCCCGTTGGATTATCCGGATACCCACTTTAGCAAGCGTCTCATCCGTTATCTGCTTGCGCCTGTCATCAAGGAGCCCCTTCATTCTTTTTTTTCCTGTAGTTGACATACATGACGAGATGAAACTGAAGAGCAAATACTGAATGGCAACGCTTATCCACGGTGCATTGCATGCTCTATTGTATGCAGAATAACCTATCGTGTGCAAGTGCAAAATGCACGACAGGCAATGCATCCCCCACCTTTCATGCACGCATGACGGAAGGGGACTTCTTGCCCTAAAATGTCAACATTGAACTGACAAATCCTGACCCGTGTATGAGGTGATTGTTATTCAGCGAAATCTGTCCTACAATAATAGTATGGTGAACAGGGAATCTATTCTCGCCTTCTTCAAGGAAAGCACTAGGAAGCCTATCGGTTTCAAGGATATCATCTCTGTGATGAAGCTCAGCCACCCCGAGGCGAGGTCATTGAAGCGCCTCCTCAGGCAGATGGTACGGGAAGGTGATATCGTGATGACCCGGAAAGGCCTTTACGGTCCCGCCGAGGACATGAACCTCATTACCGGATATTTTGAGGCCCATAGAGACGGATTTGGTTTTGTTATACTCGAAAAACCTGCTGAAAGGGACGTCTTTATTCCAGCCCGCTGGACATCCGGTGCGATGAATAGTGATCGAGTTATGGTCAGAATTGAGAACTCGCAGAGACGAGAGGGGAGGATCATCAGGATCCTGGAGCGGGCGACTACCCGCATTATCGGCAAGCTGGATATCACCCGGGCAGTATCGTACGTAAGGCCAAAGAATAAGGCCATTCCCTTTGACCTTTCTGTATCGCCTGAGGACAGGGGGAAAGCAAGGCATGGAGACATGGTGGTTGCAGAGGTGATCAGCTATCCTACCGATAAGAGGCTCCCTTTGGCGAAGGTCATTAAGGTCATAGAGAAGCCTGAAGACCCGAAATCGGAAGTGGATTTCATCATAGAGGAATTCAATCTTCCTCAGAGATTCCCCAAGGCCGTGCATGAAGAGGCAAGGGCGCTTCAGGGAAGTCTCCGCGGAGAAACAGCGCCAAAGCGGAAAGACCTGAGAAACCTTCTGACCGTCACCATCGATGGAGAAAGGGCAAGAGATTTCGATGATGCTGTTTCGATAAGACTTACCGAACACGGTTATAAGCTTTGGGTGCATATAGCGGATGTCGGCTTCTATGTCGGGTGGAATTCAACAATAGATGATGAGGCAAGAAAACGCGGTACAAGCGTGTATTTCCCCGATAGGGTTATCCCGATGCTCCCCAAGGAACTCTCGGAGGACTTGTGCAGTCTCAAGCCAAAGGTCGAAAGATTTGCCCTTACCGTTGAGATGGATTTTCATCGGACCGGGGAGAGGATGAGTGCAAGGTTCTATCCAAGCCTGATCATGAGCGATGAGCGGATGACATACGCATCGGTTAAGAAGATATTGGCTGATCAGGATAGGGATGAACGGGAGAAATACGGATATCTGCTCCGGGATTTTGAGTTGATGAATGAACTCTGCAGCATCCTCAGGAGGATGAGGCTTGAAAGGGGCAGTCTTGATTTCGATCTGCCTGAGCCTGAGGTCTTGTTGGATTTACGGGGAAATCCAGAGGCGATTATAAGGGCTGAGAGGAATCTCGCCCATATGATCATCGAGGAGTTCATGATCGCCGCCAACGAGGCGGTGGCAGAACATCTCGCATCCCTCGGCATTCCGATGCTCTACAGGATTCATGAGGAGCCGAATACCATGAAACTGGATGATGTCATGAAGGTTGTGAAATCAATCGGGCGGTTAAAGAAAAAATCCCTGAAGCCGCGAGATTTTTCACGATTGCTGATCGATATAAAGGGAATCCCAGGAGAAGAGATCATTAACTACATGGTACTGAGGAGCCTCAAGCAGGCACGGTATTCTCCCACGAATGTGGGACATTTCGGGCTCGCCTCAGTCTGCTATACACATTTTACTTCACCCATAAGAAGGTATCCCGACCTTGTCGTTCACCGGATATTAAGGGAGGTCCTGATGAAAAAACGCCTTTCCGATATACGGCTCAAGGAACTGGAAGTCTTGTTGCCCGATATCGCTTTCCGCTCCTCAAGAAGGGAACGCCTCGCTGACGATGCAGAGCGGGAAGTGATCGATTCGATGAGGGCCTGGTTCATGCAGGATAAGGTAGGCGAAGAATATGACGCGAAGGTGGTGAGTGTGAGCCCCTATGGGTTTAAGGTGAGATTAAAGGACTTTTATGTAGAAGGGTTTATTCATGTATCTTACATGACTGATGATTTCTACCGGTATGACGAAAGATCACTATCACTTGCAGGAAGAAACACCGGGAGAAGATTTGGGATAGGAAACGCTGTGCGGGTGAGGGTTGATAGGGTTGATATGGAGGAACGGGAGATACTCCTGGGACTGATATGAACGGTGCAGTTTTGACCGCGGAGAAGCGCGCATGGCGATAGAAAAGCATAGACTTAAGAAAATACTCGACAAGTACTATGGCGAGTACGATTTTAGCAAAAGAATCCCTCACGACCCTATCGAATTCCCTCGCCGATTCAAGAACCCTGAAGATATCGAGGTCTCCGGTTTTATTGCCTCCTGTCTGGCGTACGGGAAGGTGGAACTTTTTAAACCGGTGGTGGACAAGATTCTTTCGCAAATGGGCGGGAATCCCCATGCGTTTCTCCGAGACTTTGATGTGCGGAGGGACGGATCTCTCTTCTCGGTCAAATACCGCTTTAATGAAAGAAGGGACATCGTCTGTCTGCTCTTTATCATCCATGAACTCCTTGCAAGGTATTCATCCCTGAAAGATGCATTTAAAAGCTACTACAGTTCAAGCGATACGAACACGGCAAGCGCGATTTCCGGCTTGATTAAAGAGATTCTGTCCATCAATACCACGAGGGTCTATGCGAAAAACATCCATCCTCCGGGCGTGATGCAATTTTTCCCATCTCCCGCGAATGGAAGTGCATGCAAAAGGATGAATCTCTTTCTGCGTTGGATGATACGGCGCAGGGACATCGATTTCGGGATATGGGATCAAATACCGGAAAACAAGCTCGTGATACCCCTTGATACCCATATTTCGAGGATTGGAAGGTGCCTTGGCCTCACGAGCCGAAGGTCATCGGACTGGAAAACCGCCGTTGAGATTACGGAAGCCCTAAAAACTCTTGATCCCCGAGATCCTCTGAAATATGATTTTGCCCTTTGCCATCATGGGATTGCGGGGCTCTGTAAACAGGGAATTGACGTGGGGTGCAGGCAATGCCAGTTCTCGGGATGCGCTGTTCGACAAACAGCCTTAACACCTTGATCAAGGGTAACCCGCGACTTTGCTCGGCACCATTATGTTACCTATATCGAGGGCTGTATGAAGATCTATATTGAACAGGAGTGTTATCAAGGTCACAGAAAGTTTTCTTCAGAACTTCTTCCATATCCATGGAGAGAAATTCTGCGAAGACATGCGTATTAAAAAAAGCATTTATAAATGCATCTCTTTGACATATAAGATTCAGTCGTTTTATTACGTTTTCACTGATAATAGAGATATTTTCTTTAAATTCTGAAATGAACTTATTAATTTCATTCATTTTTCCTTCATGAAGCCAATAAATATTGAGATAGAATCTGTTGACCGCGGCATCGGCTCCCATGATTGGGATCACTCCGTAATAGTATTTCCAGTATTTCCTCCCAACCCTGCAGTACGACAGCAAGCTTAAAATAGAGATGTACTGCAAAGCATTTTGCATCGCCGTTTCTGAAATGTACAACAGTCCCTCTTCATCCTCTCTATAGAAGGCTGTTACTTTATCAAAAGAGAAATACTGATCTATAAGTTCAAGGAACGGTAAAACAGGATGCAAGGAATAGCAGATACCCTCATTTCCCTTTTCAGGACATATGCCACACAATTGAAAATCGGCTGCTTTTCTAACATGGATAGGTATTTTGTTAGGATCATCCCAAAATTCCCTGGCGGTACGCTCTATGTTGCTCTCTGTAAGTGAGATGATGCTTGAATCCCCGAAAAGGAGATAGAGCCCCTTTTGCGCATAATTGCCGAGATCGACATTCATTCGGTTCATCACACTACGCAACCATCGTGCGATAGAGTTGCTCTCTTTTTCAGTAAGACGAAATTGCGCAAGTTGTCAAACATAGTTCCCTTTTTCTCGTTGATAAAATAATGCAAAAACTTTTCCGTCCCGTGAAAAACTCTTTACCTGACTTATCTTCGTCCAATGTTGCTCTCAAGAGACAATTCCCATCGAAACCACATAAAGTATATCAAATTTCAGCATCTGGGGCAAGAAGTCCCTTTTTACCTCCCCACGGAAGGACTTTTTCGGATATAATAAAGCGTATTCGGAAGTGGAGTCACTTGCATCGGGATCTTCCAGGGAGATGTATCGATATGGTTGAGGCGGCGTGGTTAAGGTAATTGTCATTGATGACGAGCCGTTTATCCTCATGATGATCGAGGATAAACTCAAGCAGGCTGGTCTTCGTGTCATCACGATGAGAGAAAGCAAGAACGCTCTCTCCCTCATAAAGAAAGAGCGGCCTGATATTGTTATCCTCGACTGGATGATGCCTGAACTGAGCGGGATAGAGCTCTGCAAGATGTTAAAGGGCGACCCTGATATCAGTGACATACCGGTAATCCTTCTCACCGCAAAGGGGCAGGATACCGACAAACAGATGGGGCTCCAATGCGGAGCAACCCTCTATATAACGAAACCCTTCAGTCCCCGGGGTCTCCTGGAGATGGTGAACAAGGTAATAAGGGGAGACTGAACGATCATGATTCCCCATTCTGATGATGCCTGCGTAACGAAAGACCTCGAGGCAACGGTCAGGGAACTCAGTGATACGTACGAAGAGCTCTCTCTCCTTTACAGACTCTCGGATGTTTTATCAGGCATGAGCGTTGATGAGATAGCGGAGCAGGTTGTTGATGAGGCGATCAATACTCTTGCTGTAAGAACGGCAGCGCTGCTCTTCTATAACGATGACAGCAAGAAGCTCTTCACGAAGAGTTTCAGAGGGTGGTGGGACAAAGGTGCAGTCATCGATAACAAGGACAGGCTCATATGGAGTGCCATAGAGGAAAGAAAACCCATTGCCTTCTGTAAAATCCCTGAGGTAGGATCTGTTGACCGGATTCATGACGGGGCATCAATGCTTGTATGTCCCCTCATCGGAAAAACACGAGTTATCGGCGCTCTAGTACTTGCCGACAGGGAATCCAAGGACGAATTTTACTCCAACGACATTAAGCTCGTGATGGCCATGGCATCTCAAACGGCCTTGATCATAGAAAACGCCCTCCTCTACCGAGAGCTTCAGGAGTTCCTGCTTTCCGCCATTCGATCCTTGGTGAAGGCCCTTGAGGCATCCTCTTTGTGGACTGCCGGTCACACAGAGCGTGTTACGGAATATTCCATCGCTATCGGAGCGGCCATGGGTCTTCCAATAAAACAAATCGAGAAACTCAAGGTCTGTTCTCTCCTCCACGACATAGGGAAAATCGCCATCCCGAAGGATATCCTCGACAAACCGGACCTCCTGACGGCTGCTGAGATGAATGAGGTTAGGAAACATCCCATAATCGGCGCGAAGATTTTGGGCGGCTTTAAGCAATTGCGAGATGTTATCTTAGGGATACGGCATCATCACGACTACTGGGACGGTTCGAACGGTTCACAGAAACTCAAAGGAGAAGATATTCCACTGATGTCAAGGATACTGGCGGTTGCAGATGCCTTTGATGCTATGTCATCCGACCGTCCCTACCGGAAAAGGATGACACGGCAAGAGGCGATCAACGACATCATCAAGCTGTCGGGAAAGCAGTTCGATCCAAGGGTTGTCGCTGCATTCAAGGAGTGGGTCAGCCGACAAGATCCAGTTTCCTCACTTTGAGAGGT
>Ga0187856_1003639_pt1 | contig 10643 bp, 9 predicted proteins | sample June2016WEW_8_40_FD_132443 | JGI IMG/M metagenome (GOLD analysis project Ga0187856, IMG submission 132443) | Peatland microbial communities from SPRUCE experiment site at the Marcell Experimental Forest, Minnesota, USA - June2016WEW_8_40 | ecosystem: Environmental > Terrestrial > Soil > Wetlands...
CAAAGGGGGCGCGATGAATTCTCGGTGCACAATAAGACAGAACGCTTGCCGTGCGCTCTGGTGCCTGTTGGTTCCGGCGATAGCGCTGCCGCCCGCATCCGGTCAGTCGAGCATTGATCCCCAGCAACTGCAGAAAAGCGGTATAGCCAGGATCGATCACTGGACGGGTTATGTCCTTCGCACGGGTGACGCCAAGAGTACAGTTTATGAGCTGGCAGCAGCTCAGTCCGAGCTGAAAGCCAGCTACGACCTTTTCCTGCAGCGGCAAGATCTTGCCTCCGCGTCGCTGAGCGCCATCAAGATGGCTGACATCCAGCGGCTGGTGAACCAATGGCGGCAGGCTGTACCGATTTACCTGGCTGCGATTGACCTCGCCCGAGGTGCTAACCGCACGGATTATCAAACCAAAGCGCTGGCACGCCTGGCGTATTCCGATTTGCAGCTCGGCAATACAAGCGCCGCCGAGGACCATATCCGTGAAGCCGTGCGGCTGGGAGCGAATTGCGGCAACAAGGTCTTTTACTTCGAGGCCCTCGACATTGCTGGCGAGATCGAAGTCAAGCGTGGCAACCTGGCCGCCGCCGGCGAGTACCTGGACCGCGCTTTGGCTATGAGTGGCCAGATCGACGACAAGCGGCAACTCTATGCAGGTTATAGCGACCGCGGCGATATCTACAGCGAGATTGCCAAGAAGTGCGACTATCAGCACAACTTCGACGTCTGCTACCAGTCGCTGGAACTCGCACGAGCGGACTACCAAAAAGCGCTGGCCCTCACCCAGGAACTGGGCTATGAGTACGGTTCCAGCCTGTTCCGCGGCTTTCTAAAAGAGTTGGACGTTCGGAAGGCATTGATTCAGGGTTTGCAGCGCGGCGAGAAGACGGTGACGGCGGCCAAGCTCTTCAGTCCACAGACGGCGAAGGACGTGCTGGTGACGGAGCACTTCACATCCGGCGCCATGGACCCTGCAACTCTTGCACCTCTCGAAAGTGCGGTCAAGGAACTGCGGGATTGGCAAGCTCGCCAACAACAACTGGGCTTGGTAGTGCAGGACCTCAATCCTTCAGACTTGTGTCTCCAGGGCCAACTCGCGGAGATGAAAGGTGACAATGACGCTGCCCTGGCGGCATTTCTGCAGGCCGATGACCTGCTGGAAAAGGACCGCCGGAGACTTCGCGACGAACAGGCGCGAGGCGCGTTCCTGGAAGACAAACTCGCCTGCTATTACAGCCCTGCGTTGCTGTTGCTGGACCGTAAGCGGTATCCGGAAGCCTTCGCGCTTTTCGAGCGCTCCCGTTCGCGGGCCATGGCTGACCTGCTCGCCAGCCGGCTGGTGACCTTGGGAACGGCCCCGGAGCGGACGCTCTTTTCGCAACTGGAAACAGCGAGAATCAACATCGCCGCGCAGCAGGAGAAGCTCTTCGACCTGACCAGCAGTAAGACCCGCGACCAAAACACGCAACAGATCGTGCAACTCGAGAGTCAAATCACTGCCCTGCAGCAGCAGTACGACCAGTTCGAAAGCCGCATCGCGAAAGAGGCGCCCAAGCTGAAGGAACTCACGGCTTCAGTGCCGGTTACGCTGGCGAGCGTGCAACGCTCGGCAGCTGAGGGGGGTTGGGACGTTCTGTATTACGTGGTCTTGGAACATGCTCTGATCCTATGGCATATCAACGGCAACGAAATCCAGGTTAAGAATGTATTTCTGCCCCACAGCCAGCTCATCAAGAAGACAACCACCCTGCATGACAGCCTCCTGGCCCGAAGAGACGCTCCCGACGCCAAATTCGACGAAGACACTTCACGCCAGTTATTTCTCTATCTCATCCAGCCGGTGCTCTTGTCCATAAAGAGTCATCACCTCATCATCGTTCCGCAAGAAGAGCTATACTCGATACCGTTCCAGGCAATGCAGAATCCGGAGACTGGCAAGTATCTGGGCGAGAGCTTCGCGATTTCCTATGCGCCCAGTGCCACGGTGCTTGCAACACTCGAGAATAAGTCGCCTCTGAAGAGCGGGCGGCTGTTGGCCGTGGCCGACCCAGAGATCCACGATGCTCGGGAAGAGGTGGACGCCATCGGAAAGCTCTATCCCGGCCGAAGCAAAGTTGTGGCGCAAGAGCCTGCGAGCAAGGCAGACATAAAGAATTGGGTCGGTGGCTACAACGTGGTCCATCTTTCAGTCCATGGGAAGTTCAATGCCAGCGATCCCTTGCTCTCGTATCTTCAGTTCAAGGAGGCTCCGCCGGACAATGGGCGCCTGACTGCAGCGGAGATGTTCGGCTTGCCCCTGCAGAAAAACAGCCTAGTGGTCCTGAGTGCCTGTGAAACCGGACGCGTCGAGGCCACCCACGCCAACGAAGTCCTGGGGATGGTGCGCTCTCTGCTCTATGCAGGGGCGGGAAATCTGGTGCTCTCGTCGTGGGAGGTGAATGCCGAGTCGACGAAGCTGTGGATGGAAACCTTCTACAAACAGGGACAAACCAACCCCCCGGCGGAAGCGGCAAGACTGGCTCTGGTTGCGGTAAAATCCCGTCCGGAGCACAGTCATCCCTTCTTCTGGGCACCATTTGTGATGACCGGAAAATAGAATGGCCGAGCTCTGGAACGACTTCACGGCGAAGCTGGGTAACCTGGCAGGAAAATGGCCGGCATATGCCGCTTTCGGCTCCTTCCTACTCTACCTGCTCGGCTATCTGACCCTTCGCCTCCAACTCACTACCTACGGCGTGGCAACCAACCTCGACATCTTCGACGAAAAATATTTGTTCGCCGGCTGCCGCTTTCTGGTGTACCTCGCCTCCTCTGTGCCCAACATATTGGTCATCGTTTTGGTGCTGGCTGCTGTCGGTTACGTGCCTTACAAGCTGGTGCCCGCATCCGTCAAGGACCGTCTGAAACGCTGGACCTCAGACTGGTGCGCAAAGCCAGTTCGTTTGCCGCTGCTGGGAGTGGTCATCGGAGAAGCGTTGATCCAGTTCGCTCTGCGAAGGTGCTTCGCTTTCGGCAATGTATTTCTGAGTAAACGGTTGCCGGATGAATGGCTCAGCTCCGTCCTGCTGGCTGGCGATGGAGTGCTTTCGCTCTATTTCAGCGGCCTAATTGCGGGCACGCTGCTTACTGCCTCGATTTTTCTTTATGTGCAGCGCCGAGGCATAGCAACAACCTCCGCATCGCAGTTCTTTATGGCCGTACTTCTTTTTCTGGTCGCGGTAGAGGTCCTACTGTTACCCGTTAACTACGGCGTCCTGGTTTCCACGCGCCAACTTCCGCGAGTGGCTGAACTCAATGGGGACCAGAAGACTCCGGAAGGGCAACGCGAATGGCTCGTATGGGACAGCAAAGATGCGGTTACCTACTTCGTCCGCGATTCCAATGACCAGCGAATGCTCATTACCATACCGAGAAAAGACGCTCGCATCAGGATCGTGGCTTACGACAATATATTTTCCGTGCTCTTCGATACGAACTATGCCGGAGCTAATCTCTCACCCCAGGCAGGAAAGCCATGAATAAACGGATCACCTGCATTCTCTTACTGGCGTTCACGGTGAGTGACGTCCATGGGCAATCTCAAACAAAAACAACGGCTCGTGCCGCCGTGAAGCAGCCGGCATCCACCAGTTTCACTGAGAAGCTGCTGAAGTTCTTTGGGATTTCCGATAGTCCGAGCACGCTCAAAGGCCCGGATGAAATTACGAGCGGTGCACTCTGGCTGGCGGATTTGGATTCCGGAAGCACTCGCGCCTTGACCTCCGGCGCCGGCTACCGCTCTCCAGTTTTCTTGGCGGGAACGAATGACGTTCTCGCGCTGCGGGGGAGTGATGTAATGCAGATTCCATCCGGAGGGAAGGAAGGCAGGAAGCTTTGCTCCGTTAGCGCGATCACTAAGCTGCTGGCGTTCAGGTCGGCGGATCCGCGAACGGTCCTCATCCTTTTGCGGGGTGACGCTGCTGGCCGTCCTCGGGTGGGCTTGCTCGCCTTAGGTACGGGAGCGGTCACGGTTGTGCCTTACGACCTCACCTCAAGCCAAGACCTGCAAGTCGTGGAAAACTTGCAAGGATGGTCCCGCACATACGGCGACAAAGCTGTTTATGTGAAGGATCAGACTAAGCAGGCGCTTTCCGGAACTGTCGCGTGGAGCGATGTCTTTCTCAAGGCGGGCAGCCGGCAGCCGGTGGATATCAGCCAGTGTAATGGCGTGAATTGCGGCCAGCCGTCACTCTCGGAGGATGGACGGGTGATCGTGTTTGTAAAGGCCAAAGAAGAATGAAGGTATGGCACTATGGCCAGTCGCTTTCTCGAAGTGGGCGTTGTTTCGGGTTATCGGTAGCGGTCTTCCCCTGCAAATCCGCTGGAAGGGCGTGACGCGGCAATTAGTGATGGGACATCAGCTGGTCCGAGGAGCAAGAATCAGACCGTCGTCCCGATCAGCCGTCAGCGGCTGCTGCAAGCTCAGACCACTTCGTGGTGTTCGCCGACATGCTTGGGGTTGCCGCACTGACCGAGGCGCACCCGATCGACGTTCGGATAAGATCCAAGTCCGGTATGAACTAGACTATTGGGACTTGACGCCGACGAAGGAACGGGACGCCTGGCCCGGGCGTCGCCGCGCGCTCCCTGGACGCCGGAAGTGACCGCCGCAGGCCAGCGTCACGGCGCGGCGGCACGAGTTCTGCGAGAGCGATATCGCGCCTTATCGCCACCTGTTTCTGCGTGCTCTGTTCGGCTCTAGATCCGCGCCAGCGTCGAGCCTCAGCGTCCGACTTGCCCGCGCATCGATTATTCCTTCAGCCCCGCCAGCGCCCTTATCGCCTCCGCATACCCAGGCCGCAACTCAATCGCTTTCCGATACGCAGCCGCAGCTTTGTCTTTCCGGCCGATCTTCCGCCAGGCCTCCCCAAGGCTTAAGTAATTCTCCGCCGTCGGGTTCTTCCGAACCCCGGCCTCCATATCCGCCATCGCCTTGTCCACGTCAGCGGCCGGGCCCGGAGTTTTCAGGTTACCCAAGTTAAGCCCATTCACCATTACGGTGGTTTGGCCCATCATTCTGGTAATCATCGGCGTGAGATCTGCGACGTTCCCTGGTGCGTTTCCCAAGTTCACTCCGTTCACCATGAACGTAACCTTCCGGTCGATGATGCCCTGAATCAGTTGCTGCATCAACGCGGACGATTTCTCTTCCTGTCGCGGAAGCAACTCCACGCGCACATCGTCGCCCTCTACAATCACGACGCCCAGCGGAACCGTCTTCGCACCCACCCCTCCGACGAAGCCCGCCATCGCCCCCGCGCTACCTAGTCCGAACTGAACAGCGGCAAACGGAACCACCTCTGTATCGCCCGCGCGAATCGGTTCTCCAACAACGCTGCTGACCTTCAGTTGCGATACCAGCTTGTCGAAATCGGCCAGCGGCTTCGCCAGCGGTTGGGCGATTCCCGAAGCTGCCCACCACGCCACACATGCTGCCACGGAAATAGATTTGCATATGGTAGTCATCGTGGTCTCCTCACTTGGCGGGCGGGGTCCCCGCGCTGATGAATCGCGTCTTCGTCTTCGTCACCGCAACGAAGCCCAACGGCCGGACTTCACCGCTTATCAGAAATCCATCGATTCCTGGCGCACCCGACGCAGGCCCCGCCACACCCGCGCCGGCGAAGTTGACATCAACCATAAGAATCGGGATCAACGTCACCGACCCCACCTTGATAGCCTCACCCACTACGGTCTTGACATGAAGTCCATTGCTCAACCGTTGCGAGAGTTCGTCCGCCAGTTCACTGGCCGCCTGTGCCACCGCCGGGGCGGGAACCTTCTCGACCGGCTTCTGCGCCATGGCCAGAGATCCGCAGATGAGTTGCAACCCCACCAGCAAAACCGCCTTTCGTCTCACGAAATACCTCCTGAACTCGGAATCCGATGCAGACGATTGCACGTTAACACGAGGCAAGTCCATCCAAGAGGCGGGACGGCTTGAAAACGCCATGGTGATGGTTTTCGCTTTCGTGCGCAACCCTTCGGTCGATGGCCCATGGGGATTTCTGGAAGCTGGGACCGGGCGTTAAGACCTGATATCGGTAGTCGCTCCCGGCCTTGCGCCTGTTTCCGAATGGCGCGTGACTCGCCCGGAACCATCAATCGCGCGCGGAAGATGTTCGTAAACGCTGCGCGACAAGGGAGGGTTATCCAAAGATCACCCGGTCGCGGGGCTACTTTGGCGGTTTGCATCCTCTTGACGGTAAGAAACCGGTCCATTTACACTCGCCCTATGCCACGAAAAGTCATCCTGGGATTCGGAATCAGCCTTGACGGTTATATCGCGCGGCGCAACGGCGACCTCGATTTTCTGGTCATCGACAAAGAAGGTGAATCCGTGATGGCGGACTTCTTCGCCAAGATCGATACCACGATCATGGGCCGGAAGACGGCCTCTGGTTGGGTGAAAATGCGCGAGCGTGGAGAGATGCCCGAAACGCCGGGCATGGCCAACTACGTAGTCTCCCGGCGATGGAAGCCAGGCAAACGCGAGGGATTCGGGCACCTACACGGCCCACATCAACGTTGTTTCCAACCAAGCTGCGAACGGAGGCGCGCGCGTTCCGCTGGCTCGGCAAGTGCTTGAAGAATATAGGTGGCGGGGACGACGGGGCTCGAACCCGCGACCTCCGACGTGACAGGCCGGCGTTCTAACCAACTGAACTACGTCCCCGCTTGTGTCACGCGCGACAGTTCAATCGTAGCATGGGGCGGGCGCCGGCTCCAAGCCATCGGACGATTCCAGGCGATACACTTGTCTGGTGATGAGCAACCCACTTGCGTACCTGCACGACCAGCTTGAAGAGTGGAAGAGCGCGGGCACTTACCAGCGCCTGCGCGTTCTCGAATCGGCCAGCGCGGCGGAATCCCGTTTCGATGGCAAAGACGTCATCAACCTGGCGTCGAACAATTATCTTGGCCTGACGACGCATCCCAAACTGGTGGAGGCGGCGATCGCGGCGGTGAAGCAATATGGTGCGGGCTCGGGCGCGGTGCGGACGATTTCCGGCACCATGTCGCTGCACATGGCGCTCGAAGAGCGCATCGCCCGATTCAAGAACGTCGAGGCGTGCGTGGTCTTTCAATCCGGATTCGCCGCCAACGCGGGCGCGGTGTCCGCGATTCTGGGGCCGGACGATCACATCATTTCCGATGAGCTGAACCATGCCAGCATCATTGATGGCTGCCGTCTTTCGCGGGCCAAGATTCACGTGTTTCCGCACAAGGACGTCGCTGCGGCGGAGAGCATTCTGGCTTCGCTCGACGGCGCCGGCGGGAAAAAGCTGCTCATTTCCGACGGCGTCTTCTCGATGGATGGCGACATCGGCCCGCTGCCCGGCCTGGTGGCGGCGGCCGAAAAGCACGGCGCCATCATGATGGTGGATGATGCCCATTCCTCCGGTGTGCTGGGCCGCAACGGCCGCGGTACGATCGATCATTTCGGACTGCATGGGCGGGTGGACATACAGGTAGGAACGCTTTCGAAAGCCATCGGCGTGCTCGGCGGCTACGTCTGCGGCAGCCGCGACTTGATCGAATTCCTGTATCACCGCGCGCGGCCGTTTTTGTTTTCGACCTCGCATCCGCCGGCCGTCGCCGCGGCATGCATGGCCGCGTTCGACGTGCTGGAACAGGAACCGGAGCGCATCGAGGCGCTCTGGACCAACGCCCGCTACTTCAAGCAGGGTTTGGCGTCGGCGGGTTTCAATACCGGGATCAGCGAGACGCCCATCACGCCGGTGATCGTCGGTGAAGCGGCGCTGGCGCACCGATTCTCCCGCGAGCTGTTCGAGGAAGGCGTGCTGGCTACCGGGATCGGTTTCCCCACCGTGGCCAAAGACAAAGCGCGCGTGCGGACGATCGTCGCCTCGACACACACTAGAGCGGACCTGGATCGCGCGCTGGAGATCTTCGAGAAGGCCGGGAAGCGCCTCGAGATACTGTAGGGCTGCCCCCGCGAAATCACCGAAACCTCATGGCCGGGCGGGCGCCGGGCTGCGCCGATTAAACAAATCGGCGCGCAGGTAATCAACCTATCCCACAAAACGCACGACTGAAAAAAGGCCGCCTGGTGGGGTGAATTGCCCCACGAATGGAGGGGACAGTGCAATGAAATCAAACACTTGCGTTGAGTTCGTGGGGCAATTCACCCCACGAGGGCGCCTTTCGCGGAGCCGCGCAGATGGCCCCTCCGATCCGATTATCTCGCCTGGGGTGCTCGCGACGGAGCCGGGGAGCGGGCAGGGTTGAGAGTAAACCAATGGTCAGTCACGAGTTAAGAAAGATGGGTCGGGCGGTGATTGGCCCTGGGGCCGGTGGATTCATGGGTTGGATCTCGTGTCCTTCGTGGAGGGGTGGACCGGGCATGCCCGGCCCCAGCCTCTGTACGCTCGCAACCGGCGTCGGGTTTTTGGCCTGTCGTTGTTCATGGATCAACCCGCAGGAACGGGTGAACCAGCGCGGGCCGGGCATGCCCGGCCCCTACAAGCGGAGGGACGGGATGGCGTCCCTACAGGCACCGCAAAGAAAGTTCGGCACAGGCACGACGGTAGTGGTCAGCGCGCACCCGGCCGGACGGTCACCATCACCACGCCGTGGCTGGGCACCTTGGCCGAAAAGCCGCCCTGGTGCGAGCCCAGGTCCTGGTGCGCCCAGAGATCGCGGACGGTGGCGGAGAGCGAATCCGGGTAGCCGATATCGGTCCAAGCCACGCGGATGTTGGTTTCCGAGGCGCCGCGATTGAGCAGCGCCACGGTGCGGCTGCCATCGGCCATCTGCTTGGACCAGATCTCGCTGGTGCCATCGCGCTTCACTCTGCGGCCCTGGTAGCCAAGCGGGTCCTGGTCCACCGCAATCACTTCCTTATTAGTAAGGATGGAGCGGATCTCATCGGTCATGCTGCGGATATCATTGCCTGCCATCAGCGGCGCGGCCATCAGGCACCACATGCTGAAGTGCGCGCGATATTCGGTGGGGGTCATGCCGCCGTTGCCGACCTCGAGCATATCGGGATCATTCCAATGGCCGGGGCCGGAAGCGTCTTCGATGCCGTCCTGGAGGTCGAGGATCTGAACCACGCCATTGCCGCCCCACTTCAGCTTGATGTCCCATTTGTCCTGGATATCGTCGGTGGTGCGCCAGAGATTGCCGACATCCTTGGCCCACAGCCACGGCTTCGTCGAGCCCCATTCACAGATGCTGAAAACGATCGGCCGTCCGGACTTGGCGAGAGCGTCGCGCATGAGGGAATAAGACGCGATGGAATTCTGCGTCGAAGTGTTGCACCAGTCGTATTTCAGATAGTCGACGCCCCAAGCGGCGTACTGGCGCGCATCCTGAAACTCATAGCCGCGGCCGCCAGGACGTTTCTGGCAGGTGCCGGTGCCGGCGTCGGAGTAAATGCCGAACTTCAGCCCCTTGGAATGGATATAATCGGCCAGCGCCTTCATGCCGCCAGGGAACCGCTTGGCGTCGGGCACGATGTTGCCTTCGGCGTCGCGCGAAACCTGCCAGCAATCGTCGATGACGACATATTGATAGCCGGCATCTTTCATGCCCGTGGCGACGATGGCATCGGCGGCTTCGCGGATCAGACTCTCGCTCACATTACAGGCGAATTTGTTCCAACTGTTCCAGCCCATCGGCGGGGTACGGGCCAGGCCGTTATCGAGCGCGAACAGACTGCTGGCGCCGAACATTAGGATTGTAAGGAAGAATGCTCTTCTCATGTCACTTGGCTCCTTTGAGGAAAACGGGCGGGGCCGTAGCGGGCGAACTCCGGTCGCCCGAGCGTCGACCCGCCCCGGCTACTTATAGTCTCACAGCGCGGGTGTTGGTAGGACGAAGCGGTAGTGCGCTATTAGCGAACTACCGACGAAGCGGGAAACATGACACTCTCCAAAAACATGCGGGCCCGGCGCGGGCCGGGCATGCCCGGCCCCTACGAAAGCCTGCGGGGAGCGTCCACGTGTTTTCGCGTCCGAGGAACAGACGACACAAACCGATCGTCTGTCCTACGCCACAGTGGCGCTACAATTCGGGTGTGACGAAGACTCCGTTTCGGTTGGACGGGCGAAAAGCGTTGGTGACAGGCGGCGCGAGCGGGATCGGCGAAGCCACGTGCCGCACGCTGGCGGAGGCGGGCGCGAAGGTGACCATCGCCGATATCGATGGCGACCGCGCACGGGCCCTGGCCGACGAGCTCGTTGGCGCGCGAGTGCTGATTCTCGACATCACCGATGAAGAGGCGGTCGACGCAGGCGTGGGCGCGCTCGAGTCGCTCGATATTCTGGTCAACAATGCCGGCATCGGCCTGGTGGGCGGGATTGAGGAGACGGGCCGGGCGGACTTCGAGAAGCTGCTGCGCGTCAACGTGGAAGGCATGTTTCTGGTGACCAAAGCCGCCATGCCGAAGCTGCTGGAATCGCGGGGAACGATCGTCAACATCGGCTCCGTGGCCGGGCTGATCGGCGTTAAGCGCCGCTTCGCCTATTGCGCCACCAAGGGCGCGGTGGTGGCGCTCTCCCGGCAACTCGCCGTGGATTACGCCGGCCGCGTGCGCGTCAACTGTATCTGTCCGGGCACCGTGGAAACGCCTTTCGTGGAAG
>Ga0187856_1003642_pt1 | contig 10635 bp, 6 predicted proteins | sample June2016WEW_8_40_FD_132443 | JGI IMG/M metagenome (GOLD analysis project Ga0187856, IMG submission 132443) | Peatland microbial communities from SPRUCE experiment site at the Marcell Experimental Forest, Minnesota, USA - June2016WEW_8_40 | ecosystem: Environmental > Terrestrial > Soil > Wetlands...
GAACTGTTGCAGCTTGCCGGGGTCGCTTGCAAGCGCCTGCTGGGCGTCGGCGGCTGCGGCGCGTGCCTTCTCGGCTTCGCCGAGGACTTTATAGGAACGTACCAGCCGCACCCAGCCGTCGAGATCGGACCCGTCCTGCTTGAGCCGCGCGGCCAGGCGGTCAACCATGCCGCGAATCACCGCCGCTTCTTGTTCGGGCGGCTGGTCGGCCGCCGCCGTCATCTGCGCGGCGCTGGGACCGGGCGGCGGCGCGGTCGACGGGCTCTCGACACGAGCAAGCGCGTTGCGCACATCGCTGACCCAAGATGCGCCTGCCGGCGCCTCCGCGATGAGGTCGCGCCAAATCTTGGCAGCGTTCTCGCGCTGGCCATCCTGCTCGGCGGCCAGGCCAAGGTAATAGCGGGCGCCCACTATTGTATCGTCGAGCGTCATGGCGCGAACGAAGGCTGCCTTGGCATCGGCGGTCACGACGCCGTTCGCTTCCGCCGTCAGTGCCTCGCCAAGATTGGATTGACGTTCGGCGCTCTCGCCGAGAAGCTGCAAGGTGTTGCGCCAGGCCGTCACCGATTCCGAGTAACGGTCGAGACGCATATAGACCGGGGCCAGAAGCTCCCAGCCACGGCCATCCTCGGGATTGCGCGTGAGATGCGCCTCAGCCTGGGCGAGCAGGCTTTCGACCGATTGCTCAGCGGGCGCGACGTTGCGCAGGGCTACCGGCTGCGCGGACGCCAGTTCCGGCGATCCAAGCCGAAGGTAGAGGCCTCCGGCTACAATGGGCAGCGCCAGGAGCGACGCAACGGCAACGGCGCGTCGCCGCCACGCCGCCGCATTGGCAGCCGGTGGCGCGGCTTGGGCGGCATCGGCTGCGCCAAGCAAACGCCGGGAGATTTCCACGCGCGCCGCCTCCGCCTCGGTCTTGCCAATGAGCCCTGCCGCCAGGTCGCGTTCGACCTCGTCAAGCTGATCGCGATAGACCGCAATATCGCTGCCCGAACGCGCAGGTCCGGCATGGCGGGCGAGCGGCCAGATCACGGCAAATATCGCTGCCGCCGTCATTACCGCCAAGATCAGCCCCAGGGTCATTGAATGCTCTACTGAACCAAACGTCCGCCGGCGGCCACTTTACCTTCCGACTGCGGGGAATGTCGCGTCCCGGCTCAATGAAGCACGCTGATCGCGTACTCGGACGGCGACGTGATTGCTTATTCTTATTACTACTTCTGCGGCACTTTGTGGCCGTTGGCGGCGAAGGCTTTGCCGAAAGCGGTATTTGCTCCGCCACCCGCCGGATTGACGTGGCACCGCCCGCATGGCAGCCCCGTTTGCGACGCATAAGCCGGCAGTGCCTGCGCCTGACGAGGCGAGAGCGTGACCGCCGTCCCCGCGATCAATGCCACGGACGCCACAGCCGCGGCCATGGCCACAGCGGTGGTTCCGAACAGGTTGAAAGTCCTTGGAATTTCCGCGCGCTGCATGAAGAATTCTCCTTGGCTGTTCAGGTGACCAAATCAAAAAGCAACGTAATCTCTATCGATATCGCTCCGCAGTGCAAAGTGCAAGTTCGAGCCGGCGTTAGCCGAAAGTAGAGTGTTGCCTTCCTGCCATACTCCAATTCATTTGAGTGCAGGACCGCAATTATTTTCTTGATTTTATAATTTAGGTGACGAAAGGTCGCAGTTCTTGGGGGGCTCTATCATGCGTCTGTTGCCACGCGATCCGGGCAATTGCCCGTGTGCGCGACCGTCGGTCATGTTTGCGGTGGTCGGCATTGTTTGCGGTGCGTTGTCGAGCTTCAGCGCCTCGGCGAGAGCCGATGATGTGCAAGGCCGCAACGATCCAATCGCAGAGCTGCGCAGCTACATTCAACTAGGTGTCGCCGCGCAGCCCGCTGCCGAAAGCATCATCAATCAAGCATCCACCGGCGTCGCCCGTGACGATTTCGACGGCGATGGCTATGCGGCGCTGCGCGCCTTCAGCCAACGAATCGGCGCCGGTCCGCTGCCATCGATCAAAGGCCAGCCGAAATTCGCCGCCGATAATCTTTTCGACGCGTTGCGTGACCTAGGGCAGGGCGCGCCGCCGAATGCGCCGCCGCCTGCGGCGGGCCCGCCGAGAGCGACAACGACAAAAGCCCCGCCAGTCTTCGAAGCGACTTATGTGGGATCGAAGGTCTGTCTAGGCTGCCACTCCGCCTGGGCTGATGCGTTCGGCTACACGCTCATGGGCCGGCTGCAGAAGCAGGGCAAGATTGAATGCGAAACGTGCCACGGCCCAGGTTCGGCCCACGCCAAGGCCGGCGGCGGCCGCGGCGTCGGCGGCATCATTTCGTACCGCCAAAATGATCTCAGCCGGACGGCGGAAGAGAACAACGCCGTCTGTCTCGGCTGCCATGAGCGCGGCGGGAGAGCCTACTGGGAAGGCAGCGTGCACCAGGTGCGCGGCTTGGCCTGTACCAATTGCCACACGATCATGAAGGCGGTGTCGGCCCAGAGCCAGTTGAAAACGGCGTTCCAGCCCGACACCTGCTTCCAGTGCCATAAGGACCGGCGCGCGCAGATGTTCCGCTCGTCGCACATGCCGATGCGCGAGGGCAAGATCGTGTGCACGAATTGCCATAATCCGCACGGCAGCGTCACCGAGTCGCTGATTAAGCAAGATTCGATCAACGACAATTGCTACTCATGCCACGCCGAAAAGCGCGGACCGTTCCTGTTCGAGCATGCGCCGGTGCGCGAGAATTGCCTGAACTGTCACGATCCGCATGGCTCGATCAACGAGTTCTCGCTGAAAATGTCGCGTCCGAGGCTGTGCTTCGAGTGCCACTCAATTGGCCACGCGGAAACAACCGGGATCAATTCAAGCCTCACAATGGGCCGCGCCTGCCAGAACTGCCACCAATATATTCATGGCAGCAACAGTCCTGCGGGTGGAGCTCTCCAGCGATGAGTTGAGATCGTAAAGCGTGACTCGCAGTGGAGAAGACGTGAACTTGTTACAGGTTGAAGTTGAGGGGCGGGGCAATGTCATACCGAGGCGGACTGGTTAGAGCCTGTATAGTCGGCGCAGTATTGAGCGGAGCGGGGTTGGTTTCGACCGACGCGTTTGCTCAGTGCTGTCAAGGCGGATCGGCGACCGGCGCCAATGCGTGGACCGACGGATTGGGCACCTCTGCTGCATGGCCGGGCGAACCATGGCCGACCGACACTGCATTCCCGGTTAAGGCGGAGCCTGTGCCGTACTGGTGGACCCACGGCGAGTTGGAGGTCGGCGGACGCGACTTTCTCAATGATCCAACACGGGGTGGCTCGGTATCGGCTGACACCAACTCCGGCAATTTCGCCACTGGCGGCTATGCCACTGTCAACCAGAAAAGTTTGGCGAAGTACTACGAGTACAGCATTGTCGCGCCGGGTGCGTTCGGTGGCGGCCATGTCGCCACCGGCAGCAGTGACGGCCTCTACCAGGTCGACCTGTGGGCCAACAATATCGCCTCCAACTTTGGCGGCTTTAGCGATCAGTCCTATCAGCTGACCGCATCGAAGGTCGGTGAGCAATACCTCACGGTCATTTGGGATCAGACGCCGCATATTTACAGCACCAGCGCGCAAACCATCTTTGGCGGCGTTGGCAGCAACGCGTTGACCGTGCCGGCTGGCTTGGTGGCAAATCCTGTCGCCACCACATCACCCGGCGTCAATCTGAATATCCACGCCCCCCAAGCCGGCGGTATCCTTCCCTATTTGTATGGTATCGATCTTGGCATCCAGCGCAACACCGCGGCAGTCAGCTATCGCGCGACCGATGCTTGGACCGCGTGGGACGCCCGGGTGGATTATTCCTATATGACGCGGACGGGCACGCAGCCCGCTGGCATAGTTGAATTGAGTGGCTTTCAGCCCACCAACGTCCCGGCGCCGATCGACGACAGCACGCAGAATTTCGGCGCCAATGGTGAATATCTCGGCATCTCGCCGTGGGGGCAGAAATTCACCTTCAAGGCGGCGTACACCGGCTCAGTCTATACCGACAATATCTCAAATTACACCGTGCAAAATCCGTTCTTTCCTACCGGAGCCGTTGCCCCCAGGGGAAATTGTGTAGCACCCACGGCAGCGGCAGCGGGAACAAACAATTGCGGAAGCGCCCAGATGTCGACGCCGCCCAGCAATGCGGCCAATGGCTTCAGCACAACGTCGACCGCGGATCTGCCGTTGAATAGCCGCTACGTCGGCACCACAAGCTACACCATGATGACGCAGAATGCGGGCTTTCTGCCGATGACGAATAACCCGCTCGCGGCGGCAAGCCCGAACGGGGCTCCCTGGAACAGCGTCGCCGCCCTGCCAGCGCAAAGCCTCGGTGGTGACATTAACACGCTTATGAGCAACAACGTAATCACCACGCAAATTATTCCCACTTTGACGTCGAAATTGAGCTACCGTTATTACGACTTCGACAACCAGACACCGGGGATCATTTTCCCGTGCTGGATCCCCTACGACGGAACCGGCACGGCACGCACAGCCGCAGCTCCTTGCGGTCCAACTGGCTTTGACGGCTCGTTTTCGAGCTTGTCGCTCGGCTACATCAAGCAGAATGGCGGTGCCGAGCTGAATTGGCGGCCGACTGGGGAATGGAACTTCAATGCCGCTTACGGTTACGAGCATTATGATTACACGCTAGCCGACGACACCTCCACCACCGAAAATTCCGTGAAGGGGTCCGTTGATTGGAAACCGACGGGCTGGATGACCGCGCGTGCGAGCGGCTACTATTCCGACCGAACCGAGGGGAATTATAACTACTTCATGAACGTGGCATCCGTTCAATTCCCAACCGTGGGAAATTACACGACGGCATTTACGTCGGATCCCGGTTGGTATTATTCCCAGGCGTATCAGCAATTCTTCTTGGACAATCGGCAGCGAACGAAGGCGGACTTCCTTCTCGATATGGTCGTGCTCCCGGGCGTCACCGTCACCCCGAGCGTCAAGTACAAGGATGACTATTACGGCCTCAATTCGCTCACCCAGGACGGCCTGCGCGATCAAAAGTCGATCAGCGCGGGCGTCGACGTTGGTTGGGCCATCACGCCTACTTTGTCGATCTCGGCGTCCTACTACTGGGAGTCTTATAATCAATTGCTGTATAGCCAAGCCGGTATAGGCCATGGCGCTGTGGTGTTGCCGCCGCCGCCGCCGGCGAATTCCTTCTATGGGGCTCAGGTAACCACCACCGACCAGGAGTACGTGAATACTGTAACGGCCGCGATTAGGTGGGCAGCGATACCGAGTTCGCTCGACCTTGACGCGCGCTACTCGTACTCGTTCAGCGTCGACCAGCAGACATGTGTCTCAACGCCGTCTTGCACCACAGGCGCTACGCCTGCAGCGAGCTTTACTGCATACCCGAATGATACGACCAACTTCCAGCGTCTGGATGCAACGGCGACCTACAAGTTCGACCCGTCCTGGGTCCATCAAATGGGCTTTAAGGGCGATCTCTTTGCGAGACTGCGCTACACCTGGGAGCGCAATTCGGTCGCCAATTGGCAGAATGACGCGCTCGCGCCCTTCACTGACATACCGGGTGTATCGGGTATGACAAACGCAATTTGGATGGCCTACGACAACCCGAACTACAACGTGCAGATGCTGGCCGCGTCGCTCGTAGCCAGGTGGTAGCGGGGGAAGACGCAAAAATTTTGGTTCTTGTGCCGGGGCCCACGTGGCCCCGGCCGCATTTTGGGCGCCGTTGCCTTCCGCGTCATCGAAACTCCAAGACCGCGCTTGATCCGTGCCGGATTTTTGGGACCAACGATAATACGCATGGGCCCTGGTCTCTCTCACGCGTGATGCCCGGCCATGACGAATAGGTCCGCGAGGCTGATCGCGAGCAAGTGTCGGCGGCGGCGAACGGCACGGGGTCAGCGAGCCGACGATCTACACCTGGCGGAAGCGCCTCGCAGGCTTTCCCTTGGTGAACTCGTCGGTCATGGTCAGGCACTTGAGCTGCTGACCGTTGGCGCAACGGTCGAACACCAAGTCATACCAACGGCAATCAGTAGAGGTGCGAGCCAACGGGTCCGCCTTCGGCCGGCCCGATGACAGGCTCCGCGAGCCACCCAAGTCGGCTGTTGCCGACTTGGCGCTTGGAATTCCGAAATCGGGTAGACCCGATTTCGGGCAGGGCGACGGCCCGGGGAGCATCTTTCGAGGCGCGCCTTCGGCGCGCACCTCAGGACGACGGTCAACATTTAGTCTAAGATCAGAAGTGGACGGATGGGCCGTCTATCTGGGAGATGTCTGGCAGCAGATGAACCGCAAACAACGCCGGACGGAAAAGAAGCTGGGCAGACCCGTGATGCAAGGAGCGTCACCGGGCGTGCAAAAGGTGTTCGCTGATGCTCTTCGACACCATCAGGCCGGGCGCCTGAACGAAGCCGAAAGGCTCTACCGGCAGATTCTGGCGGTCAATCCCCGCCATGACGACAGCCTACACCTGCTCGGGGTGGTTGCCTACCAGATGGGACGCCATGATTTGGCTGTTGACATGATCAGTAAAGCGATCGCGATCAACGCTAAATCTGCTGAATACCATTCTAGCTTAAGCTTAGCCCTCACGGCCCAGGGAAAGCTGGATGACGCGGTGGCCTGTTATCGCCAGGCGCTTGTTCTCGAACCGGACTTGGCCGAGGCGCACAACAATCTTGGCAATGCGCTCAAAGACCAGGGAAAGCTGGGCGAGGCGGTCGCCTGCTATCGCAGAGCTGTCGACCTCAAGCCGGACTATGCCGAGGCGCGCAACAATTTCGGCAATGCGCTCAAAGACCAGGGCAAATTAGATGAGGCGGTGGCGCAATATCAGCGGGCGCTGGCGCTGAAGCCGGACTTCGCCGAGGCGCACAATAATCTTGGCAATGCGCTCAAAGACCAGGGCAAACTGGACGAGGCGGTGGCGCAATATCAGCGTGCGCTGGCGCTCAAGCCGGACTACGCCAAGGCGCACAATAATCTCGGCAATGCGCTCAAAGACCAGGGCAAATTGGACGAGGCGGTGGCGCAATATCAGCGTGCGCTTGCCCTCAAGCCGGACTATGCCGAAGCGCACAATAATCTCGGCAATGCGCTCAAAGACCAGGACAAACTGGACGAGGCGGTGGCGCAATATCAGCGTGCGCTGGCCCTCAAGCCGGACTACGCCGAAGCGCACTACAATCTCGGCAATGCGCTCAAAGACCAGGGCAAATTGGATGAGGCGGTGGCGCAACATCAGCGTGCGCTTGCGTTCAAGCCGGACTTCGCCGAGGCGCACTACAATCTCGGCATCGTGTTCAACGACCAGGGGAAGCCGGACGAGGCGGTCGCCTGCTATCGCCGGGCCCTCGACCTCAAGCCGGACTACGCCGAAGCGCACAATAATTTCGGCATTGTGCTCAACAACCAGGGCAAATTGGACGACGCGGTGGCGCAATATCAGCGCGCGCTTGCCTTCAAGCCGGATTTCGCCGAAGCGCACTACAATCTCGGCATCGTGTTCAACGGCCAGGGGAAGCCGGACAAGGCGGTCACCTGCTATCGACGGGCCCTCGACCTCAAGCCGGACTTCGCCGAAGCGCACAACAGTCTTGGCATCGCGCTCAACGACCAGGGCAAATTGGATGAGGCGGTGGCGCAATATCGGCGTGCGCTTGCCCTCAAGCCGGACTTCGCCGAGGCCTATCTCAACATGGGCACCACCCTTAAGGAACTCGGTCAGCTCGCTGATGTGGAGGCCAGCTACCGACGAGCGCTGGAGATTGACCCTGAGGATACTCTAGGTGCTCGACTTTTACTTGCGAGCTTGGGTCTTGAGCGAATGCCCATGCGGGCTTCAGCATCTCACCTTAACAGACTCTATGTCAAAAGGTCTCACGATTGGGATTCAGGAAAGACTTATTATTTTGGGCATCAGCTGGTGGCGGGGGCACTTAAGAAGCTGCCGCGTAAATCAAAAAAGTTAGATATTCTTGACGCCGGTTGCGGCACTGGCCTGGTAGGAGTTTTGGTACGTGATTTGGCAAACAGACTTGATGGAATCGATATGTCAGCAGCCATGCTGGAGAAGGCCAGAGAAAAAGCGGTATATGACCATGCACATCTAGGTGACTTACTGTCCTTCATGGCAGATAGTGCAAATAGTTATGATGTCATAACCTGTGCCGCCACTCTCATTCACTTCGGTGATTTAACACCGGTGTTCCATGCCGCAGCGTCTTCTCTTAGAGATGATGGGCTATTCGTTTTTACGCTGTTCCTGAATGACAGCGGGCATAACAACCACGAAGTAGTTGTGCATCAGAATAGTTCCCTGGCAAAGGGTGGCTGTTATGCTCACAGTCCTGGCTATGTCAGCCGCTTAGCCGAGGCCGCCGGTTTCTTTGTGGATATACTTGAGCATCGGATACACGAGTACGATAAGAAAATTACACCAATTATGGGTCTCGTCGTAGCTTTGCGACGGCGATCCCGGTTAACGCCCTAGGTGGCGCGATGGATTACATGTTCTATACGGGAAGTTCTTCACTGGAGCGGTTAAATGTAAAGCCGAAACTCGATCTGACAGACGGCGCCCGGTTGCGCAGGCGAAGCAGCGCTAATATTCGCCCTAATTCGGGAGTCATCTGGAGAATATCGGCTAAGCTCATTGGTACTTAATTTCGTTGGGGCGAATTGACAGTGGGGCGATGTTGATGATTGACCTCAAATCTCCGAACACACAGAGCCGCAGTTGCGGATCGTGTGCGCTTTGCTGCAAGCTTTTGGGTCTTGTCGAGCCCAACAAGCTGAGTCAATGGTGTCCTCATTGCCTCAAGAGCACCGGATGCAGCATTTACGATTCCAGACCCAACGTATGTCGCGCCTTTAATTGCGTGTGGCTGACCGACGCAAAGTTTGGTGACGAATGGCAGCCGACGCGTTCAAAAATCGTGATCTGTCATGTGCGTTACGGCAACACGAGCAACCTTGTCTTTCATGTCGATCCTGGCTGGCCGCTTTCGTGGAGAAACGAACCGTACTACAGCCAACTGAAGCGATTAGCTCGGAACGGTCTGGGGCACGACGGGATCGTCACGGTTAATGTGGGCAAACGAGTGTTTGTAGTCTTGCCGAACAAAGACGTAGATCTCGGCATCTGTAACGTTGACGGCAAAATTTCAATCAAGAGAAGCTGGGATGGATTAGATTGGGAGGTCGACGTTTCCAAAGTGTCGCAGCACGCGCCGACGGAATAAGGTGGCATCCCGATCCCATTTACAAAAACCAGATGCCGGCGGCATTGCAAGGTAAGTTAGAGTGGGGAGCGGTACTGCATCACTGCATCGGCAGGGAAAACTGGATAAGTTTCTACGGGTCATACGTTCTTAAATGCCATCTGTTGCGCGCCAGGGCGGCGCGGCGTGAACGCGCTGATTTTAGTCAGTCTTGCCAGAAGCCTTTGAAGCGATCCGGCGCAAGCGCCTCAGTGCCGTTAGTATCATGGGACCGACACCTGGTTCGGCCCAGACGGCGCTTGCGGCCGTGGCCGCCAGGCAGCCACGCGCCCATCACGGTTTCCGACCGACGCCACGTTCCTGCACGCGGCGATCAAGTGGCTCAATCGCCTGGCCCGCAGGCACGGAGTGGCGATTGCCGCAATCCTACCTGCGCATCGCCAAGCGCGCCGCGATGATGACGAGACGCTACACGCATACAAAACAGTTCGAGCGCCATTATCGACATGAGACCAAAGCGCGGGAAAGGTCTATGCCGTTTGCTCCCGGTCATGCCACGGCGGCAGAAATCGGACCAATACCGATAACAAGACGGGCGGCAGAATCAGCACTATAGCCGCCGCCAATAGGCCCTCCCTGCCGAGAATGGGCGGGTGATAAGCGAGCAATCCTTTGCCCGTCTTGGAGATTTCTTGCCCACCGATGACCACGTTGTAACGCATCATCAACACCGCGAGCAGCACCAAAGTTGCGCTCGCTGTGACTCCGACGACCAACGCCCGATCGTTCGCGCCTCGCCAAATAAAGAAGGTAATCACGACGAGCGGCAGCACCGAGCCGATGCCGAATTGCAGGACGAAGAAGGGAATAAGCAGCGGGCCTTCCACGAACTGCATGATCATGTCGTAGCCCTCGCGACCCCGGTAGACCAGGCTGGCGAATTCCACCCCTTCCAACAGCAACGTGAACATCATGAAGCCCCACAGCGAATAAGCCATGACTTTCAGGCATGGCAGATCGACCGGGACCTTGCGCAGCTTGCACGATAGGACATAGAGCACGATCACCAGCGCGGTCCCCGAGATGATCGCGGAAAACAGAAAGATGGCCGGCATGAGATCGGATGACCACCATTCGCGCGACTTGAGCGAGCCAAACACGAATCCCACGTAGCCGTGCAAGCCGTGGGCCCCGGGAATGCCAATGATGGCCAACCAGAACACCCATTTGCGGTCGTAGCTCATGGCGTTCTCGGAGACGTCGTACGATCCGAGCGTCGCCGCGCGATAAATCCAGCTCAGCACCCCGTTCTGCCGTTGGGCCTCGTGTACGATGTAAGGCCGAAACACGAACCACGTCTCCACCATCAACAGAATGACGTA
>Ga0187856_1003644_pt1 | contig 10629 bp, 16 predicted proteins | sample June2016WEW_8_40_FD_132443 | JGI IMG/M metagenome (GOLD analysis project Ga0187856, IMG submission 132443) | Peatland microbial communities from SPRUCE experiment site at the Marcell Experimental Forest, Minnesota, USA - June2016WEW_8_40 | ecosystem: Environmental > Terrestrial > Soil > Wetlands...
CCATCCGGAGAAAAGATGGAACCCTTCCTGATTCCTGGGGATTAAAAGATTGAAGCGAAATCCGGAGAAATGGAAAATGGGGAACTATGCCCCATATGTGGCAGAAAAGGACAAAATGTGTCCGCCAGAGCCCTCATGGCTCTACAATGAGTTCTATCGTATAACGGGGGCCGCCGTCGAGCTGCGCCTCAATGTGAGCCCCCCAATCCGACGGTTATTCCTGTCCCGCACACGTTCGATAATCACCGGGTTTGACCGGGTTTCACTCTGAACTCGTCACTTGCGTTGAGGGGTGACATAACTGTATCATAGCAAAAAAAGGGAGGCGCCCGCCTCCTTTTTTTTGATCAATGTGCCGGCCCGGCATTCAGGCTACATCTTTGCGTAGGAAATGGACGTAAGATAATGGATATGATTCACGGTCTTGTAGACTCCAACCACCTCCGCACCGATCTTAATGCCGTTTGCCTCGTTGTACTCCTGCATAAACCTCGCATAGTCATCCTGAAGGGTAAGCTCTCCGCTTGCGGTTTTCACGACAATACAGTGACACACGGGGTCGTGGCTTACCACCATGCCGGTAAAACTCATCTCTTTCGCCGCGGCCAGCTTATTCTCAAATGCCGTCTTGCTCCACTCAGCCCCCCCACCCGAAGCAGCCAGGGCCTGGCCGACGAGCATCAACGTGAAGCACAACAGCGCAACCACCCAAAAACCTCTTCTCATGTTTCCCTCCTCATTTGATTTTTAAAAACCGGTGGCAATGGTGAATGCCCACAAAGGTAATATAACCGTCAGAAAGGGGGTTGACAAGAGTCGGTTTACGTCTGTGAAGACATCAATGAGCAGAAAAGGCAACTGCTGCGACAACGCCCCCATGGAGAGTTCCGGGGCATGCTGAAGAACGAGCGTGTCCATCATCGACGCCACGCAACGAGAGAGGAAGCAGTTTCGTTTTTTTGTTGCACAGCTCTGTTTTAAGTGCTACTAGTGGATAGGCAGACAGGGGGAAGGAGAAGGCAGCAAAAAAGCAGCCCGTCCCCTTTTCCTTTCAACGCCATTCTTTGCCATGGTAATCGATAAACAAACGCATCGGGGAGTACCCTAGGTTGTCCAATTTATCCACATGGGTAAACTTTTCGATCTCGCCGGCGTATGAAGCGAGGTATCCGGGTGTGGCGTTCGGGTTGACGCTCATTGAAGGGTGCAGGCCGTTAACCGATAGCGCTGCATTCGATCAGTACAAGCGAAAGCTCCTCCGGAAAATGAGAAAGCGGGAGATGCTGGCTCAGACTCTTCTGCGTATCGACACGTACGACCGGTTTTTTCAGAGCTTCGGATACGAGTGCCCCCTGCCTCAGCACCTGAAGAGAACGATCAACAGCGGATTCCCGAGGTACAACCTGATGGTAGATGCCCACTTCATGGCCGAAATGTGTGCCGGGATTCTTGTGGCTGTGACAGATTATGATCGGGTCGAAGGTGATCTCCTCCTCGATGTCGCCCGAGAGGGAGAGACGACTGCCGGAATGGGAGGGCGCCAATTCACCACAAAAGAAGGGGAGATCGTGCTCCGTGACGAAAAGGAGATCATCTGTGTGCTATGCCAGGGTGCGGATGAAAAAACAAGGGTGAGGGATGATACCGCCAATGTGCTTTTCTACTCCTATGCCGTTCCCGGTATTGACGCAACCTATCTGAAGGAAGGATTGGCCGTTGCTGCGGAGACCATGGCCGAGTTTGGCCGGGGAAGCCTCAAGGGTTTCGAAGTATTCGTCACACGTGCAAGGTGAAATCATCCGGCATGGCAGACATACTCATTATATTCCATTCTCAAACGGGCAATACGGAGAAACTGGCGAGGGCCGTCGCACAGGGTGTGGAGGAAACAACGAATGCGAGGGCGGTTCTTAAGCGGGCCGCTGACGCCGCGGCGCAGGATCTAAAAGATTGCAGCGCTGTGGTAATCTGCTCACCTGAATACTTTGGCTACATGGCGGGCGCCGTAAAAGACTTTTTCGACAGAACATATGAAGAGCTGAAGGATGATGCGGCCGTGTACAAGAAGCCTTTCAGCATCGTTATCAGCGCAGGTAATGACGGAACGTTTGCGTTAAGCCATATCGAACGGATCTGCAAAGGGTATCGCGTAAAAAAGGTTCAGAAGCCGATTGTCTGTAAAGGCAAGGTAACCGAAGAAATGCTGGCGAGATGCGTTGAGCTTGGCAGCGCAATCGCCGAGGGTGTCAACGCGGGAATATTTTAGCGCCTCGTCCTTATTCGTGTCCTGACGGTGTTGTCGAGTTTGGGTATGTCCGCGCTTCTGACGAGATAGAGTGGCCGGGCGCTGCTTTGCTTGCCACCCAGCCCGTTGCTGCGGAGGCTGGGTGCCCGGCCTATTAATTTGTTGCCGGGGCGTCTCCGGGTCCTCATGTGTGCCACCAAGCCAAGGGGCGACCCGGCAACATGGCAAGCCATGAGCGAAACGGAATGAACGGAGCTACGTGCCCGCAGCCCCGCCCTTTTTCTTTCCGCCCTCCTTGACAACATGTGGCCGTGAGGCTACAATGGGATATGGCTGAGATCCGCAAGACTGAAGTTTCGCTAGATGGCTTGATGGCCTGAATGACATCCGCGCACGCGCACGTATTCTCGTAAGGATTGAACGACTAGCGGCAGGGAATCCAGGTGATGCAGGACCGGCTGGCGAAGGGGTTTCAGAGCTGCGGATAGACTATGGACCGGGTTATCGGGTTTATTACAAACAGTGCGGGCAATCACTGGTAATTCTGCCGGCTGGTGGCGAGAAGCATACGCAAGCCAGGGACATCAAAACCGCCTTGCGATTGGCAAGAAATCTATAGGAGTGCACCATGGCAAGAACTACTACGACGAAATACGATGTTTCCGAACATCTCCGCAACCCGGAGGAAATGGCTGCTTACCTCGAAGCCTGCATTGAGGAGGCGAATGGCAACGCTGCTTTCATTGCCAAGGCTCTCGGCGATATCGCCCGGGCCAAAGGCATGTCTCAAGTAGCGCGGGATGCCGGCTTGTGCCGTGAAAGCCTCTACAAGGCGCTCTCCGGGGAGAGAAGCCCCGGCTTTGACACAATTCTCAAGGTCATAGCCGCCCTCGGCTTAACTTTGCACGCGGAAGCGGCCCACACGAACAAGTCAACGGCCCAACGAGGCGGTGCAGCCAAGCGGCGGGAGAGGACGCCCGCATCCGGCTGACCTCGTCATTGCTATGCTGTTGTTTTACCCTGGGATTCCTAATCCTGGTGCCGCGTGTTCGAGTCACGCCGGGGGCACTATTGAAATCAAGGGGTTAGCAGAGGATGGCTAACCCCTTGATTTACCTTTGTGTAATTTTTGTGTAATTGAGAACAAATTAATTACGCAATGCCTCGATGGAGCCGCCCGAGCCGGAGTAAAAGTTTTGTTGTAGGGCATTGATAAGATCGATAAGGCCAATGAACTTAATGGTTACATTCCCAACGGTGCGTGAGAAGGGCCTATCAACGTCCGCGGCGACAACGAAAGTCTCACCCGCAGGATACCATTTTCTGAAGATTTGAAGATTTTTGGCATCAAAATCCCACGCGGACCATTTACATTCTATCGCTATCGGATCGCGGCCGCGCACATCGAGTATGATATCGATTTCATGATTATTCTTGTCTCTCCAGTAAAATAACTTTCTTGTCTGGAGCCTGCCGAAAAGCTCGTTCATGACATAGTGCTCCCAGAGCATTCCCATGTCCTCCCGTCGCAAATCGTGCCATCCTCGGTAGTAGCAGTGGAAGCCCGTGTCGAAGGCGTATACTTTGGGCGCCGCGACAATTTCGGTAGGACGATGCGAGCTGAAAGGCCGTATGATGTTTACGATGAATGTTGTTTCGAGTATCGAGAGATAATTTGTAATAGTCGCCCGGCTCACTTCACACGGTTTTGAGAATTTACTTGCTTCGAAAATACCACCACTCTGCGCAAGAAGCAGCTCGACAAACTTCAAGAACGAGTGGCGTCGTTCGAGCCTGAAAAGTTCCTGGATATCTTTAGCCCAGTATGCCTCCATCCACTCCACAAAATCCCGGTCCGGGATGTGCGCGGATAGAAAAAACGGGGGTAGGCCACCTCGAAGAAAACGATGGGTGAGGTCGGTTTTTTGAAAAGCTTCAAGATCCGATGAGATCATCGGCGTAAGCCATAACTCTGTCTTACGACCGGTCAGTGTGTCCTTGAATTTGGAGGAAGCACCGAGTGTCGAGGATCCTGTTGCGATTACCTTGGTTTCAGGGTAGTGGTCGGCCGCAATTTTGAGGATCTCCGACGGATTGTCGAGCCGGTGGATCTCGTCCAAGACGACCGTTCGTCCTTTTAAGCCATCAAGAAAGCCCTGGGGGTCCTCCATCTCACGGCGTATTCGAGGCAGTTCGCAATCGAAGTATTCAATGTCCGGTATGCTTTTGCAAAGGTATGTCTTTCCGACGCGCCTAACGCCCGAGAGCCACAGGACCGAACGTTGCTGCAGTTGTTCTTGAATGCGATGAATCCAGAAGTCTCGTTTTACCATTTGCTCACGATGATAGCATATAGTTATACTAAATGCAAACGTGGTCGTATTTAGTATTGTGATTCTATAGATAGATCCTTGATCTTGATGGTTTTTCAAGGATCGTTCCCCATTATCCGTCTCCTTGCCCGCAAAGATCACGGATAAGGTTTAGTGCCGGTGGGGTCGGAAAAAGAGCACGGGGCGGCTCCTGAGGGGATTGGGGTTCCTGCTTCTAACGTTTACCATGAACCGGCGCCGGTCAAAAAAGAGGGGTCCGTGTGGACATTCACGGACAGTACAGGCCGGGTCGTGGGTACTGTGGTCTTCACAGGGGGGGGCGGCGCGGAATAAACTGGTAAGAATGGGGGTTGCTTTGAATGATGCTTTCTGGCGGGGGTTCGCCTCGGGCATGAATGAGGGGGTTTCCCATAGAAGCAAGCGAGCGCCGATGGTTACAAGCGAGCGGTCGCGGTCTGTGGCCGAAAGCCCGCACGATGCTTCTTGTGGGAAACCTTCGAGGGGTGCGCCTGGGTGGTGGCCTGTGGGCTTGTTAATTAACACATATCTCAACACTTGTGATTTCTGGCTCTATAAGGCTTTAAAATAGTTGTTCAAATTCCAATGCAAAGGCTCCTTTTGCCTTCTTGCCCCGAAACATGTTCGCATTACGGAAATTCTGTTTTGTTTCAAATATTACAGCATTTGCCACTTCATCACTAACAAGGCACCCTAAATATACGGCGGTAATAGTGTTCTCGTCCAGTAAAGGAAGTCTCTGAACCTTGAGTTTCGTTTCCTCATTTTTGCACATAAAGCGCCATTCATTTTCTGTTTGCCATTCCATGCTTTTTGAACGCAGCATTAAGTCGATATTCTTTTGTAGTTCGGTTCCTTCACGGTCATTGATAGCATATTGAAAAATGGACTCGCCCTTGAGTTTTGGTACGTCGGGTGCATAATTGATTTTGCACCATACGTCATCTATGGTCACATTCACCTTTTGAGCGCTCCTTTCCTCCAGTGCCAAAAGGGCTCTTGTCAAAAGAGCGGTATCGAACTCGATGGCAATGCCTCTATGTCCATTGCCATAATGGCTCCACATATGTAAATTATTTTTGGGATGTTTCTCTTCGTCTATCGCGCATGTTGAAAAGACAAACATGCTATTTCGAACCAACTTAAAGCGATCTTCTGATTGATTTATGAAGCTGTTCCAGTCTTCTTCTTTAGGGAAGACCGTTTTGAATTTCTGGAGGTCTTTTGCGTGACGCTGTTGAACCCAGTTCAGGAGGTTCGTATACTTGTCACCGAAATCTGTTGTGAAACAGAAAAGTGGGTCAAAAGGATCATTCAATTTATCCGGGTGCAGAAAGGTAATTTCTTTAAACCCGATGCAGTGCATCGCATATTCAAGATTGCCGTAGAAACGCATCACGTGCGGTGGTGGTGTTGTCGTCATGTCACATCCCTTCTGTCAGGTCTTCTTAACCTTTGCCATTCTGACCGGAGTCTTGCAACCAAAATCGTAGAATACAGGATTGCGGGAAAAGTTCAAATGCTTGATTCACCCGTATACGGCCTGCACGCGGGTTTTTCCCCTATCTGTTGATATTGATATTGGTATTTGGCAAGTTTCCCATATTAGGTCTTGTATATTCTGGATCATCCTTGAACACACAACTGTAAACAAGGTTAGTATGGAGGGTACCGAATCCTGGACCGCCGCCACTCTGCGTCGTGGTTCTAAAGATAAATTCCTTACCCATAGAGGCACAATGAGTATTAGCCTCCTTTGCAGCCCTACTTACCCCTTTCGCCCCGCTAACATTCTCTGAAATTGATATCATGTAGGTATCTTTTCCAAAGGGGACGGGACCGGAACTTGTAGCACATCCTGTAATTACTGCCAAGCAAAGTGCAGTGCCAATAACAACTCTCATGAATGATTCCTCCTTCTATACGCTGTGTTCTGGTACTGTTCCGGCCTAGTCGGGAGCTACCCTATCCCGTGAAAAACTACTTCAATCGATGCTAGCAGACAAAATCACGTACATCATTGTGACTCAGAATTTACGCTCGGGTGCCGGAGAACATTGGCCGGAGAACAACAATGGGAATTCCTCACTACCTAACCTTATCGAACCCGAATAGCGATTCAAAATGAGAAAGGATTGTTGATCTCTTCCCCGAGTTTCGTTCCATCGGACCTCGGCATCAGTGAAGGTTGCAGGGTGACCGTTCACCGTCCTCTTTGTTTCGTTCAATTCGAATGATTCGTCATGCCGGTATTTCCCGTTGTTCATGGCCAAAGTGCAGGTTATGACCACCTTTTCCTTCTGCTCGGCCAAGAAGTTTTTGGAAAACTCATCACCTAACCCGGCTGCTATCTTATAATCCTCAGTTGCCTTGCCTTGATTGCCCATGGCCGAATAAGCCTCACCGCGATTTCGGTAGGCCATGGAATTCTTGGGGTCTATCACGATTGCCTTACCATAATTCTCTATAGATTGCCGGTAATTACCCGAGTCAAAATAATAGGCTCCACGAAGAAAGTAACCGAGGGCATTATTCGGCTCTATCTCAATGGCTTTGTTGTAATTTTCAATCGCTTGCTGATGATTATCCAGAGCTGAATATGCGGCTCCACGCAGAAGGTAGCTATAAGCATCTTTCGGATGTATCTCTATTGCCTTGCCATAATCGTCGATGGCCTTTTGATGATCACCCAGGTTAGAATAGGCGCGGGCGCGGGCAGAATAGTAACCGGCGAGGGCATAGTCAGAAAAGTCAGAAAAGCCCAAAGCAGCGCGCGTGAAATGATCCATATCCATAATATTCTTAGGATATCGAGGCATACTAAGCATACTAAGCGCTTTATCATAGTCCTGAATCGCACGCCTGTAGTCACCCAGGGATGCATATACGTCGCCTCGTCCTGAATAACCGTCAGGGTTGTTCGGGTCTATCGCAATAGCTTGATCGCAATCTGCGGTAGCTTGAACACTATTGCCCAAATCAGCATATTCTTTTCCCCGAGAAAGGTAATACCTGGCTTTTTTAGGATTTATTTTGATCGCCTTGTCATAGTCCTCGATAGCCCGTTGGTGATCTCCCAAACATGAAAACGAGAATGCTCGTGATGAATAGGCGGCGGCATTGTTGGGGTTTTTCTTGATAGTCGCGTTATATTTCTCTATTGCAAGAGATTGAGCAGCTTTGAATTCTGGTGAATAATTTTCGGTTTCAGCGCGAGCATGGACGGGAAACAACGTCATAATCAGAAAAAGAATGAGAACACACGTTTTCATGTCTCCCCCTTATGTTCTGATGGTTATGTCCTAATTCTATCACGCCCCCACATGCAGTCAACAGAATTCACCGCAGAATTCACCGCAATAAGCGGAGGAAAGGGATTTTCCCCGTTACCAGTGTGAACTTACCATGGCTTTTCGAGCCAATCCACAAGGTCCAAGACTGGGTAATGGAAAGAGGAGGAGGGGTGCTCTTGAAATGTTGAAATTGTGATTCCCGCACATGGGCAGGGGACGTTCACTTGTTCCGGTGTTGGATGATGAAGATGACGGCTGTGATAGCAGCACCTAATGTGTGCGTTGACAAGAACGCGATCTGTGGCCGGGTCATTTGCGGTCGCTCAGTGGGGTTTCCGTTGTTTTCTGTCCTGGATGAGCGCATAAACAGCGAGGATGACGCCCACTGCTACAACGAGAGATAGCAGTAAAACTGCATTCCTCACGGTTAGTCCTCCTCAGTCATCGAGATTGAATCGTCTGGGCGTCCGTTTCTCGAAAGAATCGGTTATGGGTTCCTTAACAGGCTCCGGTTCCTTCTATAGGCTCTCGATAGAGACCGTCAGCATCAAGAGCAGAGATATGTATTTCTTTCGCGGTTTCGATGAGTGCGGCGAAACATCGGTTTTCTTTGATCCACTCAAGCGTGGCCATTCTTTTGGAGCGAAGTATCTGGTCTGAAATGATATCGTAGCCTTTGAAATAATACACGCTGACTTTCGACATTGTAGGGTCTCCTTGCGATTCGATACGTCATTGGTGTACTACAGCCTTAAACCCCTTGTCAAGAACTGTTTTTTGTAAAAGAAAGTTCTTGACAAGATTGTCTTACAAAGCATAGAGTGGGTCTGTGATAGAAATCTCAGGAAACGAGGCCGGAAACCTGGACGGAGTTTGCGCAGTGCGTCAGCTGATGGGCGCGGGATCGGACATGGTGACGGTGATATTTGAAAAGGGGAAGGCATTTATGTCCGTCGATCTGCGGTTCGACGCGGTGGAATTGAGGTTCATCGGGCTGTTGTCGGGCTCTTGCGTATTTGCCTTAAATGTTTCTTCCTAACTATAGGAGTTATGGTAAATAGGAATGGAGGGATTTAATGGTCGACATTAGCGTTATTGTAGCAGCACTTAATAGCCTGAAGGTCGCAACTGACATCGCAAAATTGCTCCGCGAAAGTGATTTATCTCTTGAGAAGGCGGAACTGAAACTGAAACTCGCTGATTTGATAACAGCATTAGCTGATGCCAAGAGTCAATTCGTTCATGTTCAGGAAACGCTACAAGAAAAGGAAAAACGAATACAAGAGCTGGAGGAATCTTTTGAAGCAAAAGACGAACTGGTAAGGTGTAGAGACGCATACTATGCAATCGACTCAACGGGCAACCCGGTTGGCGAGCCTTATTGTCTGCACTGTTGGGAGACGGATCATAGAAGGCGGCAATTGGTGAGTGAAGCCGGGTATACGGGGGCTGTGGTTTGTACCAGCTGCGGCCATAAGTATAATGAGAATTATGCATGCAGAAAATAATGCCTCCGGAAAGTTGAAGCGCATAACGCTTGTCAAATGGCAAAGTACGCAAGAACCGGATGAACCAGAATGGTTGCTCTCCGTCACCCGCCGCTGTTCTACCCAGTTGTTTTGTGTAATTTCTGTGTAATCGTGCCTGGAAAATTACACAAAAGCAAGGAACGAGGCAGAAAATACTTACCGCTTCAAGGCCATGATAGCATAATAATTTCAACGATTTAAGAACTTTTAGGAACTTGTCGGAATGGATAAAGCGAATACTGAAAGTCGGCGTGCCACTGCCGATCACCCTTGAGGGCTGCGCGGCCCTGACGCCCGATCACGCTTTCTTCGCCCTGCCTCTCCAGTAATCAGGTTGTCTGCTCAGGTTCATGACGGCGATTATAAATATTGCCTCTCGGGCTACTTTATACACAATTCCATAAGGGAAACGCTTTGAAAGGCATCTTCTCGTGTTTGCCGAAAGCGGCGGCCACGCATCGGGAAATGCAAGAATGTTCTGTACTGTTCGATACATTTCCTTGAGGAATTCCAGCCCGAGACCTTTCTGGCACTCGTCGTAATAGTCTACGGCCTGGTTTAACTCTGCCTGGGCAGCCGGGTGAAAGGAGTATGTCAAGAAAATCTCTCGCGTATTTTGCCGAATACTTCGTCTCCCGGTATGGTTTTCACTGAGCCTTCCGTGATCTCCTTAAGCCTCTTTTCCGCTTCCTCGGCCCACAACTTGTCAATGTCGCTCAAGGCAGGATTCAGGCTTTGGAGCAGCCTGTCCACAAGGAGCGTCCTTTCTTCAACCGGCAACGAGATCGCTTCGTCAAAAAGGTCGTCAGTCTTTCTCATTCTTCTACCTCCGAAGGATCATTCTACTTAATTATACCATGCCTCTTCCGGTCGCAACGGAAAGCGTGATGGCCCCGGCGTAGCGATAATTTCCCCGTGTCGGGGAATAGTGTCCCGGATAGCTTTTCTTGCGCTTCGGTTCCACCAGGAAAGTATAGGGCATCCGAAAGCGGCAATCAAGGATCGGCTCGTTTGGACTGATCGTGCCCCATCTTGACGAGGGAGGAAGTGACGGAGATGAACTTATGTATGTCTTTCTGTACATGTCCTGGTGTAATTCCGGTGTAATCGTGCCAGGAAAATTACACAAAAAGGCAGAACGAGACAGAAAATGTGTAGATGCGGGATGTGGAGATAGTAGAATAATTTCAAATAGATAGGAAGTTTACAGA